>Ga0335081_10019750_pt1 | contig 10894 bp, 11 predicted proteins | sample Lox_Sample_35_FD_206713 | JGI IMG/M metagenome (GOLD analysis project Ga0335081, IMG submission 206713) | Soil microbial communities from Loxahatchee National Wildlife Refuge, Florida, United States - Lox_Sample_3.5 | ecosystem: Environmental > Terrestrial > Soil > Wetlands | place: USA...
TGGCGCGGTAGAGGGTGATCCAGGCAAGGAGCGCGGCCAACAGCCGTGCCGAGAGGCGCAGCCCTCGCCGCCGCGGGCGGCGCTGCCAGGCTCGGCGTGGAGATCGATAGCTCGCGGACCGGGGTGCTCATGCCCGCGCCTCCACCCGCCGCGCCCTCTCCTTGGTGTCCGCAGCGAGCACCGCCTCGACACAGGTGAAGAGGCGCGTCACGCAGGGCACCCTCAGCCGGTAGTAGATACTCGTCCCCTCGCGGCGTGCGGCGAGGAGGCCGGCCGCCTTCATGAGGGCGAGGTGGCGAGAGACGGTGGACATGTCCGAACCCACCAGTTCCTGGAGCTCGCACACGCAGCGCTCGCCCTCGGCCAGCGCATCGACGATGGCGAGCCGGCTCGGGTGCGCCAGCGCCTTCAAGATCTCAGCCCGTGCTTCGTAGACGTCAGGAGCTTGCATATTTGCTAATTTAGCCAAACATGGAAGAACCGGTCAAGCGGCGGCGCGGCTTCAGAGACCCGTCGGCGCTATACGCTCAAGTCACAAGGGACCGGGGTCCAACTTCTTCTGGCGGGCTTGTTCCCACAGTTCAAAACATCGGCGTCGGGACATGCCCCCACCCGGTCCCCGTGCCCAGGTCCTTCACTTCGAGCAGGGTGAGCGTGTGCACATCGACGTCGACGAAAAACTGTGGCACGCGCACCGCGCCGATGGCGAAGAGGGACGAGGCCTCTTCGCCGCTCACGTTGCCGCCGCTATCGAAAATGCGCAGGAAGATGATTCTGCGTGCGGTGGGGGAACCCGTAGGTGCCGTCCCCGCCGATGCGTGATGCATCATCGCGTGTCCGCCTTCCAGGTGGCGGAAAGGGTGGAAGATCCAGTCGGCGATCATGGGCATGGTCTGGTGGTGTTCGTATAGGCGGTAGGCAGGATCGGTGTCAGCGATCATGCCCTGCATCACGTACTGAATGGGAACCATGTACCCGAGCACTGCTCCATTCTCCTTGGCGAGGCGTGACTTGACCTCGGGGATCTGCAGCACGTCTTCCATCCGGTGCTGGAGCATGACCGCGTCGCCGGGAAGAATGGCTAGCACGGAGACCTGGCCGTTCGACCAGAGCGGCAGGCGGGCGACGGTGTACGCGCGAAGCGCGAAGGCACTCCCAACGGTGAGCACCAGGAAGAGGCCCAGCGCGAGCGTGGCCCGGAGGCCAGCCGAGCGCGGGCCTGGGATCCGAGAGAGCCCCCGCTCCACCCCTCGCGGAAGGAACATGCCGGTGCGCGACATATAGGTTCGGTACTGGTCACCGAAGGTTGCCGTCATCCGTCGCTCCTCGTCCCGTGCCAGCAGGTAGTACAGGCCGACCATGACCGTCCAGAGAACGACCGTCAGGAAGCGCGGCCAGAGAATCGCGAGCCCGAGACCAGTGACCGCGAGCGCTGCGTACTGCGGATGCCTGATCCATGCGTACAGTCCACCCAATGCCGGCCCGCGACGCGAGAACTTGTGGAAATAGACCTGGCCGGCGCAGATCAGGAATACGACTGCGCCTCCCACGAAGAGGACCGAGCCCACCACCCGCAGCGTCTTCAAGAACGCACCGGGAGGGAGGACCATGTGCGGCAAGAAGAAGTCCGCCAGCCAGTGGGTGATCGGCCACCGCGCGAGGAAGAGCAGGACCGGGTTGAATGCTGCGTAGAAGAAGGCAGCGAAAGGGCTGATCATCACCAGCACTTCCAGTGCGATGATGAAGTACAGCACGATGACACCACCGACGAGCGGCCGCGACGTGCTCACGAAAGGCCTCCTGTTGAACTCGAATGGGCTCCCGGGGGGTGCGAACGCATCCCGTGAGTTCCCGTGCGGACGGGCCTGTTCATCGATGATGGATGTCCCCGGGTGTAACGTCGAAACCACAGCTCATCGAACTACCAGCCTGCATGTGTTCTGCCACCATCTCCTGGAAGGCCTGCTGCTGTTCCGGTCGCAGGATGGCTCGGACTGCGAGAACGTGGTCCACGACGGCACGCTGAAAACTGGCCTGAGACTCTGCGATGCTGCGCAGGGTGGAGTCGATGCCGGTACGATCATCCGGCTGGCGCACGATGGTGCGAGCGAGGTGCGCCCGCAGTTCCGCGATCGCCCGCCCGTGCTGCTCCCGCCTGACGATGAGCTGCGCTCGCAGCTCCGAGATCCGGGTGCGCTGAACCGGATCGAGCGCCACCTTGGAGAACAGCAGCGGCTCGCCCGGCGGTCCAGAGCTGCGCTGTTTCACCGCCACGGCGGCGATGGCGACGTTGGCTGAGAGCGAGGCGGCCAGGAGCGCCCACAGCGCGAGTCGCTTCATGGAATTCTCCCCTGCAGACGTGACACGCCATCGAAGACGACCGCAAGCCGTGCGGCCGGCGAACCCCAAGGCAGATCTCCTAGGGTTTCGGCGATAACCCTGGCCTCGATCGGCACCGCCCGAAGATCCGCGGGGCGGGGAGCAAGTGCCGCGTTGGAAAGCAGGACACCTCCGGCAGTGCCCACCGTCAGTGCGAGCAGCACTGCTAAGGCAGCCGGGATTGAATCCAGCTGCCAGCGATGCCAGAGGGGCATCCAGCGGCCGAGCCGCGCCTCTGTGGCGGCCTCGATTCTCGCCCAGTCATCCGGTGCACGGACGGCTTCCTCGAGATCGGCGAGTGCATGCCACGCCTGCTCGGTCCGCCGGGCCGCGAGCTGACATGCGGCACAACGGGAGAGGTGCGACTCGAGCGCCACGGCATCGATGGGGGCCAACGCCCCGTCGATCCGGCGAGAGGTCATCTTCTGAGCGCTTCGGCATCGCATCCCTGCGCCTCCCCAAAGGGAACCGGGTACACCTGGAGAACTTGCGCCCTACGCCCCGAACAGGGCGTGCCACAATGCCTGCCGAGCGCGAAACAGCAGCGATTCGACTGAGGAAATCGAGCAGTCCAGGGCGGCGGCTATCTCCTCGTAGGAGAGCCCTTCCCAGCGCGACAGGATGATGGCCATGCGCTGACGCTCGGGGAGCGCCGCGATCGCGGACCTCACAGCCGCCGCTGTTTCGTGGCGTTCGAGTCGCGCCTCAGGATTCGGAGCGCGGTCCGCAGTCTCGGACAGGATCGCGTCGCTCGCCTCGAGTCGATGAGTCTTGTGAGCGCTTGCCCGTGCGTTGATGCACCGGTTCACAGTCACGCGCCGGAGGTAGCTCGGGAAGCTCGCAGTGGGCCGGTAGCACCTTGCGCGGGCGAACAGCGACACGAACACCTCCTGGGTCACGTCGCGAGCACCGGCCTCTTCTCCAAGGAAGCGGAGCGCGATTCGGAAGACACGCTCCCGGTGGCGGACGTAGAGGGTCTGCCAGGCAGCGCGATCGCCCTGGCCCGCCAACACCATGAGTTCAGCGTCAGGGTCGCGCAAGGTCCCCGATCCTGGGTGGTTCAAGACATCGGACCCCATCGCACGGTGGCGCTCATCAGGCAACTCGCGCATTCTTCCACACCCGCACACAGAGCCGAGAGCAGTCGGGCGGCCAGCGCCGTCGCAGGTATGTCTTTGAGACCGTGCTGGACCAAGGATGGTAACCTCACGTGATGGATGAAGCGCCCCGACCGACGGCGCTGTTCCTTTCCTTGCTTCGCCTGGGAGCGACGGCTATCGGCGGCCCGGCCATGGTGCCGTACATCGGGGAACTCGCGACTCGACGCCGAAGGTTGTCCCGCGAGGAGTTCGCGGAGGGCGTGGCGCTCTGCCAGTCGATCCCGGGTGCCACCGCAATGCAGACCGCGTAGGTGGGACTGCGCGCCGCAGGCGTCCGTGGCGCAGTTGCTGCTAACTTGGATGCGGTCTCCCTGCACTGCTCCTGAGGATCGTGGCGTCCGCCGCCTACGGTCGGGCGGTGGACGTCGTGCTCGTGCAGGCGGCTTTCGGGGGGGGGCCGTGCCACGATCGTTGCTCTCACCGCGAGCGCCGAATTCTCGTTCGCGCGAACGCACGTGCGCTCCGTGCCCGTTGCCCTTGTCGCCGCCCTGGCTGCGCTGGCGCTTTACGCGAGTGCAAGCACCCTGGCGGTGATTGCTGTTGCGGTCCTGCTCGAGATCGCATTTCGACGGAATGCGTCCTTGCCTGCGCCGGGGCTGACCCCGCAGACGCGAGCACAGGGTCATAGCAGTGTCTTGGAGGGCCTGATAGCGGTGGCCCTGACGATCGTCTTCCTCCTCTTGGCGGTTGAGCCGCGCCTCGGCAAACTTGCGGTAATCTGCATGAAGGTTGGACGCGCTCGCGTTCGGGGGCGGCTTTGCCTCCGTGCCGCTGATGTTCCGCGAGATGGTGCGGGGCCGTTCATGGGTTCCGCGAGGACATCCATGGGCGGGATCGCCTTGGGACAGGTGACCCCACGCCCCATCGTCGTAAAGGCGACCTTCATCGGCTATCAGATCGCAGGCCTCGCGGGTGCGCTCGTCGCGGCCGCGGGCCATCTTCCTCCCTTCGTTGGTCCTCGTGCTCGCCGTCGCGCCTCGGTTTGGCCGAGAGCCATCCCTTGAGGTGGACCCCGAGCACTGGACAACTTCGGGGCCTCGGCAAGCTAGTGCTCTACTCGGGCCCATGTGTACTGCAATTGCGCTCCGACTGTCTATGAGGTCGTCCCAGGTTCAAGATCGATACACTGTGAGTAGCACTCGGTCGCGCTGCCGGCCGCCTGCCGTGTCGGATCGCGGTCTGCTCCTACGCTGACAAGGAGTAGCGGCCCCTTCCTTCGTAAGCCTGTCGTTGAGCTACGAGAGAGGGGCCGGGCGGACGACCTGATGAACGGCCGCGATCCTCGCCAGTACGGCTTCGAGCTGGCCGATGGACCCGAATGATCGTCGCACAGTTGGTTAAGGCCGTCGGTCGGCTCCTCGCAGAATTGGAGATCACCCCGCAGAAAGCCCCTGCGGCGGGCGTACGAACGGGACCCTGTTGCTACCGAGCGGTGGAAGAAGGAAGAGTACTCAAGCTCAAGAAGCGAGCCCAGAGCGAGTGTGCCGACAAGAGCTATTGCCCCAGCCGAGTCTGCTTGCGAACCTTCTTCATGAAGGTACGCGTGCAGCGCCCGTGCGTGCTCTCGTGGTTGGCGATCTCCACGATCAGTCGAGCCTTCGTTTCCTCAGCCAGTCCTGCGCTCGCGCTCACCTCCCTCGCGAGTTGCACACCTTCTGCCGTGGTCGGGCCCCTCGGTCCGGCGGCAACCACTACCGCCGCTCGATGGTGCGAGAGCTTGGTCTTCGTGACGTCGTGGAATCCGGGTGACGACTCGGCTCGGCGACCAGAACCATGGCAGCTAGGACATTTGGTTGAACTACCGCCGAGTGCGTTGCCGATGCGCCCGTCGCCTCCGCACATGCGGCAAGGCTCATCGTTCATGGTGACCTCGACTGGACAGTCATTCCTGCTGGGGCCAAACGGTGCGCTCGCATGGAGAGAGCTGTAGCACACAAACCAGATCCATGATGACCTGACCGCCCTGCCGGCGAGAAAAGGCGGCTCACATCATCCGCGCCGAATAGGCGGCGAGCCGCCACCCACGCCGTGACCAGAGCCAGGAATGAATCGTCTCTATGGTCTCGTCCGCCTCCGTCAAGCTGCGTCGGTGCCGCTCCTGTCGGCCTGGTCCGTCCGCGTTGCGTTCGGGACGGGGAGGAGGAGGCCTCGCCCGAGACCCCGGCCCTAGCGCTTTCTGCCCGCGCTCTCAGGCGACGAACAGGCGCAGTGGACCCTCCCCACCCGACCTCAGCAACGCGCTACTTGTCCCGATACGTGATGCGGCCGCGACTCAGGTCGTATGGGGACAACTCCACCTTCACTCGGTCACCCGTAATGATGCGGATGTGGAATCTCTTCATCTTGCCGGATGCATACGCCAGTACGGTGGGCCCTTGGTCGACCTTCACGCGATACATGCCGCCGCTCACATCTTCAACTTTGCCTTGCACTTCGATGCCAGCTTCCTTCTCGCTCATCTCTCTCCTTGTGCCAGTCCTTCGACAAACGAAGCGCCTCTCACAACCAACCGCTGTGTAACTCAAGCGATGGCGGGAGTATATACCGGGGGCCCGGCGGCGTCGCTTTGAAAGGACTGAGTGGAGCGCCTCTGTGGTCGAACGGCTCTCCTCTTGACCTGCGCTGGTGGGCACAGGTGGCCCAGCGTATGATGGCGCCTCACCGGCGCTCTTGGCCTCACAGTTTCGGAAGGCAAAGGACCCACCAGGGGCGCCCGGCGTCACGTCGTCTGCGCGGTACCGCTGGCGCCGAGCATCGCCTCGACGCGCGCCTTGAGGTCGGTGCGCTTGATGTCCTCGCCGGACAGACGCTCATGCTGCTCCTCCCCGGCGTTGAAGAACACGACGGTTGGGCTCGTCGTCACGTTGAGATCGGCGGCGAGTTGGGCGTTCGCGACGCGGAGGATCTTGAGGAACCGTATCCTGCCCGCGAACTTCGCGGCCACAGCAGCGTAGCGCGGCGCGAGCGTCTCGCAGGCCTTCGACTCGACGGCGTAGAAGTCGAGAACGACGGGCACCTTCGAGGCTACGACCTCGGCGTCGAAGTCTTTCTGGGCGATCTCCTTCACGTTCGCTGCGGCGGCCGCCAGATTCTTCTCGTCCTCAGCCCCAGGAATCCTCACATCGAATCGCTTCTTCATTCTGCATGTCCTTTCGTCGCGGACTGGCCCAGCCGGGCGCGAAGGCGCCCACGCTCGTCTCGCAAGATACGTGCACACCTTGATAGCACCACTCGGTGGTCGGTGCTGGGGTGCCTCATGAAATTGCGCAACGAAGAGCGGACTTCGAAGGATCCCAGCCCACTCCCGGCTCAGCCCGCCGTGACCGGCTGGAAGGCTCATCGAAGCGGAGATCGACGAACGACCCCTCGCCGTGCATCTCGAGGGCTACCACGAGGTCCGAGGCGTCAGAATTCGAGACGCAAGCGGGATGCTCATGTGGCCCGGTTTTGCTGATCACTTTCCTATCCGACTCTGTTTAGCCTGGGCGCGGACTCGCCGAATCTCGGGTTCCGGTAGAGCGAGACCGCAGGTCCTGGCGTGAGTGCCCGTACCCAGTTTGAGCCGACCTCGGCCGTTGACTGTGTACAGCCACAGTGCTACAGATGTGTATCAATATCACATCTGAGCGACGCGTTAGGTAGATGTGCACTGGGATCACATCTTAGGGGCGAGACCTGTTCTCCCAGGCAGACCGACAATCGCTCGCGGCGCGCGATCGCGCGCGGTTGAGGCTGTCGCAGGGGCCGACGGATGCGTGCGCGACGCGCGGAGTAGAACGCGGCGGGGCCTGGCACCGCGGCAACCCCGGTCGGCGATTCCGCGAGGAGGAACTACGCTTCTCCGGCGTGTCTCGAGCGCAGCCTCGTGGCTTCGGAATCAGACGAGGGGATCTACTCAACGACCAGGGACGGCCTGTTCATGGATCCGAAGAGTTCAATGAACAGCTGCGCACAGCAGGGGGTCGCGGACCCGGTGGCACCACACGGTGCGCCGGTCCAGGACCCCGGGTCGGACCTGGCGCGTTTCTCGATCACACGCTACCGAAGCCCGAGGCCTCCCAGGCCCAGTCGACCAACTCTGCGACGAGGCCAGTCGATACCGTTTCTGGTCCATATGCGTGAACTCGGGCTTCACCCAGCGCTGTGCGCAACGGCTAGCGGGCTCGGCGTGCGCGTCTGCGTTGTTGTGGGGTTTCCGCTGGGCGCCATGGCCACGCAGGTGAAGGCCTTCGAGGCTGCGGCCGCCATCGACGACGGTGCGCGCAAGATCGAGATGGTGCTGAACGTAGGCGCCCTGAAAGCGAACGACCTCGCGCTCGTCCGGCAGGACGGTCCGGTGTGCGCCGCGCGTGTAGTGGGGGCGTTGCTCAAGGTCATCTTCGAGACCTGCCTGCTCGTCGAGGCGGAGAAGCGTGTCAGCTGGCGAAGGACGAGGGCGCCGACTTCGTGAAGACCTCGACCGGCTTCAACGAGGGGGGGGCGCCACGGTCGCGGACGTCGTGCTCATGCGGCAGGCGGTGGGACCGACGCTGGGGGTCAAGGCGGCCGGCGGGATCCGCAGCTAACCGGACACGGTGGCCATGGCCCGGGCGGGCGCCAACCGCTTGGGAATGAGCGCTGGTGTGCTGCTGGTGAGCGACGAGGTGGCGAAGGGCGACTACTGAGCAGGAGGGGCACGCCATGACCAAGAAGCATTTCCTGATCTTCGATCTCGGCGCGAGCAATGGGCGGGCGACGGTGGCCACCTTCGACGGACGCCGGGCCGAGCTCGAGGTGACTCATCGCTTCGAGAACCGGCCGGTCCATGCGGCTGGTACGCTCTACTGGGACATCCTGCGCCTGTTCTCGGAGGTCAAGCTCGGGCTCCAAGCCTCGCTCCGCAAGTATCCCGACATCGCCTCGATGGCCATCGACACCTGGGGTTGCGACTTCGGCTTCATCGATCGCAACGGTCGGCTCCTGGGCAACCCGGTCACCTACCGCGACAAACCGCGCCACGAGCGATCGGCGCGCCTCTACCAGACGCTCCCCCGCCGGGAGCTCTTCGAGCTGTGCGCGGGCTCGACCATCGAGATCATGGGGCTGTACCAGCTCTTCTCCTACCAGTGCGACGGCGCACCCGAGTTGCGCGAGGGGCACCGGCTCCTCATGATTCCCGATCTCCTCAATTACCTGCTCACCGGTCGCGCCTGCAACGAGTACACCGACGCCACCATGGCGCTGCTCTGCGACCAGAAGCAAAGGACCTGGGAGCGGCGCATTTTGGCGCGTCTGCAGCTTCCCGATGGGTTCCTGGGGGACCTCATCATGCCGGGCGAGGCCATCGGGCCGGTTCAGCCCCAGGTGTGCGAGGAGTTGGGTATCGCGCCCTTGCCCGTGGTGGCGCCGGCGACGCACGACACCGCGTCAGCCGTGACCGGGCTGCCGGTCACCGACACGGCCCGGCCCTGGGCCTTCATCTCCACCGGGACCTGGTCGATCGCCGGGGTGGAGACCGCTAGCCCCATTGTCACCGACGCGGCCTTCGAGTGTGGCTACGGTAACAACGCCATCGCCAACGGGCGCAACATGCTCGTCAACTACATCACCGGCCTCTGGATCATCCAGCAGTGCCGGGAGAAGTGGGTGGCCGACGCCGGGCACGACATCTCCTGGGACGAGATCGTTCGCGCCTCTGAGAGCGCTGGCCCGTCGAAGGCCCACTTCGACGTTAACGAGCCGGTGCTAGGGGTACCCAGCCCGGACATGCCCGGGGCGGTCGTGGCGGCGTGCCGGCGGAGGGGCCGGGCGCTGGAGCCGTCGATGGGGGCGGTCGCGCGCTGCGTCTACGAAAGCCTAGTCCTCAAGTACCGCGAGAACCTCGAGATGCTGGAGCGCATCACCGGGAAGCGGCTGGAGGTACTCCACCTCGTGGGCGGTGGGGTCCAGAACCAGACGCTATGCCAGTGGACTTCGGACGCCATGGGCATCCCGGTGGTGGCCGGGCCGACTGAGACGACCTCGGTGGGGAACCTGCTCATGCAACTCCAGCACGCCGGCGAAATCTCGTCCCTCGAGGAGGGGCGCGAGATCTCGCTCCGCTCCTCGCAGACGAGGCGCTATGAGCCCTGTGCGCGCGGGGTCTGGAACGACGCCATCGGCACCTACCGCGCCTCGGCGGCGCACTAGCCGGGAGAGACGACCATGGAAGTGCCAGGCGCGCGGTACCCACGGATCCACCTCACGATGGACAACTCGTTCGCCTCCAAGCGATGGACCGCGCCGAGCGACTGGGCGCGCATCATCCGCGACCTCGGCATTTCCTGCATCGAGGCGAGCGCCGACACCGAAGCCGACCCCTTCTACTGCGGGCCGGAGGTGATGGCGGAGTGGGTGGACGAGGTGCGGGCGGCGTCTCAGGCGAGCGGGGTCGAGGTGGTGAACCTCTTCACTGGCTACACGACCTACCGCACGCTGGGGCTGGCGCACCCGGACGCACGCGTGCGCCGGCGGGTCGCTGAGGACTGGCTGGGCGTGGCGGCCCGAGCCGCAGGGCGGCTGCGCGCCGGGCTGGGCTTCTACCTCCACGCCTTTCCGGAGCGCGCGCTGCAGGACGCCGCGGTCTACGCGCGCACCAAGGACGGCCTCTACGACACGCTGGCGGAGGTGGCACGGCGCTCCGCCGAGGCCGGGTGCAAGGCGACGATGGTGGAGCAGATGTACTCGCCGCACCAGATCCCCTGGACCATCGCTGGCACCCAAGAGTACCTCGTCGAGGTGACCCGCCGCGCCGGGGCGGCCGCCTATGTCGCGATCGACGCGGGCCACCAGACCGGCCAGCACCGCTTCCTTCGTCCGTCGCCTGAGGCGGTCGTCCACGCGCTGGAGACCGGAGCGGCCGCGCCCTACCTCGGATCGGACTCTGCGTACACCTTGTTCGAGGAGGCCCGCGGGCGCCGAGGCGGGGCCGACGCGGCGGCCGAGCGCGTTTGCGCGGAGATAGGCCGGTACCCCCACCTGTTCGCCGCGTCCGATGACTGCGACCTCTACCGGTGGCTGGAGGCGCTGGGCTGCTACTCCCCCATTGTGCACCTGCAGCAGTCGAGCGGGAAGTCCTCCGCGCACCTCCCCTTCGTGGCGGCGCACAACGCGACCGGCATCGTTTCGCCGCCGCGGGTGCTCCAGGCCCTGGCGCGGAGCTACGAGCAGCCGGCCGCTCCTGGGATGCCGCCCAGGACCGACGACGTGTACCTGACCTTCGAGATCTTCTTCGGTACCGCGGCATACAGCCGGGACATTCTGCCGGCGCTGGCGGAATCCGTGGCCCACTGGCGGCGCTGGGTGCCCGAGGACGGCCTGCGCCTCGACGACCTGCT
>Ga0335081_10019751_pt1 | contig 10894 bp, 12 predicted proteins | sample Lox_Sample_35_FD_206713 | JGI IMG/M metagenome (GOLD analysis project Ga0335081, IMG submission 206713) | Soil microbial communities from Loxahatchee National Wildlife Refuge, Florida, United States - Lox_Sample_3.5 | ecosystem: Environmental > Terrestrial > Soil > Wetlands | place: USA...
CACCGCCCGGCCGGCACCAGCACCGCCGCGAACACGATCGTGTACGCGTTGAGCACCCAGGACAGCGAGCTCAGGCTGGTGCCCGGGTACTGCCTGCTGATGTACGGGAAGGCCAGGTTGACGATGAACAGGTCAAGGCTGCTCATGAACACGGCCAGGGCCAGCACCCCGACCACGGCCGTGACCCGGCGTGCATCCAGCCCGCCCGCCGCGACCGGCCCGCCCGCCGCACCCGGCCCGTCCGCCGCACCCGGCCCGCCTGCCGTATCCGGCCTGCCCGCCGCGACCGGCCCGCCTGCCGTATCCGGCCTGCCCGCCGCGACCGGCCCGCCGCCCATGACCGGGGGAGTGGAGCTCACTGACCCTCCTCGGGGTAAGTCCGAAATCTGGACCCACCATAACCTAGTGCATCCAGAAATCCAACTGATGAGGTAAAGTTTCTATATGACGGCTGAACCGCGACCCTGCTCGATCGCCCGCACGCTAGACATCGTGGGTGAGAAGTGGGCCCTGCTCGCCATCCGCGAGGTCTTCCTCGGCAACCGCAGGTTCGACGAGATGGTGCACCGGACCGGCGCGCCGCGCGACACGCTGGCGGCCAGGCTTCGCACCCTGACCGCCGCCGGGATCCTGGAGCGGCGGCTCTACAGCGAGCATCCGGCCCGTTACGAGTACCACCTGACCGACGCGGGCCGTGACCTGTACCCCGTCATCGTCACCCTGATGCGCTGGGGCGACCAGTACCTGGCCGGCGAGGCCGGCCCCCCGCTGGTCCTGCAGCACCACTGCGGCCACCACCTGACCGCGCAAGTCGTCTGCCAGGCCTGCGGCGAACCCCTCCAGCCCCGCGACACCAGGCCCCTCACCGCAACCCCCGTGCCTGCGCCCGCCGCACCCCCCGCGCCCGCGCCCGCCGCACCCCCCGCGCCTGCAATTCCTGCGGCGCCCCTTGGCGGCTAGCGCCGCCCCGTCCGGCCGCTCAGCGCGGTACCACCTTTCCCTTGCCGACTACCGTGATGCCGGCCTCGGACACCACCAGACCGCGAGCCCGGTCGTGGTTCTTGTCCACCCCGACCGTGGCGCCCTCCTGAACGACGACGTTCTTGTCCAGGATGGCGTTCTCGACTACGGCGCAGCGATTGACCCGGGAGTTGTGCAGGATCACGGCCCGGTTCACCCGGGCTGAGCTGTCCACCCGGACTCCGGGCGACAGGACCGAGTCGCGCACCAGCCCGCCGGAAACGACGACCCCGTTGCTGACCACGCTGTCGATCGCCCGTCCCACCCGGCCGTCGTCGTCGTGCACGAACTTGGCCGGGGGGTACGGCGGCACGTGGGTCAGGATCGGCCACTGGCGGTTGTACAGGTTGAACAGGGGGCGGACCGCGCACAGGTCCATGTGCGCATCGAAGTAGGAGTCGATCGTCCCCACCTCCCGCCAGTAACCCGAATCGCGCGGCTCGGCCCCGGGCACCTGGTTCTGCAGGAAGTCATAGACGTGCACGGTGCGCTCCCGGACCAGCCTCGGGATGATGTCGCCGCCGATGCTGTGCCGGCTGGAATCGTCGGCCGCGTCCTTGTGCAGCGCTTCGGTCAGCACGTCGGTGTCGAACACGTAGTTGCCCATGGACACCAGGGCCTCGTCCGGCCGCCCGGGACGGCTCGCCGGGTGCGACGGCTTTTCCATGAACACCTCGATGAGGTGGCTGCCCGGTGCGGTCTGCACCACGCCGAAGTCCGCCGCCTCCTTCCTCGGCACCGGGATCGCCGCCACGGTGGCTCCCGCCCCCCAGGCCAGGTGCGCCTCGATCATCTGGCTCGGGTCCATCCGGTACACGTGATCGGCGCCCACCACCACGACGACGTCGGGCCGGTCCACCCGGATCAGGTTCATCGCCTCATGCAGCGCGTCCGCCGAGCCTTCCTGCCAGCGGGGCCCGAGCCGCTGCTGGGCCGGGACCGGCGTCACGTAGTTATCCAGCAGGCTGCTGAGGCGCCACGTGGTGGTGATGTGCTTGTTCAGGCTGTGGCTCTTGTACTGGGTGAGCACGTAAACGTGCTGGAGCCCGCCGTTGACCAGGTTGGACAGCGTGAAGTCCACCACCCGGTACAGCCCGCCGAACGGCACCGCGGACTTGGCCCGGCTCGCCGTCAGCGGCCCCAGTCGCGTGCCCTTGCCGCCGGCCAGCACCAGCCCCAGGATCCTCGGCCTATCCATCTAGGTACTCCACGGTTTCAAAGACTGACCGCCAGTCACGCACCCCGGCAGGGCCGAACGTCCCCGGCCGCATGCCTCACATACTCCTATATCCCACCCTGAAGCCCCCTTCCGGATGACCCCCAGCGGGTGACCTTAAGCCCCGTGGACCACCTCCCTGCCTGCCCCCTTCCCCTGGCCGCACTCCTGCTCCCGGCCGCACTCCTGCTCCCACTGCCCGCGGCGCCGCACCCGCTACCCCGCTACCCCGCCGCACCCTCTGCCCCGCTGTCTCACCACCCCCCGCCGCCCTACGCCGCGGGAAACCGAATGAACCTGGACTTTCACCACGTTCTGGCGTGGTGAAAGTCCAGGTTCATCTCGTTAACGGCCCTTAACGGCCGATACGGATGGGGCCACGCTGGCCTCCTGCGGCGTAAATGACTTGGCCGGTGACGAAACCGGCGTCCGCTGAGGCGAGGAAGGCGACGACGGCCGCCGTGTCGGCCGGTTCGCCGATCCGGCCGAGGCCGAACGCGGATCCTGCCTCCTCACGCTGCCGGTCCGTCAGCCGCGCGAAGGGCCCAGTGGCCGTGCTGCCCGGCCCCACCGCGTTGACCGTGATCCGGCGGGCCGCGAACTCGGCCGCGGCCACCCTGGTGACCTGGTCGAGGAAGGCCTTTGCCCCCGAGTAGAGCGCGATGCCCGCCAGCGCCGTGGCCGTGACGCCGGAGGAGATGTTGACCACCCGCCCGCCGTCGGCCAGCCGGTCCGCAGCCGCCCGCATCATGAGGAACGGGGCCCGGGCGTCGACCGCGACCACCCGGTCGAAATCCTCCACCGACGTCTGCGCCACCGATTCCCAGTGGGTGATCCCGGCGTTGTTGACCAGGATGTCCAGCCGCCCGAACTCGCCTGTCACAGCGTCGACCACCGCCGTCGCGGCAGCCGGATCAGCCAGGTCCGCCGCCATCACGAGCGCCCGCCGCCCGTGGCCCCGCACCTGCTCGGCCACCTGCTCGGCCTCGTCCTTACCCGTGTGATACGTGAAGCCGACGTCGGCCCCCTCGGCCGCCAGCCGGCGCACGATCTCTGCCCCTATCCCGCGGCTGCCGCCCGTGACCAGCGCCACCTTGCCAGCCAGCCGTTTCGCAATCTCCATGCCGCCTAGTACAGCCGCCTGCTGGCCCGGGCAGAAGGACGCGTTGGCTGTCGTTCCATACACTGCGAGTATGGATGAGGTCGAGCTGCGCGAGCTCCGCCACTTCATCGCGGTCGCCGGGGGGCGGACTCCTAGATCTCGAGCAGAACCCGCCCGCTACCCGGCTGAATGCCGCAACGACGCCTCAACCTGCCTGAGCCGCTCGGCGATGGCATCGGTTTCCGCTACAGATAGTTTGGGCACCTCACCCCACCTGGTGCTGCCCGCCTCAAGCGTGCCCGCCACGTGGAAATGCACATGCGCCACGGCCTGATTGGCGGATATCCCGTTGTTCTGCCAGACCGCGATTCCCGGCCGTCGTTCCGCCGCATCGACAATGCGGGCAGCATGACGGATCTCGCTCATCAGCGCTGCGGACTCCTCGTCGTTCAGGTCCAGGATCGTTGGGCAGTGCCGGACCGGCACGACCAGCAGATGCGACATGCCTCGCTGTTCCCGCGTGACCAGGATGGCCACGAGCTCACTGCGCCGCAGGATGGTGTACGGCTTCTCTCCTTGGAGGAACGCGCAGAACGGGCAGGTCTCGCTGGTCGGCAGCACGATGTTATTCACGCTAGTCATGATGTCGCGGACGTACAGATGGCGCCGCCAGTGATGCCCGCCGATGCGACAGGGATCGTGCCGGCCGGTGGCCGTGACCCACTTGCCCGGACAGTTCGCGGCGAGACGGTGCTATCGCCGTGCACCGCTCCGGGAACGTTATCGCTCGGCGCACCCGGCAGACTAGTAACCAGGTACGACGTGCGGATGAGGAGAAGCGCCGATGGGTGACGCGGAGCAGCGAGACATGGCCGCCGCCCAACTCATAGACCTGGAGTTGATCAGGAGATTCGTAATTGTCGCCGAGGAGCTGAACTTCACGCGGGCCGCGGCGCGCCTGGGCCTGGCCCAGCCACCCCTGTCGGCCGCCATCAGCAAGCTGGAGCGCAAGCTCGGCGTGCGGCTGCTCGAGCGCACCAGCCGCCGTGTCACGCTGACCCCGGCCGGTGCCGTGCTGCTCGAGCAGGGCCGGATCGCGGTCGAGGCCGCTGGCGCCGCGGTCGAGCGCGCCCGCCGCGCCGGCACTCAGCCAAGCCGCCTGACCGTGGCCGTCAAGCCGGGCACGGGCACCGACCTGCTCCAGAAGATCATGCAGCGCTGCGCGCAGGATCCCCAGGTGCCAGAGGTACATCTGCTGTTCGGTCACCCCGGCGGGCCCGCCGCCGCGGTCCGCAGCGGCAACGCCGACGTCGCGATCCTGCGCGCCCCGTTCGACCAGCGCGGCCTGGACACCGAGCTGCTGCTGACCGAACCTCGCGTGGCCGCCCTCCCCGTCTGCCATCACCTAGCCAGCCGGACCGAACTGCGCCGCGCCGACCTGGCCGGTGAGCCGATGCCCCGCTGGGCCGGCCAGCCCGACCCGGCCGCCGCCTCCTACTGGACCGGCGGTAACCCGTCCGCCGAGCCCCCGCCCGGCCCCGAGATCAACGACATCAGCCAGCTCCTGGACGCCGTCGCGCTCGGCAATTCCGTCGCCTACGTCCCGGTCTCCCTCGCCGACCAGTACCGTTCCGTGGTCGGCCTGATCTTCCTGCCGGTCACTGACCTCAGCCCCAGCGAGGTCCTGGTGGCCTGGCCCGACACCAGCCGATCCCGCGCCGTGGCCGGTTTCGTCCGCGCCGCCGTCGAAGTGGCGGCCAGCCACATCGAACAGACCGCCGCGCTCACCTGAGCCATGAACGTCGAACCGGACCGTTTCGAGGAGATGGTCGCGGCGGCACTGGACGGCCTGCCGGAGGAACTCGGCCGGCTGATGCGCAACGTCGCGGTGACAGTCGAGCACGATCCGGGGCCGCCCGGCCTGCTCGGGCTCTACGAGGGCATCCCGCTCACCAGCCGCACCTCGCAGTACGCGGGGGTGCTGCCCGACCACATCACCATCTACCGCCAGGCCATCTGCGCGATCTGCCGGACCGAGGCGGAGGTCGCCGACCAGGTCCGCCGGACGGTCATCCACGAGGTCGCCCATCATTTCGGCATCGACGACGAGCGACTCCGCGAACTCGGCTGGTAAGACTCGGCGGACGTCTGCCTAGCTTGACTCCGGGTGCTCGATCACCGCATCGGGCCCAGGAAAGATGAGCCGCGTGTGCCCGTCGTCGAACTTCACCATGTAGGGCGGCTCTCCCTGGCTGCCGCGCACCTCGACGATCTCGCCGTTCTTGTCCGGGTGCCCGACAACGTTGCCGTGAATGCAGATGCGGTCGCCAATAGTCGCCTGCATAGCCGGGTCTCCTCTCCGTACCGTTCCAGCCTAGGAGTTTCCCGCCCGGTATCGTAGGGCCGTCTCGCCCCCCATTTGGCTGGAGGCTCGCGATGCGGTTCACCAAGCTCGGGCACTCGTGCGTCAGGCTGGAGAAGGACGGTGCCGTCCTGGTCATCGACCCGGGCGGGTGGAGTGACGCACCCGCGGCCCTCGACGGGGCCAGCGCGGTGCTGGTTACCCACGAGCACCCAGACCACCTCGACGCCGACGCGATACGCGCCACGCTGTCCAGCGACCCGGGCGTGGCCCTGTGGGCCAACCAGTCGATCTGCGCGCAGTTCACCGACTTCGGGAACCGGGTGCACGAGGTCCAGCACGGGGACGCGCTGGAGGTGGCGGGCTTCTCTGTGCACGTCTACGGCGTGGATCACGCGCTCATCCACCAGGACATCCCGTTGGTCGTGAACACCGGCTTCCTGGTCGAGAACGATCTGTTCCACCCCGGCGACTCGTACACGATCCCCGAAGACCCGGTCAACACCCTCCTGGTCCCGATCAGCGCCCCATGGCTCAAGGCCGGGGAGATGATCGACTACTTCCGCGCTGTCAGCCCTGCTCGCGGCTACGCCATCCACGACGCGATCCTGAACGACAACGGCCTGGGCCTGTTCACCCGGATGATGTCCGTGGCCGCCGCCCCGGCCGGCGTGCCCGTCGCGAGACTGGAACCCGGCACCAGCCTCGAACTGTGATCCGGGGCCGGCCGCTCAGCGACTCCTGCTGACGCGCGTCGTCTGGTGGCACTCGTCCGGTAGGCTACCGATCGTCATGATTCGGTCTCTCTGTGCGACATATCCCGGGCGTGCGGCTGTTGCGAGGTCCGATGGGCCGCGACCAACCCGATGATCCGGACGTGCCGCGTGACCAGCACCCCGATCCGCCGGCCAGCCGCGTCCAGGTCGAAACCCGCTACCGCCAGGAGTACTACGCCGACCTCCGCGTCGCCGTCGCCCTCGAAGGGCGAACCGAGTCCGTCGCCCATCCCGAACCAGGTGCCCGTTCCAAGCCAGGGGAGCGAACCGAGCCGACCGCCCCATCCGAACCAGGAACCCGTCCCAAGGCGGGAGAGCAGACCGAGAACCGCCAGCAACCCCAGCCAAGCCCATCCTGGGACGAAGCCGCCGAACTATCCCGCTGGATGTGGGCCGAATACAAGAGAAGATGGCCCCCCGAGGAACGCCCGCCCGTAGACAGATCCAATGACCCACCAGGCTCCTGGCGCGGCGATGGCAACAGATTCCTCGACCGCGCCGTGAACGAGCGAATTGACGCGGAGTGCGACCGAATCGCGGAACGAGAGCAGGGAAGGATCTCGCCGGCGCTGCGCACCACGGAGAGTCAAGACCCAGACCGTGACCTGATCGGTTTCGAGCGCCGACTCAAAGATCGCGATCGCATCAAGGAAAAAGTCCATGGAATGATCAAGGAGTTGAACTTCTCTCCGGAGGAAGCAGTCTCGCGTGTACCTGATGCAATCCGGTACACCTTTCAGTACCATGAGGCTAGCTATACTCGGGGCGTCCAAACAGATATTGTGCGCCTGCGGGACCAAGGCTTTGAACTGGACAAACTCAGGAATTCTTGGTCCGACGACCAGTACAAGGGTATCAACAGCCAGTGGATTGAGCCGGATACCGGCCAGCGGTTCGAAGTGCAGTTTCACACACGCATCAGCTTCGAGGCGAAGCAACTCACGCATGGCGCCTACGAACGGCTCCGTACTCGGCAGGCGGATAAGTTCGAGGAACTTGTGCTGGAAGCCTTCCAGAAGAGAGTCGCCGCTGAGGTACCACTACCGTCTGGCGCCGTCGATATTCCCGACTATCCAAAGTGAGTAACAGATGTCAGATAAGGTCACGTACTACGCTATCGTGAACGACCTGAGCAGCCGCGAGAGGCCATCTGGCGTGTTCCGGCGCACCTACTTCGAGAGCGGCGGCAAGCGCGATGAAGCATTTACGACAGATCTCACGTGGGAACGCAGCGCGTCTCTGGTCTCTGCCGAACGCGGTGATCTGCTTAACGAGTTCATCGAGATCACCGAGGACGAGGCGAACCAGATCGTCGACCGCATCCGGGCCACGGTCACCGGCGCGAGCGACAGCTAGGGCAGTGGCGAGCAAAGTCTGCCCTTGGGCTCATCAATAGCAAGTTGCTTCTCCCTAACTGTCTCAGGCGTCCCACGTTTCCCGGGCCCGCATTACCGTGGGTCGTTACCCGCGCAATAGCGCCGGTAACGTCACACGATGATGATTTCGGGCATCTGGCCCGGCTGCGCACCTGGGGGACGCGGCGTAACTGGCGTCCCCACCAGCACAGCGGTCCCGCAGATCCCAGATGACGTACGCCGCAATCCGGCAGCCCCGTCCTAGGTCGGCTGCGCCGCCCGCTGCCGAACGGTCCCGTCCGCCAGCACATCCCTATCCGGGCACCGCCACTGCACCCGCCCGCCCTCGAACTGCTCCTGGTACAGCTCCGCGTACAGCCCGCCCCGCTGTAGCAACTCGCGGTGCGACCCAGATTCCACCAACCGGCCCCCCTCGATCACGTTGATCACGTCCGCATTGACGATCGTCGACAGCCGGTGCGCGATCGCGATCGTAGTCCGCGACCCCATCAGCGCGTCCAGCGCCTTCTGCACCTCTCGCTCGCTGGCCGTGTCCAGCGCCGACGTGGCCTCGTCCAGGATCAGGATCCGCGGATCATGCAGCAGCACCCGGGCGATCGCCAGCCGCTGCTTCTCCCCGCCGGACAGCCGGTATCCTCGCTCGCCGACCACCGTGTCGTAGCCGTCCGGGAACTCCATGATCCGGTCGTGGATGTACGCCGCCCGCGCCGCCGACTCGACCTCCGCCAGCGAGGCACCAGGCCGCCCGTAGCTGATGTTGGCCAGGATGCTGTCGTGGAACAGGTAGCTCTCCTGGGTCACGAATCCGATTTCAGCGGCCAGCGAGGCCGCCCGGACCTGGCGTACGTCGATCCCGTCGATCTCCACCGCCCCGCCGGTCACGTCGTAAAGCCGCGGGATCAGGTAGCTGATCGTCGTCTTCCCCGCGCCGCTCGGACCCACCAGCGCTACCAGCTGCCCCGGTTCGGCCGAGAGGCTGACACCGCGCAACGCCTCGTACGAGACCCCCGAATAGCGGAAATGCACGTCGCTGAGCACAACCCGCCCGCCGGTCCCGTCGGCAGGCAGATCGACGGCATCGGCAGCGTCGACGATGTCCGGAGTCACGTCCAGGTACTCGAAGACCCGGTCAAACAAGGCCAGCGACGACCGCAGCTCCACCGACACCTGCAGAAGCTGCCCGATGGGGAAGTACAGCCGGGTCTGCAGCGTGGTGAAGGCCACGATGGTTCCGGCCGAGATGGGATGGTGGTTGGCTAGCAGCAGGCCCGCGATCAGGTAGATAGCCGCGGGCGTGATCGACAGGAACGACTGGACCACCGCGTAGAACCCCTGGCCAATCATCTGCTGGCGGACCTCGAGGTCGGCCAGCCGCTGGCTTTCCCGCCGGTACCGCCCGATGTCACGCGCCTGATTGCCGAACACCTTGGCCAGCAGCACCCCGGACACCGAGAGGGTCTCCTCGGACAGGGCGCTCATGGCCGCCAGCGACTCCTGGGTCGAGCGCGACACGATGCGCCGCCGCTGGCCGACCGTCTTGGTCAGCCAGAAGAACGCGGGCACGGTGATCACCGACACGATGGTCAGCTGCCAGCTGATGGTGATCATGGCCACGATGCTGGATACGAACGTGACCACGTTGGCCAGGATGGTCGAGGCGGTCGTGGTCACCACCGATTGCACGCCGCCCACGTCGTTGGCCAGCCGGGACTGGATCTCGCCGGTTTGGTGCTGGTGAAGAAGGCCAGGGACAGCGTCTCCAGGTGGGAGTAGAGCCGGTCGCGCAGGTCCCGCATGACACGCTGCCCGACCTTGGTTGTCTCGTACACCTGCAGGATCCCGATGGCCCCGTTGACGATCGGGACCGCGGCCATGATGGCCACCAGGACGTACAGCAGGTCCAGATTCGGGCCGCCCGGGACGAACAGCGCCTTGTTGAACACCGCTTGGATCAGCAGCGGGTTGACGATCCCGATCGTCGAGGTCACCACGATCAGGCCCACCACGAAGACCACCTGAGGCCGGTACGGCCGGAACAGCGGAATCACCCGGCGGGCGGTGTTCCGTCCTGTGCGGGCCGGCGGATCCACTGCGGGCAACGTCATGGTCGGCCTCCCCGCCATCAGTGACTGGCAGGTCCGAGCCTAGGCGTCACGCAACCGGGGGAATCACGACGCCGGGAACTTGTCCGCGGGAACGCGGCTGGCCGTGACGTTGCCCGCAAAGTAGGTGTGCAGCGTTATCTGCTCGGTCGTGTATTCGGTCACGCCGTTGCCCTGCGCCGTGGTGGTGAATGGAATGACCTTGTTGAGCTTTTCGAAATCGCAGAACCGCGTGAAGAGGTGCTCCGACCCGTCCCAGTCCGCACCCGTCGTGTAATACACCTGATAGGCGCCGTCTGGGATACCCGTGGTCGTGGCGGAGGACCTGGCCCGGATATACAGGGCCATGGTCGCGGCGTCACTGTGCCCGAGGACCAGGCTGACCACCGCGTCCTGGTCGTTGTTGTTGTGAACGGTCAGCTGCCCGAGTCCGCTATGGGCCGCCCGCTTGACCAAAGCCCCGTCGGCCAGCCGCCGGCTCGTGTAGGCCGTCGGCGGAGGCAGGAATGAGTCCGTCCGGGCTCCGGCTGTCGGATCGACCTTGGCCAGCTCGGCCTCGGCCGACCGCAGTTCCCGGGTACCCGGGGAACTGCTGAGCATCTCCAGCGCGGACGATCCCGCGCAGACCTGGTTGGCGTCGGCCGCCGAACCGGCGCTGGTCAGGTCGCCGCGGAAGTCGCGCAGCGCCATAACCAGCGCGTCCTGTGCCGCCTGTGCCGCTCCCGGCGGGTTCATGCCGATAAGCCGGTAGTAATCGAGGTAGACGTCCGCTTCGGCGGCCGTGATCGCGGAGCCGACCGCGGTAGGCGTCCGGGCGGACTCGATGTGCTGGATGTCGGCCGCGAGCTTGGTGTTGATGCCGTTCACCGTCGGCCAGTAGTCGGCGGCTGCCGTCGCGGACGCGGACGCCGTGGCGGAGGCGGAGGCCGTGGGCTTCAGG
>Ga0335081_10019752_pt1 | contig 10894 bp, 8 predicted proteins | sample Lox_Sample_35_FD_206713 | JGI IMG/M metagenome (GOLD analysis project Ga0335081, IMG submission 206713) | Soil microbial communities from Loxahatchee National Wildlife Refuge, Florida, United States - Lox_Sample_3.5 | ecosystem: Environmental > Terrestrial > Soil > Wetlands | place: USA: Florida...
GTGCCAGAACTTCTGTTCCGACCAGGAGGAACGCGGCGATAACGAGGCCGCGAGCGCCACCGGGAAGACTGGTGATCTTCTCACCAGGTTTGCGGTCCGAGAATTTCCAGATGAAAAGAGCAAGCAGAATCTGCGAGGCCAGAAAGCAGATGCCCGCCTCAGCCATGGTCTCTGACATCTGCTCGTCGATGGGAGCGCCGTGGATGGAGATGTCCTCGGGCATCCACCAGGTATGGCGTAGGATGGGAATCGCCGAACCGATCGCAATCACGATGATGACGACGGCAAACAGTTTGCTCATTGAGGGCTCGCCTTTGAGCCGGCTACGATCCGGCGTAGTAGATCAAGAGAAGCCGCCAGGGAAAACTTCGCCCAGCGGCTGCGATGCAGTCATTTCTTACTTGGCTTTGAAGGTAAAGTCGGCGGTTGTGGGCTTGCCGGCTGCAACCGTCACCTTCGCGGTTTGCGTGCCATAGGTTTCCTGCCAAGCCGTGACCGTGTAATTCCCTGGCGGAACATCGTTAACGGTGAATGCACCGTTGTTGTCGCTGACTCCATATGGGCCCTTTACCACCGCCATGTAACCGTGCATCCAGGGGTGGATGTTGCATTTCACCGGCACGGCGACCTCTTGAGCGGTCCAGGTCACGTCAAAGGGAGGAGCGCCCGGAGGCTGCGACTTATTCCACTCGTGATTGCCGAGGGCCGGGTTCGGCGTCGGGTGAATATTGTGGGAAGTCTGATCACTGTTGACGACCTTGAAATGCTGGTTCACGTCGAGTGCGAGGACATGAGGAATGTACTGGCAGCCTTTCTGATCGAACTCCGGCGCCTCAGAAGGCACCTGGGCTTGGGCGGCGGCGCTGAGCCCCTCGGAGATGTAAACCACGACGTTTTGCAGCCCGCCAGTGGGGCCAACTACGACGTTTTCTATGGTGACGGGATGTCCGGCGTGCTGTTGCTGGCACGAGGGCTCTTTAGACATGTCGATGGGCTTCATGTGCGGGGCCGTGCCGTCGAGTTTGATGGTTCCGGTAATCTTGCCTTCGCCGGCTGCGCTAACCCCGCGCGCCGAGTAAAGCATGGCCACAGAAACCAGCAGCAGTGCCGACAAGACACCGGCAAATTGGAAACGGCTAGTCATCGAATCTTTCTCCTGTTCTGAACTCGTTCATTTGCTTTCCGGCTGCGCGGGTGGGGCAGCGTAGGGATTGATGGGTTTCAGCCCAAGTTGTTTGGCAATCATCTTTTCCTTGGTGTTTAGTGGGTTCGCCGGTTGCAAAGTACGGAGATACATCACCAACTCCCACGCCTCGTCCGGTTTCACGTTGTCGGCGAAGGAGGGCATGGGAGTGCCATCCAGGCCGGTCATGAAGATCTTGAAGAGGTCCTGATCGGTGTTTCCGCACTTGAAACGGCTGCCATCATGGAAATTGAAGGGCTTGATGGGACGGTTCTGGTCGTCGGTGAGCGTGTCGGCGGAGGGACCGTTCGCCCGGCCTTCGACGCCGTGGCACTTCCAGCATTCCAGCTTCTTGAACAAGCCCTCGCCCGCCTTGATTCGGTCGGCCGTGATTTCGGGCTCGGGCGTGACTTGAATCGGCGCGCCCGCCTTCTCGGTGGTCCACTTGGAGGAAAAGTGTTTGACATAGGCGACCAGGTCGACACGGTCCTGATTCGTCAGCGGAAACCAGGCCGGCATGTTGGAGTTGACGATGCCGCGGCCAATGGTGTTGTAGAGGTCGTCATCGGTGGGCAAGGTGCCGGTTGGAGTGGAGCGGCACTTGAATTGTCCCAGGGTAAAGTTACGAGGCTTGGGATCGAGCCACTGAGCGTTCTCGCCCTCGCCATCGCCGATCACTCCATGACAGCCCATGCAAAAGCGACGGTAGTTTTCCTTGGCGGCTGCAGCATGACCGGTCATGCCGCCGATATGGCTCTCCGTGTTCAGGCGCTGGTCTTCGTCGTACTGAGTCATCTGCGCCGAAGAGGCAGAACATAGCGCGAGAACCGCGATCGTCACAAACAGTGTAAGCATTCTTGTGCGCATCTGTACCCCCTCTTAGAAGTCGAAGTCGAACCCGAAGAACAGGCTGTTGCTCGTCAGATCGGCCGCGGTCACGGGCGACGTGCCGCGCTGACGCAACCAGGAATATTCGTTGTGGAAGGCAAACCCCGCACGGCTGGTCATGATCGGATACCAGCGGTATCCCATCGTGTAGACATCGAGGTCGCCGAGATTCGAAGGGCTGCCGGGGAGAGCCTGCTGCGACATGCGCACCCATTCTCCGCGCCCAAAAATAATAAATTGCGGGTTCAAGGTGTAGTGAGGTTCGACAAAGGCGCCGTTCCAGCTGGGAGATCTCGCTCCCGTGGGAAGAGCTACGTTGGCGGGAGTGGAAGTTCCAAAGTGCGCGTCATCCTCGCCATGCTGGAAGTAGGCTGCGACATCGAGCTTCTTCACGTAGATGTCCGCAAAAAAACCCTCACGGCTGAAGGACTTGTTTCCCAGGCTGGACCCGGGCACGGGCACGCCTTGCGAGGTGAGCGAATACGTGGGTGCCTGGCCGATCATGGCGTAACCGCCGATGCGCTGCAGTCCCAGCCCGCCCAGGTCAAATGCCTGGCTGGCGGAAAAGTATCCAGTGTAGGTGTTGGCATTCGCCAAGTCGGGGCTGCCATCGCTGGAGCTGATCAACGCGGCAGAGACGCGGGTATGATCGTTGAATGAGTGCCCCATCCACTCCATGCCCAGCTGATTGTCTCCAATCTGGCCGAAGAAATTGCTGTCGCCGACCGGGGTGAAGTGGTAGAGCTGATAGCCTCCTCCGTTGGAGGACAGGTTCAAGATGCGTTTCTCGGAAAGAAAGTTATCCAGTTCGAACTTTCCCATTCGGAAGTTCAGCCACGGACTCTTGAACATGTTATCCAGGCGCACCCAGACGGATTCGAAGTGGAAGGCGCCAGTTTCGTCCGCGGAAGGAACCAGCAGGAAGGAGATGTTCTTCTCCAGGGTTCCACCGGAGAGGATGTCGAGGCCGGAATTGTCAAAACCGTGAGAGGTCACACGGGTTTCAGATTGTGGGAAGATGCCGGTAACCGGATCCGGCGGACCGGTGTCATATGCGACTTTGTTGGTGCTCTCGCGGTGCCAGTTGGGAGTAATGCGGAAGGTGACGGGCCAGTAAGCGGGGTTCTGCCAGATCGGTGCGTCCCGATCGTTCATGAGCTGGTAGCCATTGTCCTTGAAGCGCCAGCCGAAGTCGTTGAGCACCGGCCAAGCCACATGACAAGCCGAGCAACGCAAGCCATACTTGCGGGCAAACGCGGGGAACGCGTACGCATCCTGCAAACATCCAAAGGATAGAAACAGAAGAAGAAAACCGCCGGCGAGGGCCCTCCGCAGCGAGGTCATGCTAGTCCTCCTGGTGCAGCAGTCAAGTGACGCCATGGAATCGTGGAAACGCACTCCCCACAAAAGTGCGTGCGGACGCACTTACTATCACGGTGCGAGGACGAGAGTCAAGGAAAAAGCAATTTGGCGAATGCGTTAGGCGAATGCTTCAGGCTAATGCGTGCGACAGTTCCTGCAGCGAGGAATCGACGAGATTTCCAGCGAAAAGACTGCGTGTGAGGAGTCGAGCTATCGACACCGCCGCCTGCTTGGCGAGGGCGCGGTCATGTCCGAGAACGACGGGGCGCTGGAAACCGAACATGAAGCCGATGATGCCCAGAAAATCTGCCAGGACATCGAGGTCGTGGTCGGGCAGCGTTCTGGATTCCGGATATTTCCGCAGACGTTGTGCAATTGCCTTGGCTCGCTCGGCGGGTCCAATCTTGCTGACCATCGGACCGAGGGCCGGATCAACCAGGGCACGGGGTATGATGACGCGCAGAAAATCGCGGTCGGCCCACAAATGATCGACTTCCCATTTGACGATCTGGAGGATTTCTTCCTCGATGGTCTCCGCACGCGGGAGCCTGTCGTTAAGATCGACGACCTCCTGCGAAATACGCGAGCGAATCAGATCGAGCAAGAGTCCAGCTTTGCCGGTGAAGTAGCGATGGATGAGGCCCTCAGCGCAGCCCGCGCAGGCAGCAATCTCGCGGGTGGTAGTCGCCTCATACCCACGGGAGGCGAAAAGCTTGTTAGCGGCAGACAGCAGGGCACGTTTGCGCTCTTCGCGGTCACGCACTTTGCCATGGGGAACCTTGGATGCTCCCATGCGCGCACTCCTCGGCCGCCTGGTTTTTCTCAGTTGGATGATCTGACTACCAGCCATCGCACTTTCAGGAAGCGCGCCACATCTTGCGTCGCATCCCCACCCAAGCGAACGCGTGAGTCTATTATCGCTAGTTCGAAGCATTTGTAAAGTTTTTGTCAAATTTTCCGGGGCAAGACCCACCGGGCGAGGCACCTTCCCCAGCGGCCCTTGGCGTGAGTGGGGCGGGGGCATAGCCAGTTCGACATGACTTTACGGTCGAGAATCCGTATGCTGATTTCCGGGATGTCTTCCGCCGTCGGGCCACAGCGAATCTTCCAAAGGGTGTTGGAACGGGTCGGTTTCCGCGAAATGGTCTGCCTTTGTCTGGCCAAGTTCAGTCCTGTTCGTTCAATTTCCCGCGCGGTTTTGTCCCTCGCCTTAGTGACTGCAACGACCGCTTTCGGCTGGGGTGCGAAGGATCGCAGCGAAATCGACAGCGGCCTTTCAGTGGAAGTTCCCGAGGCCGAGGCCGACGTGGTGCGCGCGGTACAGGGCGTCTCATTGGATCAGATCATCCACGGCACCTACGTCTACGAAAAAGACAAGACGCTGACCGGCGCGCATGACGCGAGTGAGTCTTCCGCCTTTCACGACGGCAACGCCGAGGGCGGGAAGATTTTCTACAAAGTGGCCGACAATGTGCTCGCGCCGCGAAATTTCAAGGGCAGCAACGACGTGGGCACGATTACCGTCCGCTACGTAGTGCAGAACGTCGGGCCGACCAGCACCGCGCTGCGCATCGATGCAGTGTTCATCGAGAGCAGCGGCCATGGAGTACACCGTTCGGAAGGCGCCGTGGAACTGGCGGAATACGATGCCATCAAGAGCCACCTTAGGGCCCTACAGGCCACTCGCAAGCGAGAGCAGGACGAAATTCAAAGGCTCCAGCAGGAGGACGCGGACAGGCGGGCTCTGGCTGAGCGGCGAAAGCAGGAAGCACAGGAGGCCAGCGCCCAAGCGGAGTCGTCGGCGAAGGATCTGCAGCAGAAGGTCGACGAGTTGAAACGCCAAGTGGAAGCCCGCGCGAAGGCTGCCGGGGTGCCGTTGAAATCGGCGCCGTTCCGCAGCGCAGCTACGTTGCAATCTCTGCCGGCAAAATCGGAAGTGTTGATCATGATCGTGACCCAGTACTGGTACGGCGTGGAGACCGAAGATGGGCATCACGGCTGGATCCGCCGGAGCGAACTGGAGCCGCTGCCATGAGCTGGATCGGCGGAAAGCTCGGCGGGCGGGGGAGCTCCTATGTGGGCGGACTTGTTGTCCTATTGCTTTTGTCGGGACGAAGCGCGCTGGCACAGGCAGCCCCGGTAAGCCGGAGTTTTCAGAGTTCCAAGGCGGCGGTTGACAGGGCTCTGCGAAAATTGCCCGCCTATCCGGGCGGGCGACTCCCCGTTCTGGATGGCTTTGTGATTCCGGGCGATGACCCGCTGGATCACTACCAGCAGGGCTACTACCAATATTCCGTTCAGCTCGTGGAGGCAAGTGACGAAGAGACCGCAGTCAAAGTCACGGTGAAGGTGACCGCTTGGTACGTGGACGAGAACCCTTCGCACTCCGGCTACCGGAGCTTGCCCTCGAACGGACGGCTTGAGGCAGACCTCCTCGACCGGCTGCAGGATGTGCTGGACGGAAAACCGATCACGCCCCAGGCAACGGCTGCAGACACACCAGCGGAGGTAGCCGTCCCCTCCACTGCGAAGTCTCCGGGCGCGCCCAGCGCTTTGCCGGACACCGCTTCGACTGCCAAAGCCAGTTCTGTTTTCCAGAGTCCTGAAAGCCTGACCTCGGCGATGAGCGCGAGGCTTCCGAGCGCGCCCGCGGAACCACCCAGGACCGTCGACGACGCCCGCACCAAGCAACTTCAGCAGGAGGCGAAGAATCTGGAAGAGATTCTTCGCAACCAATCCAGGCCCAACAATCTGGCGAGCGTAAAAGACCTGCGGGCGCAAGTGTTTTCGCGTCCTGCGGCGAGCGCGAAGGTGCTCTTTGTCGCCGACGCGGAGGATGAGTTCCAGGTTCTTGACGCGCAAGGCGATTGGGTGCACGTGCAGATTTCGGGTCCGTCGCGGGGATGGATTCGCCGGGCGCAACTCGATCTCTCCTCCGTGACCACCGAGGTCGCGGCTTCGGACTCAGGAACAGCAGGTTCGGGAGTCGAACCTTTTCAGCAAACCCGTGAAGAGACTGCGACCTTCCCGGGAGACTGGGCGGCGCTGCGAGGCAAGCAGGTAAGAATCATTTGGGTGCAAGTCAACGAGGGACCAAAAAAATCGGGTGCGGAGGCGAAAGCGAGCTATGCAAAGTCGGTATTTCGACGAGCATTCCCCTCGGTTACGAATGAGAGTGACAAAGTGGAGGGAGTTGTGATTGTATTTGACTCCGCCGACGGAGGCATGGTTGCGACCACTCTTCGGGCCTTGCAACGGTGGAACCAAGGAAGTTTGACGGAGGACTCCTTCTGGCGGCAGTGCTGGGTGGATCCGCCGGAAGCGTTCGGAAAAACCGCGGGCCGCTAGGGAATGATCGGCAGAAGTGCTGGGCGTCTGGTACAAATGGATGGGAGCTGACTGTCACATGAGCGCAAGCGCACAATCTTTGGCTGAGTCGAGGAGCGGGATTGGCATGCTCCTTCGCGATTATGCCGAGCTCACCAAACTTCGCGTCACCACGCTGATTGTGATGACGGCATGGTGCGGTTTCTACTTTGCGGCGCAAAAAGCGGGTGTGTCTTCGCTAAGTTGGGGGTTGTTCCACGCGCTGTTCGGCATCGCTCTCGTCTCCAGCGGGACAGCTACGCTGAACGAAGTGATGGAACATGAGGTCGACGGGCACATGCGGCGCACGGCGCGGCGCCCATTGCCGACGGGCCGGATGACGATTTTGCACGCAACCGTCCTTGGAACGCTGTTGACGATCGGTGGATCGGCATACTTGGCTGTGTTTGCGAACCGCTTGACGGGCCTGCTGGCACTGCTCACTGCACTGGTGTATCTGGCGGCCTACACTCCCCTAAAAAGAGTTTCTCCGATATGCACGTTTGTGGGCGCGTTCCCGGGAGCGATGCCGGGAGTGCTGGGCTGGACGGCGGCGCGAGGAAAGTTTGATTGGGGAACGCTGGTTCTTTTTGGAATTCTCTTTCTGTGGCAATTCCCGCACTTCTTTTCGATCGCGTGGCTGTATCGCGAAGACTACGCTGAGGGCGGAATTCGTATGCTACCGGTGGTCGAGTCGGATGGCCGGTCCACAGCGTGGCGGATTCTGGCGTACTCACTCGTATTGATTCCGGTAAGCCTGCTGCCGACGCTGATGGGGATGGCAGGACGAATTTATCTTCTGGGCGCGATGCTGCTGGGGATTGGCCTCTTCTACGTTGGCGTGCGGTTGGCGTCACTTAACAAGCCGCTAGCGAGCGGAGTGTCAAAGCTACGCGCGCGTCAACTGCTACAAGCCACCGTGTTCTACTTGCCGCTGCTCTTCGTGCTCATGATGAGCAACTCGCTGCACCGATGAGACAGTCATAAGGGAAATCACAGGCGAGCCTGATACTTCTTCTGGATGTCTCTCCAAGCGGTTTGTCTAGCCAACAGCGTTGCGGAAAAATCTGCCCTTTCGACACACGGCGCCTGAAGGCGTCCTGGAGAAACAAAGCGTTGCAGCGTGCCTGAAGGCACGCCCTGATACGAATCCTAAGTTCTTCCGTAGCCGGCGCATCTTGTAATTCACCGGTCATGGCTTGGGCGGATGGGTCATCTCCATCGACCAGATGGCTGCCGGTCGCATGTACATCCCAGCACGATAGTTTCCCGTAATGTCATAGGCTTCCGGCGTGCGGAACCAGTAGCCTTTGGTCTCCCAGGTAACGTGGTAGGGTCCCCAGGCGGTGCGATAGGCTTCGTCTTTCATACCTTCCTGCAACATGAGTGCGGCCAGACTGTAAGTCGTGCCGATCCAGACTTCCTGCACCTGCTCGTTGCTGTTCATGAGTGAGCCGTCGGCGGTGACGCCATTGATGGCACCCATTTCGCCCCTGGCAAACTTCATAACGTTGTTGTCGAAAATCTTCTGCAGGCTTTTACGACGCATCTCCGGCGGCACCAGATCACCCAGACCAGTGAGAGTTGCGTACCACTGGCCAGCGAGCTGGTCGGCCTGAATGTTGTCGTGGTACTGGCTCTGCGTGTCATAGCTGAAATACTGGCCATTCCACAATTTCTTGATGTAGCTGGCCTGGCCGCGGGCAAAGAGATCGTGATACTTGGCGCTGGCGTCGGTGTCGCCCAGCACGTGCGCAATTTCTTCGGAGGCACGCAGAGCCGCAAGCCACAAGCCGCCGCTGTAGGCACTCTCTCCGCGAACCACCCACACGTCGTAAGTCTGGTCGGGATAGCCTTCGCTTTCGGGAAGACCGTCGCCGTCGTGATCGTACTGGAGCAGGTAATCCATAGCAGCTTTTACGCCGGGCCACGTATATTGCAGAAACCTGGTATCGCGCCGGCCGCTGAAAACGTAATCGCGATAGACCATCAGCACAAATTTGGGATTCAGATCTTTCCAGCCGTTCGTATTCTGCCAACTAAACTGGTTGGGCAGCATGAACGGATCTTCCTGTGGAGCACCCAAATCGTGCGGGACCGAGCCTTTGACCTTACGCTCGCGCATGACGGGCTTGCCCTCGGTGTCGGTCTTCCACTGCCAGATATATTTCTCGGGAAAGCTCTGGGGGACGGTGTCGGCAAATTGGCGCATCACCTGTTTGTCGAGTTCGGGCCAGAATTTTGCCAACGGCATGGAACCGGAGAAGCGGACATCGAGGGTGGCGTAATAGGCGTAGTCGAAGCACTCGAGGAAATCGAACGACTGCGGCGTCTTCGGGTCGGAGCCGACCGGGCGGCCCCAAAACGAGCCACCGTCGGCCAGAATATACATTTCGTTGAACAGCGCGCCGCGATACCACAGTGGCTTGCTTTCGTCGGTCACATAGGGAGCCTGCCAGGCGTCGATGGCATCGCTCCACTTGGCGGCATTCTTCAAGCCGTCGGCAGCGATCTTCCATCCGTTGGTGCCGTTGGTGCCGTAGAAATCCGTGTAGTGGCGATACCACTTGCGGCCGGAACCGAACTCCACGATGGGCAAATCCCAGGAGATCACCATGGGGACGGTGCGCTTCTCGCCGGGCTTTAATGTGAAGCGCACGGCGATGGCGCCGGCGAGAGTCTCATCGCTGCTGATCCATTGTTCATCGCTGTTGTCGAGGCGGCCATCTTTCGCGAAGGGGTCCCAGATCACCTTGCCATCGCCGTCCGGCTCATAGGTCGAGTGAAAGGTGACCTCGGTGCCGGGGGATTCCAAGGCCGCGATCGCCAACTGACCATCCCACTCATCTTTGACGGCAGCACCGAATCGATTGCGATCGAAGAGAATGCCCTTCATGGTGGCGTCGCCGAGGGGTTCGCTCATGAAGCGGTTGTGGTTGCCGTCGCTGATATGTCCCTTGAAGTCTCGTGTGTAGGTCCGGAACCAGCCCAGCATGTTGGACCAGGAGAGCAGCACGGAGACCGTAACGGCCTTGTTGGTGGGATTTTCGGCGTGCCACAAGTAGACGGCGACAGGAAAGCTCGACTCACGATAGTTGTCAGGAAGCACAGGCGAGAACTGTTCCAAAACAACGTGGGCGGGAAATTGTCCGGATCGGTAGTCGTACCAGGACTTGGGATAGAGGGCGTAATAATCTCCGGCGCCCACCGGGTAGTCCCACTTCCAACTGCTCAAGGTTGTGCCGCTCGGGTGACCGGTGAAGAGGGCCTGCGCCGTTCCCTGCGGTTCGCCTTCGACCTGCTGAAACATGGCAAACTGGTTGGCGTAAAGGGTCTCGTACTTATGTATGCCGGCTTTGATATGCCAGCGCGCGAAATCGCCACGGTACGTGCGGGAAAAAGTCCCAGCGCCGAATCCACCGACCGGGGCGCCCTGCCAGTAACCGTCGTCGATATGACCGGCGTCAAGAGAAGGTTTCTTGGTGCCGGGGTTGGCCAGCGGTTCGCCGATGGCGCGCTTCCAGGCGGCCTTGGGAATAGCATCGCCGGCAACTGCCCAGGATGTGAGGAGGAGGAGAAAAAAAATGGCGGTGATCTTGCACGGAAGCTGCAGCTTCATGTCGCGCTCCGGGAGGTTGCCCCCTTCTTCACAGCATTCCGCGAAGGCCACCGCGCCATGAAGAAAAACCAACCTGTTAGAATATTCACAAAATCGTTATTGTAGAACACGAAGTTGCGGCGAGGAAGAACTATTCCTGGGCGGGTCAAGATAGGCGCCCTGGAGCGGGGCCTTTGTTAGACTTTGTGTTCCGTTTCGGAAAGGGAAAGCTTGTCCAGCGCATCATCGAGAGCGCTTTTGGCGGGGGGGAAAAGGTCCGTTCTGTTTTTCACTTTTCTCCTTGTGGTGACGTTATGTGCCCGCGCGCAAACAGGCCCCCAGGGCGCTTCCGCACAGATGAGCGCAGGTCCCAGAAAGGCGGAGGACGCCTTCAAGAACATTCAGGTGCTGAAAGGGGTGCCGGCCGACCAACTGATTCCCGCCATGCAGTTCATCACTGCATCCCTGGGAGTGGAGTGCGACTACTGTCATGTGCA
>Ga0335081_10019753_pt1 | contig 10893 bp, 7 predicted proteins | sample Lox_Sample_35_FD_206713 | JGI IMG/M metagenome (GOLD analysis project Ga0335081, IMG submission 206713) | Soil microbial communities from Loxahatchee National Wildlife Refuge, Florida, United States - Lox_Sample_3.5 | ecosystem: Environmental > Terrestrial > Soil > Wetlands | place: USA: Florida...
TCATGACTTCGAGGGCCTCACTGAACATCCCCTTCTGGTAGTATGCCCAAGCAAGGCTGTCGAGGATATAGCCGTTGTCCGGCTTGAGAAGAAGCGCCCGCTTGATGAGGACGATGGCCTCGTCGAGTCGCTCGCCTTTCTCCGCATAGGTGTAGCCCAGGTAGTTAAGCGCATCGGCGTTGTCAGGTTTAAGCTCAAGTGTCTTTTTAAGGGCAGCAACCATATCATCGTGCCGCCCAAGCTTCTCGTACGCAATCGCGAGGCTGAACAGCAGATCGTCCCGGTCCGGGGCGAGTTCGATGCCCTTTTTAAGGGTGTCCGCCGCCTGTTGGTACTTGTCCACGTCCATGTACGCGTTGGCGAGATAGAGGTAGAGCTCAGGCTTTCCTGGCTGTTCCCGAAGTGCCTTCTCCAGGAGCGGGACCGCCTCCGCAGTCCTCTTTTGCTGTGCATAGATATATGCAATCTGGAGCAGGGTGTCGGTATCGTCGGGTGCGGCTGCAAGAATGGCTTTGTATTCCTTGAGCGCATCATCGTACCGACCCATGGCAACAAGCGTGGAAGCGAGGTACCGCTTCACCTTCAGGTCGTCGGGCATGGCGCTTGAAACGACTGAAAATGATTCCGCAGCTTTGTCATACTGTTTTTTCTCCGCGTAGATGAGCCCCATCTTGGTATAGGCGTCGAAGTTCTTCGGGTCCACGGCCACCACGCGCTTGAACTGCTCCAAGGCGTCATCAAGGGCGTTCTGCTGAATATAGAGCTGTCCTAAGTGCTGCATAATCTCAAGGTTGTGGGGATTGAGCGCGAGAGCCTTTTTGTACATCTCGATGGCATCTCCCGTCCTGTCCATGAGTTCATACACAAAGCCCATGCTTGTATAAGCGGGCTCAAAATCGTCCCTGAGAGCAACGGCCCTCTTGAATTCAGCGAGTGCCTCGGGATACATCTGGCGTTCCGTATAGATCCTGCCGACGTAATAAGGCGACATCAGCGAGGAGGGATTCACTTTTTCGAGTGCTTTAAACGTCGCCACCGCTTCGTCATATCGTTTCATGGCAGCATAGAGCGACCCGAGGTACATATAGGGATCATCCTTTTTGGGATCAATGGCAATCACCTTCCGGTAGATGTCGGCCGCTTCATCGTATTTCTTTTTATTGGTGTAGATACTGGCGAGCATTAGGAGAGCGTCGGTCTTGTCCGGGGCGAGTTCAGCCGCCTTTTGCGCGTACACCGTTGCCTGGTCGAGCTGCCCCTTGCGAAGAGAGAGGGACGAGAGCGAGAGCGCGATCTCGGCGGAACGGGGGTCCAGGCGGTACGCGGCTTCGTATTCCTTCATGGCCTCATCGAACTCCCCATCCTGTTCCAGGAGGTTGCCAACCATGAAATGATAATAGGCATCTGCCTGTTCGCGATCCTGGGAACTCATGCTCCCGACGGTCACCTCGGACATTTTCGCAGGCATCGTTGCACAGGAAGCGGTGAGAATCATCAGTACGGTAATAATAATGGTATTTTTCATGTAATTAGTCTAAGGCACGAGCCTGATCATGTCAAGCCAAACCTGCCGTTGGTGGGCAGCAAACTCTCTCTTCTGTCTTCGATCACCGCACCTGCAGCAGAGCCTTTACCCGGTCCAGGCTCGTTTCCACATCATCCCTGTCGTGCGCCTCGATGGTATAGACCGGTTTCGGCGAATAAGTGCGCATCAATCGGAAGAATTGCTGAAAATCAATATCACCTCGCCCCAGGGCCCAGTGGGAATCGGTCGTACCATCGTTGTCATGCAGATGGACTTCGATCAGATTTTTCCCGAGGTTCTCGAACCACTGTTCCATGGAAACCGTGGAAAAGAGGTTGAAATGTCCTGTGTCGAAACAGAACCCGAAGTCCGGGCTCCCGATCTTCTCGATAAGCATCTTAAGCGCGTCGGGGTCTTCATCAAACACGTTCTCCACGGCGACTCGTAAACCGATCTTGGAAGCGGCGTCCACAACCTTATGCCAGGTATCGAGGCTGTAGTCGAGCCAGATATCTTTTCGTCCGCTGTAGCGCCACCGGTCGTATGCCGCATGGAACACGGCGGCACGGGGCTTGAGAATGGCGGCGACGTTCAGGAGCTGTCGGAACCGCACCTGGGTAACCGACCTCACCATGGGGTCCACGGCGCCGGGGTTCATGTCCATGAATGGCGCATGGAGGGTGAGCGCGGGGTTCCAGTCGAGACGTTCGAGAAGTTTCTCGAGGTCAGGTTTTTCAATCTGGTCGAGCACCGCAGCGGAAAGATATATCTCGAGATCATACCGGCGCTTGCGCAGTAGTTCAAAGTAATCCTTCAGCTTGGGATAGGGGATATGGATGTGTACGGGTTCCATCGGGGTCAGCTTTTTGACCCACAGGTGCCTGACGCGCACGCGCCCGTCGTGCATCCGGCGGCCGTCTTTGACTCCTCCTTACTTGGTTTCTCGGATTCGCCGGCCTTTTTCCTGTCGCCCGAAGGGTAATCGGTGACGTACCAGCCGCTTCCCTTAAGCACAAAGGCCGCGGGCGAGAGCACCTTCCTTACACCCGTAGCGCTACACAGCTTGCATGTGGAGAGGAGTGGGTCGCTGAACTTCTGGGTCACCTCAAAACGCCCGCCACAGCTTCCGCATTCGTATTCATAAATCGGCATAACAAAACCTCCAAAATGCTGAAATAAGGGATGTATTATAAACAATGGAACGGGGAAATACAAGCCTTTTTAAGGGTTTTTCTCGGTTTCGTCTGATTCTCCCATTGCCCTGAGTGATATAGTAAAAATCATGACCCGAGATATCTCGCCTTTCCGGGAATCATGATCAGAGATGTTTCGTCAACTCCTTTACCAGCTGAAAAGTTCTGCTCCGCTTAATCGCTTCCTCGGGCATGTCCGGGTGCCATGCAAAGAGCTGCCGCCGATGCGCCTCGAGGATCTCGTCCTCTTTTCCCAGAAAACCCGCCGCGGTCACGACCTTCTTGCCGGCCTTCGCTGCCCTCTCAAAGACTTCGACCATCTCTTCTTTCCAGTTCGGGTCCCTGAGCAGATGATGATCAATAATGATCGTATGTACGCGTGTCGTCTCGATCACCGTACAGATATTGCTGATCGAAGCACGGAGATCATCAAGGCTGAAGCCGTGCTCCATACGGTACGTGAGCGGGCCGTCCAGATACAGGACATCGGGATTTTCCGACAGGATGAATTGCATATGTTGCGGAAGGCTGGCGCCCTGGATGTCTGAGGTATGCAGGAAGCAAGTTTCCCCTTCCTGAACAGAAACTTCGACGACCCACCCGCCTTTTGCGCTTGGTCCGTGCGGCACTGCGGGAGAGAACCGGATCGCGGTGCCGCCGAAATCGAATCCGTTATTATCGACAAATTCAACCCTGCGTGGCAGGGTCCTGAAGTTCCTGATCAGTTCGCGCGCGCGTTCGCGTTGTTTTGAATTGATGTTCTCATCAGGATGCTTCATGAGGAGCACCTTACCGTTCAACACGAGCGGCTCCGTGGGATCGAAGTGGTCGAAGTGGTAGTGGGTGATGATGAGGATGTCAGCACGCGCGGCGTATTCCTTGATCACGCGCCAGCTATCGTTCATGGCCTTGATCTCGAGAGGATGGGGCGGCAGGCCGAAGCGAATCGGGGCAAGTGACACGCCGGGATCGATGAGCATACTCACACCATCGGTCTCGATGAAAAAGGCTGCGCTCCTGACCCCGAGCGATTCAGCGGCAAGAGGGATGATGTTCATAGGAATTCTTTTAACGCAGAGGATGCCGAGAGCCCAGAAAAAAACTTGAAAGCAGGTTTATGGGACGCAGACTTACATATAAAGAGTGAACAAATGTATTTATGCCCTATGCATTAAATTGCGTATCCGGCTTTTCCGATTTTATCCTGGTCCGACTCAGTTTCTGTTTCTTTCCACCACGTCCTCTGTGACTACACATTTTTTTAGTTTTTTAGCGTCTCGATGCTCCGCCTCATCCCGTCCTATGCGGCGTCAAGTTCGAGGACCACCCAAACATCCTGCTTTCTTTTGAGCAGGACCTTGAGCGCCTCGATCTTTCTGCAGCCCGGCAGGAACAGCCATTGGTCATTGACCCCGCGCAGTACAAGTTCATTATGATGATGCAAATGCACGAACCCAGTATGGTCGATGAGGCGTTGCGGCAAGTTCCGGACAAAGGTGATGGAATCGACCCCTGCCAGTTCAAGGCGCCTGAAATCCAGCGTTATGGAAACGTCATCCGACGTTGGGACCACGAACCGCTCCCAGAACCTGGCGACCTCGCTGGGATTGAAGGAGTTCTCGATCGAGACATGACAAAAACCGCCTATCTCTCGCAGGTTCCGTCAAAGGTTTATTCTTCTTCAGCCGGCAGCCTTTTCCGGCCAACGCCGTCTCATCGTGGATAATGCCGAGCCCGAGATCGGCGACATCAGCTGGCCTGCGCACAACGTCCACAGTTTATGAAGAGTCCTCCTTGGCAAGCGGATATTCCAGCGGATGACATCCGATGCGAATGCCGCGCGCTTTACAGGTCCTTGCGTTCTCGATAGCCTTCTTTCGCGGCCCGTTCACTGTCAGCCATACCCCAATTCATGGTGGGTCAGAGCTATATCGGGGCGACCTGGAGGGAGTGCGTTCCAACATCCTGCTGTCATATGATCCGATGGCCTAGTTACAGATTCCCTAGCTCGTGGCTCATGGCTCACGTGCTATCACCTATGCGCCAAGAGCTTTCTTCAACGCTTACTTGATCACTACCCTGTCCCCCACCATGACTCCTGACCCTTCTGCAGTCTCGACCACCCATTTCACCGGGATTCCGGAGCCATAGAACTCATGGCTTCCTGGCAGGCAGTGGGGAGAGACTTCGACAACAAATCCATCAGGGCTGACAAAAATGATGTCGATCGGGAAGGTCACTCTCCCCATCCAGAAGGTCACAGCCTCGGGTCTATCGAACATGAAGAGTGCGGCCTCTTTCGGCTGGAGCGGCCTGAATCCCTGGAGCCCCCTGGCCCGCGACTGGTCCGTATCGCACAGGAGCACGACCGTGAAGGCCCGGCGGCCTGCCGCGTGGCCGCGGGGCATAAACGTCACGGTCATCTGCTTTTCCTTCGTCTCAGCCGCAAAAGCCTCAGCGCCGTTTGCTATTTTTACTTCAACCGCCAGGACCAGAATACCGATGGCGATGGTAGCGGCCGTGATCAGCGCACCAGCACGGAAATATTCCATGAAACCGATCTTCGCCTTTCTCCTGGCCTGCTGGACCACGATCAAGTTCGCGACTGACCCGATGAGCGTGAGGTTCCCTGCCAGCGTGCTGCTCATGGCAAGAGTGACCCAGAAGATGTGGCTGCTGCCAAGTGTTTGCGTGAGTGGCTTCAGCATCATCACCGCGGGCACATTGCTCACGACGTTCGAAAGAACGGCGGCGATCAGGGAAAGCCCCACAATTTTACCCTCCGTCGAATACGATGCGACATTGCCCACGCGATTGATCAGCGCCGAGGCAAGGCCCGAGACCTCAACACCGCGCATCACCACGAACAACCCGGAAAAGAACAGAAGGAGTGTCCAGTCCACACCTTCCAGGACCCGCTCGGTGCGCATGCCGCCGATGAGCATCAGCATAACCGCACCAGCCGCGGCAGTGAGCGAATAAGGGTAGCCGAATGAGAACGCCACAAGAACTGCGGTACAGACCAGGAGCGATTTGATCAAAAGCGGCCTCTTAACGTCATAGGCGGGCACTGTTGGCCTCCTGAGGAAACGCTCCTTCTTCATATCATCGCGATATAAAAACTGGAGCACCATAATACTCACGATAAAGCCCAGGAGCGTCACAGGAAAGAGTGCGCCGAAGAAAGAGAGATAAGGCATCTTCGAGTAAATGCCAATAAGCATGTTCTGCGGATTTCCGGTCACGGTCATGACGCTACCGATGTTCGACGATGTGGCAAGTGCGAGCAAATACGGCACGGGGTTCACACCCAGCTGCGCCGTCACCTCTAGGATGATCGGCGTGTAGAGGAGGCAGATGGTATCGTTCACGAACAAGGCCGAGAGAAGTCCCGACGAGACCGTGACGAAGATGAGGAGCTGGAGCGGCGATTTCGAAAGTGAGAGAATCTTGTCTGCCATGAGCTCAAAGAACCCCGCGGCTCTGAGGTAGACGGTGATGATCATCATCCCGAGCAAAAGAAGAAGGGTGTGCATGTCTACAGCGGCAAAGGCCTGGTCGAGAGTGAGGACGCCGAAGGTTATCATCAGCACGGCGCCAACAAGCGCGCCTGCGGGCCGGTCGATGTGCACCCGCGGGATCTGGCGAAGGCCGATGAAAATGTAGGTGATAATGAATATGATGAGGGCCGTGAACACAGGTGACACTTTAGCAGGATAGGAAGGAAAATTCAAGTATCGAGCAAATTCTCAGAAGGCATATTGAGCATGAACTGTGTGCCCATCGTGTTTATACACCCAGGATGCGTGTTAACCAACAAGTGGGCATAATAATAACAACGACTTATGTTGCTTTCGTTTTACTAAAAAAAAATTTTCTGCGGTACTTTAGATATCATTTCATTGCATGGTTAGGCAGATAACTGCTACTTTAAGCGCAATCAATAGGAGGTGTAGATGAACTGTTTTCCGTGCAAGCTCATTCCGTCAAGAAACTACTTTTACCGCAAGCGTGACATCGGTAGAAATCAAGCTTATGCAGGGACATTTTGCATAATAGCGTCATTCGATGAGCAATGGTTCGTCGTCTTCTATCCTGTCTCTGACCCCACGGGTGCATATGGTATCGCCGTGGTACAACTCGAAGATGACGCTGACGCTAATGCTCTTGGCACGAACGACCAACAATCAAAGCCAAAGTTGGCTTTAAGTTCACTGTGTATTCAATACCGCAAGCGGTACAGCCGTCGAGCTAGACCTAACGATTCACTCTTACGGATGGCTTACTGCCACCGCTCAGCTAAGTCGTTATGCCATCATAAATCTCAGTGGAGCCAACTCTATGAGCATCACCCGAGCTTTTTCCGCGAATGGCGCTATTCACGCTGGCCTCCAAGCCTGGTGATCATCGCATATAGATTCTGGCAAATGGCTGCCCGGTCACTAGCACTCTGACCCTGGCCGGACGACCCTTTGAGTTATCTATTCATTTCATCCATGCTACTCGCAGAAGGAGCCACGATGATATAGGTGTTTGTCCACGAGGGGACTTAATGCGGCATGCGGCGGATTACAGTGTGTCATCCAAGAACGGTATCCGTTAGAATCAATCTGAAATCAGGGAAAATAGACGTCTTTAATCATCTTTTGTCTGACTACTTTTTATCTTTCTGTTCCATCTTCTCTTTCAGCATATCTCCCAGCGACCCCATGGTCTTCGGAGCAACCGCGGCCTTCTGCTGATAGTCCTTAAGCGTAGCAGCCGCCTCTTCTTCTTCGCGGCTGATCTCCGCCAAAGAGAGCGAGAGCTTTCTGCTTGCACGGTCAACGGCCTCGATCTTCACCTCGACGGTCTGTCCTTCCTTGAGCACCTCGCGTGGATGATTAATCCTCCTGCCGGCGCCCAGCTTCGAGATATGGATAAGTCCATCTATGCCCTCCCTTAAGGTGACGAATGCGCCAAAGGGGGCGAGTCGGGAGACCGTCCCGATGTGAAAGGATCCCGCAGGATAGGCATCCGCAGCGCTGTCCCAGGGATCGGGCAACGCATCCTTCAGGCTGAAGGAGAACCGGTCCTGATCCCAGTCAAGTTTTTTGATGATCACTTCGACTTCCTGTCCCACGGAGAGTATGTCGCTGACCTTCTCCGTTCTGCTCCAGGCGATCTCGGAAACCGGGAGCAGGCCTTCGACACCGCCGATATCCACAAAAGCGCCGAACTTCTGGATGGAGGTCACTTTCCCTTTTACCTTCATGCCCTCTTGCAACGACGTTCTCAATTCCTGTTTCTTGCTCCGCCGTTCATCTTCCAGAATGGCCCTGCGGGAGAGCACGATATTCCTGCCTTCTTCGCCGTACTCAATGATCTTGAAGGACAAGGACCTGCCTATATAATCGGCCTGGTTTTCCTCGCGCCGGATCCCCATCTGCGAAAAGGGGCAGAAGGCGCGCACGCTGCCGCCGATCTTGATTTCGAAACCGCCCTTCATTTCTTTCGCAACCGAGCCTTCAACCGGGATCTGGTTTCTCCACGCATCCTCGATCTGCCCCTGTTTTCCCGGACCTGATCCAATCTTGGTAGTAAAATGCATCTCATTATTTCCCGAGGACATGAAGTAGGCGCGGACCATATCGCCTTCTTTGACGGTAAGGTTGCCGGCCTCATCGATCATCTCTTTCTTATCGAGATAGCCCTCTCCTTTTCCGCCGAGATCTAGGAAGATCCAGTCCGCCGAGATCTTGACAATCATCGCCTCGACCATCTGTCCGGGCTCAAGCCGGCCCTGCTTCTTGAAGCTCTTCTCGAACATGTCCGCGAAGCTCTCGTCATTGTTTGCTGCATTTGCCGACTCATTGTTGTTATCCATACGGCCCCTTTCCCTTAAATAATTTAACACGAAGTAGGCGAATTGTTCGAATATCACGAATGAAGGCGCTTCATGGTTCTTTTCTCCGTGCAATTCGTCTCATTCGAGTCATTCGTATTCTGGTCTTTCGCTTTCCCCATCAGATCATACTCCGTGGCATCGGAGATGGTAACCTCGACAAACTCACCGGGCTCAGACTCGGTCTCGGAGAGATAGACCACACCGTCGATCTCCGGCGCCTGAGTGGCGAGTCTGCCGATGAGCGCCATGTCTTCCATGCCATCGACCAGCACACGATGATGCGTGCCGATGAGTGCGCGGTTCTTCTTGAGCGATATCTTTGCCTGGGTTTTCATGATATGGTCAAGCCGTTCAGCGGCGATCTCTGCCGGAACTAGTGCCTCAAGACCGCAGGCTGCCGTTCCCTCTTCCGGAGAATAGGTGAATACGCCGAGGTGCTCGAACTCAGCTTCTTTCACGAAGGCGAGCAGACGCTTGAACGCGGCCTCGGTCTCTCCAGGAAAACCGACAATGAGCGAGGTGCGAAGCGCAATGCCGGGCACTCGCTTGCGTAGTTGCTCAATCGTCTTTCGGATATCCTCCGACGTTCCGCGCCGGTTCATGGCCGTGAGCACCTTGTCATCGAAATGCTGGATCGGGATGTCGAGATACTTACATATCTTCTCTTCGTTGGCCAAGACCATCATGAGTTCGGGACCGATCCTGCCGGGGTAGGCGTACATGAGGCGCACCCATTCGATGGCGTGAATTCGCGTCAGCGCTTTCAAGAGCAGCGGCAAATCGGCCTCGCCGTCACGGTATCCCGTGGAATCCTGGGCAAGAAGGATGAGCTCCTTCGCGCCCTCATTGGCGAGCATGCGTGCTTCGTCGAGGATAGATTCATAGGGCCTGCTCTCAAAGTTCCCGCGGATGATGGGGATGGCGCAGTACGAGCAACGGTTGCTGCATCCTTCTGCGATCTTGAGGTAGCGGTAATGACGCGGCGTCGTGCTAACGCGGGGGAGTCCGTAAACCATCGCGGGCCCCGACACTTTGAGTATGTGGTCATTTCCGGCAAGCACTGTCTCGCAGATCTCGTTGATCCTGTTGATCTCGGCAGTTCCTATAACGGCATCGGCTTCCGGGAGTTCGCTCAGGAGTTCGTCCTTATATCGCTGGGCAAGGCAGCCGGCGACGATGAGTTTCACGCATTTCCCCCGCTTTTTCATCTTTGCCGCGTCGAGGATCGCCTCGATGGACTCTTCCTTGGCCGATTCGATGAACCCGCAGGTGTTCACGACGATCACATCAGCCTCCTCTTGTTCGGAGGTGATCTCGAAACCCGAACCGGCAAGTACTCCGAGCATCTGTTCCGCATCCACCTGGTTCTTGGGGCAGCCCAGGCTTACCATCCCTATTTTATATGATCTCTTGGCCACTGATCTGAAATTAATGTAACGCGCAGGTAAGCTCAAAAGAGCGGTTACTGCGGTAGTGTCACTATACCACTCGGCCCCCGCTCGGACAATGAAAAAAGCGTTAGAACCCTCTGGATACGGCCGGGAAGCCCTCATCTTTTGATTTTCTTCATGCAGGTGCATTGAAGGGGTCTTCGTGAAAACCCAAGCGGAAACCAGCAACTCTACAAATGACCGTTTATGAAAACATCAAGATGCTCATATACAGGGTCGGACGCAAAAGATAGCCGCGTTAGGAAGGAACCCGAGTAGTTCACGAGCCAGACATGCTGCATATGCGGCGCAACGTGCAAGTCCAATCGCGTCCATAGTGGCCTCTATAGCTGTAACCCATGCCGCGTAGCGATCAAGGCTGACATGAACAGCGCAATCAATATCCTTAACAAGGTGTCTCCCGGAGCAATTAAGCGTCTCCTGGAGCAGTGGCTGCTTGGCACAGCCTGCGGTCAACCGGTTTGCCTGGAGAGAAACGTGACCGTTAGTATCAGCCCATAAACTGGGGGCAGGGCACACCTCCCTGCCGCATCTGCAAACAGAATCAGTGGCTCTTAGTGGTTTCAAGGTCTGATTCGGGAATCCTCGGCCTTCAGGCCGCAGAGGATGTCAAACCTTTATCTGGTCAAGAACTTTACGCCCCGATCCTCGCCTTCCTTGCCGAGCATATCGTTAAAGAGGTTCACTGGGCTTCACCACGTAGCATCTGCCCAACAGGATGAAAGCTCCGCCGGTGCGCTTCGCAGGGGCCATGCTTTCGCAGCAGGGACAAGTGCTCCTTGGTCCCGTAGCCTTTGTGCTTCCGGAAATTGTACTGAGGGAATTTCTCGTGAAGTT
>Ga0335081_10019754_pt1 | contig 10893 bp, 10 predicted proteins | sample Lox_Sample_35_FD_206713 | JGI IMG/M metagenome (GOLD analysis project Ga0335081, IMG submission 206713) | Soil microbial communities from Loxahatchee National Wildlife Refuge, Florida, United States - Lox_Sample_3.5 | ecosystem: Environmental > Terrestrial > Soil > Wetlands | place: USA...
AGGCTCATATTGATGATATCGACCGCGTCGTCGGTCGCTGGGTTTCCATCGGGATCCATGCAGTATTCTATTCCTGCAATAACATCCGACATCATTCCGGATCCATCGTAGCCGAGCACCTTCACGGCAAGGAATTTCACGTGAGGGGCCACGCCCCGCAGGCCGTCGCCGTCTGCACCAATGATCCCGGCGACGTGTGTTCCGTGTCCGTTATCGTCCATCGGGTCGTCGTCATTGTTTGCAAAATCGTGCCCGCCAATGACCCGAAATCCCGGACCAAATCCTCCCCCCAATGCCGGATTATCGTAATCAATCCCTGTATCGATTTCCCCCACCAGTACGCTATCGCCCTTCAGACCGAGACTGTCCTGCACAACATCGGCGCGTATCTGGTGAACCGATTGTTCCAAATTGATCTTCACAACTCCATCCACGGCAACGTGGTCTACTTCGGGCAGCGCGCGAATCGAGCCGATCATCGCTCTCGTGCACTCGAGTGCCATGCCATTGATGGCCGTGAAGTACTCGCGTCGCACGGTGTACCGATATGGAACCGACGACCGGGCAGACATTTGCTTAACGATCGCGTCGAGTTTGGTCTTGACCGAGGAATGAACTGCCTGCAGGGAAGCCCAGAGAGATGTTATGGATGTTTTCTGTAATACATGCCCTTTCATTTTGTATAATGACAACGGTTTGTCTTTCAGCGTCACGATGACTTTCACCGTTTCCAAGGGACTTTTCGTTTGAAAGGGCTTGAGTTTCCCGTCTTGTGTTGTGTAAGAATAAAAAACGGGTGTATTTCTGTTGACGCTGATCCTTCTCCCGTCGGGCAATGTTCTCCAGCCGTTTTGTGCCTGAATATCCGTGCAGGGTGTGAGGAAGAAGACGATCATCATACCGAGCATCATCTCGGTTTTTCTCAGAGCAGCGTGGTTCATGGTCGATACCCCTTGTACTAGATTATTACTTGTTGACTCAGGTTCTTGGAACGTGTCAAAAACAACAAACCCGCATTTCCGTTGCCAGAATATGCGGGTTTGAGAAAACTCAACTCATTTTTGTTTCCCCTGAAAATTTGGTGGCTTAATCTCCTCAGCCCTTCCCACGGGAAACGACGAAAAGAAGTTAGAGAAACTTCCTTCGCGAATCAACGAAACGGAACGCAGGGCGGTTTCCTAATTTGTGTTCTAGGGACTTGTGTCCTGAAAGAAAAATGCCCCGTGTCGGGAGGAAATGCCGCCGTACGGCATCCCCTATAGCGGGACTGCCGAGACCACGGGAAACAGGTTGAAACCAGGACACCATCGAATGCAGACAGTGTCAGGAATGAGAATCTCAGAGGCTTGCGGCTGGCGACGCGGTTGCGTCTGCCGAATGCAATCAGCTGACTTCAGGAGGTTTGTCTTTCCAGAGTCTCTGTGCGCGCTCACCCAGCCACGCCCCCGTCAAGGACATCACAAAGACGATTGCCGCCGGAAAAATAACGAAAACGACTCCTCGAAGGAAAGCACCGCGAAATGCCGTCGGGAAGACAAAAACAGCAGTGTAACTCAGAAGAAGAACGATGAGACCGGCTGCTGCGATTGCCGGCTCCCAAATCGTCACCCCCTCCGACAAATATCCGGCGACCGCCGCGACGATAATGATCCCCCCGAATATCCAGATGCCGGGGATAATCAGCAGGTTCGGGAAAATCTCCATCGTGACGACGAGAGGCAACAAGTAGAAAAGAACGTAGAAGACAAAGGTGATCCCCACCCATTTCCACTGGAGCTTGCCTGACGGTGTCAAGAGTTCAGCCATAGCAGTTCCTCCAAATTATTTGAACAGCTTGCAGAATGATCCTTGCGCCGCATTCGTTCGGGTTGGCTGTGATGTTGCCTCTTCCCCCAATGTCACGGAGAAGGTATCGATTTCGACGAAGGATAGCAAGAGGAGAAGAGGAAAGCGTTAAGCGTGGAGGTAGAGATGAAGGTAAAGGTGGACGAAACGACAGTTTGATCTCGCCCCGATTTTTCGGACAGATTGTTAGGGTGATTTTCTGAGATTTTCATATTGCTCCGGAGACATCATGCCAAGAGTCGAGTGTTTGCGTTGACGGTTGTAGAAGACTTCGATGTAGTCAAACAGACTCGCTCGGACTTGATCTCTGGTTTCAAAATGCTCGAACTGTAAGTGTTCCGTTTTCAACGTATGGAAAAAACTCTCTGTGACAGCATTGTCGTAGCAGCTGAAGCCGTGGCTTTGCCTAAGGCCGTGTTCTCGGGCTATCAGGCCGATCTCCTGGCTGGTGTATTGAGTCCCACGGTCAGAGTGCAACACAAGTCCCTCTGGAACCTCCCGCGTCTGAAGAGCCCTCTGGAGTGCTGTGGTGACCAACTCCGTCGTCAACCGTGTGCTCAACTCCCATCCCACAACACGACGCGAGGAGAGGTCCAGCACCACCGCCAAATACATCCACCCTTGAGCTGTCAGCAGATACGTGATATCACTTGTCCAAACACGATTGGCCGGACCAATGTCAAAACGTCTTTGGACCAGGTCCACCTGTGGTCGAACCGAATGACCACGCCGTGTCGTCACCCGGAACCTGGGAACCGTCTTCGCTCGCAGATGATGCTCTCGCATCAGTCTGGCAACGCGTTTTCGGCTGCACAGGATCCCTTCGCCTCTCAGGGCATCGTGGACTCGAGGGCTTCCATACACCCCTCGACTGGCCTGGTGAACAGCGGCGATCCGGTCCAGCAATGCCGTATCAACCTTCTGGCGCCTGCTCACCGGATGTGCCCGGTGATGGTAATATGCGCTCCGACTGACTCCCAGCACACGGCACAAGCTCCTGACAGCTCTGACGCTGCTTTGTTCGCCAATGAACCCATAGATCTTCATCCGCGTCGTGAGAACACGGCCAACGCTTTTTTTAAAATGTCCCGTTCCTCCTTCAACGTCTCTACCTCACGGCGGAGCTTGCGGAGTTCTTCATCTTCCGGCTTGAGCTTCCCTTTGCCGGGGAAGGCGCTCTCAGAATCCGATTCAAACTCATCGCGCCATCGATACAGGACATTGGGATGAATACCCAAATCACGGGCTATCGAGCTCAAGGGACGATCGCTCTCGCTGACCATTTTCAGCGCATCGAGCTTAAACTGCTTGTCAAATCGACGTCGTCGTGTTGCCATTCGGACACCTCCCGGTGGAGTATACCACCTTTTCTGGTTGTCCGAAATATCGGGTGAAGATCAGTCCTAAAGCAAAAGTGGATCGTACAGAAAAAACTGCCAATCCTGTACGTCAACCACAACAAGGAAGGACAGTGGCAATTCCTTGCCGATGAACAAACGCAATTGGATCCTGTCAAAGAGGTGAGTATTCGCGATTTGATGGCCATCGATGGCGCCATCGCTGATGTAACGTACTTGAAGAAGGGTTGGAACGCCTGGAGGCTCAACAAGGACTCTCCTTGGAACAGCGAAATGAATAGATGAGTCTGTCGGAAAATTTTGCTTGTCGGACAACGTAAACTCTCGATGCTTCATCCAATACCAACGATCCTCCTATCGCTTCCTTTCTCATTCACGCAATCTCTTCATCGCCGCTGAACCGCTCGATTTTCTATTTGTGAGAATATTTTGCTCCTCCACACTTGCATTTTGCAGAGAGGTTAGACAAATTATGATTGTTTCGAATCCGGACGCTCATTTGACCGTAGTACCGGTTTGGAACCGGCGGATCGTTCAAGATACATCCAGATCCCGCTGCCGATTAAGAGATATCGGCCACTCTAGAAGTGGCCTGCGCCATAGCTGAACGAACAGAATTATTGATAGGAGATTAACCGTGGCCACACCAAAACTCGTCTTCTTCAACGGCAAAATCGTCCCGTATGAAGACGCGAAAGTCGGCGTCTTAACGCACGCTCTCAACTACGGAACCGCAGTATTCGGAGGCATTCGCGCATACTGGAACGACACGGAAGAACAGTTGTTTGTCTTCCGGCCGGAAGATCATTACAAACGATTCCTGGATTCCATGAAGTTAATGCGGATGAAGTCCGCATATACCAAAGAAGTCCTGACACAGTCAACACTCGAACTGCTTCGGAGACAGTATTTCAACGAAGATTGTTACATCCGTCCCCTCGCTTTCTACGCAGATGAGACCATCGGTGTCCGGCTGCACAATCTTACGCCTGCCGTGTCGATTGCCGCGTTCCCGTTCGGCCGGTACGTGCACAACGAGGAAGAAGCACACGTCACCATCTCATCCTGGACGCGTGTGGACGACAATATCATCCCGGCACGAGGGAAAATCGCCGGGTCGTACGTAAACTCGGCCTTCGCAAAATCCGACGCGCAACTTGCCGGGTTCGACGAGGCCATTGTGCTCGACCGGAGCGGACACGTTTCGGAAGGATCCGCGGAGAATATCTACATGGTGCGCAACGGGGTGTTCGTGACTCCGCCGATCACCGATAACATCCTCGAAGGAATTGTCCGCCGGACGTTTATGAAATTCATCCAGGATGACCTTGGCATGAAAGTAGAAGAACGGTCGATCGACCGTACCGAATTGTTCCTGGCCGACGAGGTGTTTTTTGTCGGAACCGGTGTACAGCTGTCCGCGATTGTCAAAATCGACAACAGGGTGATCGGCGAAGGGACGATGGGACCACTCACGACGAAGCTGCGCAGCTTGTTCTTCGACACCGTCCGCGGCAAAGTTCCGAAGTACCGCCATTGGTGCATGGCCGTTTACCAAAAAGATGGAACGAAAGAATCGGCGTCAAACCTGAAACACGCGCACCAGACGTAGAACCCGAAACAGCGCTTACCATTTGTACTCCGACGCTGGGGAATGAGGCTCCAGTGCAGAACGCCGGAATGAACAGCACAACCAATCGCCAGCCGCCGACGCAAGGCACGGTCGGAGCAGGAAGGTGCTCTCTTTGGTTCGGAAAAGGAAATGGCAATTCCATCCGAAATCAAGGTCACCTCTGAAATGCTTTGGCAGGTCGCCGTCATCTTCCTTCTCATTGATGTCGGCCTTGCCTTCCTTTTCGCGCACCGAGTTTCGCTCGCCATGTTCCGCAAGCTCAAACGAACTCTTCTCTTCGCAACGTGCGTCTTCTGGTGTCTTCTCTGGTTATCGATGTGCATTTTCTTCTGGGAACCTGTATACCATTACGTTTTCCCCGAGTGGTCCCGATGGCTCTTTCCACCCGTCTTTGGCGTGTTCTTCGGTTTCGCAGGACTGTTCTTCTGGTGGCTTGCACAGCGTCTTCGCGGTAGTGCCGCTGTTGATTTTCTGATCCTCGGCGGCACGTGGGGCACGGTGACCCATGTCTGGGCTATCGACCGTGGATTATTGGAAGGACCGCCGATGTTGCAGGGCATTTGCCCGTGGTAGGCCATCATCATGCCATTCTTTGAGTTCATGTTTTACTGGAGTATTATCCTGGGCATTGCTGCATTAGTTCAGATTTGCCGCCAGCCACTGAAACACCCGGAGCATTTTAACGTTCAACCACTAAAGTAGCAGCGTTATCCGCTGCAGGAGAAACTGAAATGGAAAAACACATAAAGTTGGTTGCGATCCTGAACATCGTTTACCGTGGTCTCATCATTCTTGGTTCGGTTGTTCTGTTTGTGCTCGCCGCTGTTTTCGGAAGGATCATGGATTTTGTTCAACGTCAGGGAGACCTGCGGGCAGGGGATCTTCCCAGGGAAGTCCTTGATATCGTCCCGATTATCATGGTCGTCGTCGGGATATTCATGCTGATCGTTTCCATTGTCGCAATCATCGGAGCCGTCGGGGTATTAAAGAGACAGGAGTGGGGAAGGATCACGGTAATTGTCGTTTCCTTTTTCAACTTGATTCACATTCCTCTCGGCACGGCCCTCGGAGTGTACAGTCTCTGGGTTCTCCTAAACGACGAGATCGTCCACATTTTCAACCCGTTGCCCCCGTCGCAAAGCAACCTTCCTTCACCGTAGGCAGTTGCACACGTGTTCGGTCCGCGAGTTGGGGCCTGAGCAGCTGACGCAGGGGGGGGCAAAGGCGCCCCTCTTTTTTCTCCTTGTGTCAAGAGGCCGAGAAGTTTCCCGCCTTCAAGCCTAACACCCTCCCTTTACAACAAAAACAATCTTTTGCATATTCGGGCAGTTGACGCAATTGTCCATCCATCAAGAAGGAGGAGTTGGTTATGGAAGAGACGGTACAATTCAAACTGAACGGCAAACAGACTAAGGTCAGCGTCGATATCGATCGCAAACTCTTGTGGGTATTGCGGACCGACCTGGAACAAACGGGGACGAAATATGGATGTGGAGAAGGCATTTGTGGCGCATGCACCGTTCTTGTGAACGGTGAAGCTCTGCGATCGTGCCAGATGACCGTGAAAGACATCGTTGGGAAGGAAGTTACCACGATCGAAGGCCTTGTCGTCGATGGAAAATTGCACCCTCTGCAGAAAGCTTTTATGGACCACGATGCGTTCCAGTGCGGGTATTGCACATCCGGCATGATTATGAACGCGTACTCGTTTCTGAAGGACCATCCACAACCGTCGTATGCGGATATCATTGCAGGGATGGATGACAACCTCTGCCGGTGCGGCGCGCACAAGAGAATTGTAGAGGCCGTTCAATCCGCTGCGAAAGAAATGAAAGGAGGGATTTGACCATGGAAGAGCGAGTGATTGAAGATCTGGAGTTCGTGGAACATTCCTCCGATTTCTCCATCGACCGGCGCGATTTCATCAAGCTTGCCGGTAGCGGGATCTTTCTCTTTTTTGTTCTGGGAGATTCGGCTCTCTTTGCTCAAGAGCGCAGACGCAGGAGTTACCCATCGGATTTCAATGCCTACCTCAAAATTGGCGAGGACGGTCGCGTGACGTTGTACACCGGAAAGATCGAAATGGGACAGGGTGTTGTCACATCCCTGGGACAAATGCTCGCCGATGAACTCGATGTTCCCCTCGAATCAGTGGACATGGTGATGGGCGATACCGAGCTCTGTCCCTGGGACATGGGTACGTTTGGCTCGATGTCAACCCGCTTTTTCGGTCCCCCCCTTCGTAATGCTGGTGCAGAAGCGAGGTTGGTCCTCCTCGAGCTTGCGTCCGACCAGCTCAAGGTGCCGGTAGAAAACCTCAAGACGGAAGACGGCAATGTAATCGACAAATCCGATAGCCATCACCGTGTTACGTATGCCGAGCTTGCGAAAGGAAAGAAGATTGCCCGAGGGCCGTCGGGAAAAGCGACGTTGAAGAAGCCGTCCGAGTTCAAGATCATGGGCAAGTCATTCAATCGGAGAGACGGCCACGAGAAAGTGACTGGCCAAGCGAAATATTCCGGGGACATCAAGGTTCCGGGTATGGTCTATGCAAAGATCCTTCGCCCTCCCTCGCACAAATCGAAGCTGGTGGATGTCGATGTGTCCGAAGCAGAGAAAATGGAAGGTGTGCAGATTATCCACGAAGGTGATTTCGTCGCCGTGTTGCACAAATATCCTGATGTTGCAGAAATGGCGCTGTCCAAAGTGAGAGCAAAGTTTGAGACACCTCCATCTGATCTCGACGACAAGAACATCTTTGACCACCTTTTGAAGGTCGCTCCCGAAGGCAGCGTCGTGGCCCACGATGGAGACATCGATACGGGAGAAAAAGAATCGGCGACCGTGGTTGAAGAAACCTATTACGACGGTTACAAAGCACACGCCCCGATGGAACCGCACACTGCTGTCGCACAAATCGATGGGAAGAAGGTGACCGTTTGGGCATCGACACAAACCCCCTTCCCGGCGAAAGACGAGGTTGCCAAGGAACTCGGAGTTTCGGCAGACGATGTCCGGGTTATACCTCCATTCCTCGGCGGCGGGTTCGGCGGAAAATCGAGGAATCTCCAAATCTCAGAGGCTGCACGGCTTGCAAAACTGAGCGGCAAGCCGGTCCAGGTCGCGTGGACGCGCAAGGAGGAATTCTTCCTTGATTCGTTCCGGCCGGCAGCGGTTGTCAAGATCAAGTCGGGAATCACCGATAAAGGTAAACTCAATCTGTGGGATTATAGGGAGTATTTCGCCGGGGAGCGGGGAGCAGAACAGTTCTACACGATACCAAACCACAGAACCACGGTCTATCCGGGCGGCTTTATGAGTGGAGGTGAAGCGCATCCGTTTGCGACCGGCCCGTGGCGGGCTCCTGCGAATAACACCAACACGTTTGCACGAGAATCGCAAATCGACATCATGGCTTCAAAGGCAGGCGTTGACCCGGTGGAATTCCGGCTTCAGCATCTGAGCGACGAGAAAATGAAGCGCGTCATCAAAGCGGCCGCAGAAAAATTCGGATGGAAACCGATGAGAACTCCGAGCGGCCGAGGATTCGGCATCGCCTGCGGGATTGATGCAGGAACAACCGTCGCAGCAATGGCGGAAGTTGAAGTAAACAAGACAACCGGAGAAGTGCGGGTGAGGCGTGTGGTGTGTGCGCAGGATATGGGCCTGGCAATCAACCCCGAAGGCGCAACGATTCAGATGGAAGGATGCATTACCATGGGTCTTGGATATGCATTACGCGAGGATATTCGATTCAAGGGGAGTGAAATTCTCGACGTTAACTTTGATACCTATGAGATCCCGCGGTTTTCGTGGCTTCCAAAGATCGAGACCATTATTATCGACAACAAAGAAGCCCCACCGCAAGGGGGAGGCGAACCCGCAATCGTTACGATGGGCGGCGTAATTGCCAACGCAATCTTCGATGCCACCGGTGCGCGCGTGTTTCAGATGGCGATGACACCGGAAAGAGTGAAGGAAGCGTTGAAAAAAACGTGACTGTTGTCGGACAAACTGATAGTCTGTCCGACAAACATTTTGGATGTCTTAAGAGTTGAAATGCTTGTTGAACAGGTTGGCAACCTGTCCGACAGTACCTCTACATGTCTATGCGGATGAGCTTGAGACCTCCCCTTCATTCCGCGGGAACACTTTCGAGGTCCTAAAGTGTTCTACCCTGAAACCGATCCCCCCAGACCGTTCACACAAGAGAAGTAGCCGAGAGGCTGAATTCAGAGGAGGCCATTGTTTGAGAGACGGGAGCGCCACAACTCTCTTTACTGAATACGATCCGGTTTTAAAAAAAACGATCACGTTGCGCCATGCCGTTGCGCTGTACGTGAGCTCCGTTCTGGGTTCGGGTGTACTTGTTCTGCCGGGACTTGCTGCACAAATTGCCGGGCCTGCATCGCTCATAGCCTGGTTCGTCCTGTCTCTCGCAAGCTATCCATTTGCATATACATTTGCCACTCTCTCGGCCCGAAGACCCGAATCTGGTGGCATTTACTCGTTCGCCAAAGAAAGCTTCGGACGGCCGGTTGCTGTGGTCGCAGGATGGCTCTTTGCGTTTTGGCACATTACTGGCGCCCCTGCAGCGACATTAATCGCTGCATCGTATCTTGCTTATGCTTTTCCGATGAGTAGATTGGACGTGTTTCTTGTCGCAGGCGCCATTATTGTCCTCGCGTTCATCATCAATTACCGGGGCATTGTCCTCAGCAACAAGGTTCAAGTCGCTGTCGTCGTTTCGATCGTTCTTTTGCTGATCGCGGCAGTTGCGTTATCGAGTAGCTCAGTTACATTTCACAATTTCTCGCCATTCTTTCCCAACGGAATATTGTCCGTCGGCACTGCGGCAGCCCTCATTTTCTGGTCTTTCCTTGGATACGAAAATGTTTCAAACGTTGCCGAGGAATTTGAAAACCCGAAACGCGATTTCCAGCGGAGTATCATGGTGAGCGTTGTCCTCATCAGTGGACTGTATTTCGCCGTTGCCTTCGTTACTGTAGGCACTCTCGCGTACAAATCCGGAGGAAGCGTCGCTCCCTTTGCCGCTATCTTTGCGAATGTCCTGGGGAGCCACGGTGCAGCGGGCACCACCGTGCTCGCGTTGGTCATCATCTTTGCAACGGTGAATGCTTACACAGCAGGGATGTCTCGCGTGATACTTGCCGTTGCGCGGGACGGAGGAATGCCAAAGGGGCTTGAACACATCGACCCGACAAGTGGGGCTCCAACCCGGAGTCTGACGATGCTTTCGGGCCTGGCAGTGGTTATGCTTGCAATCGACTACTTCTTCGACGTCGACCTGCAAACCGCACTACTCATTCCGAGCGGCGCTGCTGTGTTGATTTACATCATCGGTTCGTCCGCCGGCATTCGGCTCTTGAAAGAACACGGTTTCAAGAGATTGCTGCCACGGGCCTCGTTGATGATGTCGATCATTGTACTGCCGTTTGTAGGGATTCTCGCGCTGGGAGCAATTTTCACGGGCCTCATCGCTCTTGCGTATGTCCGTCGCACAACAAGCGGACATAAGAATTGAGATTTCTCTGAATCGGTGGTGGATCGCTGCGGCACTGTCTCAAGAAATCAAGCCATCGCCCCCATCAATACGATTGTTTCTGCTTTTTCTTCTGCCTACTATCTGGAAAATGTCATTGATTAATTTAATGTTATGAGACCCCTCGTGTTTGTTTGGCCCTACGCCGTCGCATTTTGGTTCGTCTTTCTCTGGGCATTCTCGCCTGAGTGGCAGATCATTCGTAAAGCCCGCGCACGATTGAAAACAGGAGAATCGAAGGACGACCGATCGCTGCGTGTCATCGCAATGGGAATGCAATTCTCGTCTCTCGTTGCGTTTGTCTTACCTTTCGTGCTTGGGCCGTTGTTTGAACTTGGGAACCAAGTGGTCTGCTTTTGGTCCGGCGTTTTCATCTTGTTGTGCGGGAGTCTGCTCCGACGGCACTGCTGGCGGATGCTTGGCGAGTATTTCACCGGAGAAGTTTCTGCAAAACCTGATCAACCGGTCATTTCGGCCGGTGCCTACAAATTGAT
>Ga0335081_10019755_pt1 | contig 10893 bp, 13 predicted proteins | sample Lox_Sample_35_FD_206713 | JGI IMG/M metagenome (GOLD analysis project Ga0335081, IMG submission 206713) | Soil microbial communities from Loxahatchee National Wildlife Refuge, Florida, United States - Lox_Sample_3.5 | ecosystem: Environmental > Terrestrial > Soil > Wetlands | place: USA...
TGATGCTGACTGGCGTGCCTACACACCCGCCACGTCGGCCACGCCCGCCTCATGCCTTCCGCCGCGGGCGGGGATCGGCCGGGCGGGGCCGGGCGAGGCCGGGAAGGGGACCCGGCCGGGGACGCCCAGTGCCTGCGGGCTGGCCGCCGAGGTGAATACCCGCCCTTTCGGGCACCTTCGGGTCGAATTCCAGGATGTGCCGGGCCAGGCTCACCCCGAGCTGAATCAAGGCATCCAGATGCCCACCGCACAACGGCATTCGATTGCATCCAGATGCTCACCGCACAACGGCATTCGATTGCATCCAATTCTGCACAGCGCCAGAGGTTCCGCGGCGTCGTCTGGCTCGTTATGCTTCGAACACGGCTAGGAAGGATGGTGGGGGATGGAACCCGAGCTCGTATGGCGCCTGCAAAATGTCTGGCCGAAAGACCAGCCAAACCTGACCGATGTCGACCTCTCGAGCCTCGATGACGAAGACGCCCGGCGGATCGTCAACCAGGTCGAGGACGTCAAGCGGGAGTTTGAGCGCTTCGTCGGCGAAGACGTCGTGCCGCATATCTCCCGGCAGTCGACCCGCGTGGGCGTAGTGGACACGGTGCGCCTATTCAACTCGGAATACTCGATGAACACCGACTACCTGCTGTTGCTCAGCGGAATCCTTAGCGGCAACGGCGGCGTGCTCGACCAGATCGCAGAACGTTACACGATTACTGCGACGGAGGAACTGGGGCGGTTTGCCGAGCTGGCAACCTACGACCTGGAAAAGTCCAGCCAATAAAGCATCGGGGGGAATAGTAACAATGATCGACACATAGGGCTCCGCAGGTTTCGCTAGCGGACTCTATATTTCTATTCGCGTATGTCGCGGAGGCTGAACAACTGTTGTCGCGGCGGAGGCAACACATGGTAATCCCGTCGCCGCATACGGGGCGTCAACAGACAGCAATTACTCCTCAGGACAGGAGATTCTCGTGACTACGTTCGCAGTCAGCATTGATCTGCCACCCGACGGCGAGATCGACCTTGACATCGTCTCCCCGTACCTCCAGTCGCTGACTACGCGGCCCCTGAGCAGGACCGGGAACGTCTCGTGCGTGGAACTGCTCGGCCCTTCGGGGTCCGCTCACTACCTGCTACTCGTCACCGTCGACGTCCCAGCCCCGCTGGGCATCGATGAGAGATTCCTGGCCCTGCTTCCCGAGGGATCCAAGATGTCGGTCGTGAACGAGTACGGATCCGCTCATCAGTGGCCGGAGCCTGGAACGGGAGCCCGGTCATGAGAAACCTTACGATCTGCGACATCCAGGTGCACCCCTCCGCGGTGGCGTCCGCCTTCGAGCAGGTCATGACCGGGGACGTCATGCCCCACGCGGGCGACCCGGACCAGCCTCCCGGGACCCTGTTCGTCCGTAGCCTCTACCGCGCGCAGGACGAGGCGTTCCCGCCGGCGTACCGGTGCATCGTGGACTCGACCTGGGTGACCGACACGGGCTTCTTCCGGATGCGCGACCGGGTGAGCGAGCTCGGCGCCGACCCGGGCGAGGGCCGGTTCCGGCTGCTGGCCGGTAACCTGCCGGACGACCTGGCGGCCCTGGACATCCTGCGATCCGGCCGCTACCGCACCATGATCATGCTCGTCATCCACTTCCCCTTCGGCCAAGATGAGCAGGCCTTCGAGCAGGCGCTCCGAGCCGTGCTGAAGGACGTGGTGGGCGTGCGCACCCGGGTGAACAACATCGACGCCGCGTTCTGGACCAAAGACGACAAGGTCGAGGTCGGCAATACCGAGTACCTCGTGGCCGCGCTCGGCGACTACATGGATCCGGAGCTCAGCGACGACACGCTCACGCCGATCCGGAAGGCTGGCGGTGACATTGTCGAGTCGCGGGCGTGGCTCCTGATCGGCACGGTGCCCGGCCCCGATCCGGTGCCGGGCCCGCTCGAGGAATAGCGTCCTGCGGTACGTTCAGCCACGACGACGAGGCGGGCATGCCGCAGGTCGTGATGTGATCCTCTAATCTATTATCCCTAGCGGAATACTCAGTAAAGAGGTTGCCACGCCGGCGTGCCGTACCGGCTGATCGCCCGCTCGGCCGACGTCGGGTTCGTCACCCCGCGTGACGCGGCCCACGCCGGGGAGATCGTGACGCAGATCCGGGCCGAGCAGGCCAGCGCCGGCCGCGCCGACCAGGCCGTGCACGTCTTCGGTGACCTGGTGGTTTTCCTCGACCGCAGCGAGACCGCCGCCGTCGCGCGTAAGCAGCGCCTGGACGAGCGGGCCGGGTCCGAGTACCGCAGCGATGCTTTCGTCTACGTCGGCACCGCCGCCGGACTGGCCGACCTGCTGCAGGACTGGCAGGCCGCCGGGCTTTCCGGCTTCCGGCTGCGCCCGGGTGCGCTGCCGCACGACCTCACGCAGCTCACCGAGCAGCTGGTCCCGGAGTTGCAGCGCCGCGGCGCCTTCCGTACCGGCTACGAGGCCGGTACGCTCCGGGGGCTGCTCGGCCTGGCCCGCCCCGCCAACCGCTACGCCGCCGTGTAGGCGTCACCTTCGAAGACCGCCGATGACCAAGCAGATCCACCTGGCCGCGCACTTCCCTGGCGTGAACAACACCACCGTGTGGAGCGATCCCGCTGCGGGCAGTCATATCGAGTTCGGCTCGTTCCGCGAGTTCGCGCAGATCGCCGAGCGAGGCAAGTTCGACTTCCTGTTCCTCGCCGAAGGGCTGCGGCTCCGCGAGCAGAACGGGCTGATCTACGACCTGGACGTGGTCGGCAGGCCCGACACCTTCACGATCCTGGCCGCGCTGGCCGCGGTGACCGAGCACATCGGGCTGACCGGCACGATCAACTCCACCTTCAACGAGCCCTACGAGGTAGCCCGCCAGTTCGCCAGCCTCGACCACCTGTCCGGCGGGCGGGCGGCCTGGAACGTGGTCATCTCCTGGGACGCCTTCACCGGGGAGAACTTCCGCCGCGGCGGCTTCCTGGCCCAGGGCGACCGCTACGACCGGGCCAGGACCTTCCTGGCCACCGCGATCGAGCTGTGGGACTCCTGGCGCGGAGACGAGATCCTGGCCGACTCCGGCACTGGCCAGTTCCTGGCCACCGGGACGCCCGGGACCTTCCGTCACCGGGACGCGTTCTTCGACATCGCCGGGCACTTCAACGTGCCGCGCTCCCCGCAGGGACGCCCGGTGATCTTCCAGGCGGGCGACTCCGACGAAGGCCGCGACTTCGCGGCGGCCTCAGCGGACGCGATCTTCTCCCGGTACTCCACGCTAGAGGCCGGGCAGGCGTTCTACGCCGACGTGAAGGGTCGGCTGCCCAAGTTCGGCCGGACCCGCGGCGAGCTGCTGATACTGCCGGCAGCCACGTTCGTGCTCGGCGACACCGACGCCGAGGCGGCCGAGATCGCCCGGGACGTGCGCCGGGCCCAGGTCTCGCCGCAGACCGCGCTGATGTTCATCGAGCAGCTGTGGAACACCGAACTGCCCGGCTTCGACGTGGACGGCCCGCTGCCCGGCTTCGACCCGGTGGTCAGCGACACCCTGATCTCCCAGGGCCGGGCCAGCGTCCGGCAGTTCGCCAAGGACCCGGTCGCGCTGGCCGCCGAGTGGCGGGCCCGGGCCGAAGCCGGGAACCTGTCCGCCCGGGAGGTCGTCATCGAGGTGACCGGCCGGCAGTCGTTCATCGGCTCGGCGCAGACGGTCGCGACGACGATCAACGAGCTCGTCCAGGCCGACGCCGCCGACGGCTACATCCTGGTCCCGCACATCACCCCCGTCGATCTGGGGCTCGGCCGCTCCGGCGGCCGGCCGCGCGAACCGAAGGCCCCCGCGCTGGCCGGCGGCGGCATCGCGGCCACCGTCGTGAACGGCCGGACACCGAACGGACTGCTCATCCCGCCCCGGTTCTCCATCCAGCGGCTCCTCGGGTCGCCCCGGTTCCTCATGCAGAGGAGCCTGCTGCAACTGCCGCACGCGGAGCCGCAGAACTACACCGAGCAAGTCAATGATGTGCTCGCCCTGATCGCCGGGACCTACCGTTCCCCGCAGGGGGAGGAGGCCCACGTGATACCCGGCGAGGGCGCGGCGCTGCAGGTGCGCAGTATCCGCACGGCCGAGGGCGCCATCCAGTTCCCCACCCCCGAGCAGGCCCGCCGTCACGTGTGGAGCGAGGCTGACCGCGAGCTGGTCGCCGACCGCATCGACACCCAGTTCGTCGGTACTCCGGGCCAGGTCGCGGACCAGCTGGAACGTCTCCGCGACGCCACGGAAGCCGACGAACTGATCGTCACCACCATCACCCACGACCACGCCGACCGCGTCCGCTCCTACCAGCTGCTCGCCGAGGAGTGGGCCCGGTGCTGACCCCGCCGCAGACCGCGATCAGGCCCCACCGAGCAATGATCGCGCCTCGGCGGGGCCGACTACGAGATCGTGAAGGTCGCCGCCCACCTCGAGCCGACCCGACTGTCCCATCCCGCCGACCCTCACCGGCTCGAAGCCGGCCGTCCGGATCAGCCGCTCGACTTCCTCGCCAGCACGGTCGTCGTCGGTCACGTAGAACAGGACTGCCGGCTCCGGTGACCGGTTGCTCGAGGACTCGAAGAGACCGGCCGACATGGTTCCAAACGCCATGGCCAAGCGGGCCCCCGACGGCAACCACCCGGCTACGACCTTGCCAGAGGACTGCCCTTCCGGCAGGACACGTGAGACGTTACCTTGCGCGTCGGCGGTGAGCGGGTTGCTCGGAACGACCACGAGCTTGTCGGCTAGCGGGTCGGCGATCTCGTCTATGACGCCCTTCAGCACGGTAAACCGCAGCGCGAGGACGACGGCATCGGCACCCTGCAACGCGTCGCGGTTGTCGGCGGCCACGACCGCAGCGCGACCGATCTGTGCAGCCAGCGTTCGTGCTGACTTATTGTCAGCGCTCGAGAGCCGCAGGGTCTCGCCGCCTGAGGCGAGTTGGCGGGCGATGACCGATCCGAGCCCTCCAGTGCCGATGATCGCGGTGGTCATGACCGAAACCTCCTCAGCGTCACAGTACTAAGTGATCTCGGCACTCACTCGGGCTCTTCGGCGGGCGTACTCGATGGCCAGTGAGCGGGCGTCCAGTCCCCCTCCGGGTCCGTGGTTTGCCCCACTTCGATCAGATAACCGTCGGGATCGCGGATGTAGCAACGGATCTCGTACTGGTGCTGTTTCGGCGGCGTCAGGAATTGAGCGCCCCGGGCGCTCCATTCGGCGTATACGGCCGCGATGTCTTTGACCCGGATATTAAGGAAGCTGCTGACCCGGTCGGGATCGCGTGGCGTCTCCAGGGTGACCGTCGGCTTGTCGTCGGTCGGGCCTCCGCCGACATTGATGATGATCCAGGTGTTGGACAGTGCGACATAGGTCAGCCCCCCGGGTCCGGAGAACGCCACCCTGCCGCCGAGTACCTCGGTGTAGAAGCGCCGAGAGCGCTCGACATCGTTCGAGACGATGAAGTGGGCCAGCACAATTCCCTCCGGAGGCGGCGGGAGCTCGGCCATCTGGTACCTCCACTGGTTAGGTCTCACACCCTGCTTGCGACGGGATCTGCAGCCGATGTTAGGACGAACGCGGATTCCATCTTGTTCCCGGTCGCCGCCTAGCGCGGTGAGGCTGGCGCTGATCACCACCAACTTTCCCGAAGGCAGGGAACGCAACCGGGCGTTTGGCGTCTACGCGGCCATGGCCGGCGCGGGCAGTGCGGCGGGCCTGCTGATGGGCGGCATACTGACCACTTACTTGTCGTGGCGGTGGTGCTTCTTCGTCAACGTCCCGATCGGGATCCTGGTGGCGGCCGCGGCACCCCGCGTGCTGAATGAATCGCCCCGCCGACCGGGCAAGATCGACGTGGCCGGCGCCGTCACCGGCACTGCCGGCGTCGCGCTGCTGGTCTACGGCCTGTCCAAGGCCGCCACCGGGGCTGACGGCATATCGCACTGGGGTGACGCGCAGGTGCTGGCGTCGCTGACCGCGTCGGTGGTGCTTCTCTATCGTTCGCGCTGATCGAGATGCGCAGCTCGCACCCGCTGCTTCCGATGCGGGTACTCGCCGACCGTGACACCTGGCGCACAACCAGCTTCCCGCGTTCTCCTTCATCACGCCGAACCTGATCGACGACATGCACAACGGGACTACCGCCGACGGCAACAAGTGGCTGTCCCGCAACCTGCCGACCATCCTCAACAGCGCCGAATACAAGAACGGCTCCACGGCGATCTTCATCACCTGGGACGAAGGCGAAGGCGGCCATTACGCCAGCGGCGAGCACTGCGCGACCAACACCTCGGACGTGAGCTGCCACATCGCGACCCTGGTCATCAGCCCGAGCACCAGGGCGGGCACCAGGTCCGGCACGCTGTTCAACCACTACTCCCTGCTCGGCACCGCCGAGCAACTTCTCGGCCTGTCCAAGCTGGGCCTGGCTGCCTCCAGCTCCACGATGACCAAGGCGTTTAACCTGTAGCGATCCCCAGCCGCGGCATCTTCCCTGGGAAGGTGCCGCGGCCGGATTTACAGATCCAGGACCAGGCGTGCGCTGCAGGACCGCGAGACGCAGATCATCATGCAGTCGCCGGCCCGGCGTTCCTCCTCGGTCAGGACCGAATCGCGGTGGTCAGGCACACCGCCGAGCACGGCCGTCTCGCAGGTGCCGCAGGTGCCCTCGGCGCAGGACGACAGCACCCCGACCCCGGCCTCCTCGACCATGTCCAGGATCGACCGGTCCGGCGGGATCGTCAGGGTGAGCTCGCTGGCCGCCAGCTCCACCTCGAAGGCCTCGGCGCGCACCGGCGCCGTCAGCGGCCGGGCGCTGAACCGCTCCACGCGCAGCGACCGGGGGGGCCAGGCCTGGCACCGTTCCTCCACCGCGGCCAGCAGCGGCTCGGGACCGCAGCAGTACACCAGGGTGTCCGGCCGCGGGACGCCAAGCAGCGAGTCCAGGTCGAGCAGCCCGGTCTCGTCCTGCGGCGCCACCGTGACCCGGTCGCCGTAGCGGCCGAGTTCCCCCAGGAAGGCCATCGAGGCCCGCTGCCGCCCGCCGTACAGCAGGCGCCAGTCGGCCCCGGCCGACGAAGCCGTCGCGATCATCGGCAGCAGGGGAGTAATGCCGATCCCGCCCGCGATGAACTGATAGCGGGGCGAGTCCAGGAGCTCGAAGTTGTTCCGCGGCCCGCGGACCCGGACCGTGTCCCCGGCCCGCAGCCGGTCATGCACGAAACGGGAGCCGCCTCCGCCCGCCTCATCCCGCAGGATGCCCAGCCGCCACACGTGGTGGTCGGCCGGGTCGCCGCACAGCGAGTACTGCCGGGTCGGTGCCCCGTCCAGGATCAGGTCGACGTGCGCGCCCGGTGACCACCGGGGCAGCGGGCTGTCCGCGATCTGCCGCAGGGTCAGGGCCACCACCCCGTCCGAGACCTCCTGCTTGCTCTCGACCCGGACGTCGGCCTCGAACTCGCGGGTGACGACGGTGACGCTGGTGGTGTGGTGCTGCACGGTCTCCACGTGCGGCTGGTGCTCGTGCTCACCGGCCACCGGGAACGCCAGGTGCAGGTGGTCCCAGACGTACATGTTCGGCGTGGTCCGGTAGCGCTCCGGCGGCGCGGCGATGGCGTAGTCGCCGAGCGCGGGCAGCCCCTCCTCCAGGGCGACCTTGGCCTCGAGCCGGGCCAGCGGTGCCCCCAGGCAGCCGTGCATACCCTCGCCGAACCCCAGGTGACGGAACCGTCCCCGGGTCACGTCGAACCGGTCCGGATCGCGGAACCGCCGCTCGTCACGGTTCGCCGCCCCGTAGACCAGCACCACCCGCCCGCCGGCCGGGATCGTCACCCCGTGCAGGGTGACCTCGCGCGAGGTGGTCCGCCCGACCAGCTGCAGCGGGGTGGCGAGCCGGATGGCCTCCTCGACGGCGTCCGGGATGAGCGCCGGGTTCTCCCGCAGGATCGCGCGCTGGTCCGGGTTCTCGGCGAGCAGCTTGAACAGCGTCCCGATGAGCCCGGCGGTGCTCTCCACCCCGCCGAGGAACAGCACCATCATCAGGCCGAGGACCTCCGAGACCGGCCCGAAGTCCTCCTCGGCGAACGGCGCGCCGTCGATCTCGGCGGTGACGACGTGGGTCACCAGGTCCGCGCGCGGCCGGGCGCGGCGCTCGTGCAGCAGGTCGATGAAGTAGCTCTGGATGCCGGTGGTGGCGGCCCTGGCCACCGGGGTGAGCCGGGAGTCGTCGGGCTTGCGGTCCTTGAGCTCGTGCACCCACCGGTTGAGCTGTGCCCGGCCCTGCTCGCGCGCCGCGGGCAGGCCGAGCAGATCGAAGAACACCTCGTTGGGCGTCGGCCAGGCCAGTTCCTGGGCCAGGTCCACGGTGCCCCGGTGCCGCCAGGCGTCGATGAGGCCGCGCACCACCGCGCGGACCGCGTCCTCGCGTTCGGCGATGCGGTTCGGCAGCAGCTGCGGCTGGATCATCCGGCGGATCTGGTCGTGCCGCGGGTTGTCGATGTCCGGCAGGAACCCGGGGCCGCTCTGGTCCTTGGCGGTGTCGTCGATGTCGATGCCCTCGTAGGACAGGAACGTCTGCGGGTCCGTCGCGGCCGCCCGCACGTCCTCGAACCGGGACAGCGCCCACCAGTTCCACTTCTCGCTGTAGAACACCGGGGCCTCGTCGCGCATCCACCGGTAGACCGGGAACGGGTCGGCCTGGAACTCCTGGCTGAACGGGTCGTACTCCATGACCCGTGACGTGCTGATGCTCATCGCCCGACCTCCGCGGCGCTCCCGCTGTTGGACAACTGTTAGATATTTATGGATCGTTCCAACACAAGAAGAATCGCCGGCAGGGCACCTCCTGTCAAGGATCTAGCGCCATAAGCTGTGATATCTTCTCGCTGGGCTATGCTGCGAGTTGAATAGATCGTTCCATCGTGAGCCGCGGGAGGTCCCGGATGCCGGCTGACGGCAAGCAGGCCGTGGCCCGGCCGACGATCCGCGACGTGGCCGAACGGGCCGGCGTCTCCAAGTCCCTGGTCTCGCTCGTGCTGCGCGGATCGCCGAACGTCAGCCCCGACCGGCGCGCGGCCGTGGACCGGGCCATCGCCGAGCTGGGCTACCGCCCCAACGCGGCGGCCCGCACCCTGCGCGAGGGGCGCAGCCGGGCCATCGGGGTGCTCCTCAACGACGTCCGCCACCCCTGGTTCTTCGACCTGCTCGACGGCCTTATCTCCGTCCTGGAGACCGAACGGCGGCACCTGGTGCTCAGCGGCGGCGGCCGCCTGAACCGGCGGATGGACGACTCGGTGCTACGCGGCTTCCTCGAGCTCGAGGTCGACGGGTTCATCCTCGCGGGCACCCAGGCCAACTCGCCGGTCATCGGCGAGATCGCCGGCACCGTCCCCACTATCACGGTGGGCTGGCGCGACATCGACCTGCCCCGGGTGGACACGGTCGCGAACGACGACCTGGCCGGCGCCACGCTGGCCACCCGCCACCTGATCGAACTCGGCCACCGCAAGATCGCGCACATCTCCGGTCGCGTCTCCGGGACCAGCAACGTCGTCCCGAAGCTGCGCCAGCAGGGCTACGAGGACACCATGCGGGCCCACGGCCTGGCCGAGCACATCAGGGTCGAGCCCGGCGACTTCACCGAGGACGCGGGGTACCGCGCCACCGTGCGCCTGCTCAGCAGCGGCCAGCCGCCGACCGCGATCTTCGCCGTGGACGACCTGACCTGCCTCGGCGCCCAGTCGGCCGCCTCGGAGATGAACGTCGACGTGCCGGGCCGCCTCTCGCTCGTCGGGTACGACAACTCCTACCTGGCCCGGCTGCGGTCGATCTGGCTCACCAGCATCGACAGCGCCGGCTTCGACGCCGGCCAGCTGGCCGGCCGTACCCTGCTGGCCCGGGTAGCCGACCCGGCCCGCCCCGCCGAGACCCACCTGCTCACCCCGGCCCTCCAGGTCCGCGGCTCCACTGCGCCCCCCAGCCCCTGACCCGGGTTGCGCTCAGGGCAGCAATTCGAGGTGGCGGACCAGCTTGGCCACCTGGTTCCGCGGCCCGATCAGGCTCACGGCCAGCAGGGCCATGTCATCGGGGTAGGTCTTGGCGAGCTCCCGGAGATAGTCGTCGTACACCCGGGTGGCCTGGGCCGCCGCGAGCATGTCGGCCGCGAGGAACTGGCGGTTGATGGCCTTCTCGCGGATCGTGGTGAGCTCGTCCGGACTGGCGGCCAGGATCGAGCAGCCTGCCCAGGGCAGGCCCGGATGCCACTGGTCCGAGGCGTCGTTACCACCGGGACCGAGCAGTCCGGGCACGGCCGCGGCGGTCGGCGTGGCCCCCACCACCGCGCTCGACCGGACCCGCTCGCTGCGGCAGCGCGGGGTGATCCGCGGCGCCCTGCTTGACGTCGATCTCGCGGCTATCGGCCGTCCGGTCCAGGCCCTGGTCGCCGTCCGGATTCGGCCGCCGTCCCGGCGCAACATCGAGGCCTTCCGCGACTGGGCCGCCCGCCTGCCGGACACCGTCGGCGTGTTCGTCGTCTCAGGCGGCGAGGACTTCCTGCTCCACGTCGCCGTGGCCGACAACCAGCATCTCTACGCCTTCGTCATCGACAAGCTCACCGAACGGCCCGAGGTGGCCGACGTCCGCACCAGCGTCATCTACGAGCACTTGCGCAACAACATCATCGTCCCCGACCCCGCCGGCAACCAGAGAATGTGACTCTCTAATGGATAGAGGGGTGTTGTCTAAATCCCACATCAGTCCGGGCAGCATGACGCGCCGACTGAGGATTGAAGCCACGTACCTGCTCTGACACTAACCCGGCAGCAATGTCGCTCCCCGCCGCCACGCAGGAACCGGGCCG
>Ga0335081_10019757_pt1 | contig 10892 bp, 8 predicted proteins | sample Lox_Sample_35_FD_206713 | JGI IMG/M metagenome (GOLD analysis project Ga0335081, IMG submission 206713) | Soil microbial communities from Loxahatchee National Wildlife Refuge, Florida, United States - Lox_Sample_3.5 | ecosystem: Environmental > Terrestrial > Soil > Wetlands | place: USA: Florida...
GCAACATTCCGATGGTCGACGAGTTCGACGGGGCGGGGAAGTGCATCCTCACCGGCGAGCCGGTCGATCGCCGAGTAGTGATCGCCAAGGCTTACTGAAGAATGCTGGGGCGAGCTACTTGCCCGTCTCGACCAACCCAATCAGCCGCTGGTGGAGTGCCTTCAGATTGGCCGGGTCGTACTTCAACACCTTGCGGTCGTAAGTCATGAGGCCGTTGACTTCGCCCTCGACGTCGGTAGTCTGCGTGTACACCGCGGCTGCCAGCCCTTTGCGAACCAGTTGCTCCACATTCCCGATCAGCGCCTCGTACGCGGCCTGCAGTTTATCCCGGCTCTCGAAAGTCCGGTATCCCCAGTTGCGCTGGTTCCACCAGAGGTGGCCTTCCACCGGCAATCCCAGCCCCCCGAACTCTCCGAGTACGGAGGTGCGATCCGCCATCACAGGGAACATGTCGGGTCCCGGATAAGAGTGCAAGTCTTTCAGGTCGCCGAAACCGCGGTCCTCCCATCCGCTCGGGCCATCCACCAGCCGCGACGGGTCCAGCGACTTCACCATCCGTAGGACATCATTAGTGGCGTGCTGGCCCCATCCTTCATTGAAGGGTACCCACGCCATCACACTGGGAGTATCGGCCAGGTTCTGAATCATGGCCCGCAGCTCACGCTCGAACGCCGCGGATTCCTCGGGAGAGAACTGGATATCATCCGCGCTTCCGCCCCGGACGGCCGACTGCCGACCTTGTACCATAGCGCTCGGCATATCCTGCCAGACGAGCAACCCGAGTTTGTCGCACCAGTAATACCAGCGGGCCGGTTCCACCTTCACGTGCTTGCGGCACATGTTGAACCCCATCTGCTTGAGGGCCTCGATATCCGATCGCAATGCGTCATCGGTAGGCGCGGTGTACAGCCCGTCAGGCCACCATCCCTGATCCAGCGGCCCGATCAAGAAGGTCGGCGCGTTGTTCAGAAAGATCCGGTTGTAGCCCGCGGCATCCTTGCGGACCTCGACCTTCCGCATGCCAAAGTAGCTCGTGATCGAGTCTCCGGTCTTGAGCGTCACCTCCAGGTCGTACAGCACCGGCGAAGCCGGCGACCATGTTTCCAGCTGATCCAGTACCAGACGGCTCTCCGTATCGGTCTTCCCGGCGACTCGCCCGACCTGCTTGCCCCGCAACCTCGCAACAGCCGTGAACTCTCCGGAGCTACCGGAATGAACCGTCAAGCGCAGTTGATGCGCATCCACGTCCGGCGTCATCGCAAGGCCGGTGATGTATGCGGCTGGCACCGGCTCCAGCCACACCGTCTGCCAGATGCCGGATACCGCCGTGTACCAGATGCTGTTGGGCTTGAGCACCTGCTTGCCGCGCGGCTGCAGCCCCGTGTCCGTGGGATCCCAGACCGCCACCACCAGTTCCTGAGGGGGCGCCGGCTTCAGCGCAGCGGTGATGTCGAAGGTGAACGGATCGTAGCCTCCCTCGTGCACGCCGGCCGCCTTCCCGTTGACAAATACCTCCGCGCGCCAATCCACCGCACCGAAGTGGAGCAAAATGCGCGTGCCCCGCTTCGCTGTTGCGGAGAAAGTACGGCGATACCACAGGCGCTGATCCGGGGTAAGGGGCCGTTTTACACCGGATAGCGCCGATTCCAGCGGAAACGGCACCAGGATCTGCCCGTCGAATCCCGCCGGCCGGGCCCCGTCCTTCGGCTGGATGGTGTAGTCCCACAAGCCGTTCAGGTTGGTCCAGTTCGGCCGGACCAACTGGGGCCTGGGGTACTGCACCCATGCGTTTTCCGCTCGGACGTTGGCTGTCCACGGCGTGGAGAGCGAGTTCTCTGCTGGCTTCCAGTCCGCCGCCGCCGAGTGGACCAGTGCACACGCTACCGCCGCGGGGATCTTGATTCTCATATGGAGATTATGCACCCTCCGCGAATCGGCGCTTCAACTAAGGCTCGAGATGGTTCAGGAAGCTTACCAGGTTCTCCAAGTCTTCTTCCGCGAGAGAAGGCGCCGGGAGATTCAAGTCGTGCGCCCGGCGGCACATGTTCTTTTCGCCCTTTCCGAGTTTGGCTGCGAGGACCACAGAGTTCAGAAACCGGCCGGCGACATGCAGCACCGGTCCATGTTTTGTCCCTTCCCCCCTGGCGCCGTGACAACCGGCGCAGCCGTTGTTCAGGTACACCAATCGCCCTGCCTCGGGAGATGCTTCGGTGTGCTTGGCCCTCAACGATAGACTCGGGTGCAGGACGTGGATGGAACTCCCTATCTCGCCAAAGATGAAGTCGTTGGACAGAAGTTCCTGCACCGTATAGGTCGGCCGGTCGACGCCCGAACCGTGGTGGGTAGTCTGCGCAAAAATATGATACAGCTCGTGCGCCAGTACGCGGCCGATAGCCCGGCCGAACACGTGTTCGCGGAATGGTTCCTGCAGGTCGGCGAGCCGCTTGAGGACGAAACCGCGTATGCTGTCGCAATCTACGTCCGTGAATGGCAGAACCGCCCCATCGCTGACGTGGCTCCAACCCAAACGCGTGCCCGCATGAAGGGTTCTTCCCGGCGACAAAGCGTCGCACGTGCCCTTGAACGTGATTACCGCCAGTTCCATCGAGACTTCGTTGCCTCGTGCGGGAAGAGATCGCCATTCGAAACGCAGCCCCTCCGGCGCCATGATCGACGACACTTCCGCTTTGAGCGAATCCACTACAGCTCCGTTGGGCGGATGCTCGAACTGGGTGTAGAGAGCAATCGATCCCACTTGGCCTTCTGCCGGCAGGACCGCCAGCGCCACGAAGAAAAGGGCGCGCCTCATCGAAAGAGAGCCTGTTATCTTAAATGAAGCAGGACGAGTGGTCGAAGTCAAGCTCGGAAACGTGAGTAGAGACATTAGTTCTGCAGGGAACTAACATTAGGTAAGGGAACAAAATATGAAAGTCGTCGCTTTCAATGGCAGCGCGCGCCGCGGCGGCAACACTGCCATTCTGCTCGGGTATGTCCTCGGCGAGCTCGCCAAGGAAGGGATCGAAACCGAGTTGGTGGAAATGAGTGGCGCCAACATCCACGGTTGCCTGGCCTGCCACAAGTGTTCGGTGAAGAAGAATCGCCACTGTTCGCAAGAAAACGACATGGGCAACGCGTACATCGACAAGATGGCCGCCGCGGACGGGATCCTGCTCGGATCGCCGACCTACGTAACGGATGTCTCGCCGGAAATCAAGGCGTTGATCGACCGGGCCTGCCTCGTCTCAGGAGCCAATGGCGGGATGTTCCGGCGCAAGGTCGGCGCAGGCGTGGTAGCGGTGCGGCGGGGCGGCGCGATTCACGCCTTCGACACCCTGAATCACTTCTTTTTGATCACCGAAATGATCGTGCCGGGCTCGTGCTACTGGAACATCGGGATCGGCCGGGAAATGGGCGAAGTGGAGAAGGACGAAGAGGGCATCCGCACCATGCAGGTGCTGGGCCGCAACATGGCGTGGCTGGTGAAGAAGCTGGCTGCGTAGCGTATGGTTCTTGACGCAGCGAAGAGCGGCTCGCCCAATACGTCTTGACACACTATAGTGTGTCACGATATAGTTGATCGCGGCATACTTAGGAGGGGGTCCTCATGAATTGGAATCGCGTGATTCGACTTTGCGTCCTGGCAGCCTGCGCCGCGGCGCTACACGCCCAGTGCGGCGGCCACGGAACCCAGGAGACGATGCTGGTGTCCGCCAAATGGCTGGCGGAGCACCTGAAGGATCCGAACCTCGTGATCCTGACCGTAGGGCAAAAGGCCGATTACGACCAGGGGCACATTCCAGGAGCGCTCTACCTGAACCGGAGCGAAATCAGCACGCCGCAAGGCGAGGGGCTGACCCTCGAACTGCCGCCCATGGCGCAAGTGCAGGAGGCGTTCGAGAAGCTGGGCGCCAAGAACACTTCCCACATCATCCTCTATTTCGCCAACAACATGATGCTTTCGGCGACCACCCGCGTGTTCCTGACGCTAGATGCCATGGGTCTCGGAGCCCACACCTCGATTCTGGATGGTGGCTTTCCCGTGTGGCAGAAGGAGGGCCGCGAAGTCTCCACCGAGACTCCGAAACCGGTTCGTGGCCAACTCCAACTGTGCCCCCAGACCGACGTGATCGTCGATGTGGACTACGTGCGCTCCAACCTGCATCACCCGGGCGTTGACATCGTGGATGCGCGCAACGCCGAATACTATACCGGCGCTTCGACCGCGCCCGGAAAACGGTCCGGCCATATTCCCGGCGCCAGCAACCTCACGTTCAGCACATTGGCAGACAGCGATGGAAAATTCAAGCCGCCGGATGCGCTGCGGCAAATGGTGGCCAATGCCGGCGTCAAACCCGGCGATCGCGTCGTGTCCTACTGCCACATCGGGCAACAGGCCACCGTGGTGTACTTCGTGGCGCGCTATCTGGGATTCGACGCCAGATTGTACGACGGTTCCTGGGAAGATTGGAGCGCCCACAAAGAACTGCCCACGGAAGTATCGGCCTCTCAGGCCAAGTGAGGCTGGCGGTGGCGCAGCGGTCCTATTTCGCGTGCTTCGGTTCCACGCACGCGAAATTGGCGGCGTCGTCCGTGCTGCCGGTCCCCTTCCATTGCGCCACTTGAGGATACGGACATAGCGGGCGCGTTCGCTCGATGCCGCTCGCCGGGCCTGCGCCTTTGTATTTCGTGGCCACAATCTGGTGCGGGGCTACGCCATCCTCCACCCAATGCTCCAGCGCCAGCCGGATGTCGTGCTGGGGGTCCGGTGGAGCGGTGAAACTGTTCGGTCCGGGGCCTCCACCGCAATGCTGCATCCCCGGAACCATAAACAAGCGCAGGAATTCACCGGTGTTCCTCGCGCCCATTTTCTTCTCGACGCTCTCAAAGTAGTCCACGGTGCTGAGCGGCGAGATGGCGGGATCGCTCCAGCCGTGATAGATGATGAGCTTCCCTCCGCGTTCCTGAAAGCGCTTGAGATCCGGATCAGCGGCATTCAGCACAGCACCTAATCGGTCAGCCGCCGTTTTGGAGTCGCGTTCCACGTTGAAGGTGTGGAGATCCCAAGCGGCGTCTTGGAAAACCATTTGTGAAAAGAACTGCGTGGAGAACAGATATCCCCCGGCACGGCCAGAGCGGAGACCGGTGATCCAAGTTGCCCAACCACCGACTCCAGTCTGGCCGCCGGGTGAGTAGCCTGGGAAAATCTGTCGGCCCTTTGCGTCTTTCGGCCCCTCATAGAGCTTCTGCAGCACGGTCAATTGGGACGCGGTTAGACAACTGTCGTTTTCCGGGCCTTTGCACAGCAGCTTGGAAGGGTCGAAGTGGCACGCGGGCGGATTGTCGATGACGCCGTCCTGCACACCATCAAGCGCGTCGCATGCGGCCAGCGCGGCGGCCTCGATGGCGGGCAGTTTTGCAGGCGGTATCGCTCCAGCGGGGTCCTGGAGCAAAGCCTGCTGCCACACCCCAGACGACAGCAGGCTGGTCCAGTAGTTGGCGGGGGCGCCGGCGATGATGCCGTCGTAGTCGGCGGGATAGCGTTGCGCCTCCATGAGCGCTTGGCGGCCGCCGTTGGAGCAGCTACTGAAATATGATCGCTTCGGGCCACTACCGTAGAAGGCGGCGACAAGGGCCTTGGCCTTCTCCGCAGTTTCATGAATAGCGCGATATCCGAAGTCGGTCACTTTTTCCGGATGACCCAACGCCCAGGTCGCGTCCGTCACATTCCCGTGGTGACCTGTGTCCGTGGCTGCGGTGACGTAGCCTGCGGCAACGAGATTCCCCAAGCTGTCAAAATCGATCGATCCGCCGAACCCTCCGTTCCCGACGCCTGCGAATCTCCCGTTCCACATCGAGGAGGGCATCCAGACTTCGAAGCGGATGTCGGAATCGGAACTGGGCTTGATCACGCCGGCCACGCGGCAGAAGGACGGCAAATTGGGTAGCGGCCGTCCTTCCGGCGGCGTGAACAGACCGCCGGGGAAAGTCTCAGCGGTAGTGATGGCGGTGGACGGCAGGGCGAGCGATGCCAGGCTGTCACAGGTCGCAGCCGACAACCCGACGGCGCCGGTCAGCAGGCAGAGCAGCACTCTCATGAGATCCCCTCCTCAATGCGTGAAATTTCCATTATCAGCCAGCCGTTGCGAACCGCGCGACCACGTCGGCCGCGTCGGGGCGGGCGATGCGGAGCGCGTTGTTGCGCATGGCTTGCAGTCGCCCGGGTTCCTCCAGAACCGCTCGCACCTTGAATGCCAGCGTGTGCAGGTTGTCGCACCACACTCCCGCGCCCTGTTCCAACAGATAGATCGCGTTCCGCTCTTCCTGTCCCGGGATCGGATTCACCACCACCCAGCCGAGCCCTTTGATCAGCGATTCCGATGTCGTCAGACCACCCGGCTTGCCGATCATTAGGTCCGCGGCCGCCATAAGCTCATCCATGTCCGGCGTGTACCCAACAGCCGTGACTACCGGCAAGCCCTCTGTGCTCCGGCGCGCACTGGCTTTCTCAATGGAGGCCTTCAGAACCGCGCTTTTGCCGCAAACCGCCACGATCTGCGCCGGTATTTTCGATTCCATCAGCGTCTCCAGCATGCGCCCAACATTGCCCAGGCCGAACCCGCCAGCCGAGATCAGAATCACGGGGAGATCCTCGCGCCAGCCGTACTTGCGGCGCATGGCCAGCCTGTCTTTGCTTTCGGCGAAAATCGGATGCACGGGGATGCCGCTCACGGTGATGGCCGCAGGCGCGATTCCCAGGGCCTCCAGGTGTGCCCTCGCTTCCGCCGTGGCGACAAAGTATTGGTCCGAAGGCACCGTGAGCCACATGCCGTGGACTTCGAAGTCTGTCACTACGGTGAGGATGCGCGCCCGTGAGCGGTTATGTCTTTTTTCACGCTCCAGCAGCGCGGTCGGGAGAAAGTGCGTGCAAATCGCAACTTCGGGGTCGAACTGCCGGACCTTTCTCAGAAAGCGCACCGCGCCGGCCTGTTCCACTTTCCGCAACAGCAAGTCCTTGTGGAAGGGCTTGTCGGTGGCGTCGTAGAGCCAGCCCAGGATCTGCGGGGCTCGCGCGACCATCCTGAAATAGCCATCGCGATAGACTTTGCGAAACGCGCGCGACATGAAGCTCAACACATCGTAATTTGCCACTGCCGCTGCGCCGCTCCGCCGCAGAGCCGTTTCTACCGCCTCTGCCGCGCGCACATGACCCGCGCCCACCGATGCCGAACAGATCAGAATCCGCACTCGGCAGTCATCATCTCATAGACCCGCGCGCTCCTGTCGAGGCTGCCTCGGGCCGTTTGCGTGGGTGTGCCGTGCAGGATAATGGAGTTTCTTTTGCATGGTTACGAGACTTTTCATGCTGGCCGCGGTCTGCGGTGCGGCGCTGCCGATGTGGCCGGCCGAAGCGGTTCGCGAGCGGCGGAACTTTGACGCTGATTGGCGTTTCCATCTCGGCGATGTACCAGGCGGCGAGCGTGAGCGTTTAGACGATAGCGCATGGCGCACTCTGAGTCTCCCGCACGATTGGTCGATCGAAGGACCTTACAGCGCCGCCAACGCCAGTGGCACCGGTTACCTGCCAGGTGGCATTGGGTGGTACAGGAAGGTATTCCGGCTGCCGGACCTGGCGCCTGGCCGGAGAGTCTTTCTCGCGTTCGACGGGGTTTACCGCGATAGCGACGTTTGGATCAACGGGCATCACCTGGGCCACCGGCCATACGGGTATTCGTCGTTCGAGTATGAACTGACGCCGCATTTGCATCCAGGCTCTGAAGCGAACGTCGTGGCGGTGCGCGTGGATCACAGCATCGTCGCGGACTCCCGCTGGTACACGGGTTCGGGCATTTACCGGCACGTGTGGCTGAACATCACGCAACCGGTGCATGTGGCCCATTGGGGAACCTACATCTACACTCCAGTCGTGCATGACACCGAGGCGTTGGCTTCTGCGGAGACCAGCGTGGTGAACTCGTCGGAAGCCGCCACTCAAATCAAGCTGGTTACCGCGATCGAGGAAGCGGGCGGGCGCGAGATTGTCAGTGTTGCATCGGACGCAAACGTTGCGCCGGGTGCATCTCACCTCTTCGCGCAACAGGCGGTGGTGCCGAATCCCAGGCTATGGTCGCTGGCGTCGCCGAATCTGTACACCGTCGTGTCGCGGGTTTACGTCAACAGCGCGCTCTTCGACGAATACCGCACACCGTTCGGCATCCGCACTATCCGCTTCGATCCCAACACCGGTTTCTACCTCAATGGCAAGCCGGAGAAACTGAAGGGCGTGTGCCTGCATCACGATCTGGGGGCACTCGGCTCGGCATTCTCCGAAGCTGCGCTGGAACGCCGGCTCAAGCTCCTCAAGGAAATCGGCGTCAATGCCATTCGCTGCTCGCACAACCCCATGGCTCCGGAGGAGTACGACCTCTGTGATCGCCTGGGCCTGCTGGTCATGGACGAAGCCTTCGACGAATGGGCTGCGGGCAAGAAGAAATGGATCGAGGGCCGCAACGTGGGGACGCCTGGCCTGCACGGCTACAGTGATGCTTTTGCCGAATGGTCCACGCACGACATCGAAGATATGGTGCTGCGCGACCGCAACCATCCCTCGGTGATCCTGTGGAGCATCGGAAACGAGATCGACTACCCCAATGATCCTTATGGCCACCCACGCGGGCGTGGCGGGCTGCGCCCGGGAGTACCCTCCGCCGACGCACTGCCGCCGATTGCTCGCGGATTGATTTCAGCCGTCAAGCGCCTGGATGGCACTCGTCCGGTAACTCAGGCCTTGGCCGATACCGCGGCCTCCAACGCCACGGGCTTGGCTGACCTCCTCGATGTGGTGGGCTACAACTATCTGGAAGCCGACTACGCTCGGGACCACCAGGCTTATGCGGAGCGCGTGATTCTCGGCAGTGAGAATTCACACTCGCTCGCGGCGTGGCAGACAGTGGCCCGGAACGCATGGGTGGCGGGACAATTCCTGTGGACGGGCGTGGACTACCTGGGAGAATCCAACCGGTATCCGGATCGCGGCAGCTCTGCCGGTCTGCTGGACTATTGCGGATTCCGCAAACCCGAATCGTATTTGCGAGAGGCGCTGTGGAGCAGCCATGGTGTGATCTATGCAGCCGCACGCGAGGCCGCGCCCGCCGGCGGGCGGGGCGGCCGCCTGGTCGAACATTGGAACTGGAGCGCCGACGCGCGCAAAACCATACCTGTGGATGTCTACACCAATTACCACTCCGCCGAGCTCTTTCTAAACGGCCGGTCTCTCGGCGCGAAGCAGATTCCGAGCCCGTTCGAGCCAGTGCTGCGCTGGGATGTTCCCAACGAGCCGGGAGTGGTGCGGGTAGTCGGCTTTTCAGAGGATAGCAAGCAAGAAGCCGGACGTTTCGAACTGGTCACAGCCGGCCCGGCGCATCATTTGGAACTCCTCCCCGACAAGACCGCGCTCGCCGGGAGGGAAGACTTGTCGCAGATCGAAGTTCGCGTGGTGGACGCCAACGGCCGTCGGGCGTTTGGCGCCAACGACGAGATCGAAGCGCAGGTCACCGGCGCCGGCGAACTGGCCGCCATGGACAACGCCGATCCTCGCGATGTAAGTCCCGTGCGGATGAACCGCCGCAAGGCCTACCAGGGACGCGTGCTGGCCATCGTCCGCGCCTCAACAACTGCCGGCCGGGTAATCGTGCGAGCGTCCGCGCCAGGATTGCAGCCGGCAGAAGTCACGCTCACGGTCGGGTCGCGCGGCCAATAAGCGCCGCCGCCGGGTTTTTCTGGAACTTCCTGACTGCCGTAGCCCTACCATGCCTACGCCGTCAGTTCGCCCTTTTCCAGGTGATGCATTTTGCTGGCGAACTGGGCGGCATGCGGATCGTGGGTCACCATCACAATCGTCTTGCCGTACTCTTTGTTCAGGCGGCCGAGGATGGTGAGCACCTCCAGGGCTGACCCGGCGTCCAGGTTACCGGTCGGCTCGTCGGCAAGGATCAGGGCCGGGTCGGTAACAATAGCTCGCGCCATCGCCACGCGCTGTTCCTGGCCCCCGGAGAGCTGTCGCGGCAGGTGATGCAAACGGTCGCCCAGGCCTACTAGCTTGAGCGCCGTAGTGGCGTGCTCCATCCGCTCGGCTTTCTTCAGGTTGGTCAGCTTGAGCGGCAGTTCCACATTTTCCAGCGCCGTCAGCACGGGAATCAGGTTGAACTGTTGAAAGATGAAGCCGACGTTCTCGTTGCGCCAGTGGGCGATTTCGCGCTCGTTCAGTTCAGTCAGGGCGTGCCCCAACACGCGGATCTCACCCGCTGTCGGGCGGTCCATGGCCGCAATCAGATGCAGCAACGTCGATTTCCCCGATCCCGACGGCCCCATCAAGGCTACAAATTCACCCTTCTGAATCTCCAGGGTCACGTCCTTGAGCGCGATCACGTGGAACTGGTCGCGGATGAATTCCTTGGTGAGTCTGTTGGTTTCGATGATCGCGTCGTTCATAGAACTAAGCTTTCCTCCGCACCTTGTTCCCGTCTTTCAGGTCTGCCGGCGGCGCCACCACAATCTCCTCACCGCCGATCAAACCCTCCTCGATACGGATTCCCTGGCCGCTGGTCGCTCCGGTCTTCACGGCTCGCCGGACTACTTTGCCGTCGAACAGCACAAAAACCGCTCCATCGCGCACCGCCGACGCGGGCACGATCAACACGGGCCGCGCGGGCGCCGCGGTTTCCTGCACCGGCTTCTGATCCGAAAGGAATGCCACGCTGGCATTCATCTCCGGCCGCAGGTGCTCGTCCGGCTTCAGCACTTTCACCTTGATCTGCACGGTGGCCTTCTGCCGGTTGGCTTCCGGAGAGATCTCCTTGATATAGCCGTCGTACTTGAGATCGGGGTAGGCATCA
>Ga0335081_10019758_pt1 | contig 10892 bp, 6 predicted proteins | sample Lox_Sample_35_FD_206713 | JGI IMG/M metagenome (GOLD analysis project Ga0335081, IMG submission 206713) | Soil microbial communities from Loxahatchee National Wildlife Refuge, Florida, United States - Lox_Sample_3.5 | ecosystem: Environmental > Terrestrial > Soil > Wetlands | place: USA: Florida...
GAGCGCATGGCGGACTCGTGGAGCTTTCTGTTCTGGCAGTTGGGCGTGCCGGGATTCCAGCCGCCTGCGCGTTAGCACGAGTGAATCAATCGCCGGTTTGGGACTTGCGTCGGCAGATTGGAGGCGCGGGGAGGAATCGAACCGCCACATAAAGGTTTTGCAGACCTCTCCCTTACCACTTGGGTCCCGCGCCTTCGTTGATTCGTATTGAGATGGCCTGCCGAAGAATTCTCTACCCTCATAAGGGGAATTGGCATATTAGAAGCCGACAACCTGGCCGAGCTCGTGCCCATTCTATTGCGAGGCGTCGTGTCCGGCATGGTCTTGAGTGGAGCCATACGAGGGAAAATCACGGCATGAAGACGGATCGCACAAACCGTGAGTCTGAAAGGTTCGATGCTGCAATCCGCAAGATATTCACGGTATCACACGACGAGGCTTCTCTTTGGACGGCGGACTATGATTAAACGCGTGTGTCGGCTGCGCCGGCGGCGGGTGCTCGCGGAATCCGACTTTGCATCTTTGGCCCAAGTGGTGCGCGATCGGCGGGAGAAGCACCGGTTTCTGCGGACGGCGCCCACCTTGCGATTGCAGATTGAAAGTCTAAGATTCAAGATTAAAAAGCAACGCGGCGCGGATCGAGGATTGACCGGGCGCTGTTGCCGGATGACGGACGCGCCGGTGAACGTCTACTTGTCGTAGGAGCCCGCGGGCGGAGCGCCCGCGAGGCGATGAGGGCTGGCAGGGCAACCGCTTTGGAAAGCGCGTTGCCCTGCCCTTGATTCTACTTCAACTCTACCACTGGAACCGCGCCCCAAACTGCCCGGTGCGCGGCGCGCTGTTCACTCCGGTGATGTAACCGAATTCTGGACTGCTCACATCCGTATTCGGATTTCCGAAGGCGTGGCGGTTAAACAGGTTATAGAACTCCGCCCGGAACGAGAGCGCGTAGCGGCCGTCGTGCCCGAACCTGAAATACTTCAGCAGGCTCGCGTTTTCGCTCACAATCCCGGGGCCGCGTAGCGCATCGATGCGGGCCGGTCCCGTCCCAAGCTGGCCGTAGGCGGGATTCACGGCCACGGTGGCCGGGAAATACTGGTCTGCCGCCGGCGGATGCTCGCTGTCGGTAATGGGAACGAAGCTGGACGAGTTGAACTTGGAGCCGTTGTACCCGGAGAGGTCGTAATTCAAGTACGTCGCCGCCCAGGCGGGGTAATAGTAGTAGTTGCTGGAGGAGAAGCTGAGGGGCTGGCCCGAGGCGTAGAGCATCAACCCGCTCACCGTCCAGCCGTTCACGATGGCATTGGCGACGCGGCCCTTCCCCGTCAACCATCGCTTGTCGTTGCCGAACGGCAGTTGATAGCTGACGTAGCCTTTCACCACGTGCTTCTGGTCGTACGGTGACAAGGTGTGGGCCGCCTCGCTCAGATTGGAAAAATCCTGAATGCCGGCCACCCCATAGTTTTCTCCAAAGCCGCTGAACGTGTCACCGAGTTGCCGGGACAGGGTGTAATTCAGGTCCATGGTCAACCCGCTGCCGGTGCGCTTGGCGATCTCCACCACCATTGAATCGTAGGAGGATTGGCCGAGAGACAGGCCGGCATAGTACAGCACCGGATAGTACCAATAGGTGGTCTCAGCCGCCGAAATCTGCGGATAAGGCGCGATGGCGGAGAGGGCCGGAGCGCAGAATCCGCTGTAAGGATACTTGACGCCGTTGGCCGCCGCGCCCGCCGGGTCGCAAACCCAATTGAAGGCGTTTCCGGAGTTGATCAGGCCGAAGAACGTGGACGCGCTGGGCTCGTTGGCGGCCAGCGTGGCATCCTGCAGGTGGTGGCCTCGATTGGCAATGTAGCTGACTTCCAGCCGGGTGTTCTTGGTGATTTCGTACTGGACGCCGGCGTTCCAGTTCTCGACGTAGCCGTCCCGGAGAGCGTTGGGATCGGTGCTGGCGATCGGGAAGAGGCTGATGTCGGGCGTCGTGCTAAACGTGCCCGGCGTGAACACCCCGGGATAGCCTTGATCCCAGTTGAAAGGCGCGCTGGCGGCGTTGGTGCCGCGGAAGCCCGGCGCGAATCCATAGGGCACTCCTCCCCAGTACTGAATGCCGATCGGCGTGTAGAGGATGCCGAACGAACCCCGAAGCACCCAGCGGTCGAAGGGCGAGTAGGCGAGGCCGATGTGGGGCCCGAAGTTCTTCCAGAACTCGTTCTTCTCGAAGCTGTCGCTGCCATTCTTGGCGTACTCGATGGCGCCCGGTATCCCGAGGTTGGGGTCAACCGCATTCAGGTCGAAGTTGGCCCAATGACCGTACTTTTCGTGAAAGCGGAAGGTGGCGTCCCAGCGCAGGCCGAGGTTCATGGTGACTTTTGGAGTCACCTTCCAGTTGTCGGCCGCAAACAACGACATGGCCTTGCGGCGGCCGTAAAGGTCGAGCGCCGTGGTCTCCTGGGCGGACTCCACGTTGCCGAGGAGGAAGCTGGCGAATCCGAATCCCACCTGGTTGGCATAGCTTGCCGACGGCATGCCCGTGGTATTGTTCGAGAAATTGAGGCTCAGCGCGCCGGAGCCGGCGTGGTTGTTGAGTTCCATGGCCCGGAAGTCGCCGCCGAACGAAAAGGAGTGTTTGCCCTTCGTCCAGGAAACACTGTCGCCGAGGATGAAGGTGGCGCCCACAAAGTTGCCCTGCCAGGTGCTTCCCAGGAAGGTTTCGCCGACGCCGTTCACCGAATTGCCGAAGCTGATGTTGGGGAAATTGCTCGCGCCCGTGTTGCCAAAGCCCAGGGTGGAGGGCCAGTTTGTGCCCGTGGATGCCGGGAGCGATCCGTTCCAGTACCAGTTGTAGGTGAGGTTAAGCACGTTCAGCAGGCTGGGCCGCAAGGTGTAGCTGTCGCTGAGACGCATCTCGTGGGCATAGACCAACTGACTGCGGGCATCGGAGAGCGGGCCGCCGTCGGTGCTGCCCGGCTGCCACACTCCGCCGGAGTCGATAAGGGTCCGCGGCCGGTGATTGTAGACCCACGAACCGGAAAGGTGGTTCTTGTCGCTGAAATTCTGGTCCACTTTGATAACGGCCTGATTCGGCGTCTGGGAGGGCGAGTTGCTGCTGGGAATCCGGTCATTTTGAATGAGCGACGAATTCTCGGGAGCGTAGCTCTTCTGGTAGAGCGCGAGGATCTTTTGCGAGACGGAGCTGAACATGCTCGTAGGAATCATGTTGTTGGCAAAGACTGCCCCGGGATCGCTCGGATTGAAGATAGCCCCGCTGTAAATCGGGTTCCCGTGAACGTCCGTTCCCAGTTGGCTCGACTTATTCAGCAGGGCACTGAAGTCGCCGCTCAGGAAGGCCTGGGTGGGCACCGTGGCAGCGCTGCTGAAGCTGCCCGGGGTGAAGTCGTTCTGGGTGTATCGCTCGAAGGCGCCGAAAATGAAGGTTTTGTCCTTGCGAATCGGGCCGCCGGCGCTGAAGCCCCAGTCCCAGAAACGCGCCTTCGCCTTCCCGATGCCCAGGTTGTTGTTGTCCCAGGTGTTGGCGTCGAGGAATTCGTTGTGGCCGAACCCGAAGGCGCTGCCGTGAAACTTGTTGGTGCCGGACTTGAGGCCGAGCATAATCACGCCGCCGCTGGTGATGCCGTTCTGGGCGCCGAGGCCGGTGGTCTCGGATTGAACCTCAGCCACGGCTTCCATGCTGGGCGCAATCTCAAAGGAGTCGCCCTCGATGCTGGCGGTGGTGGAGGTGCCGTCTACCGTGACGTCCTTGGTAAAGCCCTGGGTGCCGTTGATCACCGAGGTGTAAGGATCGCTCAGAGGCGCGTAGCCCGGCGTGATGGCTACGGCAAAGGACTCGATGGTCCGGCCCCCGTAGATGCTCAAGGGAAGGTCCTGAACCACGCTGCCCTTAAGGTTGGTTCCGACGTCCGAGGTCTCTTTGTCGAGGATGGGCGCGTTGGCGGTAACCGTGATCGTCTGGCTCGAGGTTCCGATGTTGAGCAAGGCGTTCAACTGCGCCACCTGGTCCACGTTCAGGGTGATGCCCGTCTGCCGGAAGGGTGCGAATCCCGTCTTCGCAAATTCCACCGAATAGTTGCCGGGAGGAAGATTCACGACGGAATAGATTCCAACGTCGTTCGTGAGGGCGGGGCTGACGACGCGAGTGTCGAGATTGGTGACCGTCACCGTAGCGCCCGCCACCACGGCGCCGCTCGGGTCCGTGACAGTTCCGGTGATGGAGGCCCGGCCCACCTGGGCAGCCGCCACACTTGCAAAGATCAGCACGGCCACGCACGCGCGCGAAATTGTTTTAAACATGTTATCTCTCCTGAATGGTCCAGCCGGACAGGAACACGCTTATCCGCTCCTTCAGTCATCCGGCGAATCCGTACCCATTCCGACGCGATCACTCGCAGGCTTCAGATTGACGCGGGCCCGGGCATCCGGCCCTTATGACGACGCCTCTATCCGAGCACGGGCGGCCCGAACCCGTATCCCGGCAGACGGGCCTGTTCAGCCTCTAACCCAAAATATCGTCCGGGCCACTTGCAGTGGTCTGTGACCCACGACACATGGCGTTGTGCCGCGTATTACCGGGTGTTCGAGCTATCAGGCATTGTTTGTTGAGGTTGGCGAGCCCGCAGGGAATTGCGTGACGGAGAGCACGTTGCCGTCAGGGTCTTTGAACCACGCTACGCGGGCACCGCTGGGCGCTGTCCAGATGCCGAGAGGGTCTTGCCCGGTGAAGCCGTACTGTGGAAACACTACGCCTTTCTCCTTCAAGTCCACCACGGTTTTCTCGATATCGTCCACTTGCCAGCCCAGCACGGTAAAGGGCTGCGGTTTGAAATCGGGAACCTCGGTGACCCGCACCATGATTCCGCCGGCGTCGAACTCCGCCGCGAAGGGGTCCTGCACCAGGAAGCGCAGGCCGAGCACGCTCTCGTAAAACGGCCGCGCCACTTGCATGTCGACCGTGGGTACGAACGCCATGATCCTGGCGGAACCAAGCATAGAGACCTCCTCGCGCGGGCCGCTCTTACGACCTCGGCCTCAGCGTCTGAAACCGGAAGGCGTGCGGATTGGTTGTTACCACGACACTCTCGAATCCCGCGCCGGCTCCCGCGGACCTCAATACTCCACCGTGTAGAGGCGGCCGGTCAGGACCACTTGCTCCTTCTCTGCGGAAGAGCAGCGGATGGTGATGGGCCGTCCGCTCGCGAACTCCGCGTGCGGGATCTCCCCCGCGCCCCACGAGAGGCCGCTCCAAACCAGCCGGTCGTAGTCGATTTCCACGGGCAGCATCTTGCCGTCCTGTTCGGCTGAGATTTTGAGCACCTTGCCCATGGACGTGCCGTTCGGCGGGCCGCCGGGCCAGCTCCGCGCCACCGTTCCGTCCGGGTACCGTTGCTGGAAGATGATGCGCAGGTCGCCCCGGGCGGGAGCCGTCACGGTGGCCACGAGCGCACGCGAACCATCGGGCGCGAATTTCGCTTCGAGCGGCGCGATGGCGCGCGGAATGATAACGTCCTCCTGCACGCCCAGGTCAAATTCGGGCGCGGCGTAGCTCCCGTAGCCCACGGCGGCCATCTGTCCCGGCCCGAGCGTGACCGTGTTACCCCGCAAACGCGGCACGAAACCGGCGTCACGGAAAATCAACCGGCCTCCCGCGAGTGGCGGCTGAATGCGGGTGAGCAGGGGCAGTTTGATCTCTTCCACTGCCTGCGCAGGATTCACCACGGTATAGATCGCCCCACCCGTAGTGACCGAGCCGAAGCCGTAGGGCTCGACGTCGCCGGGTATGCCGCCGAAGGTCTTGGTGCGGCCCATGGCTTTGAGGGGCTGGTAAATGTTCTGTACTTTGGCGAACCAGCGTACGCCGTCGTCAGTCAAAAACTCCAGATTGCCATGGATGGTGTTCACCCAACCGCCCCGCGACGCCATCAGCAGCACCTCGCCCTTCCAGGCGTGCGTCTTGCGGTAGTAAATGGTCCCGGTGTTGCCAAACATGACGCTGGTGGGGTCAATGCGTTCCAGCGGCACAAAGCTCTGCTCGTAGCGCCGCACCATGTGATCGCTGTAGATGTCCATGGAGCGCCAGAAATTTGTCTCGGGAACGTCGCTTGGGCGCGGATCGCCGGCGTAAAGCGAATCGAACACCCCGAGCCAGCGCAAATCGATCGAATTTTTGAAGGGGAAATGCCCGGTGGTGTATTCGAGGTCGCCGCCGAAGCCGTTGAACGCCACCAGCACAATATCGGGATTCTTGCTTCGGAATTCCTGCAAAGCCTTGCGGAACGCGGTCTCGTTGCGCGCTTCTATCTCTTGCGGGGAGTCGGTCTTTTCCTGCTGGGGCGTGGCAGCGGTGAAGTCCGCGAAATCGAACTCGAACATGCGAATACCGTGGTCGTACCAAAACTGAAGCGTGTTCATGAAATCGGGCAGGAACCCGCCCGCGGAAAACGACATCGCCGTGCCCTTGGCGTTGAGCGAATCGCGCCACGCCGGCGCCGGGTTGATTTTCACCAGGGCGTTCGAGCCGAACCAGAGGCCGGGCAGCAGGCCGTTCGCGCGGCAGCGGGCAATCCAGCGGTCGGGGCCGTCCGGCCAGTTCGGCTTCCGCCATTCGCGGTAGGCGCCGTCGGGCGCAAACCAGAAGGCGTCCATCATGTAGTAGTCGAAATGCACCCCGAGCTTCCTGAAGCGCAGCACCTGGTCAAGCTCGCGCTGGGCGAGCGCCTCGGTGAGCGGAATGTTGTCCGAGAGCTCGTCGTAGGCCGACCAGTCGTTGTACACCCAGATGGGATCGCGCAGCAGCGGCGCCCCCAGCCTGGCGGGCGACCCCTGCGGGGCCGCGGCAATGCGAGCGGCCAGGACGAGCAGCGCAAAGGCGCCGCAGATCAATGTGGCCGCGCAGGCAATTGCCCACGTTTTAGCTCGTCGCTTCATCGGACGCAGGTGGTACGAGTTCCCGCCAGCACGGCAGTTGAGGCAGGACCTTCAACAGGCATCGCTGGCAGACGAGCCGCCGGCACAGACGGGACTCGAACGGATTATATGCCCGATCGCAAGCCCGAAGCCGGCGCGTTGTTCGGAAGCGGGAACAGGCAGTGGCCATGCGTCGCCTCTCCACGTCGCGCGCCGTGATATACTCCGCCGGTTTGGCGTGAGGTGCCAACTCATGGCAGCGCGAAGAGCAGCTATCCATCGAGTTGAGGTCCCGTTTACATGCAGGTGATCCGCCCGGCCAAGGTGTTCGACGCGATCGTGGTGGGCTCCGGGGCGAGCGGCGGCTGGGTGGCCAAGGAACTCACCGAGCGCGGCCTGGAAGTGCTGATGCTCGAGGCTGGGCCGCCGCGCGTTCCCACCCGCGACTTCACCGAGCACGTGTGGCCTTACCAGGTGAAATTTCGCGGCTTCGGCGACCGCGAGGCGCTGCTGGCGCACCAACCCGTGCAGAGGCTCTGCTACGCCTGCGACGAGTTCAGCCACCAGTTCTTTGTGGACGATCACGAGCACCCCTACACCTTCCCCGCCGGCAAGCCCTTCATGTGGATTCGCGGCCGCCAGGTGGGCGGCAAGACCTTCTGCTGGGCGCGCGAAAGCTACCGTTACACCGATAACGAATTCAAGGCCGCCAGCCGCGACGGGTTCGGCCAGGACTGGCCCGTTAGTTATGCTGAGCTCGAGCCCTACTACGACCGCGTGGAGAGCTTCATCGGGGTGAGCGGCTCGCGCGAAGGGCTGGAGACGATGCCCGACGGCCGCTTTCTGCCGCCCATGCGCTTGTCGTGCGGCAGTCTGCGCGTGAAAGAGGCGGTGGAGCGCAGGTTCGGCTGGCGCGTGATGCCCGACCGCGTGGCCAACCTCACGGTGCCGCACAACGGGCGTCCCGCCTGCCACTACTGCAACCAGTGCCAGCGAGGCTGCTTCACGGCCTCTTACTTCAACAGCCCGTCGGTTACGCTGCCGGCCGCGGCGCGCACTGGCCGCTTCACCCTGCTCAGCGACGCGGTGGTGAGCCACGTTACGCTGAACTCCGAGGCGAAGGCCGGCGGAGTTCATTACGTTGACCGCAACACCCACGCGCATCGGGAAGTGCGCGCCCGGGCGGTGGTGCTGGCGGCGGGCGCGCTAGAATCCACGCGCATTCTGCTGAACTCCACCTCGACGCGCTTTCCGAACGGGGCCGGCAACTCGCAGGGTGTTCTGGGGCACTACCTGATGGACCATTTCACCCTCGAAGGTACGGGGGGCATCCTGGGCTCGCTCCAATCTGCCAAGCGCGAGCCCACCGGCAATCCGTGTGGCTTCCTGATTCCCAAGGTCGTAAATACGCGCGGAGGGCCGCAGAACAACGCCTTCCTGCGCGGCTACCGCTTCGACGGCGACGCCAGCCAGGAACTCTACGGGCACGCCTTTTCCCTGCCCGGCTTCGGAGCCGAATGGCGGCGCCAGGTGCGCGAGGAGATCCCTTACGGCTTCGGCATGATGGCGCAGGGCGAATGCCTCCCACGCTATGAGAATTTCGTCAAGCTCGACCCCGATACAAAGGACGCCTGGGGCATCCCGGCGCTGCACATCAGCGCCAGTTACGGCGAAAATGAAAAGGCGATGGCCGCCGCCATGCGTGCCCATCTGGGCGAGATTCTCGACGCGGTCAAGCCGGAGAACGCACACCTGGCGCCGGAGGAACTGAGCGTGTTCGGCAAGAACATCCACGAGTGCGGCACGGCGCGCATGGGCGACGATCCCAAAACCAGCGTGGTGGACCGCTTCAACCGGCTGCACGATGTGAAGAATGTGTTTGTGACGGATGGGGCGGCTTTCACCACGCAAGGCTGCTACGAGCCCACGCTCACCATCATGGCGATTTCCGCGCGCGCGGGCGAGTACATCGCGGAGTCGTTCCGGCGCGGCGAAGTGTGAGGCGCGGTCCCAAGAGCAGGCCGCGGCGCCGTGAATGCGACCGGGGTTTTCGGCCCATGAACGACGAGTCATCCAATCCGAATCACGGCTTCCTCACCCGGCGCCAATGGCTGCTGCGCCTGGGCGAAGCGACGGCGCTGCTTGGATTCAGCGGCGAACTCGGCGCCGCGCTGGCGCAGCCCTCGACCGTTCCAAGCGCTCCGGGCAACCAGCCCCTGCCGCCGGGCTTGTACGAGCCTTCGACGGAGCATCTGGCGCACGCCTACCGTAGTGACGGAACGTACCACTACATACCTCCGGGCGCGGAGACAGACTACGTCCCGCCGCCGGCCGGTCCGTATCGCCCGCGTTTCTTCACGCCTTCGGACTTCGACGTGGTCCGCCGCATCGCCGGGCTGCTGCTCGGCGAGGGCGGAGCGCATTCTATCCACGCGAGCGCCGGCGCGGAGGAGCTCGGCCAGACCCTGGCGGAATGGATCGATCTGAGCGTCTTGAGCGCCGCCGGAATCCGCCGGGCGGCGCAGGCCCTGAAACCCGGGCATCGCGCCCTCACCGCGGCCGTGGATGGCGAGGAGGCCATTCGACGGCTCGAAGGCCTTGAGCCTGAGCCCGTCTGCCGCGAGGGCCTGGCGTGGTTGGAGCGAACGGCACATGCAAGATATCAGCAAAAGTTCATGGCGCTCGCGGCCGCGCAGCAGACTGAGATGTTGCGATCGATCAGCGACGAAAAACGCAGTCCCGGCGCGGCGAGCGCGGGCTGCCGATTCTTCGATCTCGTCAAGCGGGAAGTGATTCGCGGGTATTATACGTCGCGGGCGGGCTTGACGGAATTGGATTACAAAGGCAACGCCTTTTACGCCGAATCGCCGGGCTGCGAGGGCCCATCTTGACGTGAGGCGCCGGGGTCTCGTTCGAGGGAGAGATCCGGCGGGCGGGAGAGCGCCATTCCGTCGGAAGTGAAGTCGCGGCCGCGCCACAACTCCGTCCGTGCAGTGGAGTGGAAGCGGCGCCCGGTTGCCCGATTCCTTGGGCCGGGCATCCGGGCGCCTGTGGGTGACGGCCCGAACACCTTAGGACGAAATTTCCAGGCGGGCGCCGAGATGACGAACCTCGCGGCGGGCGCTCGCGTAGTGCTCGAAGTTATCGACCGATTTTACGATCCGGTCGGCCTTGCGGTACATGAAGTCTGCGTCATTCCGGTAGGCCGGAGAGAACAGGTCATCCTCATGGTGGTCGAGGTACCGGAGCGCGCTCCGGGTGTAGTCAGTCAGCTCGACCACACTGGGAGCCACGCGCCCAATTGCCTTCTGTTGCCACCGCGCTGCCTCCGGCTGAAGCTTCTCGAGTTGCCGGAGGTCCTGATCCATGGCGTTCACCTGGGTCCGGGCCCGGCTTAGGACGCCGGCGTCGTATTGCCAGTAATTTTCGCCCTCCTGCATGTCGAGTGACTGGAGTCGAGCGGATAATTGCCGCACCTCCAACCCGTCTGTCTTGATCTGAGTAAGAAGGCTGGAGACCTCAAGGGGTACGCTGTCGGTATAAGAAGCAGGCGCAGGCGGTGCCGCCTCTGGCGCGCGGCCCGAAGCGAACAGCGCCGGTGAGAAGAATGTCAAGGCTGCGACCATAAGGGTCGCGAGCCACGAACTGGATTTCATTGCTGGTCTTCCTTTCCGGACACAAGGACTCGCGAGCGCGAGTCCTTTGGCGTCCGTTCGTCAAAAATTCGCTACATCGATTTTGATGCGGAGCCGATCACCAGCTGTTGCTTAGGCGGGGGCGTTGGGCTTGAAGCCGTGCCGTTTCGACTTTTCCTTTGTTTCTGCACTACAATGGACTATATCCCAATAGGGAATCGGATTCAGCGACCAGGAGAATACCCGTGGCACACATGAGCCGGCACGAACTGAAATCAGACGAATTTGTCTCCACGGTGCAGGCGGCAGAGGACTTCTTCAAGCAGAACGCCCGCCAGA
>Ga0335081_10019759_pt1 | contig 10892 bp, 9 predicted proteins | sample Lox_Sample_35_FD_206713 | JGI IMG/M metagenome (GOLD analysis project Ga0335081, IMG submission 206713) | Soil microbial communities from Loxahatchee National Wildlife Refuge, Florida, United States - Lox_Sample_3.5 | ecosystem: Environmental > Terrestrial > Soil > Wetlands | place: USA: Florida...
GCGTAGATCGGGTTGAAGGTCTTCCCGTTCTGGTACGTCACGATCGACTTCTGCCGGTCCGGCGACAGGAAGTCGAGATCGACGTACTCGTAGGCGAGGTTGAGGTAGGCGTCGTTGGTGAAGTTGGCGTACAGGATCTTGGGCAGCCCATCGGGCAGCGTCGTGAACTGGGGCCGGCAGAACCCCACGTTGGGGAGCGCGTCCCCTACGCGGAGCGGCGTCATGCCGTGCGAGACGGTCCCCGCCCCGACGTTGAAGTAGAGCGCCCGCAGCTGCATCGCCGAGATCACGGTCTTGTTGCTGCCCGGCCGGACGTCCCGCGCCGAGGGTCCGTTGAACATCAGCACGTACCCGGGGTTCGGCGGGCCGACCCCCGAACACGGCACGAGGGACCCGAGCTTGTCGACCGGGTACAGGCCGCCCTGGTCGACCGCGGAGTCCTCGATCGAGGCGGTGATCGTCCCGGGGCTGAGCGGGTTCGAATGGATATCCGCGACGATAGAGAAGCTGACGAGTCCCCCGTGGTCGCCGGTCACCCCGTCGAAGACCCCATACGAATAGGCGAAGAGCGCCGCCTGCTGACCCGACACCAAGCCGCCTTGGACGAGCGGGTCCGGGGAAAGGATGCTGAACCGGAGCGACGAGAGCACGCCCTTGGACGGGGTGAAGCTGCTGAGGAGACCCACCCCGGGGTGTCCCGTGCCCAGCCAGCCCTCGCCCGATAGCCCTCCGACGAAATCCGACGCGGTCGCGGGGCTCGTGACCTCCGCGTTCGGGAGCCGGTAACAGTAGATGCCGAGAGTGTTGCAGTTCGGTGTGGAGAACGAGAAGAAGAGGAGAAGCGAACCGTCGATCTTGTCGTAGATCGGCCAGTACTCGCCATTGATCGACTTGAATCCGGAGACGTTCCCGACCCCGCTCGAGCCACCCGCGAGCGTACCGTACCCGGTCGCGCTACCGGAGTTGCTCGACCCGACCCCCGCCGTCGCGCCTCCGGGGTAGTTCGAGTCGAACCAGCTGATCACGTCGGACGTCGCCTGGCTGATGTTGACGACGACTCGCGGGTTGAGGAGCCAGCTCGACGGGAGGGCCCCGAACGAGAATCCGCTCGGATCGACGTCGGCCATGTAGATGGAGAACGTGTCGGTCCCCCGTAGCGTCCCCGCCGGGCTTCCCAGCCAGAAGAACTTGACCGGATACGCCCGCGACGAGCCGGTGCTCGGATTGTAGTGGCTCGTGAAGACGAACTTGGGATCGTCGGTGATCCCCAGCCCGTAGTCGACCCCCGCGGAGGGGCCTAGGAAGGTCGCATCCCGGATCGAGTCCAACAGGACTCCGGTGACCCCCGAAGTGTAGGCCGGAGAGGAGCCCGCCGCCGCCGCAGACAGATACCGCCGCATCGTTGCCATCTTCGTTTCACCGCCCTTCGAACATCACGTCGACCAGCCGGCCGTGACCGCTCGGTCGCGCGAAGGTGACGTCAGCCCGGGATCCCCGGACGAAGGTGTTGGCGCCCGATCCCTCGACGATCGCGTTCCCGAGATCGAACGGGCGTACTCCATCGGGCGCCTCCCGGAGGTCGTAGACCCCCGGCCGAAGGCGGATCTGGCCGTATCGGCGGCCGTCCGAGCCGGTCGGGAGGAGCCCCAGCGCCTCCCACAGCCCATCGCTCGTCGTGCCGGGCGTGAACGAGCCGAAGTCCGCCTGCGCCGGGTCGTCGCCGCCGACCACGAGCTCGGGGATCTTCTGGCTCAACGACTGCGGCTTCTGGTGTACCCCGTCGATGATCCGGAGGTCGCCGAGGTCGCTGCGGTAGTAGAGCGTCCCGGGGGCCGCGTTCTCGGGGTCCGACGTGACGGACGGGACGATCAGCGTCGTCGGCCGGGAGGTCGACGAGCCCAAGGAGATGCCGGTGAGTCGGGTGACGCCGCCGAGGAGGGGGCTCGCCGCGGCGAGCGCCGCGCCGCCGGCGATCGCGATCCCGCCGAGCTTCTTGAGCTCCCCTCGGCGCTTCTCGATCCGACCCCGTTCGTCCGCGCTCAGCCGGTCCGTCCCGACCTGATCCTTCCGTGCCATGCTTCGAACTCCTACCCGATCGTCACTCGCCGGTCTGGGCGATCGCGACGGCCGGCTCCGGATGGAGCCGGCGCTGTCGGACCGTCTCGACCCGTCGTACGAGGTAGTACGAGGCCCCGTAGAGCAGCGAGAGCGACAGCGCGATCACGACCTCGACGGTCCCCCCGCCGATGCCCGGCGAAATGACGAAGGCGATGAGGAAGCAGACGACGATCGCGTGCCGCCAGTACTTCCGCATGAGCGACGTCGTGAGGAGCTCGAGCTGCGCGAGGCCGTAGCAGACCGTCGGGATCTCGAACGCGAGACCCAGGCCGAGCGCGAACGCGAACGTGGTCTGGAGGAAGGCGGCCAACGAGACCGAGCCGACCGCGTTCACGGGCCCCTGGAGCTCGAAGGCGAAGAGGTAGATCGGCGGCAGCACCGCCACGAAGGCGAACAGGATCCCGAGGGCGAACAGGACCGTCGAAAGCGCGATGAGCCGCCGCACCGCGCGGCGCTCGCGCGGGTACAGCCCCTCCTCGAGGAAGCCGAGCGCGAGGGAGACCCCGTACGGGATCGTGACGAGCAGCGAGAGGTACAGGCCCACCAGCATGATCGCGCCCCACGCGTCGAACGGTCCGAGCACGAGGATCGTCTCCCCCGCGGGGAGCAGGTACCCCTCGAGCCAGGTGATCGTGTGGACCGCGAGGGAGTCCCCGACCCAGCCCAGCGCGCTCGGCGGAACGAACAGGCCCGACCACGTGATCGGAAGCGCGGTGACGGCGAAGAACGTGAGCAGGAAGGCGATCGCGAGGCGCTTCGCGATCGTCCGGAGACGTCGTAGCTCCCGCGTGATGAAGGAGAGGCCCTCCCTCATCCGGGCTCATTCCGTGCTCTTCGCCTTGGGCTTCGAGTCGTTCGCCGAAGCGTTCAGCTCTTGCCGGAGCTTCTGGATGTCCCGCTGGCCCTCGAGCTGGCCCAGCTCGTAGTACGACCGGGCCCGCCCGATCGCCCGGGCGGCGTCCGGCGCCTTCGTGAAGATCTTGGGCCAAAGGTAGATGAGCACCGCAACGACGACGACGACCACCGCAATTCCGATGATGGAGTCTGCGACCACTGGGCCTCCGAGCGCGGCGCAGCGATGTATAACCCTGTATTTGAAGCCCGGTTATTCGACGCGACCGGGGTGGCGTCCCCCGAACTGGATTGAGACAGCTTTCGAGGAGAGACGACACAGTCTCAATCGCACCCATGCAGATGAGAATTGGACCGTGTCACGCCGTTTCCTGGTCCGTGATTCAAAGCCGCTCGGCGACGGATCGGAGGTACGCGTCGACCGGGGCGAGCGGGCGGTCGAGGCCCCGGAGCGGCGGTAGCCCGAGCCGGTCCGAGACGAGCCAGTCGACCTCGTACGCGTAGAGGAGGCTCGAGCCGGCGAGCTCGAGGAGCCGCGCGAGGCGGTGCCCGCCCCGCGGCGAGAGGCGGAGGTACCGGGGCGGCCGACCGAGCGCGGCGAACATGCGCTCGGCAAGCTCGCGGTACTCGAACCGCTCCGGCCCGCCCGCCTCCTCGATCCCCGACCCACCGCCGTCGAGCCCAAGACGGATCGCGCGGCCGACGTCCGCGGAGGCGATCGGGCTCAGGTGGTAACGGCCGTCGCCGAACATCGGGAGCCGGCCCCACCGGTGGATCGTTCGCATCATCACTCCGAGGAGGACGTCGCCCGGCCCGAAGACCGCGCTCGGGCGGAGGATGCGGTACGGGATCCCCGAGGCGACGACCGCCTGATCGACCCGGCGCTTCTCCCGGAGGTACGGCAGCGTCCGTTCGAGCGCTGGGGGCGCCTCCGGCACGCTCACGTGGACGACCCGACGGACCCCCGCGCGCCCGGCCGCCGAGAGGAGCCGCTCGATACCGTCCGCGAGCCGCTGGAACGCGCGGGGGGAGGCGGAACGGTACCACGCGAGCAGGACGACCGCGTCGACCCCTTCGAGGAGGGGAGCCCAGTCCGGGATGGTCCCCGCGTCGCCGGCCACGAAGGAGATCCCATCCCCCGCGTCGCCCGGACCGGGTCGCCGGTGGAGGGAGCGGACCTCGAAGTTGCCGGCGAGCTCGGCGCCCACGGCGCGTCCCAAGAGCCCGCCCAAGCCGCCGACGACGAGGACCGTCCGGCGCGCGTCGACGGCGCTCATGCCGGGACGGGCGACGGCTCGGCCGGCTCCGCGGAGAACCGCCGGTCCCAGCCGGCCACGATCCCCGGGACGACCTCGCCGAGCGGGACGGGCCGCCCGACCTCGCGCGCGAGGCTCGTCATGACGGAGCCGTCGAACCCGCAGGGCCGGATCCGCCCGAAGGCGGCGAGATCCGGGTCGACGTTGAGCGCGAACCCGTGGAACGTGACCCACCCCTCGACGGCGATCCCGACGCTCGCGATCTTGCGGGCGCCGTCGACCCAGACGCCCCGGCGGCCCGGGACCCGGCCGGCCGACACGCCGAACGGCGCCAGGGCCTCCACCAGGATCTCCTCGAGCTCCCCCACGAACCGGCGCACGTCCCGGCCGCGGGCGGCGAGATCGACGATCGGGTACCCGACGAGCTGCCCCGGGCCGTGGTACGTGGTCCGGCCGCCGCGCTCGACGTGGAACGTCGGCACGTCGTCGGGGGGCGCGGCGCCGCCGTCGCCTTCCACCCCGACGGTGTAGACGGGCGGATGCTCGACGAGGAGGAGCGTATCCGGGATCTCCCCGCGTCGTCGGCGGTCCTTGAGCGACCGCATCTCCGCGAGGGCGGCGCCGTACTCCCGCCGGCCCCAGTCACGCCGGTCGGCCACCGCCCCCCCGCCGCGCGACGTGCATCGGTTCGCCGAGCCAGAGGAGCGCCGCCTCCTGGAGCGTCTCGGAGAACGTGGGATGGGGATGGATCGTGAGCGCCACGTCCCGGACCGTCGCCCCCATCTCGATCGCGAGGCCTGCCTCGGCGACGAACTCCCCCACGCTCGCTCCGGCGGCGTGCACGCCGACGAGCCGCGCGTCGGGCTCCGTCGCGACGATCTTGAGCCAGCCGGTCGTCGCGTGCGCCGCGTGCGCCCGCCCGAGCGCCGCGAACGGGAACCGCGCCTCGCGGACGGCGAGTCCCTGCGAGCGGGCCATCTCGGCGGTGAGCCCGACGGTCGCGAGCTCGGGGGTCGTGAAGACCACGCTCGGGATCGCCTGAAAGTCGAACCGCGTCGGACGGCCGGCGATCGCCTCGGCCGCGACCGTCCCCTCCCGGTATGCCTTGTGCGCGAGCATCGGGGGCCGGCAGACGTCGCCCGCGGCGTAGATCGTCGGCACGTTGGTCCGCTGCTGGGGGTCGACCGGCACGAACCCCGTCTTGGGATCGACGGCGACGCCGGCCTCCTCGAGCCCGAGGTCGCGGGAGGCGGGCCGCTTGCCGACGGTGAGGAAGAGGCCGTCGGCGGCGAGCTTCTCGGTCGTCCCCGTCGGCCCCGCCACCTCGAGGGTCACCCCGTCCGCCGAGCGCGCAAGCTTGAGCGCCTTCGTCGCGGTGCGCACCTCGACGCCGAGCCGGACGAGGGCGCCCGTGATCTCCCGGGAGAGGTCGGGTTCGAGGCCCGGGAGGAGCTGCGGGAGGAGCTCGACGATCGTGACGCGGGTGCCGACCATGGCGAGGAACTCCCCGAGCTCGCAGCCGCTCACGCCCCCGCCGAGGACGAGGATCGATCGGGGCACCGCGGGGACGTCGAGGAGCTGCTCCGCGGTGAACACCGTCCGGCCGTCCGGCTCGAAGCCGGGGAGGACGACGGGGACCGACCCGGTGGCGATCAACGCCGAACCGAAGTCGATCCGCTCCTGGCCCCCGTCGGGGGCGACCAGGGAGACCGACCGGGGACCGGTGAACCGGGCCTCCCCCACGAGCACCTCGACGCCGGCGGACTTGAGCAGCTGGGTGACCCCCTGCCGCTCCTTCGCGACGAGCCCGGCCTTCCACCGCTGGGTCGCGGCGAGATCGAACGTGAGCTCCTTCGCGACGACGCCGACGTCGGGCCCCTCGTGGCCGGCCGCGTAGTAGAGGCCCCCGGCGTGGAGGAGGGCTTTCGACGGGATGCAGCCCCGGTTGAGGCACTCGCCCCCCAGCTCGCGGCGTTCGACGAGGATTACCTTCCGGCCGAGCTGACCCAGCCGGATGGCGCCGACGTAGCCGGCCGGCCCCCCGCCGACGACGAGGGCGTCGCACGTACGCGCGTAGGTCCCGGCCATCGCGGCGCTCAGGCCCCCCGGCCCGCGGTCGGCGCCGCCGCCGCGAAGACGTCGGTGAGGAGCGACGCGGGGTCCGGCGGGGCGACCTTCTCCGCCGACTCGATCGCGTCCTTCACGCGCCGGTCGGCGGCGGTCCGGATCGCGGCGGCCTCGTCCGGGGCGACCACCTTGTGCGTCGCGAGGAGTCCCTCGAGCCGGGCGAGCGGGTCGTGCGCCGCCGCCCGGGACATCCAGTCGCCGGGCTGGTACCGCTTCGGATCGTCGGAGCTGGAGTGGGGCGTCATGCGGTACAGGACGAACTCGAGGAGCTCGGGGCCCTTGCGGTCCCGCACCCGGGCGAGCGCGAGGCGGAACGCGGCGTGGCAGGCGACCGCATCGGTTCCGTCGACCTGCGACGAGGGGAGGCCGTACGCCTTCGCCTTGTCGGCGAGCCGGGCGACGCGGCTCTGCCGCTCGACGGGGACCGAGATCGCCCACTGGTTGTTGGTGAGGCAGAACAGCACCGGGAGATCGAAGACGCCCGCGAAGTTGAGCCCGGCGTGGAAGTCGTTCGCGCTCGTCGCGCCGTCCCCGAAGAACGCGAGCGCCGCGGCGGGCTCCCGGCGCAGGCGGATCCCGTAGGCGATCCCGACGGCGTGGGAGATCTGCGTGCCGACGACGGACGACATGGAGACGTACCGAACCTCCCGGGCCGTCGGGTGGCAGGGCATCTGCCGGCCCCGGGCGGGGTCGCGGTCGTTGGCGAACAGGTGGTCGACGTACCGGTCGAGCGGATGGCCGCGGACGAGCGCGACGAGCTGCTCGCGGAGGCCGGGGACGATCCAGTCGGCGGGCGTCGTCTCGAGCCCGGCGGCGACGCTCACGGCCTCCTGGCCGGTCGCGGGCCCGTAGAACCCGATCCGCCCCTGCCGCTGGAGGCCGAGCATGCGCGAATCGAGCGCCCGGGCGAACACCATCCACTCGAAGGCGCGATGCAGCGTCTTCGCCCACTCGGGGCCGAGCGTCTCCGCGAGGGCGTCGGTGGAGTAGGGGAGCGGGATCGCCGCGGGGCCGCTCATGCGAGGTCGGCGAGCAGCTGGTGCGGGTCCTCGAGGTGCGACTTCACGACCGCGAGGAACTGGGCGCCCACGATCCCGTCGAGCACCCGGTGGTCGAGGGAGACCGACAGGTTGAGCAGGTCGGCCGGGCCGATCGAGCCGTCCGGCCGGTACACCGGCCGCCGGACGATCCGGTGGACGCCGAGGATCGCGACCTCGGGGTAGTTGAGGATCGGCGTCGCGAGGACGCCCCCGAGCGCGCCGAGGCTCGTGATCGTGAACGTGCCTCCGGAGAGCTCCGCGAGGGTGAGCTTCCCGGCCCGCGCCTTCTCCGCCAGCTCGGCGATCTCCCGGGCGATCCCGGCGAGGCTCTTCGCGTCCGCGTTCTTCACGACCGGGACGATCAGCCCCTCCGGGGCGGCGGTCGCGATGCCGATCCCGAACTCTCGGTGGAGCACGAGCTCCTGCTTTTCGTCGTCCATCCGGGCGTTCATCGTCGGATACTGGCGGAGCCCGGCGATGACCGCCTTCACGATGAACGGGAGGTAGCTCAGCTTCACGCCCTTGCGCTCGAGGGAGACCGCCATCCGCTCGCGCAGCCGGACGAGCTCCGACGCGTCGACCTCCTCCACGTAGGTGTAGTGCGCCGCCCGGTGCACCGACTCCGTCATGTGCTCGGCGATGACCCGACGGACGCCGCGGAGCGGGATCCGATCGGCCGTCGCAGGCGCCGGACCGCTGCCGGGCGCCGACGTCGGCGCCGACGCGGTCGGGGGCGGGGCGGGACGTACCGTACCCGGCGCTGCCGATGAGGGGCCCCGAGCGGCCGAATCCAGGTCCGCGTCCGTCACGCGACCGCCGGGACCGCTCCCGGCGACGGACGAAAGATCGATCCCGAGCTCCGAAGCCCGCCGCCGGACGCTCGGGCTCGCGAGCACGGACCGCGAAGGCCCGCCCGCCGGTTCCGTTCGGGTCGCAGGGGCCGAGGCGGGGGCCGGGACCGGGGTCGGGGCGGGCGTGGACGCTGCGGGCGCGGCGCCCCGGGAGACGGCAGCAGCGGGAGCCGGGGCGGCGGTTTCCGCCGCCCCGGTCTCGATGGTGACGAGGAGCCCTCCCACCTTCACCTTCTCCCCCACCCGGGCGTGGAGCTTCGCAACGCGGCCCGCCTTCGGGGACGGGATCTCCACGTTCGCCTTGTCCGTCAGCACGCTCACGAGCGGCGCGTCCTCGCGGACCGTCTCCCCCTCGTGGACGAACCACTCGACGATCTCGCCCTCCGCGACGCCTTCCCCGATATCGGGAAGCCGGAACTCGTACGCCATCGCCTCGCTCCTCAGCCGGCGCGGACGGTCGACCGGATCGCGTGGGCGACGCGCTCGGCCGTCGGGAGGTACAGGTGCTCGAGCGCGTACGGGAACGGCGTGTCGTAGCCGGTGACGCGGGCGATCGGCGCCTTGAGCGAGTAGAGCGCGCGTTCGGCGATCAACGCGGCGAGCTCCGCGCCGAAGCCGCAGAACCGGGGTGCCTCGTGGACGATGACCGCCCGTCCCGTCTTCTCGACCGATCGGATCACCGCCGCCTCGTCGAGCGGGACCAGCGACCGGAGGTCGATGAGGTCGACGCCGGTCCCGTCCGCGGCGACCGCCTTCGCGGCCTCTTCGGCGACCGGCACCATCGCCCCGTAGGCGAACACCGAGACGGCGGACCCCTCCCGGACGGTCCGCGCGGCGCCGAGGGGGAGCCGCACGTCCCCGTCGGGCACCTCGCCCGTGACCGACCGGTAGATCCGCTTCGGCTCGAGGAAGATGACGGGATCGGGGTCGTGGATCGCCGACAGGAGGAGGCCCTTCGCATCGGCCGGGGTCGACGGGATGACGACCTTGAGGCCCGCCGTGTGGGCGAAGTACGCTTCCGAACTTTGGGAGTGATAGAGGCCGCCCTTCACCCCGCCGCCGTACGGCGACCGGATGACGAGGGGGCAGGGGTACTGGCCCCCGGACCGGTACCGGAACTTCGCTGCCTCGCTCACAATCTGGTCGAAGGCGGGGTAGATGAAGTCGAGGAACTGGATCTCGGCGACCGGCTTGAGGCCGTACAGCGCCATACCGATCGCCGTCCCGACGATGCCGGTCTCGCTGAGGGGGGTGTCGATCACGCGATCCGGACCGAACTCCTTGATGAGGCCGTCGGTGGCCCGGAAGACGCCGCCGTTGAGGCCCACGTCCTCGCCGAGGACGAGGACGTCCGGGTCGGACCGCATCGCCTCGAGGAGCGCGTGGTTGACCGCCTGGACGAGGGTGAGCTCGCTCACGGATGGAGCACCCCGGCTTTCAGAAGCTCCTCGAATCCCGCGCGCTCGTTCTCGAGCTGCGGGGTCCGAGCCTCGAAGACGTCGTCGAATAGCGTGAGCGGGTCGACGGCGGGGGTCTTCTCGGCGGCGTCGAGCGCGGCTGCGAGTCGGGCCCGAGCGGCCTCCCAGAGCGCCCGGTCGTCGGCCTCGGTGAGCCGGCCCGAGCTCAATAGCTCGTGTTTGAGGCGCGCGACGGGGTCCTTCTCCTTCCACTCGGCGAGCTCGGCGTCGGTGCGGTACCGTCGCGGGTCGTCGGAGGTGGAGTGCGGTCCGAGCCGGTAGACCTGGGCCTCGATCAGCGTCGGCCCCTCGCCGCCGAGCGCCCTCGCCCGGGCCTCGGCTACCGCCCGGTACACGGCGCGGACGTCCGTCCCGTCAACGACGACGCCCGGGAACCCGTAGGCGGTCGCCTTCTCGGCGAGCGTCTCGCTCCGGGTCTGCTTCGCCCGGGGCAGCGAGATCGCCCACTGGTTGTTCTGGCAGAAGAAGATCGTCGGCGTCCGGAACACCCCGCCGAAATTGAGCCCCGCGTGGAAATCGTTCGAGCTCGTCGTCCCGTCCCCGAAGAACGCGACGGTGACGATCGGCTCCCCCCGACGCTGGGCCGCCATCGCGGTCCCGACGGCGTGGGAGATCTGGGTCCCGACAGGGCTCGAGGCGGTCACGAACTTGTACCGGCGGTACCCGTAGTGGTTCGGCATCTGTCGACCCTTGAGCGTGTCGCCGGCGTTCCCGATGAACTGGTCCAGGAGGAGCTGGGTCGGGATCCCTCGGGCCAGCGCCACCCCGAGCTCCCGGTAGGCCGGGAACAGCCAGTCGTCGGGCGACAGAGCGGCGGCACATCCGATCTGGGCGGCCTCCTGGCCCTGGAGAGGCACGTAGAACCCGATCCGGCCCTGGCGCTGGAGCGTGAGGCACCGCTCGTCCATGACGCGGACGTCGAGCATGAGGCGGTAGAGCTCGGGGAGGCGTTCCTCCGGGAACGTGCCGCCGGACGCCGGTGAAATGACCCCCCGTCCACGGGCGGTTCCCGTCAACCGCGGCCCCCGGGACATCGCGAGCGGGCTTCTGATATAACGGCTCGGGACCGAGGGAGCGGTCCCCGTCGCGCCGAGGGCCGCCACCGCCCGGAACCGGCTCGGAGGACCCCCCGTCCGGGGGGTGTTTCGTCTCCTCTCCCCGAAGCGCTTC
>Ga0335081_10019760_pt1 | contig 10892 bp, 9 predicted proteins | sample Lox_Sample_35_FD_206713 | JGI IMG/M metagenome (GOLD analysis project Ga0335081, IMG submission 206713) | Soil microbial communities from Loxahatchee National Wildlife Refuge, Florida, United States - Lox_Sample_3.5 | ecosystem: Environmental > Terrestrial > Soil > Wetlands | place: USA: Florida...
CGATAGGCGAGCGACCAGAACACCGCGTCGGGATTGTCCGGATCGATGTCCTCGCTGACGCCGATCACGTATTTGCCGATATCGGCCTGCAGCGTCGCCGCGCCTTGCAGCGCGCGCCAGATTTCGGTGCGCGGCACGCCAGGCGCAAATTGCACGAACAGAACCTTGCGCAGATTGGTCAGCGGCTCGTGCAGCACGACGCGGCGCACGCCTTTGAGCGCCAGCGTGTCGCGCAAGTAGGACAGATAGCGCGGCTCGTAGGCGACGCGCTTCATCACGCTCGATTCGGAGGGCGTCACCTCGCTCAAGATCGACGTCCAGACCGGCTTGTTCTTGTGGGTGATGGCGGTGACCTGCATCGACATGTTGAAGCCTTCGACCACGACATGGCCGTGGCTTTCGCCGAACGGGCCTTCCGGCTCGAGCAATTCGGGATCGATGAGGCCCTCGATGACGAATTCGGCATCGGCCGGTACGTCGAGGTCAACTGTCGCCGCCTTGACGACGCGGATCGGCGCGCCGGCGAGCCCGCCGGCGACCGCCATCTCGTCGCAATCGATCGGCAGCTTTTGCGGTCCGGTGAACATGACCACCGGCGCCGCGCCGACCACGATGGCGATCGGCATCGGCTTTTTCAGCTTGCGGTATTTCTGCCAGTGCACGTAGCCGCCGGCGCCGCCGGGACGCGCCGCCATGCGCACGGCGAGCCGGTCGGTGGCTTTGAGCCCGGCGCGATAGGTGCCCATGTTGCGCACCCCGGTCTCGGGATCCTGCGTGATGCAAAGCGTCGCCGTGAGGTAGGGCGCCGAGTCGTAGCCCGGCGTCGAGATCGGCACCGGCAAAAGCTTCAATCCGCCGTCCGCCTTGCGCAGCGCGTCGCCCTTGACGACGATCTCCTGACACGGCGCCGAGGCGACCTCGATCGGCGCGATCGGGCTGGCGATCGCCGCCATCCAGGCGTCGCCGATCTCTTCGACCGGGCGCCCCATGCCGACGGCGTAGATCTGCGCCGAGGCGGCCAGCGCGCCGATCGCGACCGGCACCTCGTAGCGGCGGCCTGCCCCGTCGGTCACATCGGTGAACAAAAACGCCCGCCGCTCCGTCTCGCGCAATCCGCCCTGGAACTGCCAGCGCACCAGCGGGTGCAATTCGGTATCCTTGTTGATCGGCCGATCGACGCGCGTGAGCAGGCCCGCGGCGTCGAGCCGCGCCAGATGCTCCTGGAAATCGAGCGGCGGTCCGCTCGATCGATCTGCGCTGCGGCGCGTTTGCGGCCGATCGAGCATCGTCACTTCCTGTTCTTCATATGCTCGGCGATGATCGGCTTGGCGACGCGAAAGCAGTCGACGCCGATCGGCGCGCCGCAATAGATCATCACCTGGGTGAGCGCGGCGCGGATTTCGTTGGGCGTCAATCCGTTGTTGAGCGCGCCGCGCACATGGGTGGCGAATTCCTCCATCTTGCCGAGCGCCGCGATCATGCCGAGATTGAGGATCGAACGTTCGCGGGGTTTCAGCGTTTCGTCGCCCCAGGTCTCGCCCCAGCAATATTCGGTGAGCAAGCGCTGAAAGTCGCGATTGAAATCGTCGACGTTGGACAGCGCGCGGTCGACATATTCGCCGCCGAGCACCTGTTTGCGCTTGGCCAGTCCGATGTCGTAGCGTTTCTGATCCATTGGCGTATCCTCGCTGTTAATTGACGTTAAATTATGGCCCGGGAGATTATGCCTCCGGGCCGCCCTTCCAGCGCTTGACCGTTCCGGTGTCGATGCCGAACAGATCGAGCAGCCGGCCGCAGGTATGATTGACGATGTCGTCGACGGATTTCGGCCGATTATAGAAGGCCGGAACGATCGGGGCGATCACCGCGCCGATGTCGGCGAGCGTCGTCATCGAGCGCAGATGGCCGCTGTGCAGCGGGGTTTCGCGCACGGCCAGCACCAGCCGGCGCTTTTCCTTGAGCACGACGTCGGCGGCGCGCGACAGCAGCGAAGCGGTCACGCCCGAGGCGATCTCGCTCATGGTGCGGATCGAGCACGGCGCAACGATCATGCCCATGGTCGGGAACGAGCCCGACGAAATCGCCGCGCCGATATCGCTGACCGGATAATGCACCGAAGCCAGCGCCCGCACGTCTTTGGGCTTGAGATCGGTCTCGTAGACCAGCGTCATTTCCGCCGACTTCGACATGACCAGATGGGTCTCGATTTCGGCTTTGCGCAGCATTTCCAGAAGGCGGACGCCATAGACGGTGCCGGAAGCGCCGGATATGCCGACAATCAGCCGCGCCGGAGTTTTGGCCATTTCCACCCTCGTTGTGTTCGCGACGGTTTGTGGCATGCCCCGGCGCGATCTTCCAGTAGGGCGATACCGTCAGGCGGCAACCGCATCGAACGCGGCGGCGAGCAGATCGACGGCCGTTTCCGGAAAGTCTTTGCCCAGCGCGCGCTCATAGGCCGCGATATTCGCCCGCGCGGCGGTCCTCGGCGCGGCTGGCGCGCCGAGCGGGCCGGATTTAGTGAAATTGTAAAGCCCTTCCTGCTGCAATTGCTCGGCTTCGAGCTCGACGGCCTTCACTTTGTTGCGGAACGCCTCCTGCTGTCCCGGCTCGACCAGCGTCGCCGCCCCCTTGAGCTTGCGGCGGGTGTCGCGGATCGGAACGATCGTCAGCTCCCGCCAACTGCGGACCCGATCGTCGAATGTCTTGACCTCCTGCGGCGAGACCTGCCGGCTTTCCGAAGCGAGCCAGAGCAGAAACAGCAAGAGATTGACGTCGATGCCGCTGCCGTCCTGCAGGGCGATGCAGGCGTCGGACACGCCGGCCTGGCGATAGAATTTCAGCGAGAAGCGCCAGAACGGCGTGAGCTTGGGTTCTGTCTCGGTCATGGCGGTTATTACTCCCGTCCGCTCATTCCCACGCAAGCGGGAATCCAGTGGCGAAGTCTCGGCCTCCGCTTGCGCAGGAACGAGCGGAGAAAGACTGTCATGCGGCGAATGTCTCCTCATAGGCGCCGGCGGCGCGCAAAGCCGCGACGATGCGTTCCGGCATCAGCGGCGTTTCGGCGAAATGCACGTCGAACGGCGACAGCGCGTCTTCGATCGCGGCGATGATCGCGGCGGCCGCCGGAATGGTGCCGCCTTCGCCGGCGCCTTTGACGCCGAGCGGATTGAGCGGATTGATCGTTTCGACGTGGGCGATGGCGCAGGTCGGCACGTCGGTCGCCATCGGCAGCAGGTAATCGGCGAAGGTGGTGGTCAGCGGCTGCGCGTTGTCGTCATATTGCATCCATTCCAAGAGCGCGTTGCCGATGCCGTGGGCGACGCCGCCTTGCACCTGGCCGTCGACGATCAGCGGATTGATCACCCGCCCGCTGTCATGCGCCACCGCATAATTGAGGATCTTTACGCCGCCGGTCAGGTGGTCGACCTCGACCTCGGCGACATGGGTGCCCGAGCAATACGCGGCCTGCGGCGGGGTGTAATAGGCGGTGTGCGCGAGGCCCGCCGCCTGGCCGGCGGGCAGCGAGACGCCGGGAATGCCTTGCGCCAGGCGCGCCAGTTCGCCGAACGGCACCGTCGGCTTGTTGCCCGTCGTGGCGACGGCGTTACCGTCTTCCAGATCGATAGCGCTTTCATCGACGCCGAGCGTGCGCGCCGCCAGCGCGACGATCTGTTTGCGCACCGCCTCGCCGGCGATCTGCGCCGAGCAGCCGGCATTGACCGCCTGGCGGCTGGCGAAGGCGCCGACGCCTTGCGCGATCGCGGCGGTGTCGCCGACCGTCATGACGATGTCCTCGATGCGGCAGCCCACCTGCTCGGCGACGATCTGCGACAGGGTCGTCCGCGTGCCCTGGCCCTGGCTGGTGGCGCCGGTCGCGACCGCGACCTTGCCGTTGGGGAGAACGCGCACCGTCACGCCTTCGAACGGACCCAAGCCCGTGCCTTCGACGTAATTGCCGATGCCGACCCCGATCAGGCGGCCCCGGTCGCGCGCCGCGCGCTGCCGCTCGCGGAAACTGTCATAGCCGGCAAGCTCCAGCGCCGCCTGTTGGCCTCTCGGATAATCGCCGCTGTCGTAAACCAGCGGCTTGCCGTCGCGGAACAGCAGCCCGACCGGGTAGGGCATCTGTTCGGGCTTTATGAAATTGCGCCGCCGCACTTCGGCGCGGTCGAGCGCAAGCTCGCGCGCCACGCGGTCGAGCAGGCGCTCCATCGCGAATACCGCTTGCGGGCGGCCGGCGCCGCGCACCGGCGTGGTCGGCACCTTGTTGGTCAGGACGACGATGGTCTCCAGCGCATAGGCCGGCACCACATAGGGGCCGGGCACCGTCACCGCGGCGATATAGGGCATGATGACGCCCCACGGCACGAAGGCGCCGCTGTCGTGCAGCATGCGGCCACGGAGCCCAAGGATTTTGCCGGCGCCGTCCACCGCGATCGCCATGTCCCAGTACTGATCGCGCTCCTGCGTCGCGCACAGGAAATGCTCGCGGCGATCCTCGATCCATTTTACCGGGCGGCCGAGTTTCAGCGCCGCCGCCGGGATCGCCGCCTCTTCCGGATAGAAGATCGCCTTCGGGCCGAAGCCGCCGCCGACGTCGGGTGCGATCATGCGGATCGACTCGATGTTGCGATCGAGCAGATCGGCGAGCGTGCCGCGGCCGAGATGCGGCGTCTGCGTGCCCGACCACACGGTGAGCAGGTCCGCGGCGGCATCGTGACTGGCCAGAACGGCGCGCGTCTCGATCGCCATGCCGCCGCCGCGATGCTGCCAAAGCACTTCCTCGAAAACGTGGGTGGCGCTGGCGAAGGCCGCATCGATGTCGCCGTAGGCGGACGGGAACCGGGCGATGACGTTCGAGGCAAGGTCGCTATGCGCGCGCGGCGCGCTGTCCGCTATGCCGGCGCGGCAATCGCCGACCGCGGTCAACACGTCATATTCAACGACGATGGCGGCCGCGGCGTCCTCGGCGAGGTAGCGCGATTCCGCGACCACCACCGCAATCGCCTGCCCGACGTAATTGACCTCCTCGCGCGCCAGCACCGTCTGGGTGCGCGGCGCCGCGATGGCCGGATTGGGCGTGAGCATCGGGATCGGCATCCGATCCATCGGCGCGGGCAGATCGGCCGCGGTGAAAACGGCGTGTACCCCGGCCATCGCCAGCGCCGGCCCTATGTCGATGCCGCGCAACAAAGCGTGGGCATGCGGCGAGCGGACGAAGCAGGCGTGCAACATGCCCGGCAGTTTGATGTCGTCGACGAAGCGGCCGCGGCCGGCCAGCAAGGCCGGGTCTTCGAGCCGCTTCACCCGCGCGCCGAAATGTTTGGCGCCCATCGCCTAGGCTCCCGATCCATCGCGGGTCTGCCGCGCGGCATCGAGTGCGGCCTTGACGATGCCGGCATAGCCGGTGCAGCGGCACAGATTGCCGGTCAGCGCCTCGCGCACGTCCTGCTCGCTCGGATCGGCGTTCTCCCGCAGCAACTCGGTCAGCGTGATCAGCATTCCCGGCGTGCAGAAGCCGCATTGCAGGCCATGATTGTCCATGAAGGCCTGCTGCAGCACCGACAGCTCGCCGTTCGGCGAGAGGCCCTCGACGGTCGTGATCTCGCAACCGTTGGCTTGCACCGCGAACATCAGGCAAGACCGCGCCGAGCGGCCGTCGAGGAGCACCGTGCAGGCGCCGCAGACGCCGTGCTCGCAGCCGAGATGCGTGCCGGTCAGGCCAAGCTCGTGACGCAGGAAATCGGCGAGCGTCAGCCGCGCTTCAACGACGCGGGCATGCGATTTGCCGTTGACCGTGATGCGTGTCGCCTGCTTCGCCATACGCTACTCTACGCCGCTCTGTTAGATTTCCACGCCGGCACGCCGCGCCGCGTCGCCAAGCGCGCGTGCGCTCAACACCTGGGCGAGGTGGCGCCGGTAATCGCCACCGGCATGAATATCGGAAATCGGCTCGATCAGCCACGCCGCCGCCGCGGCGCTGCGGATTGCGGCCCTGTCGATCGCCTTGCCAAGAAGCGCCGCTTCGGCGGCGTCAACGCGCACCGGCCGCTCGGCGACGCCGAAAAGCGCCAGCGCTGCGCGCCGCACCACGCCGCCGGCGCCGATATCGAGCAGCGCCGCGGCGCCGGCGAGCGCAAAATCGCCGTGCCGGCGGGCGAATTCGTGAAAACCGTGACCATGGCCGAGCCGCCAGATCGGCAGCTCGACCGCGGCTATCATCTCGTCGGGCGCCAGCGCCGTTGCCATATAGCCAACCGGAAAATCGCGGAAGGCCACCGCCCGCAAGCCGCGCACGCTGGCGAGGTGCAGAACCGCGTCACTGGCCAGGCACACCGCCGGCAACTCGGCGGCGGGGTCGGCATGCGCGAGACTGCCGCCGATGGTGCCGCGATTGCGCGTCTGGCGATGGCCGACATGGCGCAGCGCTTCGGCCAGCAGCGGACAATGCCGCGCCACCTCCGGCGACGATTCAAGCTCGTGCTGGCGCATCATCGCGCCCATGCGCAGATGCCCGTCGATCACGGCGATGCCGCGCAGGTCCTCGACGTGACCCAGATCGATCAGATGATCGGCGATGACGTAGCGGAAATTCATCATCGGCACGAGCGATTGCCCGCCGGCCAGAATCCTGGCGTTGGGCAGGCTCGCCAACAGCTCGGCCGCGTCTTTGAGCTGCCGCGGCGCGTGATAGTCGAAGGGGGCTGGCTTCATGACCGCGACAGGCGGGCTCAGGCTGACTTAATGCTGAGCTCGGCCTGCTCCTTGGCGTAGGCCGGCTCCATGCGCGAGGCGAGATCGTGCTTGGCGAGCGCGGCGGCGAAGATGCGGCGGATCTCCGGCTTCTCATCGATATAGTCGATCTGATCGCCGCCGACGCGCCGCGAGATCCAGGCTTTCGGCACGCCTTGCGCATTGCGAATGGCGACGCCCTCGTGCTTGAAGGCCAAGTAGCGCGACGGCGTGGTGCCGGTGTTGAAATGCTGGTGGAACCACATGTTCGGCGGCACGATCATGGTGCCGATCTCCCAGTCGAAGCGCTGCGGCTCCTCGCCCTCCGGCCACATCAGCGAAAAGCCCTCGCCCGACAGCACGATGACATGCGCACCGGGGCCGTGGGCGTGCGCCTTCTTGTAGGTGCCGATCGGAAACTGCGAGATGTGGCTGTTCATCGAGCCCTTGGCCATGTTGAAGCGGATATGGCCGCCGCCGGCGCCGCGCTCGGCCGCCGTGATCAAGGGGATATTCACCGCATCCGGCACGAAGTTGGTGGTGAGCAAAAATCCCTTCTGCTCGCCCTTGGACGAGAAATAGTCCGGCTCGCCGGCGAAGCGGTCCTTGAAGTCGTATTTGGTGTTGAAGATGAAATCGAGGTCTTCGTAGAGATTGATGACCGGGGGACCGTTGGTGACCGCGACATAGCGCACCGGCTCGCGGCCCGAGCCGTTGAAATGCTGGTGATGGCAGTTGAGCGGAATGGCGAACAGCGCGCCTTCTTTCCACTCGAAGGTGATGCGGGCGCCGGCGTCGTTCCACACCGTGGTCGAGCCGCGGCCGCTCAGGATCATCACCATTTCTTCGTAGAGCTGGCGGTGCGGGGCGAGACTCTTGCCCGGCGGAATTTCCATCACGTAGCAGTCGTTCGAGGTGCGCGAGGCGTCGTGATTGAGAAACACCGCGTTGCCGCCGCGCCGCGCCCACGGTTTGAGCGCGACCGTATTGAGGTTCTTCACGTAGAACGACGGGATGATGTCGAGCCCCTCCGCCTTCACCCAGCGCGTATAGGGCGTCTCCTTCTCGGTCTTGAACTTGCTGGCGAGTTCCTCGGAAACGACCGCGTTCTTTTTGACAGTCTGGGCCATGGTTCACCTTGTTTTCGGCGGCGATTTTAGCGGGTCATTGGCAAACTAGCGATGGCTGCGATCGCGGTCATGCTCATGCCCGTGGTGATGGCGATGGCCATGCGCATGGTCATGATCGTGATCATGCTCGTGGTGATGCAGGCGCTGGCGCGGCCGCGGCCCGCGCGGGTCTTCGTTGAACACCAGCGACTTGATCGTCACCGGCACGGTATAGGACGGCATGCGGATGCGGCCGAGATCGATATAGTCGAAATCCCACAGCACCACCCCGTCGATCACCAACAGCTCGCTGTCGACATGCAGTTCGTCGCGCAATATATGGCCGAGCGTCTGCGCCACGTCGCCATCGAGCATGATGTAGAGCGGCAGCTTCTTGGCGATGCGCTCGGCTAGCCCGCGCTTGATGCCTTCGGCAAAGGCGGCGAGCCGCGCATAGGCCGGCAGCCCGGTCCAGCGCAAGGCGAGCGCGATATCGCGATCGGTGCCGGCAAGATCGAAAGCGATGACGTGGTCGCGAATGGCCTGCGCGAGGGGCTCGGGCTCGATCGTTTCGCCGGGAACGAAAGGCGGCTGCACGACTTGCAGATTGCGGCGCGGCAAAAGCTTGCCCGGCGCCGAAATGTAACTGGTATTGCCGGAAAGCTGCACCGAGTATTCCGACGCGCCGAGCGCGGTGGCGCGGATGCATTCCCCGGCCGGCAACAGCGGCCACGGCAGGGCGCCTTGCGCGATGCGATGAGCGATGGCGCGGCCGAGCCTGGCGCCGAGGTCGCCGAAATCGCGGTCCTCGCGCCCATAGACATATTCGGCGACGCCGCCCGAGAACATGACGCCGTCGATGCGGCCGAATTCGCCGATCGGATCGGTCAGATAAAGCTGCGCGATGTCATGGGGCAGCGGCCACGCGGTTAGCGCCGTCAGCAAAGCGTCCGCCATGCCGTCGGCGACCTTTTGCAGGTCGGCAGCGCTTGCCATGCCGCCGCGTTCCCAAGAAAATCCGGCGCGCTTGGCGTGATGCCTGCCGGCCGGATCGAGACGGGCGATCCGGCCGTCTTCCACCACCTGCAGGCGGCCGCCGATATGCACGGCCGCGGTGGCGATGACCTTGCCGTTGTCGACCACGCCAAGCTTGGTCGTGCCGCCGCCGATATCGACATTGAGGATGCGCTTGCCTTCGTCGCTCGATACCCGCGCGGCGCCGGAGCCGTAGGCGGCCAGCATCGCCTCCATGTGATGGCCGGCGGTGGCGGTGACGAAATCGCCGCCTTGCTCGGCGAGCACCGCGGCGATGCCTTGCGCGTTGTCGCGGCGCAGCGCTTCGCCGGTGAGGATGACGACGCCGGTGTCGATCTGGTCCGGCGAGATGCCGGCGGCGCCATAGGCATCGTCGATGATGGCGCCGAGGCTTTGATCGTCGATGCGCTCCTCGCTCTGATAGGGGGTGAGCGCCACCGGCGACTGAAACAAGGTCTCGCGGGAGACGACGTAATAGCGGCTGGTCAAATCCTCCGCCAAGCGCCGCAGATGGACGCGGGAAAAGATCACCTGCGTGCCGGACGAGCCGATGTCGATGCCGACCGTCGTCAGCGTGACATTGTCCTGCCGCCACAGCGGATTGTCTTCCAGCGGCCCGTCGTCGTCGTCGAAATCGTGGTCGTGATCGTGGTCGGAATCGTCGGCATGGACGTGCACGACGTCGCGCCCATAGAGATGATCGGCGAGCGTGTGCGCCGCTTTCTTGGTGTCGTCGTCGGCCATGCCGGAACTCTCCCGCGGCTGTCTTGTCGTACTAGGGAGAGCGGGTCAACCGGTCAGCTTCTCCCCGATTAACCGGGGAGGATCACACGGCCGCCGGCGTGACCGTAACGGCGACGCCGATGCGCTGGCCGCCGGAGCCGAGAATCACGCCGTCCATCGGCGCGACGTCGGTATAGTCGCGGCCGATCGCCAGCGCGACATGCTCGTCGGACGCAAGGATCGCATTGGTGGGATCGAGTCCGATCCAGCCGGCGGCGGCGCCGCACCACAGCAGGACCCAGGCATGCATCGCCTCGCTGCCTTGCAGGCGATTGGCGTCGGCGCGCTGCGCGCTGCGCAGATAGCCGCTGACATAGGCGGCCGGCAGGCCGATGCCGCGCAGGCCCGAGATCATGATATGCGCGAAATCCTGGCAGACGCCGCGGCGCAGCGCGAACGACATCGGCGGCGTGGTGGTGACGGTGGTGGCGCCGATCTCGTAGGAGATATCGGCCTTCATCCGGCCGATCAATTCGACCGCCGCATCGAGGATGGCGCGCCCCGGCGCGAAGCTCTGGCGGACATAGTCGCGGATTTCCGGGTCGAGCGAGATCATGCGGCTCGGGAACAGAAAATGCGCGGGCGACAGCGGACCGATATCGCCGGTGGCAAACGCGTCCTCGCGTATCGTTTCCCAGGCCGGCGTCGCTTGCGGCTCTGGTTTTGCGGCGGCGTCCACGGCGACCCGCGCCGACAATTTGACGGTCAGCGTTTCGTGCGGCTCGTTGATCTCGATCCAGGTCAGGCGGTTGCCGAAAAAATCGCATCCCTCGCGGCGCTGCGCCGGCTCCGGCATGATCTGCAGCGCCGCGACATGGACGCGTTCGCCGGCGCGCGACACCGGCGTCAGGCGGAGCACGTGGCGGGCATGCGCCACCGGCGTCGCATAGCTGCATGTCGTCGTCTGCCGGACGTCGTAAATCACGCCAACGCCTCCCACACCGGATCGGACTGCTCGGTATTGACGAGATAGGCCGCGCTGATGGCGTCCGACAATTTCATCAAGGCTTGCTCGATGTCGACGATCAGGGCTTCGTTCACGGCGGCGGCGTCCGCGGTGCGCAGCCGCGTCGCGATCGACGCGGCGATTTGCTGGACCGGCGACAGGCGGCCGCTGGTGCTGCGCCGGGGCAGCGCCCGCAGATGCGCCTCGATGCGGTCGAGCTGGAACACCACGGAGCGCGGATTGTTGGGATCGAGCATGACCAGATCGATCACCGGCGCCGGCGCGGC
>Ga0335081_10019762_pt1 | contig 10891 bp, 10 predicted proteins | sample Lox_Sample_35_FD_206713 | JGI IMG/M metagenome (GOLD analysis project Ga0335081, IMG submission 206713) | Soil microbial communities from Loxahatchee National Wildlife Refuge, Florida, United States - Lox_Sample_3.5 | ecosystem: Environmental > Terrestrial > Soil > Wetlands | place: USA...
TTCAACGCAAGTCAGTGCTTTGCGACAGGTACGGGCGCTGAGACCGTGACTGGATCTGCCACTTTGAACACAGCGCAGTCAGGACAAGTGAACGGGAGCTTTAACTACTCGATCACCTCGGTCGCGACCCCGACTACGGTGGCGGGCAATGTCCTCACCTTGACCACGACGAACGGCGGGGTTTACGGCACCTCGAACGGAACAAGTACGACCACCGGAACGCTGAGCAACGGAATCTTCTGGGGACAGTGGACACTGAAAAGTAGCGACACGAATTGCCTGCCCGCATCGACTCAAGGTCAAGTTAGCGGCACGTACATCATGTGCCAGGGCACTGCGACCTGCACGCCTCCATAGACCTCGACTTATACTTCTCTTCCGTCCTTCCGCTTGGCTGCTATAAAGTGGAAGCCATGAAGCCTTCACTGCAAGAAGTTGCCGACGCCGTAGGCGCGCGTCTGAACGGGGACGGCGCTGTCGAAGTCAGTGGCGTTGCCAGCCTCGAATCCGCAGCTGAAACAGATCTAGTCTTCGTCGAGGATGAGAAGCACCTGCCGGCCGCACTTCAGTCTCGCGCGGGAGCGATTATTGCGGGCGAATTTGCGGCTTCATCCAGTTCCCGCCGGCCGCTGCTGATCAGCGATCATCCCAAGCTAGCGTTTGCACGGGCAGCGAAATTCCTTGCCAAACGTTCCGATTCTAGGCCGACCACTTTCATCCACGCGGCGGCGGTAGTAGATCCGGGAGCAATACTCGGGAGTGATGTGCGCGTAGAGGCACGCGCGGTGATCTACGACGGCGCTAGTGTTGGCGACGATACGCGCATTGGGGCGGGCTCGGCGATCGGATCCGGCGTCAAGATCGGCCGCGGGTGCGAGATTTATCCCAACGTGACAATTTATCCGGGAACGACATTGGGTGACCGCGTGATCGTCCATGCCGGGGCGGTGCTTGGCAGCGATGGCTTTGGTTATGTTCGCGACCGAAAGACGGGGCACTACGAGAAATTTCCGCAAGTCGGCCGGCTGGTCATCGAAGATGATGTCGAGATCGGGGCGAACGCGACCGTCGATCGGGGCGCGCTCGATGAAACGCGAATCCGGCGCGGGGCGAAGATCGATAATCTCGTCCACATCGGCCACAATTGCCAGATCGGGGAAGATGTCGTAATCGCCGCGCAGACAGGGCTCTCCGGCAGCATTGTGATTGACAAAGGCGCCGTGCTGGGCGGCCAGGTCGGCATCGGCGAACACGCACACATCGGCGAAGGAGTAATGCTCGGCGGCCAAGGCGGAGTGCTGCCCAACAAGATCCTGCGGGGCAAGGGCGTGGCCTTCTGGGGAACTCCGGCGCAACCGTTGCGCCAGTATCTGAAACAGTTGGCAACGCTCGCCCGCCTCGCGAAGAAGGACTGACTGTGGCACTGGTCGTCATTGGCGGACATTCTCGCAATGTAGGCAAGACGAGCGTTGTCGCGGGATTGATCTCAGCACTTCCTGAATTCCACTGGACCGCCGCGAAGATCACACAATACGGACACGGGATTTGCTCGGCGAATGGCGAGGCTTGCGATTGCGCTACGGGCGACCACTCCTGGGCAATTTCCGAAGAGCGCGACCCTTCTGGCGGTTCGGACACGTCTCGATTTCTTCGGTCGGGCGCCGCGAAAGTGTTCTGGGTCCGAACCGAACAGGGCCGCCTGGCTGAGGCGATGCCGACGCTTCGAGACCGCCTGAAGAACGCGCGGAACGTGATTCTCGAATCGAACAGTGTATTGAAGTTCATGCGGCCGGATATTTATCTGACAGTGCTCGATCCCGCGACAGCGGACTTCAAGAATTCTGCACGCGAATTTCTCGATCGCGCGGACGCCGTGATCCTGCACGAAAACAGCCGTCACGCCGAGTGGGATTCGGTATCTCTGAAACCAGTTGCAGACAAGCCGATCTTCCGCATCACGGCACCAAATTACGTGACACCCGAAATGGTAGAGTTCGTCCGCGAGAAGCTGAGCCGAATACTAGCCCCTAACCCCTAGTCTCCGGCCCCTAAGCACTCCTCTGCTATCCTTGGCCCGTGCGCCAAATCCATTCCAGCGCGTGGTTATTGGTGATCCTGTCGGCGATTCTCCAGGTACTGATCTTTCCGCTTCCCGGCTTTTATATTCTTTCCTGGGTTGCGCTCACTCCGCTGATCGTCGCGCTTCTGAGAGGACGCGCGGCCAGCGAACTCGAGATCGCTGGGATTGTCCGACTGCAGCCTGTGACCCCGCGCCAGGGTTTCCTGCTCGGCTACGCCTGTGGAATTCTCTGGTACGCCGGAACGTGCTACTGGATTTTCGATACCATGCGCCTCTATGGCGGGCTGAGTACCCCGCTGGCGGTGCTAGTTCTTTTTCTCTTCTGTTGTTATCTGGGCCTCTATCACGGGTTATTCGGATTGCTCATGGGTTGGCTCGCCCGCTCCCGCGATTACCAGCGCGCCCTGGTGACAGCGCCGTTTCTGTGGGTTGCAGTCGAGTTGGCCCGTACGCGCATCACGGGTTTTCCCTGGAACCTGCTGGGCATCGCGCAAGTCAACAACGTTGCACTCTGTCGAATTGCGAGCTGGACGGGCGTGTATGGAATTTCCTTTGAGATCGCGTTGGTGAATGTCGCCCTGGCCGCTGCTTTTCTTATTCCGAAACAGAAACGCGGGGCGATGATCGTCGCATCGCTCGCGGCGGCTGCTGTCTTGCAGGCGGGGCAGCTGGTTGAGGAACCTCCCGCCCGGTCTGATCATTCAGCTTTGCTGGTGCAGCAGAATATTCCGGTATCGGCCGACTGGACGCCCGATTATTTTCAGCAGACTCTGCAGGATCTCCGTGAGTTAACGATTAACTCGGTTGCGAAGAACGAGAGTTCGAAGATTGCTCTCATTGTGTGGCCGGAATCACCTGCGCCCTTCTTTACGAACGATCCAAGATTTCGGAACGCGATAAGCGACATCGCGCGAACCACAAACGTTTGGATCGTGACTGGAGCGATCGGCAGCAACGGCACAACGCCGAATTCCGAAGCGCCGCTGTTCAACTCGGCAGCCCTAGTCAGTCCCAGCGGCCAGTGGACCGCGCGTTATGACAAAGTGCATCTCGTGCCGTTTGGCGAGTATCTTCCTTTTCCGCGCCTATTTTCTTTTGCCGGAGGCCTGACCAAAGAAGTCGGCCAATTCGAGCACGGCAACTGGCGTAAACCTTTAGACGCCGGCGGTGAGAATCTCGGCGTTTTTATTTGCTATGAATCCATTTTTCCCGACGAAGTGCGGCAGTTTGCAAATAACGGCGCGCAGGTTCTCGTGAACATTTCGAACGATGGATGGTACGGTGACAGCGGCGCATGGGCGCAGCATTTGAATCAGACGCGCATGCGCGCCGTCGAAAACAATCGCTGGATCCTGAGCACAACAGACACAGGACTGACCGCTTCGATCGATCCTCTGGGACGCCTGGCTGTGCGGCTGCCGCGGAAAGTTCGTGCCGCGTTGGTCGCACCCTACTCCCTCACTTCCGTCACTACTTTCTACACACGTCATGGCGACTGGTTCGCTTTTACGTGTGCGATAATTTCGATTGGAGCGCTGTTCGCGCGCTTCACACCTTGAAATAGTCGCAAGAAGGCTGAAACGTCCTCATGAATCAAGAGTTCGAGCAGGAATACGAAAAGCTAAGCAAGAAGGTCCACGATCTCCGGGAGTATCTTTGACGCGGAAAAGCTTCGTCCGCAACTAGCCGAAATTGAAAAGCAGGCCGCCGACCCGAATCTGTGGTCGAATCCGCAGCGCTCCCAGCAGGTCATGCGCGAGAAGAAACGCCTGGAGCATGTGCTTGCCACTGATGCCGACCTGAAGCGCCGCAGCGACGATATCGCCGCCTATTTCGACCTCGCCAAAGAAGGCGAAAATGTCGACGGCGATCTTGGCCGCGAGATTTCTTCGCTGCGCGAACTAATCGACAAGCTGGAAACCGAGACGCTGCTTTCCGGTGAAAACGACGCCCGCAACGCCATTGTCACGATTCATCCCGGGGCGGGAGGCACTGAGTCGCAGGACTGGGCCGACATGCTACTTCGCATGTATCTGAGATGGGCCGAGCGGCAGGGGTTTGAGACGGTCCTTTACGATTATCAGCCGGGCGAAGAAGCTGGATTGAAATCGGCTACGTTTGCGGTGAATGGCGATTACGCCTTCGGACTGCTTCAGGGCGAAATTGGCGTTCATCGGCTCGTGCGTATCTCGCCATTCGATCAGGCCAAGCGACGGCACACTTCGTTTGCCAGCGTGTTCGTCTCTCCCGAGATCGATGACAGCATCGACATCGTGATCAAGCCGGAAGAGATTCGCGTCGATACGTACCGTTCCAGCGGCAAGGGCGGACAGCACGTGAATACCACCGACTCGGCCGTCCGAATTACGCACATCCCCACGGGAATCGTCGCGAGTTGCCAGAACGAACGCTCGCAGCACAAGAATCGCGACCGGGCCATGAGCATGCTGCGTTCGAAGCTCTACGAGTTCGAGATGGAGAAAAAACGCGCTGCGACGAAGAAGATCGAGGACTCGAAGCTCGACATCGAATTCGGATCGCAGATCCGGTCGTACGTCCTGCAACCCTATCGCATGATCAAGGACCATCGCACGAAGACCGAGGTTGGCGACGTGGATCGCGTGCTCGATGGAGATTTGCAGCCGTTCATTCGGGCATATCTGCTGGCACGACGGGGGGAAAAGTCGTGAACCACAAAGGACACGAAGGATCACGAACGAAAGCCCAGGTAAAACTGGGGCCTCGTTTTCAGCGCGCTTTTGCGTTCGCTGCGGAAAAGCATGCCGGGCAGACTCGCAAGGCTTCTAGCATTCCCTATATCGCACATCTGATGGGCGTGGCGTCGCTGGTGCTTGAGGGTGGAGGCGATGAAGATATGGCCATCGCCGCGTTGCTGCACGATGTGGTGGAGGACTGCGGCGGTGAGCCCATGCTGAAAGAAGTTCGGCGCCGCTTCGGAAATCGGGTCGCGAAAATCGTCGATGGCTGCACGGACGCATACGTCATTCCCAAGCCGGCGTGGCGCGAGCGCAAAGACAACTACATCGCCCGTCTAAAGAAGGAGCCCGCCGATACTCGCCTGGTTTCAGCGGCCGACAAGTTGAATAACATCCGCTCGATCATCAGCGATTACCGCGCCATTGGAGAATCTGTCTGGTCACGGTTCAGCGGTGGTCGCGAGGGAACTCTTTGGTACTATCGCACTTTGAGGGACGTATTTCTCGAGCGTAAGCCGAATCGTATTACCCGCGATTACGTGCTGGCAGTGAACGAGCTCGAATTGCTGGCCGCGGAGAACGCTCTTCCAGGCGGGGATCATCAAGCCGCCATCGAGGCGTGAACCTATGCCGCGCATGATTGATCAAATCCGCGCTTCGAAGTTGCCCTCAAACATGATGCAGTTCGCCGCCCGTGGCGCTCTGCAAGTGCCGCCCGCGGAGAACATTGAAATCCTGGTTTATCTGGCGAAGCACAACAAAGTATTCGGCGACACCGCCCGCCTGACGCTTGCCGGCTGGGACGAGAAAGCTTCCCGGGCAGCGGCCGCTGATCCACAGACCTCCGCGGAGGTTTTGGATTACTTTGCGTCAGCGGATAATCTTCGTCCGAGTCTGCTCGCGGCGCTGCTTGAGAATCCTTCTGTTTCGGAAGTGCAGGTGCTGAAGCTTGCGGCATCGGCTCTGCGCGACACGGCTGAGGTGATTCTCAAGAGTGAAAGGGTCCGCTCGATGCCCCGAGTTGTCGCTGCGCTTCGCGCGAATCCTTACGTAAAAAAAGAAGAGGCTGAGGAGTTGGTCCGCGTGGCTGCTCCTCAACCGGTGCCCGTCAGCTCAGAGTCCGCTTCTTCGGCGGAGGCAGCGCGATTAACAGAGTCAGAGCCGGAACATGAGATCGAGCCGTCGCCGCCTTCTGACGATGAGCATGACGAGGTCGTTTCTGCATACATGAACGACCATTCCCACGATATTGCGTCAGAGGGCGAAAAGCCTTTTCAGGCAATCGGCGGGGTCGTTGACTTGCTCGGCAGCGATTATTTTCCGGTGGTCGACACGGCGGAGGCGCCGGCGACGGATTCCAGCGCCGCAGCTACCGCAACCGCTGCGGTACCGGCGACTCCCACACCCGCTGCTCAGGCGAAGAAGCCCGCCGAAGGGAAACGCGAGAATGCGCTCCAGAAGATCAGCCACCTCGACGTGAAAGGCCGCATCCAGCTGGCATTGAAGGGCAACAAGGAAGAACGCTCGCTTCTCATCCGCGACGGCACCAAGGTGGTCGCGCTCGCGGTGCTCGAAGCGCCAAAACTCTCGGACGGGGAAGTCGAGAAATTTGCCAGCCAGAAAAATGTTCTGGAAGCCGTGCTTCGCCAGATCCCGCTGAAGCGGCGGTTTATGAAGAACTACATCGTCGTCCGGAACCTGGTGGCGAATCCGCGCACGCCGCTCGACCTGAGCCTCGGGCTGATGAAAAATCTTCTCGCCGTAGACTTGAAGAATCTTTCCGCGAACAAAGAAGTTTCAGAGACGATCCGAAAATTGGCTCTGAAGATGTACAAACAGAAATTGGAAGCAGCGAATAAGAAATAGCCTGAAGGTTTCTTGGCTACATTCCCACAATCCGATCCAATCGCGGAATTGCTGAAGCGAGCAAAGACAATCGCGGTCGTGGGCCTCAGTTGTAATCCTATGCGGCCGAGCCATGGCGTCTCCGCCTACATGCAGAACCAGGGCTACCGCATCATTCCGGTAAATCCGCGGATCGAGGAATGTCTCGGAGAGAAAGCTTACGCAACGCTGCTCGACGTACCCGAGAAGATCGACATCGTGAATATTTTCCGCCGTCCCGAATTTGTGGAAGGTGTCGTGGATCAGGCGATCCAGCTCAGAGTGCCTGGGATCTGGATGCAGGAAGATGTTGTTCACGAACGAGCGGCAGAGAAAGCGCGTAAAGCGGGAATCTTCGTCGTGATGGACCGCTGCATTTTGAAAGAACACCGCGCCCGCTTGCGGTAAGTCAGCGGTTCACGCCCAGGAACACCACCGTCGCATCATCGCGCACGCCCGACCCGTTCGCGAACGAGCGAACGTCATCGACGATGGTCACAGCCGACGCATCCGGACGAATGGCATGTTCGGCAAGCCGGCAAAGTCCAAATTCTTCCTGGTTCGGATTTTCGGCCTCGGTGATGCCGTCACTGTAGAAAATGAGCCGCGATCCTTTCGACAACGACACCTGCGTTTCGGAATATTCTCCTGCCGCCACGCCCAGGGGCAGCCCGCGTTCAACGTCGAGGAAATGCTCGCCCCGGTCGTCGATGAACAGCGGCTGCAAATGCCCGGCATTGGCAAAGACGACAGTCCGTGTCGCAGGATCCAGCACTGCGTAAACCAAAGTTACGAATTTTCCCGCCGGAAAATCGTTAACCAGCAACTCGTTCAGCTTAGCCAGCACTTCGCCCGGAGTGCAAACTGATTCAGCCAAAGACCGCAGCATCCCCCGCGTGGCTGACATCAGGAGAGCCGCGGCCGTTCCTTTGCCGGAAACGTCGGCGAGAACAATTCCCAGCCTCCCATCCGGGAAGGGAATGAAGTCGTACCAGTCTCCGCCAACGGCGCGAGCCGGCACGCTGCGTCCGGAAATCACGAAGCCGGGAATGTAAGGAGAACTCTTCGGCAGCAATGCCTGCTGAATCGCGCGGGCTTCCTCGGCTTCGCGGTCCAGCGCAGCACGCTCGGCGCGTTCCACAACCAAACGACGCGCGTTATACACCGCAACCGCGACGTGATCGCACAGCGCCTGCAACAGTCGGACCTGCTGTCGCGAGAAGCCGTCCACTTGAGGATGGGAGGCAGTGAAGACTCCAACCAGTTGTCCACCGACGTGAAGTGGAATGGCAATTTCCGAGTGAATCGAGGCGTGGCACGCGATGTAGTAGGGGTCTGTGCGCACATCAGGGGCATAGCGCGTCTGTCCGGTGGAAGCGACGTAACCGACCATGCCGTCACTGCCGATTTTCAGGCGGAGTCCCTTGCAGTGAGCGTCGCAGCCTTCGACTCCGGCCAGAACCATCTCGCCCCGTGCTTCGTCATGCAAATAGATGGCGGCTTCCAGGCAGCCAAACCAATCTGTTACTTCGCTCACGACGTTATCGATGAGCTCGTTGAGATCGAGGATCGACGTGATTTTTTGCGCGGCCTTCTGCACGCGCTGGAGGTCCTGAACGAGATCTGCAGACAGAGTTCTCGGCAGGGTTTCAGTAAAAACGGGATTGGGCACAGCAGCCATCGGAGCAGCCTATCCACATCATTTTGATAGCTAATGGATGCGGGAAAGGTCGTTAAGATTCTTTCTTTTGCCGCTGCTCAGGGGCTTGCCGGGCGCGGGATCTTTGGCGCTTGATCTCATCGAGTCGCTCGCGAATACGCTTCTCGATCCCCTCATTCGTAGGCTGGTAATAAACGCGGTCGCGCAGGTCGTCGGGCAGACATTGCATGTCGGCCACTTTCGAGTCGAGATCGTGGGCGTACTGATATCCGTGACCGTAGCCGAGGCCTTTCATCAGCTTGGTCGGAGCATTTCGCAAATGCAGGGGCACCGCTTCGGCCGCGGTACGCTCGACATCCTGCAGGACGTCTCCATAAGCCGCGTATAGCGCATTCGATTTGGGCGCGACCGAAAGATACACGACGGCCTGCGCGAGGGCGAGATTTCCTTCCGGCATGCCGATGAAATCCACGGCATCGCGCGCGGCCATGCAGAGCGAAAGCGCGTTTGGATCGGCAAGGCCGATATCTTCTACCGCCATCCGCACAACCCGCCGCGCGATGTAGAGCGGATCTTCTCCGGCTTCGAGCATGCGGCCAAGCCAATACAGCGCCGCGTCGGGATCGCTGTTGCGGACCGATTTGTGCAACGCCGAAATCAGGTTGTAATGTTCTTCGCCGGCCTTGTCGTAGAGTAGGGTTCGTTTCTGCAAGGCATCGCGGACGACTTCCTCGGTTATCTCAATCGTCGTGGCTGCCCCACCCTTCTCGCGTTCTTTGCGAGAGGGTGGAAGCGCAAGTCCCGCCGCGACTTCCAGCACGTTGTACGCGCTGCGGGCATCGCCGCTGGTATAGCTTGCAATCGTCTTCAGAACTTCGTCAGATGCGCTGAGATTCATCCCGCCAAGGCCGCGTTCGCGATCGGTTAGCGCCCGCCGCAGCAGTAGCACGATTTGCTCTTCGGTGAGCGGCTGCAGAACGTACACGCGGCATCGTGAAAGTAATGCCGAATTAATTTCGAACGAGGGATTCTCGGTGGTCGCTCCGATCAGCCGGATGTTGCCCTTTTCCACATGAGGCAGAAATGCATCCTGCTGCGCTTTGTTGAAACGATGGATCTCGTCGATGAAAACAATCGTGCGAGTGCCGTACTGGCGCGCGCGTTCGGCGTCGGCCATGACCTGCTTGATCTCTTTGATCCCGGCGAGCACAGCGGAAAATTCGATGAAATCCGCCTTCGTCAGATTGGCAATAATCTTGGCGAGCGTAGTCTTGCCCGTGCCGGGAGGGCCCCAGAAGATAATCGAGCCGGGATCGTCGCGCTCAATCTGTACGCGCAGCGGCTTGCCCGGACCGATCAGATGCTCCTGCCCGACATACTCGTCGAGTATGCGCGGCCGCATGCGGTCGGCCAGCGGGCGCGTCGTATCGGCGGCGCCTCCGGCATTCGGGATTGGCTGGAAAAGGCTCATGGAATTCGAAGCCCTTGTTTTTCAGGAGGCCAGTGTTTTCGCCGTTTCCACGAAACGCAGTTCAGGCGCCGTTGGTAAAGCGCCGATCTCCGCCGCGTACTTGTAAAACAGCTGCAAACCTTCAAGACACCCGGCATCGAGCGTGTAGTGGATGTTCTCGGTCAAATATGAGTGCACACTCGCTTCCGTCAATCCAAGCCGAGGCCCCCATTCACGCGCGATGCGGCCCAGATTCTCAGGCTGCAAGCCGTGATCGCGAGAATCGCGAAAGACTTTCGCGAGATCGAGTGCAGGGTCGGCTTCGCGAAGAGCATCTCCCCGCACTGCCCAGAAAGCGAACACAAACGGCTTGCCGGTGAAGCGAATCCACTCTTCAGCGAGATCGAGCGTGTGATAGCGGGAGCGATCCACCTTCAACGCCGGATCTCCAATGAGCAGCCCCGCGTCGTGTTCAGCCAGCATTTCTCCTAGATCGGGACTCATTGGAGTGAACTCACGGCTGCCACCCAGCCACTTTGCGAACAACACTTTCGTCAGCGCCACCGAGGTCATCGACGATGTATCGAGCGCGGCCGACAGTATTTTTTCCACAGGAACCTTGCTTACCAGCAGGATCGAGCGCACCGGTTGACGTGACGCGATTCCCAAATCGGGAAGAATTTGCAAATCGGGAATTTGGGTGTAAGCCGCTGCTGGAATGATTCCGATATCCGCCGAACCTTCCGCCAACATCCTCGCGCAACCCGAAGGGAGCGTGTAACTTATCTCGAATTGCCGCCCCGCGGCGCCGTGCTCGAAATCCCACATCAGGGGAGCGGTATTCAGGTAGGAAATGGCCGAGATTCGCAGCCTTCTCATGCTTTCCACAATATTAACAAACAGATTGTGACATCTGACCTTGACATGCTTCTCGCATGCTAATTAGTGTCCGCTGGGAGCTAATTGTGCCCGAAACCGCTGTTTCGCCCGCCGCAACGCATCTCCTGGAATGGATTGCCCTCACCCTGACGCCCGGCCTGGGACCGACCCGGTCCCGCAAATTGGTGGAGCATTTCGGCAGTCCAGAAGCCGTTTTTCAT
>Ga0335081_10019763_pt1 | contig 10891 bp, 12 predicted proteins | sample Lox_Sample_35_FD_206713 | JGI IMG/M metagenome (GOLD analysis project Ga0335081, IMG submission 206713) | Soil microbial communities from Loxahatchee National Wildlife Refuge, Florida, United States - Lox_Sample_3.5 | ecosystem: Environmental > Terrestrial > Soil > Wetlands | place: USA...
TGATGGCTGTCCCTTCCCAAACGACCAATCGTAAGGTTGTTGATAGACCATTCAGACAGTCAGGCCAATCAATCATTAAAGAGTTCATCGACACCATTGATACAGCAGCAAAGGCAAACCCAGAGCTTGAAACAGTGCCGACATGGGTGCGTAGACATCTGAAGTCGAAGGCAATCAGATCGCAGACTTTCTTGCTCTGTGCCAGTGCGGATCTCAGTGGTTTGTGGTGAAATGGCTTAGCCATTACCAGGTCTGCGGCTGCTTTCTTGGCTTCAACGTCTGTGTTGGAGTTTGGTTGGGCGCAAAGCGGTATGCCGATGAATTGTGTAGATTCAGTACAGAAGAACGTGAGCTAACCAGCATATATATACTTGTATCTTTGTTCTCCGCATTCCCCGGATTGCCGCGGCTGTCTCCGCGTTGCTACCGCGGGACTTGCATTCCCGCGGGTGATCCATTCCTTGAAGAATTACGCAATTTCCATGGCGACGCCGGTGTCGGATTTTCTTATCTTAGCTATTCGAACTGCGATATGTTTAAAGTGATGCTTTAACAAGTGTAAAGAGGCTGTGAAGGATAGCTATTAGAATTGCTTGTTTATTTATATCTCTCTGACAGACATATGTCTGATTCTTTATGTATTTAAAGCATCAATAGCCTCCCTTCTAAATTGAAGAACTTGCGTCGAATATTTCATCATTTCTAACAGCCGCAGAAAATGCACAGTGGTCCAAACAGTGGAACAACAGAAACTCCTGACATGCACTGCTGCGAATTCTAAGAAGACTAGGAGCCAATGTAGGAACCAAATTCTACAGCTCGATAATCAACAGGAGAGCAGCTGCGGCGCTCATGCGGCTTTGAACAGGGCGCTGTGGACAGAACCACTACATGTAACGCTTCAAGCTCTCCGATACTCCATACTGTCCATGTGGCCATGGGAGGAAACGGTTGAGAATTATTTGTTGGAATGCCCGCTACACGTGGAAGAAAGGAAAAACCTACGAAAGAATGTTGGAATGGGGAAAATGAAAGTGGAAAAGCTACTCGGAGACCTGAATCCAGTCAAACACGGTGGAATTCATAGCGACAACAAAGGATTACATATATAGAGCAGGTAAACTGGAAGCGAAGGCGGATAGGGAAGCCACATCATGAAAACACATAATGACAATAGAAGCATGAGACAGCAAGTAAGGCTCGTCATAGGCCAGGCCTGCATGCCAGGATACTAAGAATTAATGGATGAATGAATGAATGAAGATAGTTGTGAAAGATTTAAAGTCGTCTGTGAGAAATGAATGAATCATAGCAGGCCCAAGAGAAGTTGTGGTGGGGCAATGCTGTATGGCAATACGGCAAATGAGATACAGAATGAGTCGGTATTAGGCCCGAAAGCATGTTATGTCGTGATAATCTGACTCGATGTGAAGCCACACGTTGGAGGTTGTCGAACCTTAATCATTACGTCGGATGCCCGTCCAATCATGGCATGTATTTTGGGTGCGGTGCGAGTTTAATTCCTTCGGATAAAATAAATGAATAAATAAAGTTTTGGACATGAGACCATATTTTTGAGTCCGGGCGGCATACCTATTCGTTGCTGCTGCTCAATTTTTGAGTCGGACTTTTCTAGATTAATACATTGGTCAAGCCAGTTTCAAATATATCAGCTTGAACTCATATAGACTGAGCTGGATAACTAATGTTTGATGATCTATGATCCGACGTGTGGCGGAAATATGGAAAATCAGATGATTTTGAAGCAATTCCCATTACACATGCGATATAAATAACAGAAGAATGTGCATATGTAACGGAAATTACTTCAAAATCCCCTGATTTTCATATCTCCACTATATATAGGTTAAATCGGATCGGAGAATTTGAAAACCTGCTCTTCAACTTGTCGAATCACTTAAACAAGTGAGAAAACTTGATATTTAGCTGGTCAAATTAGGTCGAAAGCAATTATGACCGACTTAGCAAGGTTGGTTGCAGTATTACATCACTAAGCAGTTCATTGATTGAGTTGGATGGACCTTAAAACCAGGATCTGATTCGACCGCCGGACATTACTGGGTGGCATCCTCACTCTCTGGTGGAAGTTACTGCAGAGGTCCATTCCCTGTCCAAACTGATCCCTCGACCGCCAGCTTGAGCGGAAATTCCGAACCGATCCATTCGAATTGACTCGATGGCCGCCAATTTCGCAACAGTTGCCCTTTATATTGACTCTTGAGATGTGTCTATAACAGAACCTTCCAGAGAGAGAAGATATTACAACAGAAGACAGGGTTAAAAGCCCATGGGACAAACGACGTGTTGTCGAATTGAATCGTCCAAGGATTTTGAACAAGTGAAATAAAAACTACAGAATAGAAACATGGATAGATTCAGACCGTGTGCCTGGTTTCATAATACGTACTACAATTGTATGCTTGTGCCCTGTTCCGTGCATCCGTGTCGACCCCCTGTTTCTTCCCCTGTTGTTGGAGATCGACTCCTGTATTATCTTTGTCTCTCCGCCCGTCCGGCTGCCCGGAAATCAGTCATGTGTGGTAGCTCGATCTGAAACACATATTATATTACAGGACGGCAATAACGTATGATGAAGTAGCGTCGAAGAAACCCCGCTCGACCCCGGTGCCCGATGCCAAACAGGGTCAATGTTGAAACGTCCCTATGACCCATAATTTCTCGCCTTGCAAGATAAATAAAAGGTGACCCCGCATCCGTGAATCACTTGCACCTCCATCTGGCCTTTTTCCCAAGACTATCATGACAGATTCGAGAAAAAGCGATTTAGAAAAGGGCAAACAATCAAGCCCAGAAGCATTTGAACTCGAAGATGTTCCCTTCGACAAAGTCGCATCGTTTAGGGGCTCTCCGACGCCCACTCCTTCGACGGCCAAGGAAGAAGCCGACAAAGTTTCATCGGCCCCTTCCGGACCACCAAATGGGTCCATTGACGAGGACGGCAAAATTGTCGTGAATTGGATTTCGCCAAGCGATCCTGAGAACCCGAAGAATTGGTCGAGACGGAAAAAGATTTTCAATGTCGCGATTATAAGTGCCATGGCCATTTTATCTCCATTATGTAGTGCCATGTTTGTATGTTTCCCCAACACACCCCTTCCCTTCCTTCCTTGACAAGCGGGCTAAACTTGCCCACTAGGCTCCCGGTTTGCCGCAGATCGTGGACGAATTTCACACGTCGGAGACACTTGTTGCATTTTCTGTTTCGGTATTTGTGATAGGGTTCGGGGGCGGTCCGCTCATATTTGCACCCATGAGCGAAACCTTTGGACGTAAACCGGTGTATATTGTGGGATTCACTCTCTTCACGTTAAGTCAGATCCCCTGTGCGCTCTCGGTAAATATAAACATGTTGATTGGATTTCGGTTTTTGCAGGGGTTTTTTGGGAGTGTTATTATCGCCAATGGTGGCGGAACCATTAGTGATATGTTTGATGCCCTCGAACGAACGAAGGTGATCGGATGGTACATTCTTGGTCCAGTAACTGGTAACCTGCAACTCTAGGACTTCCCTCTCATTTTAGGCCCTGCCATTGGACCCATTATCGCTGGATTCATGACCGAATCCTTCTCATGGCGGTACATATTTTGGTTGATGTTCTTCCTAAGCTCCTTGAATACCATTCTCTGCACCGTCTTTCTCCAGGAAACTTATGCCCCTATTCTGCTGGCACGAAAAGCCGCCGCGCTCCAAAAGAAAACCGGAAAACCCTGTCGTCCAGCAATTTCCGACCCTGGCGCATCTCTGCCACTTCGGATTTACTCCGCAATCCAACGACCCGTTCGAATCTTATTCCTTCAACCCATCATCTTTATCATGGCGGTTTACATGTCGCTCATCTATGGCATCCTATACATCCTCTTTACCACGTTCCCACAGGTCTATGAAGGAATCTATGGGTTTTCTCCTGGGATTACGGGCTTGACGTATTTGGGTATTGGCATTGGATATGTTTTGGCTGTTTTGTTCGGGATTCCTCAGATTGACAAACAATATCGTCAGCTGACGGCGTCGAATAATGGTATTCCGAGGCCGGAATTTCGAATACCTGTCGCCAACGTTGGCGCTGTATGCATTCCGCTCAGTCTCCTCTGGTACGGCTGGTCCGTACAAACGGAACTCAATTTTCTTATTCCCATCATGGGTAATTCGTCCAGTGAACTGCTTCCCTAACCTTGGCATTTAGGCACGATAGCCTTTGGACTCGGGACGATCTGTATCTTCAATTCAACGCAAAATTATTTCATTGATGCATTTACTCGATACGCGGCGTCAGCCATCGCAGCAGGAGCGCTTTTCAGGGCTGTTGTCGGAGCAACATTTCCCCTATTCGGGGCGTCTATGTTTGCCAAATTGGGGTATGGATGGGGATGTACCGTTCTTGCAGGCGCAGGCGCTTTCTTAATGCCCATGCCAATGCTGATTATGATGTATGGACAAAGAGTGCGTGAACGATTTCCCGTGAAATTGGATTAAAGAAGAAAGTGTCAATCCCATTTATTTTGGCAGGGTATATTCGAAGAATGTCAGATCAGCAGCATATCACCACTGTAACTATGAGAACAATCTGACTCCACGGTTCTGTTTACCATCGCAGTGGGCTGCTCTCCCTCCCTCCTTGTTCGCTAGCGGGAAATAAGCTGGCGCTGCCAGCCATTGTTGCCCTAGTTTCCGAGACCCCCACGTTACGGCTTAGGAGCGACAGACGCGATGGTCGGCTCGGTGGGAGAATTCTGACCATTCTTCATCCGAGTTTGAAGCCCTTTTGGAAAGTCGATGCGGGGTAATTCGGTTAACGAAATACAATTGGTTGACAAGTCAAGTTGGTGTGCTAACCTTAATCAAACTGAAAAAAGTTCGCCCTAAGCGAGGGGTTCTTCCGACGTTCCGTACCACATGACTGGTGGGATACATCCTTCCGTGAAATTTTAATATGTATCGGTTTTCGCTAAATATGATCATCGGATCGGAAAATTTAATTTTTGGGTCCAAAACGCGGCGGGATATTCGGAAGGGCGCACCGCCAAACGGAAGCGCCTCGCGACAAGTTCCGACAAGGCATGTGCAAATACGTGGGGTCGCGTACGATATAATCAGTATGAATTATACTGAGTACCCAAGACTTGTCGACCTATCCCGGCGCCATTCCAATGGAACCCGAACCCGTCATGAAGACAGGGGCTGCGACAGACTTTCCTGATGGCAGTGACCTTGAAAAAAGGATTTCGGATGTTGTGACCAGTTGTTCGACCGAACCAGTCAGTGTCAAAGCCCCGCCAATGACGTTTAATCGCCTCATGGTGTTGTTTGCATTAACTCTGCTCTTCATCGTGGGCGGGATCCCAGTCCTTTTCTTGGGCGCCGGATTGTGTACCCGTCTTGGCTTCCCTCCATAAGTAACTCGCGCAGCCTACACTGTGGCAGATATCGGCGGCGCCAATTCCGTGGCGTGGGTGGGCGTGGCGAATACCCTCGCCAATGCGGCAGTCGCACCTGTCGCTGGCTCCATATCGGATTTAGTGGGTCGGCGTTATGCTGCACTTCTTGGACCATGTATCATTATTGTCGGTTTAATTGTGGTGGGAACTGCACATCGTATTGATGTCGCCATCGGAGGCTCAGCAATGGCCGGCGTCGGAGGAGCATTGGCGGAAATAATTGGGACAGCAGGACTGTTGGAGCTGGCCCCCGTTATGTCTCGTGGAAAGTATTTCGGAACGGCAATTTTGGTTGACCTCCCTTTCGGTGCGGCTCTCACATACGGTAAGAAGTTTCTTGGTCTGTCACTAATTGTAGCTCAATTATACTCTTCAAACACATGGCGATGGGGTGCCTGGATACCGCTCATGTGCCTCAGTCTCGATTTCCTGCTGCTGCTCATTTTCTACCACCCACCGCCGAGAGTAAATTCATTGGGTCTTTCGAAGCGCGACATCTTGTTGCGTATCGATGTCATTGGCTTGATTTTGTCCGTCGGAGGAATTGCTCTGTTTCTGCTCGGAATGCAGTGGGGCGGATATGATTAGTACAATCTCCTGTAACAATAAACACTCACGAGAAGTCCCTGGCGGTCGGTGCAGGTGATCACAGTCATGGTAATCGGTGGTTGCCTCATGATTGCGTTTCCGATATGGGAGAACATGATCCAATATCCCATGATTCCAGGCCGGCTCTTTGCAAACAAGGTACGGTTTTAGTTTTCCCAGCGGAAACTTATCTCCGGCTAATCTCACAGAGAGTTTCGATTTTAATCCTCATCATTGCCACCGTGTTCGGCGCCAACTTTTATTCTGTAGCAGCCTTTTGGCCCCTTCAGGCCCAGAAACTGTTTGGACCCGGCGCGGTTAAGATTTCATACGACCTCCTTCCATATGGCTATGGGTTGATCGTCGGTATAGTCGTCTTTAATTGGGCTCTCAGTCTGTTCCCGGGAGCAATTCGAGAATTTCTGGCGCTCAGCAGCGCGATGCTGACCGCCGGAATAGGCGCTATGGCCGCTGTGACCCCAAATACTCCCGCATTGGCCAGGGGCTTGTCGTTTTTAGCCGCCGTCGGAAGTGGGGGGCTTATCTCCCCGCTCACTACGGTCCTCACGTGTGTGACACCGGATGACCTCATTGGCACAGTTACCGCGATTATAACGGCAGTTCGATATCTTGGCGCCAGTATCGGCTATGCTGTGTACTTCACTGTGCTTCAGCGAAAGCTGGCTGAGGTTCTCGACAACAATGTTGTGACGGCCGCAATTGACGCCGGCCTCCCACCTAACGAAACCACTGGCTTTGCCCAAGCACTGTTAGGGTCGGATCTGACGGCTCTCGATGCATTCCCCCCCTCCATCGTCGACGCGGGTCAAGAAGCTGTGAAAATGTCATATCAGGAGAGTTTCAAGTTGGTCTATCTTGTGAGCATCGCATTCGGTGCTTTCGCGTTCGTTTGTTGTTTATTTCTGGGAAATGTGAAGAAATTAATCGTCAATAAGCTTGCGGTGGATATCCACTAAGTAGTTAATTATGAAATACTATTGCCACTTCTCCGTCTGTGTGAAGTCCACTCAGTAATGGAGTGAGGACTAAAGGCGGGTATGGACATGTTCGTATGAATACGGCAGTGATATTCCCACGCCCGAGCTCTACCAGGGGAGGTTGGCTTGTTTTGGGGCGGAAAGAACATCTGTGGCGGCCTCGAATGAAGGCTCGCAAGGGCGTTAAAGTCGAGAGGACGAAAGTTGGAGTGTTCTTCTGCTACGTACCTAATTATCTACCTGCAACGGTGCCGTTGCAAGTGACGTCCTTGCAGTCCTTTCCCTCAATTTTGGAGGCGGTGTAGTGTTCTCTTTCTACAGTTCTTTGAAACATACCTTCACGATCTCAGGGTCAATAACTGCCTCCTTGACCCACGACTCTTCAACATCTGAGTACCCTTGCCAATGAACCAAGAACCCCCATTTTGTACAAAAAATGTGATGTTCAAGGATAGCATCTCCAATATACTGGTTGTCTTCAGCGTCAAAGGGGTTGGTTGAGCAGGGGGAACAGGATGGAATTGTTTTCATGCGCTCATTTCAGATGCTGGGCATGGACCTCGGGATGGATCTGATATTGCTCCAGTAGCTTGAGTATGTAGTTAGAGGTCTCAGGCTGGGATTTGATATCAAAATGGCAGACATAGTGAGTATAGAACTTCCCACTTCGAGATTTCTGCTTAATGCAGGGGTAGAAGTCTAAAGAAGCCTTTTTCCATACCTTAAATTCATGCTCAGGTTATCTGCCCTTGTTGGCATAGGGTCTGTTTGGTCTTAGCTTCAGCGTGACTGTCTGTGGCTAGGGTGAGGTTGTTTTTGAATATAGTCGGAGACAGCAGGAACATCCTGGTGGAGCGATGCAAGGGCAACGCAAAACATTTCTTTGGACGTGAAGTTCAACAAGACTGAAGTTTTATTACCACGTGACTCCGCCGTCAAACCCCTACTACTGGTCCTTCGGCCGATCGGCATTTTACACACGAACCACTCCACTTTGAACATCAATTGCTTAGCCACCATGATACCAAATTTTAAGAAAAGCATATAATTTTAAAGAAAAAAACCCAAATTATAAAATATTGAAACAGCTGACTTTTTTTCTCATCTTCATGTAAGACTGCACCTGTTTTTCAACGGGTCGTAATCATAATTTGCGATTTTACCAGTTATAGTATGAAGGGTCAGGGTAATTTTTGGTAATTTGGCACTGCATTCCACTTCAATGCTTGCCATCTCCACAATTGAGAGAATTTAATATTGAGTTTCAAGTATGTTGAAGAAATGTATATTTGGAATCAAATGACGGTACAATCTAGAATTTTGGACCATTCATGGCTGAGAAAATAGGCTTGAAAATTGAGTGGTTTGAGTGTAAAAGCCGAATACTTTTGCGGACCGGTGGTAGCTGGCGTCCAAACTGACACACCAGTATCGTCATCGATTTTTTTTTTAGCCCACCTCCCCGACCGCCACCTTGAGAATGAAGCGCATGGCTTCAGGTTCCATCCCCACGCCCGAGCACCACCCTTTGCCCCCCCTTCTCAAGCAACTTGATGCGATGGTTGCGATTATGGGAGGCCTGCCGTCCTGAGCCTGCCGTCCGCCTCCCTCAGCAGCAACGCCATCGCTGCAGCCTTATCCCCATCTCTTTCTCCATTGCCGTCATCTCGTATCCTTATCCAAAATGGCAGTCGCCCCAGCGGTCCAGCGTCCAATCCTCGTCCTGGGGATCTTCTCTGCGATCGTCGTGGTAATCTTCCCTTGGCTGCCCGTCGATGCTCATCGGATCCTTCACGATGATCCCGCTGATTTCACGATTTGGCTGCTTTCGTTGAATCTCTTCCATTCGACGCGAAATCGCCCGTCAAAGTGAGAATGCTACCGTCACAATATCAACGGCTACAAGAAGCCCTCGAGAAGGAACACTGGACGCAAGATCGCTATGTCAGAATCAACCCAGGCACAAATTCCATCAGCATATTCAATAAGCCTTTCGCAGATGAGGAATTTCCCGCGGATTTCGCACGGCCTCCTGTCCCACTCTCGTATCGGGGACTGCCTGTAGTATTGCACTCGTACCCGCCTGCATCCGACTCGTTTGTCTTGCCACAGTTCGATTTATCCCCCGATGGCCCTTCGCTGCCAGTAGGACTCATTAGCATCGACCAAATCGCCAACATCAAGGAGTTCCTCGAGCATGTTCAAATCGTCGATGTTTATTTGGATGGAGAAGTTACATTTGGGATACCGGACGAACACTTTCGGACCACCATCCATAAAGTTGGACATTATGAATTCGAAGCTTATGGATATCCCTGTCGCATTGTACGGGCAACTCGCCTCACCTCTGTTGCCGAGACGCCACTTGAAAAACTCGATGATCACGATGTCCCTTCTGATATCGCCCCTGGGATGCCGGTCTACAACGCATCAATGGAATCCTCAAAAATCGGGATGCTCTTGGCTCCGCGCGGAAGCTTGCGACCGTCACCCGTCGACATCTATCATTTTACTGTTTCAAGTCATTCATTTCTCCGGAAGATGAGTCTTGTGTGGCCTCCGACTGCGGCCAAACTGCCACTTTTTGCTGTGTTTCTCGTCTTTCTCGTCGATGTGTTCATCTTGGCGAAAAGCGGGTTTCTCCCTCTGAATCTTCACGCACGTGTCCTTTCCGTCCGTGTCGTGCTTGGCCTTTTGTGGTTGTGCACAATTTTTCGTGGCTGGATAAACAAAAAGGACGCACATGAAAATGTATCTTTCCATCACCACAATTTCTTAAGTGTTCTAATGAAACAGCTCGGTCAAATTACCCATGAGATTGGCCCATTGTTCATCTTTGATCTCATTTACTTCATTCCAACCATCATGTCCATATTTGTCGTATGGAACTTGGAGAAGCTCGTACCAAGTAGTAACATTCTTGGGCTGCCGATTATTTGCTGGGTCGATATCATTGTGTCCGGTTGGGTGTGGTATCGCGTTGCGAGACCAATCGAAGGATTTGAAGCCATTAATCTGGTTGACAATACCGTTCGAATCGAGCATGCGTCTGCGGCACGCGAATTTTTCACTTGGAGAACTCGACAAGGACCGTTCGAAGTCTTTCACCCAACTCCTCTTTCATGAATATGTGGCTGATTTGTCAGATTGATTCGTTCCGTATCCCACATCGAGTCATTGCCGCCATCGGAGTCATATCCAATGTCGTCGTTACCGCATGGCCCGCAACAATCCAGTCCATTGAATTCCATATCAGATTGCTTGCTATGTCTAGCTGTCTCTTCGACTTCGCTCAACTCGTCTGGAGCTATGACTTTAGGTCGACCTGGACCTTAATTGGTGAACCAATTTTTGACAAGCGGAAAATCCTTGTAAAATCTTAATCATTTGATTGAGCACTTATTCTGTTAGGTTGGAAGAGTAGTGAAAAATTTGGACCCCGATGCCTCACGTCTACGCCCCTACCTCTCACAAAATGACATCGCCATCGCTCGCTTAAGTTCGCCTGTCAAGTTGAACAAATATGTTGTTGTGCCTTGGTACGAGGGAGAAATACCACTGGGCTGCAAAGTCATCGTGGTTGGGAAGATGGAAATCGGCGTTAGTTACGATGGAAAGAAACAGAAAGAACATATTGGCCTCAGGGCGTTGGAGAGAGGGTTGGTTTGTGGCCTTCGTTATGTGTTCGATGTTTCCTTCGAAACACGACGACCCGTCAATTATCAGACAGCGCTCATTTGGAGATCGTATTCTGAAACCGTCCAAGGGGAAAGTGGATCCTGCATGGTCTTCGTCAATCCCGATCCCAAAAACAAGATCGAGGTTGT
>Ga0335081_10019764_pt1 | contig 10890 bp, 6 predicted proteins | sample Lox_Sample_35_FD_206713 | JGI IMG/M metagenome (GOLD analysis project Ga0335081, IMG submission 206713) | Soil microbial communities from Loxahatchee National Wildlife Refuge, Florida, United States - Lox_Sample_3.5 | ecosystem: Environmental > Terrestrial > Soil > Wetlands | place: USA: Florida...
GCAGAGACGATGTAAATTCTCCAGGGTTGTCCCGGCATCTTGCCGGCGAAGACGATGCGTTTGCCGTCAGGCGACCAGCGCGGCAGATACACCTGCATGGGAGGCAGCGTCAGCTGAAGGCGGTCGGTGCCGTCAAGTTTGGCGCGCCACAGCGTGTGATCGGAAAAACCAGTGAATGCTGCCCAAGCGTTGTCCCGCGAGAATGACAGCCATTCCGGCTGATCGGGCGTGATAGCCGGAAGGTCGAGGTAGGGCACCAGCCGCCGCGAATTCTTGTCGTACTTGAAGAGTTCACTGCGGTTCTCCACTCCCAGAACGAAAATTCTCTTGCCGTCTTTGGAAAGGACCGGCCCCTGAAACTCCAGCGGCCCCCCGGTTAATCGAACGGGCGTCTGAGGGCGTGCGCCGAAGCGGCCAACGTTTTCGCGCATGGCCCAGATATCGGCAGTGCCCGAGCGCGAGGACTGGAAGACGAAGTAGGAGCCGTCCGGGGTCCAGTTCCCGCAGCACTCGCTCGGCAATGAGTTCCAGCCCGGCAGAAGCGGATGCAGGTTCTTGCCCTCGGCGGTCACTTCCCACAAGGACAGCGAACTGGTTCTGGGATCGCGAAGGGTGAAACGCAAGCGAGTGCGGTCGGGAGACCAGCGTGGCCAAAAGGGGCGGCCCGGCACCGTCACCATCTTGTGGCCGTCGCTACCGTCAAGATTGGCGGTGGACAGATCATTGCCGTCCGCGTAGACGATCTTCTGACCATCGCGCAGCCAGGTGCCGTCGTGCCCCTGAATTCCACTGATGCGGCGCAATCCACCCCCTACCGTCGGCAGAATCCACAGAGGACTCTCCGCATCTGCGTTAAGCGGCTCGCGGATCAGCAGCTGCGATCCGTCGGAGGTGATGTCGACCAGCCACGGGTCGATGGAGCCCAAGGGCGTCGATAAGGCGATGGCCTCCCCGCCCGCCGCCGAGACCTGCGCGGGAACGGTGCGGCCCTGCGACGTTCTCAGGAAGTAGAGCCGAGCACCATCGGTGAGCAGCGCAGGAAAGATTTCCAGGTTGGCATCGACAGGCGCGACGTCTCCGGTGTTAGTGATTCTCGATATCCGCGAAACTCTAGGGACGGGCGCGGGAGCCCGCCACCACCAACCCGTCAGAACGGCGCCAAGGACGACGACCACGACAGCCGCAATCCAATATCGTCCACGCGCGCTCGGCTTGGCCTGCTCCAGCAGCGCCGAGCTTCGTTCCGGCGACGGCGTCTTCAGGTCCGGAGGTTGCTCCTCGCTCGGACTGGCAACGCTCACTGGCGCGATGAACCGGTAGCCGCGCTTGGGGACAGTCTCGATGTAGCGGGGTTGGTCGGCCGAGTCGCCGAGGGCCTCACGTACGCGCGTGACCGCGGTATTGAGGCTGTGATCGAAGTCAACGAACGTGTCGGACGACCAGAGCCGGTGACGCAAGTCCTCGCGACCGACCAGCTCTCCGGGGTGCTCCAGCAGGATCTCCAGAATTCGAAACGGCAAGTCCTGCAGCTTGACCCGGTTCCCGCGTTTGCGCAGCTCTCGGGCTTCGAGGTCCAGTTCAAAGACTCCAAAACGAATCACGCCGATAGCATTGTCGGCCCCGTTCATGCACCCCAGTCCTGTTAAGGACCCGGATTTTATCACGCCCGACCGACCGTGTTTCGTCGCGTGTTACGCGGTGATAACCACTGCTTTACCAATGATTTACGACGTGATGTCGTCGTGAGAATTAGATGTTGGCCGAATGTATTGACGGGACGGCAAAAGTGCCGCAAGCTCCCGTCGGCGTAGTCTGTCGAACTTCTGCCACCTTCTTATTGGAGCTTTGGGGGACGGAATGCAGCGTGTGGGAGTGGTGCTGCTTGGCTACGGACGGATGGGCAGGGCCGCCCATGTCGCACTTGGTCAAGTCAGCGCCGACCTGGAGCAGGCTGGAATCGTCCCACAGTTATTAGGAGTCTTCGAAGCCGACGAGTCCCTTCTGGGCTCACTGCCCGTCCTCATGGAAGGCAAGACGGTCCTGGTGGGGTCGGGGCTGTCGGCCGCCGTCCCGGTGAGCCGCATGTTGCAACAGGAACTCGGCCTTCGCCCGGAGGATGAATTCCTGGTCTACGACGCAACCTCAAGCCACTCCCACCAACAGAACCTGATCGACATCTGCCAGACGTTTCCCCGTGCGTTATATCTCGGGGAAAAACCGATCTTTACCCGCCGAACGCAGCTGGCGGCGCTGGAGCTTTTTGGCCCCAGCGTGTTGTGTGATTTCGTCGAAAGCCAGAACGAGGCGACGCTCAAGCTGCTGGAATTGCAACGCGAGGGGTTGCGGATCGATCGGCTGCGCTTCTGGCGGCTGAATTCGATCGGACTGGTCAAACTGTTTGATCGGCAGAAGCGGGTGGGTGTGACGGGCGGCGCATTGCTCGACAAGGGGGTGCACGACCTGGCTCTGGCGTCAGTGTTGCTGCGCAACGATTCTGAGGGAAATGCCTCGGCGACGGTCGAAGAAGCCACGAATTTCGCCATGCTGCCTCGCCCGGCATCGACCGGCAACGGAGCTCGGGTCAGCACGAACGGCACCTCACTGGGAGAAGCAGCCGCCGGGTATGCGAAGCTGCGCTGGGGCGGTTCCTGCGATGTTGACAGCGAGTTTCGTTACAGCTGGGTCGGAGTGGAGCGGTTCGATGAGATGTGCGTCGAGGCCGGCCAGCCTTCGCTACGGGACTTGCTGGAGCGGTTTGGTCTAGAAGAAGACGCCTGGCTAGCCCGCTCGCCCCTGGGCCCAGGCATTCTCAATCGCTTCGAGCAGCAGGAAGCACGCATTCTGCTGCTGGACGGGGCGCAGCGCGGCCGGCCGGTTCAGCTGGTCGTGAACTTTCTGCGCCGGCCGGGAATTCAGCCATTCATTCTTGACGTGGGCACGGACAGTTTCGTGGAGTTGGGTGAGCATCGCTACTCCGCGAACTCGCTGGCCCGCATTTTCGATGCGGCCATTCGCGGCTATGTATCGCAACAGCCACTGAGTTGCTCACCGCTGGGTGCCCGCGTCATCCACCAGGTTCATAGCGCCACGTTCGATATCCAGGATTTTGCTGCTGCCAGCAAGCCGCTTTTTCCGGCGACCGAGAGCGTGAACCCGCACCTCCATTACGTGGAAAATTAGTTGCCGCGATGGGGAGAGCAGGAATGCGATTCTGTTAACGTAGCCAGCGGAAACGGAAATCCGGCTGGAGGGAATAATCCAATGGAAGGCACAAAAGGTGTGGTTCGAGCGCTTCTGACTTTGTCCTGCGTCAGTTGTCTTCTGATCCTATCCACGCTCGCCGTGCAAGCGCAGACCGGCGAGTGGCAACAGCTGTTCAATGGCAAAGATCTTACGGGCTGGAAGCACGTCGGTCCCGGCGGCGATACGGTGGAAGACGGTCTGATTCGCACTCACGGGGGCATGGGTCTGCTTTACTGGACCGGCGGCAAAGTGAGTGACTGCGTGATCCGGGTCGTCTACAAGATGCGCGACACGAACGACAACTCCGGAGTCTTCATCCGAATCCCGATTGAGCCGCGGGAAGAATGGATGCCGGTGCACTACGGCTATGAAGTGCAGATCGACAATCATCCCGAAACCTCAGGCGAAGACGAATACCATGTCACCGGCACGCTCTATTCGTTGACCAAGCCGCTGGCCAAGCCGGGCAAGCCCGGACCCGAGTGGAACAGCATGGAAATCACGCTGGATGGCCCGCACACGATCGTCATACTGAACGGCGTCAAAGTGACCGACTACACCGAAGGTGATCCCGTGCCAGAAAGAAAGTTTGACTTCGAACCGTGGCGCGGGCGCCGCCCGACCGAAGGGTATTTCGGTCTGCAGAACCACAGCGACAACGACATTGTGTTTTTTAAGGAAGTAGCCATCAAGAAGCTGAAGTAGCTGCGCAACAAAACTGGACAGGAGATTTCATGAAGAAGAGCAATTATTCCCGCCGCGAATTTCTCGGGATCGGAGCAGCCGCAGCCGGTGCAACGCTTGCGGCCAAGACAATTCTGCTCGATGCGGAGCCGCTTTGGGCCGCGTCGCGTGCCGCCGGCGCAAATGACCGGGTTCGCTTCGGCATGATCGGCATCGGCATGCAGGGGTCGGGTCTGCTCACGGATTCGGTCGAACTGCCCGGCATCGAATGCGCCGCCGCCTGCGATCTCTACGACGGACGCCACACGCTGGCCCGCGAAATCGCCAAGCCGAATCTTCCCGTCACGCGCCGTTACCAGGAACTGCTCGCCAACAAAGACATTGATTGCATCGTCGCCGCCGTCCCCGATCACTGGCACAAACAGATCGTCGTTGACTCGGTCAGTGCCGGCAAGGACATTTACTGCGAAAAGCCCATGTCGCACAGCGCGGCCGAAGGCGTCGAGATGGTGGAAGCTTCACACAAGACCGGCCGCATCGTGCAGATCGGCTCGCAGCGCGTGAGTTCCTTGATCTGCAAGCGCGCGAAGGAAATGGTTGACCAGGGCATGTTAGGTGACCTGATGCTGGTGGAAGGCTGGCTCGGGCGCAACGATCCCACCGGAGCCTGGGAGTATCCGCCCCCCACCGATCTTTCGCCGCAGACGCTCGATTGGGACACCTGGCAAGGCACGGTTCCCAGGCGCCCGTTCGATCCGCTGATCTTCGCGCGCTGGCGCTGCTGGAAGGAGTACGGCACCGGTGTTGCCGGAGACCTTCTGGTTCACCTGATCAGCGGCATGATGTTCGTCCTCGGGATCAACGAACCGCCGAAACGCGTCATGGCCATGGGCGGGATATTGCGCTGGAAGGATGGGCGTAATCTGCCCGACGTGCACGCCGCCCTTTTCCAGTACGGCGAGATTCCCGTCTACATGCGCCTGAACCTGGGCACCGAAATGCCCGAGACGTACCGCTTCCAGGGCTCCAAAGGAATTCTGGAGATGGGCGAGTTCGGTCTGAGCTTCACGCCGCAGTCAGGCAAGGATTCCGCCCCCAGCTACTACGAGACCGGGTTTCCCCACGCCATGCGCGAGGCTTATGACAAGAAGTGGCATGCGGAAAACGATCCGAAGATGGGCCAGGAACCCATGCCCGAGACCATCAGCTACAAGGGGCCCGACTACGACGACATGAAACCGCATCTGTGGACGTTCTTCGAGGCGGTGCGGTCGCGCAAGCCGGTGGTGGAGGACGCGGTCTTCGGCCATCACGCGGCCCTAGCCTGTCACCTGGCAAACGAGTCGTGGGCGCGGCAGCAGGCCGTGTATTGGGACGAAGCATCACGAACGATCAAGAGTTGAAGTGGAACGGTGGGTGAAAGCCTTGATGCGGAACTCCGCGACGTCCGGACCCCGATGCTCCGGACATGAGGAGGCGCAATGGATCGCCGATTACAACTGGTCGCATTATGTGTGTTCGTTCTGAGTGTCGCGCATCTTGCCCAGTCGCAAGATAACGCGTCTCTGACGGGAACGGTGCGAGACAAGACCGGGGCCGTGCTCTCGGGTGCCAATGTCGTGGTGAGAAATACGGCCAATGGACTGGCGCGCAATCTGGTGACGAATTCCGATGGCGAATACCTGGCCGCTGCCTTGCCTCCGGGCGCGTACAACCTCACCGTCAGCGCCTCCGGCTTCCGCAAATTCCATGCGGAGAACGTAACGCTGCGTGTGGCTCAGAACGCGCGTATTGACGTCACGCTGCAAGTGGGCGATATCAACGTGGAAGTGGTGGTCCGCGGCGAGGGCCTAGCCCAGGTGAACACGCAGTCCTCCGAATTGGCGGGAACGGTCACGGGCAAGGAGCTGACCCAGCTCCAGCTGAACGGGCGCAACTTCACACAACTGGTAACGCTGGTGCCGGGCGTCAGCAATCAAACCGGGCAGGACGAGGGCGTGGTGGGCGTGCAGGGCAACGTCAACTACAGCATCAATGGCGGCCGCACTGAAAACAACAACTGGGAACTCGATGGTGGCGACATCATGGACAACGGCAGCAACTTCTCGCTGAACGTCTATCCCAGCATTGAAGCCATCGATGAGGTCCAGGTGCTGACCTCCAATTACGGCGCGCAATACGGCAAGAACGCCTCCGGCACGATCGAGGTAGAGACGAAGTCGGGCACCAACCACTTCCACGGATCGGCGTATGAGTTCCTGCGCAACGAGCTGTTCAACGCGCACAACTACTTTGACCTTCCGGGAACCGAGAAGGCACCCTACAAGAAGAATGACTTTGGCTATACCGTGGGCGGTCCCATCTGGAAGAACCACACTTTCTTCTTCTGGTCGCAGGAGTGGCGGCGCGAGAACATTCCCCAGGTCTTTTTCTCGCCAGTACCTTCGGCAGCGAATCGGCAGGGAAATTTCACCGATGTCTGCAACGCCGGCAGCGATTGTCCGGTCGACGCCAACGGCAATCCCTTCCCGAATAATCAAATCCCTTCCCTCGATCCCAACGCTCAGGCGCTACTCCCTATGATCCCGTTGCCCACCACCGGCTCGGGCGCAGATTCGATCTTTGCCGCGTCGGTGGGTCAGCCCATGCGCTGGCGGGAAGAGCTGGTTCGCGTTGATCACGACATCAACTCCAAGCTGCGGGCCACGTTCCGTTACATCCATGACTCCTGGGACATCACGAATGCGACGGTCACCTGGGGTGGCGAAAGTTTCCCCACCATCGGGACACGCTTCATTGGCCCGGGAGTGAGTATCGTCGCGAAACTCACGGCTACCGTGTCACCAACTTTGCTGAACGAATTTGTCGCCAGCTACACCACCGACCACATTGATCAACTCAATAATCATCCCGAAGTGTGGCAGCGGCCTAGCAGCTTCACCATGACGGGACTGTTTCCAACCAATGGCGGCAAGCTGCCCGACATCTGCATCTCCACGAACGGCGCTTATGGTGGAGGTTTTTGCGAAGGGCCGACCGCCTTCCCCTGGCACAACTCGAATCCCACTTACACCTATCGCGACAACGTCACCTGGAGCCGGGGCAAGCACAATCTTCAGTTCGGCGGCTACTTCGCAGCATCACAAAAGAACGAGCTGGCCTACGTCAACTTGCAGGGCGACTTGAATTTTGACAGCACCGCTCCGGTGTCTTCCGGGAATTCGTTTGCCGACCTGCTCATGGGGAACATCGCGAGCTACACTCAGGACAGCGCGCAACCCAAGTACTACGTCCGTTACAAACTTTTTGAGCCGTACATCCAGGATGATTTCCACGTATTCAAGAACCTGACGTTGAATCTCGGCTTGCGCGTCAGTCTTTTTGGAACCTTCAAGGAGATCAAGAAGCAAGTCTCCAACTGGAATGCCGCGGCTTATAATCCCGCGACGGCCCCGCAGATCGATGTGGACGGCAGTGTTACCGGACAAGAGGGTGCCCTCATCCAGACGCCGGGCACGACGCCCTTCGACGGCCTGCAACAGTGCGGCGTCGGCGGTGTGCCTCTGGCCTGCATGCAAGGTCATCTCTTTAACGCCGCGCCCCGCATAGGATTCGCCTGGGATCCCCGCGGCGACGGCAAAATGTCCATTCGCGCCGCCTATGGGATTTTCTACGACCACACCAACGGCGAGGAGGGCAACGCAGAATCGCTAGAAGGCACGCCGCCCCTGGTGCAGGAGCCCACCCAGTACAACATCACCAGCTATACGGGTATCGGCGGGCAGGGCCTGCTCTTCCCGCTTTCGGCGATCTCTATACCTTCTGATCACGCTATCTGGCCGTACGTACAGCAATGGCACCTCGACTTCCAGAGAGATCTGCCAAAAAACACAGTGGCCACGATCTCGTACGTGGGAAGCAAGGGAACACACTTGACCATGCAGCGCGAACTTAACCAGTTGCATGCGGTACCGGCAGCGCAGAATCCATTCCAGCCCGGCCAACCGATCACCGACGATATCTGCGGCACGCAGTCGGGCGATCCAACCACTCCTTCCTTCGTGGTCAACGGCAACAACGTGACAGGCCAGCCCGCGATCAACCTCGCCGTTGCCTGCGGAAACGACCCTAACCCCTTTCGTCCTTATTTCAGCCTGGGATCGCTGCAGCGCGTGGAGCCGCAAGCGAACTCCAACTACAATTCCATGCAGTTCTCGCTGCGCAAAACCAGCGGCCGGCTCACGCTCAGCGTCGCTTACACCTACAGTCACTCACTCGATAACTCTTCCGATAAAGCCGATGCCAACTTCGTCGATTCTTACAATCTGAAAAGTAACTACGCCAGTTCAAACTTCGACCAACGCCACATCCTGACCGCGAGCTGGGTGTACGATCTGCCGTTCTTCCAGCAGCCGGGTCTGTCGCGCCGCGTTCTGGGCGGATGGCAGTACGCTGGCATCATGACGATGCAGACGGGCGAGCCGTTCTCGGTGATCAACGGCGTGTTTGGCGACAGCGCGGGCGTGGCCAATGGAATCACCGGAAACGGCTCTTACGCCGACTTGGTGGGTGATCCTCACGCGCCACCCGCAAACCGATTCAACCCCGACCCCACGATCAAGGGGCCGCTCCTCTACAATCCCGACGCGTATGTCCAGACGCAAGGCTTGACCTTTGGCGATTCGGGCCGCAACAGCCTCAACATGCCGCGGCGCACGAACTTCGATATGTCGATCTACAAGACATTCAAACCGACCGACAAGGTGGACGTTCAGTTCCGCGCGGAAGGTTTCAACGTGTTCAACCACACGCAATGGTCCAACATTGCCAACAGTATCGGCACTAATAACTTTTTGCAGCCTTACGCGACCCACAAGCAGCGGGTGATACAGTTCGGCCTGAAACTGGAATTCTGAAATTGGAAATCATGCACGCATTGGGGACGTGGTGATCGCAGCGATTGACATCGGGGGGACGAAAATAGCTGTCGGCATGGTGGATAAGGAGGGACACGTCCTTTCCAAAAAGCAATTCCCCACGGATGCCGGCCGCGGTTATCCCGACGCGCTCGAACGCATCACCAGCGGCCTGCGGGAGACGGCCCGCGAGGCTGCGACTGAAATCTCCGGCATCGGAATCGGATCCACCGGTCCGGTTGACCCGTTTACGGGGGAATTTGGCGACGTCGATTTTCTCACGGGCTGGCAAGGCCGGAACCTGGTTCACGATCTGGGGCAGATTTTCGATGTCCCGGTCGCCATCGAGAATGACGCGGACGCATCGGCGTTGGGCGAGGCAGGATGGGGAGCGGGCCAGAACATGTGCCGCCTGATCTATGTGACCGTCGGAACTGGGATTGGCGGGGGAATCGTTCTGGACGGACGCTTGTATCGCGGGGTCGATCAGTCTCACCCGGAAGTCGGGCACCAGGTGATCGATCCTGCCGGTCCAGTGTGCTCCTGCGGCTTTCGCGGCTGCTGGGAATCGTTGGCGGCCGGCCCCGCCATGGCCGCCTGGTTCAAGAGCCAGGCAGCGAGCGGCTCTTACGCGGGTGAGGACATTACCGGGAAACGGATCTGCGAACTGGCCGTCGAGGGATCGGAGTTAGCGCTTCGCGCCGTGAAGCGCGAGGCTTACTATCTCGGCCTAGGGCTGGCGAATCTGGTGAACCTGTTCGCGCCTGACACCATCGTACTTGGGGGCAGCGTCATGCGGAGCTACTTCCTCTTTTTCGACGGCATTCGTCAAACTATGCGCTTGGGATGCCGGTTCGTACCGCTGGAGAAGGTCGAGCTGGTGCTGGCTTCTCTGGGAGACGATGCCAACCTGATCGGCGCTGCCCGAGTGTGGTACCACCGCTTCCAGTCGGGAGCCCCGCTTGCCTCCTGACCTCTCCGTCATCGCGGGCCCGTACCTGCGAGACATCCTGGATCAGCCCGCCGCCTTGGAGCGTACCTTGCTTAAGCTCCAACCGTCGCCTGATATAGAGAAGCTGGGGCGGCACCTGCGTGCGGGCAAGTTCCGGCGGGTGGTGCTCACTGGCATGGGGGGATCGCTGCATGCCCTTTATCCGCTCCGCCTGGAACTGATCGCGCACGGCCTGACGGCGATGATGGTGGAAACCTCCGAGCTCATTCACTACGAGAGGCCGCTGCTCAACCCGGCATCGTTGGTCGTCGCCGTGTCGCAATCGGGATGCAGTGCGGAGATCGTTAATCTGCTGCAGAAAAATCGTGGACGCGCACCTTTGATAGGTGTGACCAATACGCCGGATAGTCCGCTGGCCCGCCGGGCCGATGCGACCATCGTGACCGATGCCGGCAGCGAGTTCTCGGTTTCCTGCAAGACCTACGTCACCACCTTGATGGCCTTGCACTGGCTCGCCGCAACGTTGTGCGGCAAGGATCTGCGTCGCCGGCGCCAGGAGCTAAGCAAAGTTATGCCGGCCGCAACGGCCTATCTGGCGAATTGGGAGAGCCATGTTCACTACCTGGCCGCCAGATTTACGGGCGTCGACAACGTGTTCTTGACGGGCCGAGGGGCGTCGCTTGCCGCTGCCGCCACGGGCGGGTTGATCATCAAAGAGAGCGACCACGTGCACGCCGAAGGCATGAGCAGCGCCGCCTTTCGTCATGGCCCGTTCGAGATGGTCGGACCGAGAACTTCGGTCCTGATATTTTCGGGCGACGTTGCGACTCGCGGCATCAACGAAAAACTGGCGCGAGATATTCGGGATAAGGACGGCCGCGCGGAACTGGTGAGCGAGCAGGCAGAAGTCGGCGCGCTGCGCCTGCCGGCGGTGCCGAAGGGAATTCGGCCGTTGGTGGAAATTCTTCCCGTGCACATGCTGACACTCGCCCTGGGCGCTCTTGCAGGACGCGAACCGGGCCGCTTCAGCTTTGTTTCGAAGGTCACTGCCGACGAGTAGCTCCACCGCACCTTGACTGCGGATCGAGGACCGCT
>Ga0335081_10019765_pt1 | contig 10890 bp, 8 predicted proteins | sample Lox_Sample_35_FD_206713 | JGI IMG/M metagenome (GOLD analysis project Ga0335081, IMG submission 206713) | Soil microbial communities from Loxahatchee National Wildlife Refuge, Florida, United States - Lox_Sample_3.5 | ecosystem: Environmental > Terrestrial > Soil > Wetlands | place: USA: Florida...
TGACGGCTGCGCCCAAGAAGTGGGTCTACAAGAGCGTCTCCGGCGGATTGCTGGTGCAGGATGACGACGCCCATCAGCTCAAGGAATCCGACCTGAAGGTGGTCACCAAGCGCGCTCCCACCGCGGAAGAAATGCGCGCGCTGCTGTTTGCGTGGAAGATCTGCAAGCACGTCAAGTCGAATGCCATCCTCTACGCGCGCGATGGGCAATCGGTGGGCGTTGGGGCTGGGCAGATGAGCCGGGTGTTCTCGGCCAAGATCGGCGCCATGCACGCTCACTTGCCCGTCAAAGGCACTGTGGCGGCTTCGGATGCCTTCTTCCCCTTCCCCGACGGCGTGGAGGAGATCGCTAAGGCCGGCGCAACCGCCATCATTCAGCCAGGAGGCTCGGTCCGTGACCAGGAGGCGATCGACGCCGCCGATCGCCTTGGCCTGGCCATGGTATTCACCGGTGTGCGGCACTTCCGGCATTGAACCGCGGCGCACTCAGGCTGCGCGACTCGATGTGCCTTTGTGCTCGGCGAACAGGGAGATCATTTCCCGGTTGAAGGCGGGAATGTCGGACGGCTGGCGGCTGCTCACCCAGTTCCGATCGCGCACCACTTCCTTGTCTTCCCAGAAAGCGCCGGAATTGCGAATGTCGTCCTGAATGGTGTGATAGCTGGTCATCTTGCGTCCCTTGGTCAGGCCGGCGGAGACGAGCAGCCAAGGGGCGTGGCAGATTACGGCAATGGGCTTCTGCTCGCGGTCGATCCGGCGCACAAACTCTTGAGCCTTTCGGTTGACGCGGAGGGTGTCAGCGTTGAGCGCTCCGCCGGGGAGCAGTACCGCATCGAAATCGTCCGGGTCGGCCTCGTCCAGAGTCAAATCCACCGGGAAGGTATCGGCTTTGACGTCGTGGTTGAACCCTTGAACCGTCCCCGGCTTCGGAGCGGCAATCACCGTTTTGGCGCCGGCATCCTCCAGGGCTTTGCGCGGCTTGGTCATTTCCACTTGCTCGAAGTCGTTGGTTACAAGAATGGCGACTCTTATCCCGCTAAGATCTCTTTCGGCCATGATTCTCCTCCTTCGACGCGACTGGGGCATCGCCGGTTACGATGCCCCGTCGTCAGGAGGGGTTTTGTGGAGAAGCGTGCTGGATCAGCGCGCGACCGAAGGCGATTAAGCTACCTATTCACGAGAACCGGAGAGCCCGCCGCTATGCTTCGGCGAGCTGATCGGTGCGATGGAATTGATAGTCCAGTATCCGGGCAGCCAGCACCGGTGTCACTTCTTCTCCGGCTGCGTCCACCTGGCGCACGATCTCGCCGCGGCACTGAATTTCGGTGGCCGCCATCCCGAAAACGTCGGTCGGCAGTTCCACGCTGAACTCCAGGCGTGAATGGGGCTGCAAGGGCTCGTCGGTGCGGAAGAGCACGCCCGAGCGGCTGATGTTCTCGGTGGTTCCGTGGCGCCAGAGGTTTTCCCCCGGCACACGGTAGTGCACCGGAAGCTGCAAGGTAAACCGCGGCGCGCGTGGCGGTTGACTGGTTTCGGCGTCGATCGCAGGCTGCTTGCTCACAGACATTTTGGGTTTCTCCGTTTCAGGGGTTGGTTTCTCCAGCACTTCGCGTACTTTGCGGGTCAGGGCATCGAGCGTGAAGGGTTTCTGAAGGAAGTTGACGGATTCTTCGATCGTGCCATTGCGCCACACCGCACTCTCGGTGTAGCCCGACATGAACAGAATCCGCGTCTTGGGACTGAGGACGGCCATGCGCTGTGCCAGCTCGCGCCCATTCATCACCGGCATGATGATGTCGGTCAGCAGCAGGTGAATGAACCCGGCGTGGCGGCGCACCGCTTCCAGTGCCGCGGCTCCGTTCTCCGCCACCAGCACGGTGTAACCATGGGTCTCCAGGAACTGACGCGTAAGATCGCGGAGTTGCGGCTCGTCTTCCACCACCAGGATGGTCTCGTGGCCCTGAGGTGGACCGGCGGTTGCGGACTCCAGGGCGGGTTTCTCGGCTGCCGCTTCCACCCGCGGCAGGTACACCTTAAAGGTGGTGCCATGGCCGATTTCGCTATACACCCAGATGTAACCGCCGCTTTGCTTGACGATCCCGTAGACCATCGAGAGGCCGAGTCCGGTTCCCTTTTGTCCCTTAGTGGTGAAAAAGGGCTCAAAAATGTGCGACTGGGTTTCTTTGTCCATGCCCGCCCCGGTGTCGCTGATGGCCAGCATCACGTAATCGCCGGGCGTGACGCCCGGATGAAGGCGCGCGTAGGCATCGTCTAAAGCGACGTTGGCGGTCTCGATGGTCAGCTTGCCGCCGTTCGGCATGGCGTCGCGCCCGTTCACCACCAGGTTCATGATTACCTGCTCGATCTGGCTCGGGTCGGCCTTCACTTTGCCCAGTCCGCCGCCGGGGACGGTGACCAGCTCAACGTCTTCGCCGATCAGCCGCGGCAGCATCTTCAGGTTCTCCTGGACCACCGCGTTCAGGTCGAGCACTTTGGGCGTCAGCATCTGCTTGCGACTGAAAGCCAGGAGCTGCCGCGTCAGCGAGGTGGCACGGTCGGCGGCGTTGGCGATCTCCTGGGCGTAGCTGCGCAGTGCGGGGTCGGGACCGAGTTTCTGCAACAGAAACTCGCAATAGCCGGAGATCACCATGAGCAGATTGTTGAAGTCGTGGGCGATCCCGCCCGCCAGCCTGCCCACGGCCTCCATCTTCTGTGCCTGCCGCAGTTGCTGTTCGAGCGCGCGCTGCTCAGTGATGTCTTCGGCATAGAGCTCGAAGGAGACCGTCTTGTTGGTATTGCGGATGGGCCGGGCAGAGACACGCACCACCAGGGCCGATCCATCCCGCCGCGTCCACTCCGCCTCCGCCTTGTCGAAACGCCGGCCGCTGCGGAAGCACTCCAGCAGCGAAGCTCGTTGTTCAGAAGCGCGGTAAATATCGGTGGCCAGGTTGCGTCGCAGCAGTTCCTCGCCGCTGCTGAACCCCAGCATGGCGATCAGGGCGGGATTGGCGTCCACGAGTTGGCCATCGGCTTCGCAACGGCAGATGCCATAGGGCGCGTTGACCACCAGCGAGCGGAAGTTGGACTCCGAGGCCTTGAGTGCCTGCTGTGCCGAGCGCAGCGCCGCATTGAAGCCGCAGATCAGCAACGCCACAAATACGAACAGCGCCAGGTGGACCAGGTAATCCTTGAGCCCGTGGAGGGAGGGCTGCACCGGCAGAAAGAAATGGGCGTCGCCCAGCACGCAAAATGCGGTGGTGGTCAGGCCCGGTTTCCAGCCGCCAAACCAGGCGCTCACCATGACCGCCACAGCGAACACCAGCAGCCGGGTCTCGACCAGAGGGGAATAAAGCGTCAGCAGCAGCGCCACTGTGGTGGAGAGCAGCGCCACACCGTACCGAAGGACGGGCGGGTCCTCCGGCGGGACGAAGCGTGCGCGGGATCGGGGGAGCTCGAGAAACATAACCCGCCTCACAATTCGCATCCTAGCCGGGCATTCCGAAGTTGGAAAATTACGGCGGTCGCACCTGCGAGGTGGTCGAAAGGAGCAGGGGTGCATCGTCCCGCGATGCGTGCGCTGGTTACCCTTCTAGCCGCAGCCGGTCACGTTCCGCATACAACGCGGTCCACCAAGGCAGAGTAGGACCAAGGCAATGCAGCCCCGTCCGGGCAACACCTGGTGCTCACCCCTGCTCTTACCGCGGAGTCCACGCTGCTGGCGAAGAGCAGATACAACCCGAACAGGACCGCGAACTCGGCGATCCAAGAGCTGGCGCAGCATGAGGCAGGCCACGGCGCTGGGAACTCTGCGTCGGCTTGGCGGTAGCGGCATGCGCGGCAACCGGCATGGAAGCCGTGCGCGCACAAAAGTTGGCTAAATCTCGCCCACGACTTATCCGGCTGCTGTATGCATTCGCACTCCCGTGGTACGTGGCTAGTGGAGCGTGGGAAATCCTTGTGGTCCTGGTGAAGTACGGCTCAGGATTGACCATCCTCACAGCCTGCACCGCCTGGGATGCATGCCTGCGATACAGCATGGTGCGGAAATGTCTGCAACCGCGTTCCAGGACCAAGCCGCCTACGCCGCCCGCCTGCTCGATCATGCGACATTGCCCTGGGAGCCAGTGAGCCCCAAGGGACGTCGCACGCCGCCATCATTCGCGGCCTGGGTGCGTCCTTGGGTGCCGTGGTGCTCGCCACGTTGCGTGGCTGACCTTCGGGGTCGTGTGCCTCGGCGCGCTGTTCGCGTTCCTGGTCCGCTGAAGGCCGATCTTCAATTGACAGCGAAGCAGCGGTGCCTTAATGTAAGTGATTACTTACATGTCCACGACTCCAGTGCGCGTGCCGGCCCGCGACCGCCGATTGCAGATCATGCAAGCCGCCAAGCGGTTGTTTGCGCGCCAGGGATTCGATGGCACCACCACGCGGGAGATCGCGGCGCGCGCGCGGGTGAACGAAGCCATCATCTTTCGCCATTTCCCCAGCAAGGAAGACCTCTACTGGGCCATCATTGACGGCCAGTGCGAAGCCGGAGGCTGGCAGCAGGGCCTGAAGCGGCAGCTTGATTCGGGGGCAAGCGACCGCGAAGTCTTCATCGGAATTGCGGAGGAGATCCTCATTCGTCGCGCCAAGGACACCAACCTGAGCCGGCTCCTGCTCTACAGCGCGCTAGAAAACCAGCGGCGTTCGCAGCGATTCTTCCAGACCCATGTCGTGGCCTATTACGAACTGATTGCGGAATACATCCGCCGGCGGATCCAGGAAGGAGCGTTCCGCCCTGTGGACCCATTGCTGGCTGCGCGAGGGTTCGTCGGCATGATCGTGTACCATTCCCTGATTCAGGAGATCTTCGGGGCAAAACGCTATCAGAATTTCGACGTCAAACAGGTGAGCACGGCCCTTACCGACATCTGGCTGGGAGGAATGAAATCCTCCAATGGGCAGGCCCCCCGGCACGACCCACGATAAACTCATTCTAGGGCATTAGCGATGATTTTCGGCCTTCATATGAATCCTGAGCGCATTCTCAAGACTGCGGTGCTGGCCGCCGCTCTGGCTGCAGGACTGCTGCTTTCTGGCTGTAGCGAGAAAAAGCAGGCGGCGGTGCCGACGCGCGTGCCCGTTACCATTGCCGATGTGGTTCAAAAGACCGTCCCCGTGCAGGTGCGGGTGATCGGCAACGTGGAGCCCTACACGACGGTGGGGGTCAAGCCACAGATCACGGGCGAGATCGTGGGCGTGCATTTCTCCGAGGGCCAGGACGTCAAGAAGGGACAACTGCTGTTCACGTTCGACCCACGTCCGTTTGAAGCCGACTTGCTTCGCGCCCAAGCCAACCTGGCGCAAGATGAAGCCAAGGCGAAAAACGCTGAAATCGAGGCCCACCGCTATACCAAGCTGGTGGAGGCTGGGGTAGTGGCGAAGGAACAGGCCGAGCAGATCCAGACCAACCACGAAGCCATGGTCGCTACAGTAAAGGCCGATCGCGCGCAGGTAGAGTATGCGCGGGTACAATTGATCTACACCAAGATTTACTCTCCCATCGATGGCCGCACCGGCAGCCTGATGCTGCACCTCGGAAACGTAGTCAAGGCCAATCCCGACAACCCCATGATTACCATCAACCAGGTCAATCCCATCTATGTGACTTTTTCCGTGCCGCAACAGGTGCTGCCGGAGATCAAGCAGCAAATGGCCAAGGGCAAGCTGAGGGTTACCGCCATTATCCAAGGCCAGGAAGACCGCCCGGAAACTGGCACGCTGACCTTCGTGGACAACAATGTTGACCTCAATACCGGGACAATCAAGCTGAAGGGCACGTTTGAGAACAGCACGCGGCGGCTGTGGCCGGGACAGTACGTCAACGTGGCGCTGACTCTAAGCGAAGAGCCCAATGCCATCGTGGTGCCGACACAGGCGATCGTCACCGGACAGGAGGGGCCGTTCGTGTTCGTCGTGAAGCCTGATCTGACGGCCGAATCGCGGCCGGTAAAGGTGGAACGCAACGTAGACAACCAGGCGGTGATCGAATCCGGGCTGAGCGCCGGGGAGAAAGTGGTCACCGACGGCCAAATCCGGCTGGTACCCGGCAGCAAGGTCGAGATCAAAAACGGCGGCCTGCAGGCACAGGAAACCAAGCCGTGAACCTGGCCGAACTCTTCATCAAGCGTCCGGTCATGACCACCCTGGTCATGGCTGCGATTCTCCTGTTCGGGATCATGGGCTATCGCCTGCTGCCGGTCAACGACCTGCCCAACGTCGATTTTCCCACCATTCTGGTGAGTGCCACTCTGCCCGGCGCCACCCCGGACACCATGGCCTCAGCGGTGGCGCTGCCGCTCGAAAAGCAGTTTTCCACCATCGCCGGCGTCGACAATATGACCTCGGTGAGCGCCCAGGGTGCCAGCAGCATCACCTTGCAGTTCGCCCTCGACCGCAACATCGACGCCGCCGCGCAGGACGTGCAGTCGATGATCTCCAAGGCGGCCCACGATCTGCCGCAGAACATGCCGGCGCCGCCTTCCTACCAGAAGGTGAATCCTGCTGACCAGCCCATTCTTTACCTGGCGCTGAGTTCACCCACGCTGCGGCTTTCCGACGTGGATGAGTACGCCGAGACGCTGATGGCGCAACGCATCTCCATGGTCAGTGGCGTGGCCCAGGTGCAGGTGTACGGATCGCAGAAGTACGCGGTGCACGTGCAGCTCGATCCTCGGGCGCTCGCCTACCGGCAGCTCGGCATCGACGAGGTGGAGAATGCCGTCGAGAACGGCAACGTAAACCTGCCCACGGGCACGCTCTACGGCCAGCACCAGGCTTTTACCGTTCAGGCGAATGGGCAGCTCATGAATGCTGCCGCCTACCGCCCGCTGATCGTGGCCTACCGCAATGGAGCGCCGGTACGCATCGACCAGATCGGAACCGCCATCGACAGCGTGGAGAACGACAAGCTGGCGGCCTGGTACAACGACACGCGGTCCATTGTTCTGGCCATCCAGCGCCAGCCCGGCACCAATACCATCGAGGTGGTGAACTCGATCAAGGCTCTGCTCCCCACCTTCCGCAAGCAGATGCCTGCCTCGGTGGACTTGAACATTCTTTACGACCGCTCCGACTCCATCCGCGATTCAGTCAATGACGTGAAGTTCACCCTGCTGCTGACCATCGGCTTGGTCATCATGGTGATCTTCCTTTTCCTGCGGAATGTCTCGGCCACCATCATCCCCAGCCTGGCGCTCCCGATGTCGATCGTGGGCACCTTCGCGGTGATGTACCTGCTGGGCTACACGATCGACAACCTCTCGTTGATGGCGCTCACGCTCTCGGTCGGCTTCGTGGTGGACGACGCTATCGTGATGCTGGAAAACATCGTGCGCCACATGGAAGGCGGCGAGGGCGTCCTGCAAGCGGCGCTGGCCGGATCGAAGGAGATCGGCTTCACCATTCTGTCCATGACCCTCTCGCTGGCGGCGGTCTTCCTGCCGGTGCTCTTTATGGGCGGAATTCTGGGACGACTGCTGCACGAGTTCGCCGTGACCATCGGCGCGGCCATCCTGGTTTCTGGCGTGGTGTCGCTGACCTTAACGCCCATGCTGTGCAGCCGTTTCCTGCGTCCGCCGAAAGAAGAGCATCACGGACGTTTGTATCGCCTCTCCGAGCAGGGCTTCGACGCCATGCTGGGACTCTATGTGCGCACCTTGAAGCCAGTGCTGCGGCATCGGGTGGCCACCATGCTGGTTTTGGTGGCTTTGGTGGTGGGAACAGGGATCCTGTTTACCGCGATCCCCGGCGGCTTCCTGCCCAGCGAGGACACTGGCTCGGTCTTTATGTTCACCGAGGCGCAGCAGGGGATTTCCTTCGATTCCATGAAGACGCACCAGAGAGAGCTGGCCAAAATTGTGCTGGCGAGCCCCTACGTGGACAACATCTTCTCGAGCGTGGGGGCCAGCGGGCCGAACGCCACGCTGAACACCGGGCGCATCTTCATGCGCCTGAAGCCGCGCAGCACGCGGCCGCACGTGGATGAGGTGATCCAGCGCCTGCGTCCCAAGCTGGCGGTGGTCCCGGGACTGCGGGCCTTCATGCAGAACCTGCCCCCGATCCGCATCGGAGGCCAGCTCACGAAATCGCTCTACCAGTTCACGCTGCAGAGCCCGGACACGAGCGAACTTTATCGCTACGCCCCGCAACTGGAGTCCAAGCTGCGGGGGCTGAAAGAATTGCAGGACGTCACCAGCGACCTGCTGGTAGCCAATCCGCAGGTGAATGTTGAAATTGATCGCGACAAGGCAGCCACGCTGGGGGTGACCGCACAGCAGATCGAAGATGCGCTCTACAGCGCCTATGGCACGCGCCAAGTCTCCACCATCTATGCGCCCAATAACGAATATCGGGTGATCCTGGAGCTGCTGCCGAAGTACCAACTCGATCCAGCGGCGTTGCCGCTGCTCTACATCCGTTCAAGCAAGGGCAACTTGGTGCCGCTGGACGCCGTAGCCACTCTGACCAAGAACCTCGGGCCCATGACCATCAACCACCTGGGCCAGTTACCGGCGGTGACCATCTCGTTCAACCTAGCGCCTGGCGTGGCCTTGGGCCAGGCAGTCGATTCGGTAGACAAAATCGCCAAGCAGGTGCTGCCCTCCACGATTACCACCAGCTTCCAGGGAACCGCGCAGGCGTTTCAGTCCTCGTTCCGCGGCCTGGGCGTGCTGCTCATCATGGCCATCCTGGTGATCTACATCGTACTGGGCATTCTGTACGAGAGCTTCATCCACCCCATCACGATCCTCTCCGGGCTGCCGGCGGCGGGATTCGGCGCACTGCTCACGCTTTGGATCTTCCGCCAGCCCTTCTGGCCGCTGGAGTGGCGCGTCACCGACCTGAACCTCTACGGCTTCGTGGGACTGATCATGCTGGTGGGCATCGTGAAGAAGAACGCCATCATGATGATCGATTTCGCGCTGGAGGCGCAGCGCAAGGAGGGCAAGAGCCCGGGCGATGCTATCTACGAAGGCGCCATCATCCGCTTCCGTCCCATCATGATGACTACCATGGCCGCCCTGATGGGCACGCTGCCCATCGCGCTCGGCTTCGGCGCCGGTGCCGAGGCGCGCCGCCCGCTGGGACTGGCAGTCGTGGGCGGGCTGATCGTCTCGCAATTGCTTACGCTCTACATCACTCCTGTTTTCTATACCTACATGGAAGGCTTACAGAATCGGCTGGGACGCTTCCGCCGCAAGAAGAAAACCACAGCCGAGGAATTGACTGTAGGCGAGCCGGAACTGGTGGACAGCCAGGATTAGGCCGAGCTATCCCGCTTTGGGCGAAGGTAACAGTGCGGTTGTCCGCCAGGTCAATGTCTTGGACATACCGCGGTAACTTGATGCTCGGGTATCCTCGCCGCAAACTCTCACGATGACTGCTTCTCCCGATCGCAACGGTCTGATGCCGCTCGTCCTCGGGTCAATTTTCCTTCTGGCCAGCAATCTGATGGGGCACGGCCTCGGTTTCGCCCCCGACCTGCGTGGCGCCCTGCTCCTGGCTGCCATTGGATTACTTCTCTTCGCGCTCGCTGGCCGCCGCTCCGAGTGGCGAGCAGCGTGTCTTCGCGTGCTCCAGCTCATGCTGGCTCTTGGCGCTTTCTCCGCGGTCGCGGCCTTCGTTGAAAGCGATCTGCAGGAGTTCCATTGGACGGCACCACAGGACTGGGGCGCGACTCCGCCGCCACAGGTTATGTTTGCCACCATCTACGCGGTGGCGTCTCTGGTGGCGCTGCTGGGAATCAGCGTGAAGGCACGGCACCGGCGCAGTGGCGGGCCGGCGCAAATGCTGATAACAGCAGATTAGGCATCACTCTTCTTACACGTCTTACACGTCTTCGCTCAGCCGGCGTTTCAGGTAAGCCGTCAAGTCTGGGCCGGCGGGGTTGGCCAGCACCATGTCCACCCAGGCTTGGCGCTCGAAGCACAACACACGCAGGTCCCAGACTGTGGACGCCAGCCCGGTGGGGGTGACGTATTGGAGGTGGCTGGTTTCGTCGGCGGCCGACAGATAAACCTGGTGATAGAGCTCATTGTCGTCGGCCCACCAATCGAGAGAGATAAAGTTGGCGCTTGGCCCTTCATGCACGCTCATGAAGCCCACGCCGTAGTGGCGGCGGCCAGGGGCCAGCGGTTGCCGCAACCAGCGCCGCGCCGCCTCCTTGGCCGAAGCCAGCAGCTCCGGACGGACCGATCCACCCGCCAGGGTGATGGAGTACACTTTGATGCGCCAGTCCGCTTCTTCCCATAGCTCGAGGAAGCGGATTGGGCGTCTGCGGTAGCTCTCAAGCAACTCGGTCATGCGCCGCCCATGATACACATCCGACGAGTTTCAAGCTTCGAGTTTCAAGCTGTTCGCGAGGCGGGCTGCTGCACATCGCGGTTCACCGGAGATGAGATTACCTAAAACTGCGAGCGAGGTCTTTATGGCCGATCTAGCCGACAAGAAATGCGTACCCTGCCGCGGCGGTGTACCGCCGCTGAAAGGCGCGGAGCTAACTGCGTTCGAGAAACAGCTGCCGGGCTGGGAAGTGGTAAACGAGCACCATTTGAAGAAGGCGTTCAGTTTTCCGGATTTCCAGACGGCGCTGGACTTTGTCAATCGCGTGGGTGCGGTGGCGGAGGAGCAGGGACATCATCCCGACATTTTCCTGGCGTGGGGGAAGGTGGAGATCACGCTCTGGACCCACAAGATCGATGGGCTGACCGAGAGCGACTTCATCTTGGCGGCTAAAATCGAGCGGCTAAAGCGCGAGTCCGCCGCGGCATAGATCGCTACTGAAAATGCGGCGCGGGCGGTGTGACCTGCCTGACGCCGTTCTCCTCCAGCGAGGTCCAACGGACAGGGA
>Ga0335081_10019766_pt1 | contig 10890 bp, 5 predicted proteins | sample Lox_Sample_35_FD_206713 | JGI IMG/M metagenome (GOLD analysis project Ga0335081, IMG submission 206713) | Soil microbial communities from Loxahatchee National Wildlife Refuge, Florida, United States - Lox_Sample_3.5 | ecosystem: Environmental > Terrestrial > Soil > Wetlands | place: USA: Florida...
GCCCGGTGTTCGGCGGCAGAGTCGTCAGCTTCGATGCGGCAAAGGCCAAAGCCGTACCCGGCGTCAAAGATGTCGTGCAGGTTTCGACTGGCGTCGCGGTTGTCGCCGACAGCACCTGGGCCGCCATCGAAGGCCGGCGCAAGCTCGAAGTGAAGTTCGACGAAGGCAAGGTCGCTGCGTTCAGCACGCCCGCTATCACGCAGTCGTTCATCGATGCCGTGCAGCAGGGCGGCGGCGCGTCCATGCGCAAGAACGGCGATCCCGCCGCAGCCCTCGCGGCCGCCGCGAAGAAAATCGAAGCGGTCTACGAAACGCCGTACCTGGCTCACGCGCCCATGGAGCCGCTCAACTGCACCGCCTGGGTCAAGCCGGATTCGTGCGAGATCTGGGCTTCCACGCAAGGCCAGAGTTCCGCCCGCGCGGCAGGCGTCCGCATCACCGGCCTGCCTCCCGAGAAGGTCGAGGTCCACACCTTGTATATGGGCGGCGGTTTCGGCCGCCGCGCCCGCGAGGACTACATGGCCGAGGCGGTCGAAATCTCCAAGGCCATCCAGGCTCCGGTCAAGCTTACCTGGACTCGCGAAGACGACATGCAGCACGACGCCTACCGGCCCGCTTCCTATTGCAAGTTCGCCGGCGGCCTGGATACCGAAGGCTGGCCGTCCGTCTGGACCACCGCCATCGCTTGCACCCGCTTCGGCGGCGACGGCACCGCCGTCGAAGGCATCCACAACGGCCCCTACACGCTGCCCAACATGGCGGTCGACTATCACAACGTCGATCCGGGCATCCCCGTCAGCTACTGGCGCTCCGTCGGTTACTCCCAGAACGTTTTCTTCGGCGAATCCTTCATCGACGAAATGGCCCACGCCGGAGGCAAGGATCCGGTCGAACTGCGCCGCCGGCTGGTTTCGCAATCTCCTCAGGGCGCCCGACTGCTGGCCGCCCTGAACCTGGCCGCCGAAAAAGCCGGTTGGGGCAAACCGCTTCCCGCCGGACGCGCCCGTGGTGTTTCCATCACCAACAATATCGGCAGCGTCACCGTGCAGATCGCCGAGATTTCGGTTCCCAACGGCAAGCTCAAGGTGCATCGCGTGGTCTGCGCCGTGGATTGCGGCCAGCCGGTGAATCCCGCGGGCATCCAGCAGCAGATCGAAAGCGGCATCGCGTTCGGCCTGTCCGCCGCGCTCAAAGGCGGCATCACCATCAAGGACGGCCGCGTCGAACAGGGTAACTTCCACGACTACGACGTCGTCCGCATCGACGAGATGCCGAAGGTGGAAGTACACATCGTGCCCAGCCAGGCCGCCCCCGGCGGTATCGGCGAAGCCAGTACCCCCGGTATCGCGCCAGCCGTCTGCAATGCCATTTTCGCCGCGACCGGCAAGCGCATCCGCCGCCTCCCGATCCACCCCGAAGACCTGGCGTAGGCGGGAGCTGGTGGGGCAGACGGTGCCGTCTGCCCTTCAATCCTCGCGCAACGCAGTCAGCGGATCTACTCTGGCGGCGCGGCGCGCGGGCACATAGGACGCGAGGAAAGAAACCGCGGCCAGCAGCACAGTCGTCGTTGCGTACGTGACGGCATCGGTCGGACTGATGCCGAACAGCAAACGGGTGAGCGCTCGGCTTGCTACAACGCAAATCGCGAGTCCGATCGCCAAGCCAACACCCGTCAACAGCAGCGATTCTCGCAACACGGTCCGAAGCGTCTGGCGCGGCGTGGCGCCCAACGCCATCCGTATGCCGAATTCACGGGTCCGCCGCGCCGTATAGAATGCCGTCACAGCGTAGAGGCCGATGGACCCAAGCGCCAACGACCCGATCGCGAACAAGGTGAGCAACGTCACCACCGCGCGGATCGGAGACGTGAATTCCAACCACTCGGCCTCCATGGTTCGGACCGAAAACACCGTGAGGCGAGAATCAACCTGGCGAATTGACGCGCGCACCGCGGGCGCCAGAGTGGAAAGGTCTCCGGCATACCGGATGTGAAACGTGCGTTCCTGCGGGGCTTCCTGATCGGCGATGAACAGGAACGGGCGGCGCTCGGATGGCGCCAGGCCGGAAAACGATCCGTCCTGCCCGACTCCGTTGAAGGCCGCGTCTGCCACCACGCCCACAACTTCAAGCGTGTCCTGGCCTATCGTGAGTCTACGGCCAACGGCAGACTGGTTCGGCCACAGTGCCTGAGCCAGCTTGCGGTTGATGACGGCGGCGTTGCGGTCGCTGGGCGAGAAATCACGGCCGGAGAGAACGGAAACGCCGAGAGTGCGCATGTAGTCCGGACCAGCCAACGTGACGTCGGTTGGCGCCGGTCGATCCGAACCCACGGTGCGCACGGGAACGGCCATTCCAGGATGGCTGTGAGGCGGCGCCGCGATCGCCCACGAGACCGAGACGACGCCGGGTAGAGCGCGCACTCGCTGGCGGAGCCCCTCCAGCATTCCCGGCTGCTGCATGCTCGCGAAGTTGACACCGGCAAGCAGCACGTGGTCGCGGTTGTAGCCGAGGTCGGTAGTGTCGATGAGCGCGAGCGAGCGCCAGGCCAAGCCACCGCCAATCAGCAGAATCACGCACAGCACGAGCTGCCCAACCACAAGCGTTGATGCCAGCTTGGAACGGCCGTGGATGACGCCGTGCTCGCCGGCTTTGAGCGATGGCAGCAGCTCGTGGCGCCACGCGCGGAGGGCCGGTCCAATGGTGAATGCCAGCGTGCCTACTAGAGCCAACGCGAGCGCATAGACCGCCACGCGCCAATCGGGCGTGAGATCCACGTCAAAGGAAGCGCCGGATTCAAGAGGCGGCAGCAGCCTGACCAGCGCACGGGTGGCCCAGTTCGCGAAGAGCCATGCGGCACCCGCGGCCATGAGCGACAGCACCAGGCCTTCGACGAAGAGCATGCGGAGGAGCCGCGAGCCGGACGCGCCCATCGAGAGCCGGATGGCGACCTCGCGCTGGCGGGTGATGGCTCGCGCGAGCATCAGGTTCGCGACATTGGCGCAGACGATCACCAAGGTCAGCAACGCAACCGCCATCACGATCGCCAGGAACAGACGCGCCTGCCGTCCGGAGTTCGGGCCGAAAGCCGTGGCGCTGTAAAGGGCGAGCACCAGTTTTTTGCCGCGCAGGAGCTCCGGGTAGGCCGATTGCAGATTTTGCGACAGGTCGTCGAACTCCGCCTGCGCGGATGAAAGCGACGCGCCTTCCGCGAGCCGGCCGATCATCTCGATGCCGCTGCCCAGGTGTTCCTGCCGCCAACCGGAATCGTGCAGCCGCGCGTAGGCGATCAGGGGAACGCAGATCTCGAGATTGGGGGCGAAGGTCGCACCGTGGAAGTGCGGCGGGGCAACTCCCACGATGGTGGCGGCGTAGCCGTTGAGCATCACGGTCTGGCCCAGAATGTTGGGCGCACTCTGGAATTGGGTCTGCCAGACAGGGTAGGTAATGATGGCGGCCATCGGGGCAGCGCCGCGCGATTCATCATCCGTGAACGAGCGGCCCATGGCCAGGCGCACTTGCAGCGGCTCGAAGTAATTCCCGGTAACCAGCATGCCGCGCAGCCGATAGGTCGAGCCATCGGAGAGCATCATATTGAAACGCTCGAACCTGGTGGCAGTGATGGATCGCATGGTGCGAGAGTTGCCGCCGTAGTTCAGGTACTCGGGAAAGCTGTTGTCGCCGGGGTCGGTGAGACGGCCCTTTCGCATGACGCCGAAGCTGACCAAACCGTCCGCTGAGATACCTGGCGCGGGCTTGCTGAGGATGGAGTGGACGATGGAGTAGATGGTGGTATTCCAGCCGAGTCCGAGCGCAATCATGGCGATGGCGGCTGCGCTGAAGCCCGGAGCCCGGAAAAGAATGCGGGTGCCGTGCCGCAGATCGCTGAAGAGTTGCTCGAGAGCAACACGCCACGAAGAAGGCTGCGGCGCAGGCATCGTCGACGCAAGGGAGAGCGTTGTAAATCGGTTTCTCGTGGGCGCCCGGGGGCTGCGGTCTACCGGGTCTTCGGCTCCGGTAACGCGGACGGACAGAGCGCCCTCGCGGCGGATGTCGAGAGTAGTGATCTCGGCGAATTCCTGGTCGTCGAATTGAAGGGGGATGCCGGGGACCGCGGCGAAAGCCTTCGTGCGGCGGTGCGCCCATGCGGCCAGGGCTACGAGCACCGACAACACCGCCACGAAGGGAACGGCGTTCTGAATGGCCCAGAGTTCCAACCCGATTCCAACGCTCAGAACAAACACGAAACCTATGGCAAACAGCCCCAGCCGCACCTGTAGATTCGCCTTGCCGGGAAGATACGAGCAGGCAAAGGGCAGCTTGCGAAACCCGTGAAGCGACAATTCGAGCATCAGCGCAGCCGCGGCAGCCATGATCGCCAAGTGCCGACAGGCCGCGCCGGCCGGCCAGATCGCCAGGAAGAGCAGCGCGGAGGCAACCCAGACGGGGACCGCCGAAAGCGCGGCGAGCGATTTGCGCACCGCCGCGAAGTAGGCGGATGGGGCTTCGACTGCGGTGATGCGAAAGATCCAGTTGGCGGGAAGCGTGATGGGCAGAGCGAACACGCCCCGAGCTCCGATGATGGCAAAGAAAAGCAGGACGAAGCTGCCGACCAGCAGGGGCGCATTGGGTTGGTTCCAGCGAGCGGTGCGCCATATCAGCTCGTACGAGGACGGTCCGTAGATCAGGTCGCGGGTGTAAGCCAGCGCGATCGCCAGGCCGATGCCGCCGTAGGCCGCCAGCAGCAGGCGATGATGGCGGCTGCGAGCCACGGTGCGGGCGGTGAACAGGAGAATCGCGCGGTCGATCGGCCGCCGCAGGAACTTCGCAGCCAAGTTACCGGCGAAGCGCATGGCGGGACGCGAGCGATCCTGGGGAGCGATGTCGGGCTGCTCGATGATGCGGCGGGCATTGCGGTGGAAGGCGAGCGCAAACGCGGCGGCCGCCAGGGGCACGGCGACAAGCAAGCTGGCTGCGGCTTTCGCCGCGAGCCAAGGGCCATCCCCAAACTCTCCGGCGCCACTCAACTCGTGGTACAAACCGACGAACCAGGACGAGGGCAGCCGGTTGGGAAATGGAGGCTTGAGAAAGTAGAGCCCGAGAATGGCGAAGAAGGCCGCCATCTGAAAAAAGCTGGAGAGCTTCAGGAACAGGCGGTAGGGCAAGAGCTGCGAGGCAGCACTCTGGATCGCCAGCATGCCGCAGCACACCAGCAGGCCTGCCGCCGTCATGGTGAGCCACCACGCGCCGAACGAGCGCAGGAGAAACAGCAGGCTGGCGCCAGTCGGGGCGAGCGCGATGGGAAACGCCAGGCCGGTGAAGCTGTTGACGGCGCCGATGCTGATTCCGAGCGTAGTGCCGACCGCCGCTAGCTTGGCGAGAAAGATGGTCCGCGCCCGCACGGGCAGCACACCGAGAATCAGGCAATCGCGGCGGTCGGGAAGCACGGTGTTCCAGGCCAGAACCGTAAACAGGCCCGCGATGGCCATGGTGGTGCCAATCAGGAACTCTACATCCAGCCGGGCGAATGCGATCAACTGCGCCCATGGCAACTTGGAAAGGCCGTACCGCGGCGCGATATAGATCGCCAACGTGAGGCTGAATGCCGCCAGCATGGCGGCGAACTGGCCGAGCAGGCGCTGGATTTCGCCGCGTGAAGAGAGCAGTTCCAGGTCGAGGATGCGGACCAGGAAGTCACGGTACAGGACTCGAAACTGGCGGCGCTTCTTGACCATCGTCAGGCTTCCATGAGCTGAACGATCTGCTGGGTAATGGCCGGCGTGTCCTGCTCGATCGCCAACTGGGCGAAGATCTCTTCGAGCGTGGGGAGCGACATCAGAGCGCGGAGCTGCTCGATGGAATCGTTGGCCACCACGCGGCCCTCGTGCAGGATCACCACGCGCGAGCAGACGCGCTCCACGGTTTCCAGTTCATGCGAGCTGAACAGGACCACCTTGCCGCGCGCGGCGAGCTCGCGGATGAGGTCGCGAAGCACGAGCGCGGAATTGACGTCCAGGCCGGAGAACGGCTCGTCCAAGAGCAGCAGTTCCGGATTGTGCAACAGGGCGGCGGCGAGCAGCACCTTCTGGCGCATTCCTTTCGAGTAGGAAGAAATCGCCACGTAGCGGTCTCCCCAGAGGGAAAGCAGGCGCAGGAAACCCTCGATTTTTTCAGCGAGCATCCGCTCGGGTATGCCGCGCAACTGACCCACCATCTCCAGGTATTCGGCGCCGGTGAGGTGCAGGTAGAGGTGCGGCTCCTCGGGAACGTAGCCGAGCATCTGGCGGTAGGCCATAGGGTCGCGGTCGACCCGTTGTCCCCGAAACAGGATTTCGCCTTCGCTGGGGTCGATGAGCCCGGTGATCATTTTCAGGGTGGTGGATTTGCCGGAGCCGTTGGGTCCGAGATAGCCGGTGACTTCTCCGGTGCGAGCAATGAAGCTCACGTCGTCGACGGCCGGTATGCCGGAGTAGCGTTTGGTTACCGAGCGTAGTTCGAGCATAAGCGGCCTCGACGGGACATCCGGATGCGCCTGGCGGAAAAACTGTGGACCCATTGCGAGAGCCCGATCACCGCGAAGGCGATTACGCCCACCAGGCTGATCGCGATGACGATCAGGGTAGCCAGATTGATAGGCATCCGTGGAACGGGCGTAGTTGTGGCGATGTGCACGAAGCTGTGGCGCCGGACAAACTCCAGGGCCAACCCGCCGGCGCTGACCTGCACCAGAGCCAGAATGAGGGCGGCGGCGACTTTCCACGAGCCGGAGCGCAGGAGCCACTGACGGGCGAGAGAAACCAGGCCGTCCAAGAGCAGCGAGCGGCCACCTTCGGTCCCGGAAGCTTCGTCGAAGATCCAGAGCATCTCGCCGGCGAATTGCCTGCGGAAGACGGGAGGGTGCAGCCGCAGCAGCCAGCGGTAGAACGTTCGTGTCATGTGGCCCTCCGGGGAGATCGCAGGTGGACGCGGGCCTCGCGTACCACACCTTCGAGGCGCGCGATCTCGGCCGCCAGCACGCCGCGGCCGAAGCGGGACATCCGGTAGTACCGCCGGCGCGGATCGTCATTGGCGAGCCGGTGGGGCGATTCTTCGACCAGGCCCTGCACCATCAACTTTTGAAGGTTGTCGTAGAGAGTCCCCGGGCCGAGCTTGTACTGGCCTTCGGATTGGCGGGCGACCTCCTGCATGATCCCGTAGCCATGCCGGTCCTCGCCGGCCAGGGAAAGCAGGATGTGGAGAGCCGCCGGAGAGAGGGGGAGAAACGGACTGTAATCCTCGTTCATTCGATTTCCGTTATATCGGAATCCGAGTTAGTTGTCAAGGGGGAAAGAGAACCCGGCACAACACGAGCGCGAACAGCCATCCTCATTGCAGTTGACCCGGTTGATCAGCCCTGCGGCGTTGATCGCGCGTAATCGGCCAAAAGCGGCTCTACGAAGCCAGTAGGTTGACCCAACGCAGGCCTTTGAATCGGGCGAACTCTCCATCGCAAGAGCGACAGTCTGAATCAGGTTTCTTATCTTAGCGCTTAGGGGATGACATCCTGCCCTACTTCGATTTGATGGGGGCGCCGTCTCTTATCTCGTCGGTGGCGCGGCGGACGATCAGGTCGCCGGGCTTCAGATTGCCGATTACCTGGACCAGGTCGCCTTCGGCCACGCCCGGTTTCACGTCGACCCATTCGGCGCGGCCGGCGCGGTTGCGAATCACGAAGGTGCGTTCGGTGGTGGTCACGACGCTGGTCTTGGGAACCCATTGTTCGGCGCCCTGGCTCCGCACCGGCCATTTGACGCTCGGGTACATGCCGGGAGCGAGGGTGCCGTCGGGGTTCATCAAGTCCAGTTCAACCGGCATGCTGCGGGTCTTCTGATCGAGAGCGTCGGCGATGCGCGCGATCTTGCCGGAATAGGCGCGGCGGGGATATGCGGGCACCGTGAACTCGACGCTGGCTCCGCGGACGATGCCGCCGACGTATTCCTCGGGCACGGGAATGACCACGCGCAGATGCGAGACCTGCTGAATCACGAGGAGCGCGGGATCGGCGCCGGGACCGACCAGAGCGCCCGGGTGAACCAGGCGATCGGTGACTATACCGTCAAACGGCGCCGTGATCTTGAGGTACGCCAGCATGGCTTTCAGGGCGTTCACCGCGGACTGCGCGGCGGCGCTGGCCCGCTGCCGGGACCGGACCAGGGCCTGCTCGGCCTCGACTTGTTTCTGCGCTTGGACCAGGTCGTTGCCAGCGACGGCGCCGGGAGTTTTGGCGGCCTCCTGAGTGCGGTCGTAGGTGCTTTGAGCGGCGGCGAGCCGGGCTTCGGCTTGCAGACGGTCGGCCTCGGCGGCCTGGAACTTGGATTCGGCCTCGGCGATCTGCGCTTCCATTTCGGGGGCGGTCAAGCTGACGAGGAGTTCGCCTTCCTTTACGACGCTGCCGCGGTCGACCAGCACTTGCTCGACATAGCCGGGCACTTTGGCGTGGAGCGAGACACTGAGGTAGGGCCAGATCTCGGCTGGAAGATCGACGGTACGGGAGATTGGCTTGGAGACTACGGGGGTGAGGTCGGTGGTTTGCGCTTGAGCGAGGGAGAAGGAGATGGCTAGGGAGATCAGGATGCCGATGATTGGTCGCGGGGAGGACGGATTGTTCACCGCCGAGACGCCGAGACGCCGAGGCACACGATAACAAGGGTCAAAACCTGAGGGCGCGGAGATGGCGGAATCGTAGATGTCGCGGCCGGCTGACCGAGGCGGGTGCGCAGAATATTCACCGCCGAGACGCGGAGACGCGGAATTGTTCACCGCCGAGACGCGGAGACGCCGAGGAACACGAACACAATGGTCACAAACTGAGGGCGCGGAGATGGCGGAATCGTAGATGTCGCGGCCGGCTGACCGAGGCGGGTGCGCAGAATATTCACCGCCTAGACGCGGAGACGCGGAATTGTTCACCGCCGAGACGCGGAGACGCCGAGGAACACGAATACAATGGTCACAAACTGAGGGCGCGGAGATGGCGGAATCGTAGGCGTCGGGGACGGTGTCGATTCTGGCCTCTGACTTCTGGCTTCTGTCTTCTTTCTTAGGGTTCTTCATAGTAGCGGCTCGCGGGGTCTAGCGGGTTCAGGGAGGGGGATGTTACCGACGCTCTCCGTTGCAGGATGGCGTAGATCGACGGGAGGACGGTCAGGGTCGCGAAGGTCGAGACGAGCAAGCCACCGATCACAGCGCGGCCGAGAGGCGCGGCTTGCGGGCCGCCTTCACCGAATCCGACAGCCATCGGCAGCATGCCGAAGATCATGGCGGCGGCGGTCATCAGGATCGCGCGCAGGCGGCTGCTCGCGCCGATGCGAGTGGCCTCCAGGATCGGCCGGTTTTCGTGGCGCGCGCGTTCGGCGAATGTGACCAGCAGAATCGAGTTCGCTACGGCGATCCCGATGGCCATGATGGCACCCATGAACGACTGGATGTTGAGCGTGGTGGCAGTGACTTTGAGCATCAGCAGGACGCCGCACAGGACGGCGGGAACCGTCAGGACGATCGCCAGCGCCAGCCGCACGGATTGGAAGTTGGCCGAGAGCAGAAGAAAGATCACTACGACGGCGAGCAACAGGCCGGTTCGCAATCCGGAGATGGTCTGCTCCAAGGGAGGGATTTCGCCGCGCGTTGCGACCGAGACGCCGCGAGGCGGGGCGCCCGCGCCGGCGACCGCCTGGCGGATTTTGGCGGCGGCCTCCGCGAGCGTGATGTCGTGGATGTTGGCGGTGAGGCTGACGACTCGCTGGCCGTTATAGCGGTCTATCTCGCCGGGCATGGTGTTGGGCTTCAGGCTTGCGATGTCGTCCAAGAGAGGCTTGGGGCGGCCCGCCGGCATCACCGGGACGCTGCCAACCTGCTCGACGCTTTGCACCTGGTTCTGCGGCAGTTCGACCTGAATCTGGAAGGCGTTGCCGGAGTTGGGATCGCGCCAATAGTTCGGATCGGTGAACCGGGACGATGATGTGGCCGGCACGACCGAATGCACGACGTCGGCCATGGTCAGCCCGAACTGGCCGGTGCGATTGCGATCGATGTTGATGTCGAGAGTGGGGTAGTTCATCTCCTGCGAGAACCTGAGGTCGCGAATGAAACCCAGCTTGGCGAGAGAGGCCTGGATCTTCTGGGCGTGCTCGTAATCGGCCTGGAGGTTGATCCCCTGAACGGCGACTTCGACGGGAGTGGGCGAGCCGAAACTCATCACCTGGGTGACGATGTCGCCGGCCTCGAAGGAGACCTCTGTCCCGGGCAACTCGCGCTGGAGGCTGGCCCGCAGGCGTTCGCGGAGAGGTTCGCCGCGGGAAGCGCCGGGTTTGAGGGAAACCTGGATAATTGCGTCCTGCGGCCCGCTGGTGAACAGGTGAATCAGGTCCACGGGATAGCTGGAAGGCACGACTCCCACGAAATCGCTCGTGATCCGGATGTTGTCGGGGCCGGCTTCGCGGCGAATGATGTCGAGCGCGTGAAGCACGATCCGCTCGTTTTCTTCGATCCGCGTGCCGGCGGGAGCGCGCAGGCGGAGCCGGTAAAGGGGAGCATTGGCGTCGGGGAACAGCTCGGTTCCCATGCGAGGCAGCAGATAATACAGCAGTCCGAGCGCGGAAACCAGATAGACGATCCCGAGCGGCCAACGGAGCCGCAACACGACATTCAGATAGCGCTCATAGACCCGTCTCAAGAAACCGTGCTCCTCGCCGCGATGGGCTTCCCTCATCAGCCATGTGGAGAAGACCGGCACCAGGCTGCTGGAGAGCAGGTAGGAGGCGATCATCGAGAAGGCGACAGCCAGGGACAGCGGAACGAAAAGCTGGCGCGCCACGCCGATCATGAAGAAGGAAGGAACGAAGACGGCGAGGATAC
>Ga0335081_10019767_pt1 | contig 10890 bp, 11 predicted proteins | sample Lox_Sample_35_FD_206713 | JGI IMG/M metagenome (GOLD analysis project Ga0335081, IMG submission 206713) | Soil microbial communities from Loxahatchee National Wildlife Refuge, Florida, United States - Lox_Sample_3.5 | ecosystem: Environmental > Terrestrial > Soil > Wetlands | place: USA...
CGACAGTGTTCTTTTATCCCTTCGGAAATCCCCTGACTCGCGTCTTTTTCGAGCATGACGCGCACGGGCACATAACGGCGGCAGTTTTGCAGGACGACCGCCACGAAGAGCGCTGGGAGAAGCGCAGTCCGGCGCCGGCCCGCTAGGCACAGAATGCCGGGAATTCGTCCGCTCTGCAACCGCGATCGGGGGCCGGAACGGAACCCGACGGGGCGGGGCTTCGTATCCTGTGTGCGAGAAGTTTCGGGTCCGATTCAAAGCGAGGTGGCCGAGAGCTGAAGGCTGAAAGCTGCTTTCGCGAGGAGGCGCAATGTATTGCAGCGGTTGTGGGCAGGCCCTGGCCCCCGGAGAAGGATTCTGCCATCAGTGCGGCCGGCCGGTGGCGCAGCCGGTTCCTCCCGTGCCCGGGATGATGTACCAGATTCAAACCTACGCGAGCAAAGTCAAGACGCTCGCCGTCTTCTGGCTGGTCTACGCGGGCCTGAACCTGGTTCTGGGATTCGTCGGCGTGGCGTTCCTGCACGCCTTTTGGGGAAATAACCATTGGGGTAACTGGGATCGCAGTCCGTGGAATGGGCCGTGGGGCGGGCCCTTCAGTCCCTGGTTCGGCCCGGCGCTGATTCATTTCGCGTGGATCGCCATTCTGGTGCGGGTGGGCCTGGCGCTGGCCGCCGGCTGGGGGCTGATGGAGCGGGCGCAGTGGGGCCGCTTCGTAGCGCTCGTCGCCGCGTTCCTGAATATTCTGCATTTCCCGTTCGGGACAGCGCTGGCGATCTTTACGCTGGTGCTGCTGCTCGGCTACCGGAACAATGCGCTCTATAACGAGCTGATTCGAACGCCTTGAAAGGTTGCGCAACTGCGAATGCGCCCTCGGAGCCTGCAGGATCGGGAACGTCTCCGCGTTCGCAGCTCTTCTCGCCACGCCAAGCGTCTGCGCAAATCCTGTTCGTTGCCAAAGCATCCTGTCGCCGAAGCATCCTGGCAACCCGCCTCGAAGTGTGTTATAAAGCGAGACACTCTGCTTCCATCGCATCTTCCATCGCATTAACGCAGCAAAATTCGACCCAAAAGGACTTTGACCATGAGCGTTCGCTTCAAAGCAATTGGGCCTCTCGCCGCAGTGTCTTCGCTCGCAGTTTTCGCTGCCGTGGCCATCACCCAGGTGGCTCCGCCTCCCATCAAGATGGGCTTGTGGCAGACGGAAATCACCACCAAAACTGCCGGCCTGGAAGGCAACAGCGGCGGTGAAGGTCCGCACGTCACCATCAAGCAGTCCTGCATGACGGCGGAAAGCTGGACGAAAGACCTGCTGAGCATGAAGAACCAGCAGGACGCCGAATGCACCACTCCGAACATGAACCTGGAATCCCATAAGTTCTCTTACGACCAGAGCTGCAAAGCCGAGAGCTACACGACCCAGGTGCATTTCGAGATGCTCGTGGACGGTGCCGAGCACATGCACGGCACGGCAAGCGTGAAGTCCACCGGACCGGCGTTTCCCCAGGGCATGCAGATGAACATGACGCTGGCTTCGCACTTCCTCTCCAGCGAATGCGGGGACGTGCAGCCGGGATCGGAAAAGACTCTTCAGGAATAGATTCGAATCCCAGCGGGTTGCCGCAGCCGGCCTTTCCTTGAGCGCCTGGCCCAACCGGGTTCAGCCCCGCTCATTCGATTCCACAGAGATACACTCGCAAGCCCATCTCGTGAAACATGGTGGCCTTTGCCGCCAGCGCACGGTCGGCGTCGGCCGCTGTCGGCGCGTAGGCCACGTTGACGTGGTTGGCGGGATGACGCGCCATGAACTGATTCTGCGTGACGCCGCGCAGCAGCGCGTGCATCACCGGCCACTGCGGAGTCACTTCTTTCCAGCGGCGCCGCGTCTCGGCTTCGGGCAGCGAGATGGCAGTGGCCCGGCCGAGATCGACGTTGAGCCGATTGTCCTCCACAAAGACGCGGCTCCACACCACTTCGCCCGGCTTGCTGACGCCTTTGAGCGTTCCGCCGCCGAGGCGGAAGTACATCGGTGGCTGGCGTTCGCTGACCGCGCCGGAGTAGCCGCCCACGAGATGCGAAGCCGGCACGGCGCCGGAGATCTGGAAGAGCCAGACGAATTCGTCGATGCCGTCGCCCTTGTAGTGTTCGCCCCAGCGCACGTCGTGCAGTGTCGTCGCGGGATCGAAGCCCATCGCCGTCCACACGCGGTTGGTGACCAAGGCGTCGACGCCGGCGCACTCATCGACTTCATTGAAGTGCGGGAGCGGCTTGCCGGCGTAGAGCTCGCGGCCGTCGCGGCTGAAGGCCGGCGGACGATCGGCGTTGTTGAGCAGGCCTTCGACCAGATCCGACGCCGGCGCCGTGTCCTTCAGCCCCTGCTGGTACTGGATGCCGATGGCATCGCAGCCGAACTCGTCGGCGATGCGCAGCGCGGCGATGTACATGCGGCACTGGTCGAGAATCTGCGCGTCCGTCAGATCGGTATCTTCGTTCGGGCCGGTCGCGAATTTCATGCCCTTGGCATCGAGCCACGAACGGATCTTCCCTGCCTCTTCCGCGGAAACCTCGCGCATGGCCGCAAACAGCGCCGACTGGCTGAGGCGTTCTTTGTAAATCCCTGCCGGGTTCATCAGCGCATCTTCGACGATGGCGTTGTACATGCCCATGCAGCCTTCGTCGAAGACGCCGAGCAAAGCCTTTTTGCTGCGCAACTGGCCGGCGAGCGCCGCGCCCAGCCTGCGCTCCGGCGCGGCGACGCGATGAGGGTCGAACTCATGCACGTGCGAACTGTCGTGAAGGATCGATTTCTCTCGTATCCATTGGCGGATGCCGCGGCGGGCAAAATCGTCTTTGAAATCCTTGCTCCACAGCGTGCTGAATTTCACGCCCGCTTTACGCAGGCAGCCGTTCAGGTTCAACATTCCCACCAGCCCCGGCCATTGGCCAGACCAATTCGCCGCGGTGAGAATGGGCCCACGATGCGAAATGAGTCCGGCGAGCAAGTGGCTGCTGTACTGCCACACGGCTTCGGCCACGACCAGCGGCGCATGGGGATGAATGTGCTCGAAGACATTCATTCCCATGCGCTGGTTGTAGATGAATCCGTGCCTGAGCTTTGCGTCGACGGGATGCGCGCGGCGCAGCGCGACGCCTTCTTCGCGAAACGCTGCCACCAGCATTTCTTCGAGCGCCGCCTGCGCGGGCCAGCACATCTCGTTGGCCGACTGGCGCAGGTCGCCGTTGGCCACCAGCAGCGCTTCATTTGCCGCCACCGGTTCCGGACTTGTCAACTCAGGAATTGCATACGTCGCCATGGAATTGTTCCTCACTGTCCTCGCTTCACGGGGATTCGCAGGGTGCCGCTCTCTTCGGATTTCCTTATTTCGCGTTCTCGGCCAACGACGATCCTGTAGCGGTGGAATGCTTCGGCCCATCCCCGGTTCGCTTCGGGTCTGAATTGCCTGCATTCGACAGAAGCTTTGATTGCCGCCCGGCCGTCCGCCAGGCTTTCCAGATGACCGGTTGCGACCGCCTGCACCACGCCGCTACCCAGTGCCGCCGCTTCGGCAGGGCCCGCAATCACAGGACGTCCGCTTGCATCCGCGATCATCTGGCAGAGAAAACGATTGAGGCAACCACCGCCAACCAGGCGAATCGTTTCGAGTTTGCGGCCGGTGATGCGCTCGAGACTGTCGATGGTTTCGCGATAGGCGAAGCTCAGGCTCTCGAAGATGCAGCGGGCAATTTCGCCCGGCGTTTGCGGCACCGGCTGACTGGTCAGACCACAATACTCGTGCACAGCAGCGCACATGTCCGCGGGCGCGACGAAATCGTTCGCTGCCGGATCGATAGCCGATTGAAACGGCGCCGCGGCGGCCGCCGCCTGCTCCAGCTCAGCCCATTCGTAGTGCTCGCCGGCCGCGACCCACACCCGCGCGCATTCCTGCAGAATCCACAGACCGGTCAGGTTCTTCATCAGCAGCGCTCGGCCATCGGCGGAGCCCTCGTTGGTGAATCCGCTGTCGAAGGCTTGATCGGAGAGATTCGGCTCATCGACGGGAACGCCGATCAGGCTCCAAGTTCCGCTGCTCAGAAAGACGCTGGAGTTATCAAGATCGGGAATCGCCGCGACCGCGCTCGCCGTGTCGTGCGAGGCGACGGCGATGCAGGCAACCGCGCGCGCGAATCCGAGATCCGATTGCACTGTCGGCCGCATCTCGCCTAGAACGGCGCCCGGCATCACGACCTCGGGAAAGATATGCGCGGGAATTCCCAGAGCGGCCATGGTCTCGCGCGACCAGCGTTGCCCGCGCAGATTGTAAAGCTCCGTCGTTGTCGCCTCGGTATATTCGACGTTCTTTTCGCCGCAGAGCAGGAATTGAAAGAAGTCCGGAATCATGAGCAGCGTATGCGCGCTGAGCAGTTGGGTGTCTTGTTCAACCGCCATGCCGGCCAGTTGAAATGCGGTGTTGATCTCCATCGTTTGCACGCCGGTGGCGCGAAACAGTTCGCGGCTGCTCATCGCGGAGCTCATCTTCTCCGGTATACCCCGGGTGCGCGAGTCGCGATAATGATAGGGATTGCCCAGCAGGCGGTCGCGGTCGTCGAGCAAGGCGTAATCGACACCCCAGGCATCGACTCCGATTCCGCATGGCGTCTCGGCGTTGTTGGCGCGAAATTTCATCAGTCCGGTTTGAATTTCGGACCAGATACGAAGTACGTCCCAATGCAGCGAATCGCCGGCGCGCACGCCCGCATTCGCGAAGCGATGAAGCTCGGTCAAATGGAATCGCATGCCGTCCCAGCGGCAGTCCATCGCCCGGCCGCTGGAAGCGCCCAGGTCCACTGCCAGAAAGCTCACATTCGCGCTCATGCCTGCCGGTCCGGAGATTCGAGCCGCCGGCGACTCGAATCGCCAAGCAGTCATCGTAGCACCGCGGCATCAGACCGGGCGGTGGGCAGCCGGTATATGAATCGCCGCCTCGGTCTTCAACCGCACCTCGTCCAGATCGACGCCGGGAGCCAGTTCGACCAGGACCAGCCCGCGAGGCGTCACGTCGAGAACGGCAAGATCCGTGATGATGCGGTTCACCACTCTCACGCCGGTGAGCGGCAGCGAGCAGTTGAAGAGGATTTTCGGAGCGCCGCTGCGCGTGACATGCTCCATGAGCACGATAACGCGCTTCACGCCGGCGACCAGATCCATGGCGCCGCCCATGCCTTTGGCCATCTTGTTCGGAACCATCCAGTTGGCCAGGTCGCCGTCTTCCGAGACTTCCATCGCGCCCAGGATGGCGAGATCGATGTGGCCGCCGCGAATCATGGCGAACGAGTCGGCGCTCGAGAAGTAGCTGGCGCCGGGCAGCGCGGTCACGGTCTGCTTGCCGGCGTTGATCAGGTCGGAATCGAGTTCCTCCTCGGTGGGAAAAGGCCCCAGGCCGAGCAGGCCGTTTTCCGACTGCAGCGTGACGGTGATGTCTTTCGGAATGTAGTTTGCAACCAGCGTGGGAATGCCGATGCCGAGATTCACATACGCCCCGTCGGTGAGCTCCTGCGCGGCGCGCTGCGCCATCTGTTCGCGGTTCCAGGCCATCGGCTATGCCTTTCGCAACGTCCGTTGCTCGATCCGCTTTTCCGGATGCGGATTGTGAATCACCCTTTGGACGAAGATTCCTGGAGTATGAATCTGATCCGGATCCAGCTCGCCCGGCTCGACCACGATCTCCGCCTCGGCCACCGTGACGACTCCGCAGGCGGCCGCCATGGGATTGAAGTTGCGCGCCGTCTTGCGATAGACGAGATTGCCCATGGTGTCGGCTTTCCATGCCTTCACCAGGCTCAGATCGGTGCGAATGGCGCGCTCCAGTATGTAGGTCTGTCCGTCGAAGACCTTTTCTTCTTTGCCATCGGCAACCAGCGTGCCCACGCCGGTTCGGGTATAAAAGCCCGGAATGCCCGCGCCTCCTGCACGCATGCGCTCGGCCAGCGTGCCCTGCGGGCAGAATTCAACTTCGAGCTCGCCGGTGAGATACTGCCGCTCGAACTCGCTGTTCTCGCCCACGTAACTCGAGATCATCTTCACGACCTGGTAGCTCTTGAGCAGCAGGCCCAGGCCCCAGTCGTCGATTCCGGCATTGTTGCTGGCAATCGTCAATCGCCTGACTTTGCTCTCGCAAACCGCGGCGATCAGCGCTTCGGGAATGCCGCAAAGGCCGAACCCGCCGACGGCGAGCGACATGCCGTTGTGCAGCAGTCCGGCAAGCGCATCCTGCGCGCTGGGATAGAGTTTGCTCATGATCGATCCGTCAACACGACAGCGGGGGAAGCTCGATAGCAACAACATCATGATACTCGCGGCTGCTCATCTCGCAGGCGCGGTCGCCACTGCAACCAATGAGTCCGCACAGCCGTAGTAAAGAAACCACTTCTTATGGAAGAAAACTAAACCTTCCGCGAAGGTAGTTCCGGCGACATACTGGCCGGTTTTTTCGTACGGCACCTCGGGCCTCAGCACGGGCTCTTCGTTGCGATGCAATAGAAGCGCCGGGTTGTGGGCGTCGAAGAGCGCCTCGCCGGCGGCATAGGCGCTTGGCCCAAGCGCCGGATCGCCTTCTTTGCCCTCGGCGTTCTTGCCGTTGTAGAGGACGACGATTCCAGCCTTGGTAAGGACCGGCGGAGGGCCGGTCTCAGGAAACGTGCTGTCGAAGCGGCCGGTGCGCGGGCCGAGCAGTTCAATCGCGTTGCCGCGCTCGTCTTCGACCGGCGTCCAGTGGATCAGGTCGGGCGATGTCGCCAGATGAATGAAGCCCTCGCCCCAATACATCCAGTACATCCCGTCGATTTTAGCCGCGATGAGGCGACCGTGATCGAGCCGGGTGACGATGCCCGCCGATTTGTATTTGAGGTGCGCGTATTTGCCGCCCTTTGCGCTCAGAAATGCAGGGCCGTGCTTGGTCCAGTGAACCAGATCGGGCGAGGTGGCGATGCCCACCGAATAGGTTTCGCGGTTCCATTGCGTATAGGTCAGGACGTAGGTTCCGTTCTCGCTCTCGACAATGCGCGGATCCTCCACGCCTCCCGGCCACTCGCGCGGCTTCTGGTCGTCATCGGCCGGAAAGAAGACCGGCGCGGCGCGGCGCTTGAAGTGAATGCCGTCGCTGCTCTCGGCCAGGCCCAGACGCGATGTATGGCCGCCGATCTCCATCGAGCCGGTATCGTCTTCGGTGCGATAAAGCACATAGATTTTGCCCTGCCGCACGATGGCCGCCGGGTTGAAAGTGTGCAGAGCTTCCCAGTGGACGGGAGCTTTCAGAATGGGATCGTTGAATGTCGAACCGGGATTCGGCGAAATGACGGGATTGCCGGTTGCCGGCCGGCTGAAGGGGCCGATGAGCCAATTCTGGGGGGCCTGTGCGCCCAGTGAAGCCGCGCACAGCAGTATTGCAAAAGAGAGCCGGGTGTGAGATCTCATGGCGATCAATGCTCGAGTTCTATCGCATAAAAGCTTAACGCCGCGTCGCCCTGCTGCAGCAGGCGGGTACGGCTCAGGTTGCCGTAACGATCCTCGAGGGGGTGCTTGCGGCGATGCTCGGCGATGACCTGCGCTCCCGGCGCCAGCAGGCCGGCCGCAGTGCCGCCGAGCAGTTCCAAAGAGGCGGTGTACTCCGACGCTGCATCATAGGGCGGATCGAGGAAGGCGAGATCGAATCTGGGCGAGCTCTCCGGCCGGCCGCGGCGCAAATATGTCGACACGCTACCGGCGTGGATGCGCACGCCCGCGTGCAGGCCGAGCCGGGCAAGGTTTTCGCGCAGCGCGACCAGCGCTGCTTCGGCGCGCTCCACAAATACAACCCGTGCGGCGCCTCGGCTGAGCGCCTCGATGCCCACCGCGCCCGAGCCGGAGTACAGGTCAAGAAAGGCAGCGCCCTCGATGCGCGGCGCGAGTACATTGAAAAGCGTTTCCCGCAGCCGGTCGCTGGTAGGCCGCGTGTCAACCCCGGGCGGAGCTGCGAGCCTGCGGGAACGAAGCGAACCGGCAATGATGCGCATCGGAAACAAGGATAGCCGACTGCTGCCGCGAGAAAATTCGGTAGCAATCGGCGGCTCACCCACTACAATCGCCTTATGCGCGGTTGGACAGTCCCGCTGGGCCGGTGGATGGGCGTCGAGATCCGTGTCCACGCCTTCTTCCCGCTGCTCGGGCTGGTCTGCCTCGGCCTGAGCGCTTCCGATGGCATCCTGCGCGGGATTGGGCTGTTTGCGGCCATGACGGCCGCCGTCGTCGTTCGCGAGATCGCGCGCCTGCTGGTGGCAGCGTGGCAGGGACTGAAGCTTCGCGCCATCCTCGTGCTTCCTATCGGCGGCCTGTTTGCCTATGCCAACCCCGAGAGCCAGGAGGCGGCCAGCCAGGGCGGCGGGCAATTGGCGCTGGCCATGGCCGGACCGATCGCCAATCTCGCCACTGCGCTGCTGCTGGGCGCCCTTTATCTCGGCGCCAGCGGGAACATGCGCCTCTTTGCCCAGCCGTGGATCACCTCGGCTTACCTGCTGCGCAGCGTGATGTGGATGCAGGCCGGGCTGGGCATTCTGCACCTGGTGCCGGCCTATCCGCTGGATTGCGGCCGTATTCTCCGCAGCCATTTCGCGCGTCACCATGGGTCCGCGCCGGCCGGCCGCGCCGCCATGGGCCTGGGACAGGTGCTGGCGCTCGGCGCCATGGTGGGCGGCTGGCTGCTGCACAGCCCCTGGATGGTGATTGCCGGCTTTTTCATCATGATCGGGGCTCAGGTCGAAGATCAGGGCGTTTTCTTCCAGTCGGTGGTCGACACCGTGCATATGCGCGAAGTGATGCTCACCGACTTTTCCACGCTTTCGCCTTCCGACACGCTGGCCGACGCTCTGGTCCGCTGCGTCCATTCGCTGCAGGAGGACTTTCCCGTCGTGCGTGGTCCGCAGCTTGTCGGCATCGTCTCGCGCCAGCGCATCGTGGACGCGCTGCGCAGCGACGGCAACGGCTACGTGCAGTCGGTCATGTCGCGCGCCTTTCAGGTGGCAAGGCCGGAAGACACGCTGGGGACCACCATCCGCCGCATCACCGCAGGGCGCGGGCTCTCGTTGATTCCCGTCACCGAGAGCGGCCGCGTGGTCGGCATCGTCAGCGTGCAGAACCTGATGAGCTCCATGTCTCTGCTCGCCGAGCAGCGCCGCATCGAGCGCCAGGAAAGCAGCGAATGAGGCGGCAATGGCCTCAGAGAATACCAGGCCGCTCGCGCCCGGGCTTTATCTCGTCGCCACCCCGATCGGGAATCTGGGCGACATCACGTTGCGCGCCCTCGATGTGCTCAAGTGCGTCGATCGCATCGCCTGCGAAGACACACGCCAGACACAAAAGCTGCTGAATCACTTCGGCATCACGACGCCAACGGTAAGCTGCCACGAGCACAACGAGCGCAAACGCGCCGCGGAATTGATCGAGGCGTTGAAAGCCGGCGGGCGCATCGCGTTGGTGTCCGACGCGGGCACGCCTGGCATCAGCGATCCGGGGGGTTGGCTGGTCGCGCAAACGATTGCGGCATCCGTGCCGGTTTTTCCCATTCCCGGCGCTAACGCCGCTTTGAGCGCGCTGGTCGGCTCAGGGCTGCCGGCCGCCGAGTTCCACTTCATCGGATTCCTGCCCGAGAAGACCGGCGCGCGGCGCACTCGCCTCGAAGCATTACTGGCTGAGAGCGAAGGCGCCTCTGCTCCGCGCACGCTCGTCTCTTATGAAGCACCCCACCGCATTCTCGAGACCCTCGCCGATCTTGAAGCGGTCTGGGGCGCGGATCGCCGCATTGTGGTGGCTCGCGAACTGACCAAGGTCCACGAAGAGTTCCTGCGCGGAACGGTTGCCGAAGTGCGCAGAGAGCTTGCCGGGCGGGAGCAGGTGCGTGGAGAAATTGCACTTCTGATCGATGCGCAGCCGCGGGCCAGGGCTCAAGCGCAAGCCGTCGCTCTGGATCGAATCGCCGACCAGGTCATCCGCCTTCAGGCGGAGACCGGCGTGGACGAAAAGGAAGCCCTGAAGCGGCTGGCGCGGGAGCGGGGCTTGTCGAAGAGCGAGTTGTACCGCGAATGGCAGCGCGAGCGAGCGCGAGCGAAGGCGCGTGCGAAATGATAGCGATGGGATAGTGCTCGCGAGTTCGCAGTTCGTAGTTCATAGTTCAGGATTCGCAAATCCCGGCCCGCAGCCTGAAAGCGTGGACAGAGAATTGGAATCTTCGGAACGGATGACTGTGAACGATGAACTCTGAACTGCGAACTATGCTGAATTCGGAAGGATGCCGATGAGAAAGCTCTTGCCCGTCCTGATCTTGTTTTGTATCGAACTGCCGACCTTCGCGCAGGCCAACCCCGACGAAGCCGCGATCCGCGCGGCGATCGCCGCGCAGGCCGCGGCCTGGAACCGCGCCGACATCCCTGCCTTCATGCAGACCTATGAAAACTCGCCCGACACAACGTTCATTGGCTTGACGCTGCGCAAGGGCTATGAGCCGATCCTGCAACGCTACAAGACCGCCTATTCGACCCCCGAGCAGATGGGCACGTTGAGCTTCGGCAATGTCGAAGTACGACTGCTCGAAGGATCGTGCGGCAAGCCGGAGTTTGCCGTGGTGACCGGCACCTTCCATCTCCAGCGCTCCGCCAAGGGCGAAGCCAAGAAAGACGACGGCATCTTTTCGCTGGTGTGGCGCAAGGGCGCCGACGGCTGGAAGATCATTCTCGATCACACGAGCTGAAGCCGGGCCGATGAATATGGCGCCGGCAGAGAATGCCGGCGGTCTCTTCTCGCGGGCTGAAGCCCGCAAGAATAGAGAAAAGCAGACTTGCTCGGCACGGCCGAAGCCGTGCCCTTTC
>Ga0335081_10019768_pt1 | contig 10890 bp, 9 predicted proteins | sample Lox_Sample_35_FD_206713 | JGI IMG/M metagenome (GOLD analysis project Ga0335081, IMG submission 206713) | Soil microbial communities from Loxahatchee National Wildlife Refuge, Florida, United States - Lox_Sample_3.5 | ecosystem: Environmental > Terrestrial > Soil > Wetlands | place: USA: Florida...
ATCGTGGGTCAAAAATGATGCTGGTTTCTGGTCTCAAGGACAAATAGATGATCAAACATTTGTAGCTGGAATTCAATGGCTTGTTACAAATGGAATAATCACTGTCTAACCTTAATGCTATTTATACAAACCAAAAGTGAATTTACCAACCAATGTTACCAATTCGAGATGAAAATCCAAAACCGCCAGGTTACAAACCATATGTAACTTATGCACTAATCTTCATTAATGTGGCTATATTTTTTTGGGAGGTAGCTGTAACTCATCAAATTTGGGAATTTACTAATAGCAACGCAGCGGATCTTTTACTAAATTATGGAACAGTGCCTTCCGTCATAACCAACGGTTTATCAAATCATCAGTATGGTGTAATCACAAATATTTTCACATCAATGTTTCTTCATGCAGGTGTAATACATATTGGAGGTAACATGTTATTTTTGTATATTTTTGGTGATAATATTGAATACAAATTCGGTAGAGGAAAATATCTTGGTCTTTATCTATTTTGGGGTCTTGTTGCAGGTTTTACTCATATCTTATCAGATCCATCGAGTACAGTGCCTGCAATTGGAGCATCCGGCGCAATATCGGGTGTGCTTGGTGCCTATCTCATTTTATTTCCAAACGTAAAAGTAGTAACATTACTTTTCTTAGGATTCTTTACGAGGTTTATTCGTATTTCAGTAAAGTGGTATCTGCCATTTTGGTTTCTTTTCCAAAATGTATTGCCTGCCTTGGTTGGTTCAAGTGGTTCAGGAGTTGCATTCTTTGCACACATCGGAGGATTTCTTATTGGACTATTAAGCGGCTTTCTCTACAAAAAAACTCACGGCACAGAATTTACATATGGAACTAGGTACGGATGGAAGGGCTATACCTAATTTTGTGTATTTTTCCTAAAAGATAAATCCGATAGAAATCACATGGCTGCATGCCACTGATAACCGTCTCTATGTATCCGGGAAGAACAGAAAAACAAAAAGAGGAGTATGCAAAGGCAATAACAAAAGCTGCCGTTGAAATTCTAAAAACAAAAGAAAATCACGTCATAGTAGTTTTTGAAGAAAATCCAAAAGAAAATTGGTACATGGCTGGAAATCCTCTTTAAACACATTTTTATTTTGTTCAAGTTGAAAAAACTTGTGACAAAGATATCGTTAGTGCAAATGAGAGCTAATGTCGAAAAAGAAAAAAATCTAAAAACAATCCTCAAATACATCTCACAAGCAGCACGTAAAAATTCATCATTATGTGCATTTCCAGAATTCATGATGTGTTATTCACCTTCTTACCAGTCTCCTAAAGAACTTGCGAGATTGGCAGAGAGAATAAACGGCGAATTTGTTAGTTCAATCTCCGAAGCTGCACGATACAATTCAATACAAGTTATTGGAACTTTTTATGAAAAAAGTCCAAAACCAAACAGAGTTTATGATACTTCATTTCTAATTAATAAATTTGGGAAAATAGTTTCAAAATATAGGAAGATTCATCTTTATGATGCACTTGGTTTCAAAGAATCAAAGAAACTTTATCCAGGTTCCTCAGTAACAGAGCCAATTCAAACAAGCATGGGTAAAATTGGTTTAATGATATGTTATGATTTAAGATTTCCAGAGATGTCTAGAATGCTAGCATCCTCAGGTTCTGAAATTTTAGTTATTCCATCTGCTTGGGTTAAGGGTAAGATGAAGGAAGAACATTGGATAACCATTAACAAAACTCGGGCAATAGAGAATGGATGTTATGTTGTATCTCCAGATCAGGTAGGAAATATTTATTGTGGAAGAAGTTTAGTTGTAGATCCTTTTGGAAAAATTATTCTTGACATGAAAAAGAAAGAAGGACTTGGTACCGTAGATATTTCTTTAGATCAGATTAAACAAGTTAGAAAAAAATTACCACTGTTACAAAATCGTCGAACCGATATTTACACAGATCTTAAGATTTAGGAGATCTACTAACACATCTGATGTTACAACATTGCCGTGTCCATTTTTGTTTAGATGAATATCTAATCAAGATCATCGGCCATGAACAAGTATTACACGGAATCTTTGTTGTACATATCATTCCTCTTTGTATTAATGGAGAAGATGCTCTACAACCATTGTAATAGTTTGAACACCCCATAAATCGCTTGTTAGTCTGTCTTGAGCGAACAACAAGAATCTTTCCAATATGGCATTGGGGACACTCCACTAGCCCATTTGCGGGAGAATTTGTTCCAAGAATGACATATTTGCACTTCTTTTCTGACCAAGAAAGATAACCATTCTTGTCATAGTATTGCCATATCTCATTTCTCATTTTTACAACTTTTTTATTCGTAATTTTGACAGAATTTCTCATATCAGGCATTCTCTTTTCAAATACAACTAACTGTGAAAGCTTTTTCATTGAAATCATATTATGTAACCAATTAAAGAACAGTAGTGAAGAATTTTTATATGGAAACTAGTCAGCGAGATTTGTGGAAAAGGTTTGTGTAATTGGTGCTGGCAGCACAAAATATGGTAAATTACAAGATAACATTACTGATATCGCACTACAAGCATCAGTTGATGCAATAGAAAGTGCGGGAATAGAACCAAAGGAAATTCAAGCAGGTTACATCTCAAACGTGTTCGGTATAGCAGATAAACAAGTTCACTTGGGTCCAGTGATAATGAGTAATCTTGGAATACCTGAAGTTCCTTCTTTATCAATTGAATCTGCATGTGGAAGCGGCTCTGTATCATTTAGAGAAGCATATGCAAATGTAGCTGCTGGGTTTTATGATGTAGTTTTAGCAACTGGAGTTGAAAAAGTAACCCATACCGGTACTGAATGGACAACTACTTACTTTTCATATTGTTCTGATTTTTTTTATGAAGGAGGTGCTGGTGCATCATTTCCAGGACTGTTTGCATCAATGGCTAGAGCTTATCTTGCAGAGTTCAAAGCCACAGAAGAAGATCTTGCAATGGTTGCAGTAAAAAATCATGATAACGGTTTACTAAATCCAAAAGCTCATCTTAGAAAAAAAATTACTATAGATGATGTACTAAAATCAGCAGTAGTAGCAAGTCCACTCAAGCTGTATGATTGTTGCCCATTCTCAGATGGAGCAAGTGCTGTAATATTGGCAAGCGAAAAATTTGCAAAGGCTCACAGTAAAAATTACATTGAAGTTATAGGGTCTGGGAGGGGGGGATCCCCTGCTGCACTTCAAGGAAGAGAACACATTACAACAATACCAAGTACTAGAATTGCTGCACAGGCAGCATACAAGATGGCTGGAATAACTCCAAAAGATGTTGACTTTGCTGAAGTACATGATTGCTTTACAATCGCAGAACTAGTTGATACTGAAGACTTGGGTTTCTTTGAAAAGGGAAGGGCTGTCGAAGCAGTGCGACAAGGAAGGACAAAACTCAACAGCGATATTTCTATAAATCCATCAGGAGGTCTCAAGTCAAAAGGACATCCAATCGGAGCAACCGGCATTGGTCAAGTAGCCGAAGTATTTGATCAATTGACTGGAAAAGCAGGAGAACGAACAGTCAAGGATGCAAAAATTGGTCTTACACATAACTTTGGCGCAACTGGAGCAAGCTGCGCCGTTCATATATTCAAAAGTGTATAAATTGTTAACAAAAGAGGAATTTACCAATAATGCAAAGCTAGGCAAGGTTCTTGCCAGAAAATGCACAAAATGTGGTCATCTCCATTTGATTACCACCTATTTCTGTCAGAATTGCGGGAATAAAGGGTTTGAAAATGTAGTAATTGATGGAAAAGGTACGATTGTAACATATACCATAATTACAGTGCCACCAGACGGTTATGAAAAATATGTTCCGTATGCTTGGGTAGTAATGAAACTTGATAACAGCGAACTCAGTATTTCCGGCTTTATGGCAGGAATCAAATCCCCAGCAGATCTGCCTTTGGGTACAAAAGTAAAGATAACAGATCACGATGAACGTGGAATAATAATCGAGAAACAGTAAATCAAATTTATTGAAGTAATTAAAAAAAACTCAAACCATTTCTTTTATAACATTAAGTAAAAATTAATACAATGTCAGTTGATGTTGTATGCGGCAAATGTGGAGCAAAGATTGCAAACATGAGAATGCTCAAGTCGATCAAAGACGTGATGAGACCATATAACAGTAAGTGTCCTTCATGTGGACAAACCCTGTCACCATCAGAATTTTCAGTAGACGTGCAGAAGAACTGATCTAAAAAGTTTATGCATCGATCAAATTCGTCATAAATCTTATTTAGTGATACCAAGTAGACAAACCCATGGAACTGAGTGAAGACTTTAGTGAGCAGAAGCGAGGAGGAATTCTACAATCTGCTTCCAAACGAGTAAGAATGATCTTTTCTGTTATGGCAAGTCCTAATAGAATAGATATTTTGAGGATATTGAACTCTAAAGGACCACTTACTTATTCAGAACTAAAGTCACTTGCAGGATTCAAATCAAAGAAGGAAAGTGGAAAATTTGCTTATCACCTTAGAAAATTACTTCGTCAGTCTCTTGTCGCATTAAACAAATCTGAAAGACGCTATACCATTACGAATTTAGGAAAACTAGTTCTTAGTCTTGCTAGACAAATCGAGGAACGTTCCATTATTGAGAGTGGCAAGATGTATGTCCGAACATCCCATGAGTCGATAGAGGAATTCAATTCACATAAGATAATCCAATCCTTGGTTCGTGAAGGAAGTCTGCCCCTTGAACTTGCTCAAAAGATAACCGAAGAGGTAGAAAACCGCATTTACAAGTTCCAAACCTCATATCTCACATCCTCCCTGATACGTGAAATGGTTAATTCTGTCCTTCTTGAACAAGGTCATGAAGATTATAGGCACAAACTAGCAAGGTTTGGCCTTCCTGGCTATGATATTCATGAAATGATAACCAATGTAGACGGTATTCATAACGGCGCAGAAGGTCTGCTATTTAAGACAGGTCAGACGGTATTTGGAGAATATCTGGTTCTAAATACATTGCCAAAGGACGTTGCTGATTCCCACCTGTCTGGAGATATTCATATAACAAATGCTGGGCTTTGGTCTCTTCTTCCCGATACTATCTTTGTAAATATTAAGGAATTAATTGAAGACGGAATTGATCTTCGAGGAAAATTCTTGGGAGTTACAAGAATACCTGCTCCTACTTCTCTTGATGAACTCTCTACATCACTATCAGTTTTGACCAGTTTGCTCATAAAGGAAGCATCACAAGAAGTTGTAATGGACGGATTGGTGTCATTGCTACAAAAATATCCTAAAAATACTACAGAAATTGAAGAAAAAATTGCAAATTCTTTTGCAAAAATATCAACAGCAGCAAAGTATGGGAAGAATGGAACCATTGCATCTTTCAGAATTTCACTTGGCACAGAACCAAAGATAATAGGATCTATTCTTGCTGCTTACAAAAAATATGCAAAGTCAACGCCAATTCCATCTATCGGATTAATAGTCGATTATGAAAAAGGAAAGATAAGTGAATTTTCAGATATTCTATCTAACATAGTTGCATTGGGAGGACGTATTGCATTCTCAAAAGGACTTGTTTCTAACAAAGGGTTGTCAAAGGGAGATTCAAAGAACACTGGCGCGACTTCTATCAATCTGCAATCCTTATCCATTAACATGCCTAGACTTGCATTTGAATCCAACAAGGATGAAACTTACTTTAGAGCACGATTGGCATTGCTGATGAAACCAGCTCTATCTGCAATGTCTTTGAGAAAGAAGGAGATCTCTGATCTAACACGCAGAGGGCTTAATCCAATTCTTGCAAGCAATACACAATACATGCAAAAAGGATCTGTTACATTAGTTGTAAATCTAATTGGTCTGAAGGAAGCCATTTACGGCATTCTTGGCTATGAGAACAATAAGGCTGGGCAAGAAATATTGGCCAAAGTTGTGACTACGGCCATGGAAGTTGCCTCCAAGAAAGGAAAGGAAATGGGCGATAATGTAACCATATCTATAACTGAAAGTGATGCTGCCTCACGCTTTTCGTCTCTAGACGGTGAAAAATATGGAAAAATGTCAATTCACCAGCATCTAGAAGGAGAATCCTATTCAGAAGGGTCTGTTATTGATGCCTCTGAGATTGAGGGAATGAATCCAAAGAGCGAAAAGATCGCAGAATCAAATCATATGGCCAAGATGCTAAATGGAGGATTGCTAGTACACCTTAAAATTCCTGATAATATGGAGACTTCAGGAATAAAGAAAGCGATCGAAAAGGCAGGTGAACTATTAGGTTACTTCAGGCCAGTCAGAAAGGTTCCTATTTGTAGTAACTGTGGACTTAAAGAAGAAAAAATTAATGAAAAGTGTCCAGTCTGTAAATCTCCATACATACTTGCCTGAGATCTTCAAGCAAGCATAAAATCATTGAATAAAGAATTTCAAAATATTCATCAAAACCATGCTTAATTTTATAGAATTTTTTTTCTAGAAATATATGGGACGGCAATGATCTATTATTATGAAAATTGTAACGGTGTCAACAAAATTGATCCAAAGCTCAACATTAGAAAAAAAAATTTCGCCGCAGTGTTTATTTAACTCTCTTTTGCTACCTGATGCGGGGAGTATGAATTGACAGATTTTTCACAAATAGAAAATTCGATCATTGAAGTAAAAAAGCGAGATGGCAGAGTATCATCATTCCAGAAGGATAAAATTTCAAACGCAGTGTACAAAGCATTGATAGCGTGTGGTAGACCCGATCACGGACTAGCAGATAAACTCGGTAATCGTGTAATTGAAAAGCTTGTAAATCATGGTTACTCTGCATCAGAATTACCAAGTGTAGAAGACGTACAAGATATGGTAGAATCAACCCTAATAGATGAAGGACTTGGAGAGATCGCTAAAGCCTACATACTATACAGACATGAGCGCAGAAGGATAAGGGATGAAAAGATGAAAGTTCTAGAATCAAAGAGCCTTGATCCTGTTGCAAAGAAATTTGATCTAAACTGCTTGCGAGTTTTAGCCTCCAGATATCTACTCAGAAACAACAAAGGTCAGATAACAGAAAGCCCTGGAGAAATGTTTGAACGAGTAGCAATGTTGGTAGGAGTCGGCGATGTCTTGAAAGATCCTTCTGTCTTTAACGTAGAAGGAGGACATCCTCAAAATATAGAAGATGCTGTAAGATATCTAGACAAACTCGACGATTTTAACTACAAATTCAAGATAGGAAAGTATTATCTGAACAAATATCACTTCAGGTCACTGATTCATCATTATATTGACTTGGCAAAGCAAGGTCAGATGAAGGTTAGTATCAAAGAATTTCTTACAATGTTGGCTGCAAATAAGTTTGAACAGTATGCAGAAAGAATAAAAGAATACTATGAGATGATGGCAACTCAAGACTTTCTGCCTAATTCCCCTACAATGATGAATGCAGGAGCCCGACTAGGACAGCTCTCTGCATGTTTTGTGCTTGCAATGCCTGATGATATGGAAAAGATAATGAAATCATCGTCTGATGCCGCACTTATCTTCAAATCTGGTGGAGGTGTTGGCATCAACTATTCTGAGTTAAGACAAGAAGGTGACATAGTAGCGTCAACATCGGGTGTAGCCTCAGGACCTGTCTCCTTCATGAACATAATCAATACAGTTACAGAGGTAGTCAAGCAGGGAGGAAAAAGAAGAGGTGCAAACATGGGAATTATAGAGGCATGGCATCCTGATATTGAGAAATTCATCACTGCAAAGACTAAACCAGGAGTTTTAGAGAACTTTAACGTAAGTGTAGGAGTTTGGGAAGATTTCTGGGAAGCACTTGTAAATTCTACTGATGGTAAATTTATGCTACGAAGTCCACGTGACAAATCTCCAGTTAGAGAAGTAAATGCCCACCATCTAATAGATCTGATTGCACTCTCAGCATGGAAAAGTGCAGAACCAGGATTGATCTTCTTTGATATAATTAACAAATATAACGTATTTGCAAAAGCTCGCGGAGCACCACTGCGTGCAACAAATCCTTGTGGTGAGCAAAGTTTGTACCCATACGAATCATGTAATCTCGGATCCATTAATCTCGCTAACTTTGTGAAAAGAAAAGCAGACGGACAATTTGAATTTGATTGGCAAAGATATGAAGAAACGATTAGGAAAACAACCAGATTCTTGGATAACATAATAGATGTTAACAATTATCCAATTCCTGAAATAGACAAGGCATCAAAAGATTCACGAAGAATTGGTCTTGGAGTGATGGGAGTTGCTGATCTTTTGTTCAAACTACGCATTCCATATAACTCACAAGAAGGATATGAATTTCAAGAAAAGCTAGCAGAGGCTCTAACATATTATTCCATGGAAGAAAGTATTGCTCTTGCAAAGACGAGAGGCGCCTTCCCACTATGTTCAAAGACAGAATATCCGGAAGGAAAAATTCCTGTAGCAGGATACTATGAAAAACCAAAGAGTGCTCGTACTTATGACTGGGATGCTCTAATAGCAAAGATCCAAAAACATGGTATTAGGAATGTTCTTACTACTACTGTAGCACCAACTGGAACATTATCCATGATTGCTGATTGCTCAAATGGAATGGAACCCATGTTCGCACTGGTATTTGAAAAACGAGTGACAGTAGGCAGGTTCTTCTATACAAACAAGATATTTGAAGCAGTTCTCAAGGAACACGGTTTGTACAATGACCAGATACTGGAGAAGATTGCCAATAACTATGGTTCTGTAAAAGGAATAGCAGAGATTCCAGAATGGATACAGAAGATATTCGTAACAGCAATGGATATTCACTGGGCTGATCATCTGATGGCACAAGGTGTATGGCAGAGATGGATTGGAAATGCAATTGCCAAGACCATCAATATGCCAAGTGATGTATCTTCTGATGATGTAAAAGCTGCATACCTGTTAGCACATGAGCTTGGATTGAAAGGAATTACCGTATTCAGAGACGGTTCAAGACATGAGCAAGTACTTCACATGACAGGAGACAACGTGGAAAAAACATTCCAAGTTACATCAAGCACATATGTTACCGATTACATCTCAAAAAATATCACAAATGCATATCTGAAATCTCAAGTAGAAAGAGCACTTCAGATAAAGATCCCAGAGTCAGGAATTACACAACCACAACCAACACTAACGCCAGAACAAATGGAAGAACTACTCTGTCCTACATGCAAAAACAATCTTGTGTTTGCAGAAGGCTGCAACATTTGCATTGAATGTGGATATAGTGGTTGTACTTCTGGATAGGTAACTTATTCTTCAAAATCAAAACTCTTTTAGTATCATACCATACTCCAGATTACGTTGAAAAGAAAGACTATTGGTATTGCATCAGGTGTTGCAGCTGCAGTCATAATCGCAGTTTTCTTTCTTACAATGCAACCACAAATTCCAATACAACCACCGTCACAAAATCAAACACAAATTCAAACTACTCAGAATCCAAAACTTGGTTTGGTTATCTGGCCACCAGCTGAAAGACCTACAGTTAATGATCTACATGACGCCTTCATACAAGCAGGCACAACAGGCATTGGAAGAAGTAATGTCTACATTTCATGGCCCACTATTGAACCACAACAAGGTCAATACAATTGGCAAGTTTATGACATCATTATGGGAATGAACAGAGAACAGCATCTCAATGTTACATTGTATTTTTCAATAATAAACAATGAAGCCTTTGGACCTTTTCCTAGTTGGATGGGAACACCAAGTCTTGATGAAAATCTAGCAAACCAGACTGCAAATACTTTAGATTCAATTTTGTCTCGATATTATATAGTTGATTATGTCATCATAGGCGGAAACATAGATTCTTACTTTAAAGATCATCCTAATGATATTCCAAAATATGTAGACTTCTTTAACAGTGTATATGATAAAATCAAAGAAAAACATCCGAATGTAAAACTTGGAAATTGGTTCTCACTAAATAATGTTGTAACCAAATACGAAGGCGATATGGTAGGAAATCTCACTCAAGGTGATTTTGTGGCTTATTCTTATGCTCCAGTTGACCTTACTTACTACCAAAATAATAGTCCTGATGTAGAAGGACAGAATCTTCAGAAAATGCTGGATTACGCAGGAGGAAAAAAGATAGCTTTAGTGGAGGTTGGATGGGCTACTGATAAAGCAATTAATGGAACACAGGATGATCAAGTAAAATTTATGAAAATTGTATTTGACTTTTATAGGAAAAATCAATCTCAATTTGATTTCCTGACTTGGTACAGACAATATGATAGACCATTTGATACATGTTATAGCGGTCTTAACACAAACGTACCAACAGGATTTGATCAACAAATACTCATGAATAATACAGCAAAATACCTTTGTGGAGCAGGCTTGATTGATGTTAATAAAAATCCAAAACCTGCTTGGGATGAATTTAAGAGACAAATAGAACTGAGCCCCAATTGAGTACAAAAAAGTGAATTTCATAGTTTGAAATATCTTGTTATAGTAATTGTGGTTCTACTTTTTGCAAATTGTATCTCAGCTTCTGCAATATATGAACCACCTAGCAGTCAAGAGATTGATCTTTTCAATTCATTACTCGGCCAATTTGAAAAACTCGATGTTCCAATAAAAGATGTATCAGATGTAATAAGGACATTTCAACAACCACTTATCGTTAGTTTCCCATGTAATGCCAACGATACAAACAACTTTGTTGTGACAGTAGTTAGTACAAGATTGGCTAAATTTGATCAAACTATAGTTCATCAGGATATTGTTACAGGTGGTGTATACACTTGGGATTGTCATATAACAACAGAAGACGGTAAGATATCTATTCAATGTAGTAACGAACTGAGACTAAATCCAGAACTTCTATCAAAC
>Ga0335081_10019769_pt1 | contig 10889 bp, 8 predicted proteins | sample Lox_Sample_35_FD_206713 | JGI IMG/M metagenome (GOLD analysis project Ga0335081, IMG submission 206713) | Soil microbial communities from Loxahatchee National Wildlife Refuge, Florida, United States - Lox_Sample_3.5 | ecosystem: Environmental > Terrestrial > Soil > Wetlands | place: USA: Florida...
ACCGAACGACGGATTAGGACAGTCACTCTCATTTGTATGGCGTGAAGCGGCGCTCGGCGCAGCAAATGCCCCCTATCCGCCAAATCAGATATGTCATTGTGCACCGCACTTTGGTCGGTAATGGCCCATTTCGGCTGCGCCGGTCCGCCGCCGTCGAGTCCGTTATCGAGGGTAAAGCTGCCTCGCCAACCAGAGAACGGCGCGGCAGTTCATGACCCACAGCGTCATTTCGAGCGGATCACTTGCTGTAGTGCACAATCACCTCATAAACCTACAGACCAGCGCGGGGCCGTGCACGATCACGTCATTTTCGGGCAGCGCTACGCCGCGCCCAGAGGTCCCGGGCGCGGCTAAGTTTTGCGCTTCTTCGGTCAGTGGTTCAGCCAGTTGAAGCGCCAGACGATGCTGGTGGTGATCGTTTCCGTATTCTTCTTGGAGTGCTCGGCAAACCCGACTGGCCCTACCGCACCGCAAACGGCTGCTGAGCTGCAAATCGCCGGAAGATCGGCCGCGCTGTAGCTCGAGTATCGATACTCGCTGCGCAAGAACAGACCATGGACCGGAACGAGCCAATCCAAGGCGTATTCTGCGCCCCCGCCGATGAACCAGCCGTTATAAGTATGCGGCGGCGCTATTCCACGCCAATCTCGGCGAGATGCTGCGGCTGGCCGGCCGGCCGAAGCTCGCGGTCGACGCGGCGCGCCGCGCCATTGCGATCGACCCGAACATGCCGATGGCCTTGAGCAATCTCGGGACCGCGCTCTACGAACTGAAAGACTACGAGGAAGCCGCCCGCGCCCAGCGCAAGGCGATCGCCGCTGATCCGAATTTCGCCGCGGCGCACTGCAATCTCGGCAACGCGCTGCATGCGCTCAGGCGCTTCGACGAGGCCATCGCGGCCTACCGGCGTGCCGTCGACATCGATCCGAATTACGCCGACGGCTGGGCCAATCTCGGCACCACGCTGCATCACAACGGCAGTTTCGACGACGGCGTGGTCGCGCTGCGCCGCGCCATCGCGCTCGCCCCGCATCACGCCAATGCCCATTCCGGGCTCGGCATCCTGTTGCTGATGCGCGGCGATCTCGGCGAAGGCTGGGACGAATACGAGTGGCGGCTGCGCTCGACCGAGCGCAAGGGGCCGCGTTTTCCCGAGGAGCCCTGGCAGGGCGAAAGCCTCGCCGGCAAGCACATCTATGTGCAGGCCGAGCAGGGTTTTGGCGACACCTTGCAGTTCGCGCGCTACCTGCCGCTCCTTGCCGCGCGCGCCGGCAAGGTGACGGTGCGGGTCCACCAGCAGCTCGTCACCTTGCTGCGCGAAAGTCTCCCCGCCGCCATCACCGTGTTGGGCGACCGCGGCGACCCGACGCCCTATCAATGCGACGCCGTGCTGCTCAGCCTGCCGCGGCTGTTCAAGACGCGGCTCGAAACCATGCCGGCGCTGGTGCCGTATCTGCGCGCGCCCGCCGAGGCGGTGCGGCGCTGGCGCGAGCGGCTCGGCAAGATGAGCGGTCTCAAGGTCGGCGTTGTGTGGGCCGGTAATCCCGAGCATGTCAACGATCAACGCCGCTCGATCGATCTGAAACTGCTGGAGCCGCTGTTTGCCGTGCGCGGTGCTGCGTTCGCCAGCCTGCAGGTCGGGCCGCGCGCGGCCGATCTGAAAAGGCTGCAGCGGGCCAATAAGGGCAGGGCCGGCGAGCCGGCGATCGAGGACTTGTCGCCGGCATTCACCGATTTCACCGATAGCGCCAGCGCGGTGAGCACACTCGATCTGGTGATCGCAGTCGACACCTCGGTCGCGCATCTTGCCGGCGCGCTCGGCAAGCCGGTGTGGGTGCTGCTGCCCTACGTGAGCGATTGGCGCTGGATGCTGCATCGCGACGACAATCCCTGGTATCCGACCATGCGCTTGTTCCGGCAAAGCCGCGGCGAGCAATGGCCGGAGGTGATCGCGCGCGTTGCGCGGGAGTTGAAACGCGTTGCCGCAGGCGAGCTTGCGCTTTTGACACCGTTCAAAGCCGAAGGCGAGCGCCGCGCCGCAGAGGCCGCCGCGATCATCGCCGCAGAAGCCGCGCATGCGGTGCCGCGGCCTGCGACGCCAACGCCGGAACTGGCAATTCCACAAACCGTCAACGCTGGCCAGGCGCTCATCTTCGCCGAGCAAAAGCGCCGACACGGCTTCTTGGCCGACGCCGACGATCTCACCCGCCGCGCTGTCGCGGCCGAACCGGACAACGCCGAGGCGGAGCACATGCTCGGCATCATCGCCCATCAATCGGGCAAGCTCTCTGAGGCGATCGAACACGTGCGCCGCGCCACGGCGCTCAAACCCGACGTGGCGCTTTATCATGCCAATTTGGGCGAGATGTGCCGGCTCGCCGGCCGCATCGACGAGGCGATTGCGGCAGGCCGCCGCGCGCTCGAGCTCAACCCCAACTTCCCCGGCGCGCTCAGCAATATTGGCATCGCGTTGTTTGATCAAGGCAAGTTCGAAGAGGCGCTCACTTATTACGACCGCGCGCTCGCGCTCGACGGCAGTTTTGTGCAGGCGCACAGCAATCGCGGCAATGAGCTGCAGCGGCTCGAGCGCTTCGCCGAGGCCGAGCCGTCGTATCGCCGCGCCATCGCGTTGCAAGGCGACTTCATCGATGCCTGGAACAATCTCGGCACCTGCCTGCGCGAGTTGAAACGGCCGCAGGAGGCGGAGGCGGTTTACCGCAAGGCGCTCGAGCTCGGCCCCAACAATCCCGACACGCTCGACAACCTGGCGCTGGCGCTGAAAGACCTCGACCGCCTTGACGAGGCCGCCGAGCTGTTGCGCCGGGCGCTCGTCATCGAGGCGCGCAGCGACAAATTCCACGTGCACTACGCCATGATTCTGCTCGACCAGAAGCAGATTGAGGAAGCCGCGGCGGCCAGCGCGCGCGCTCTCGCGCTCAATCGCAATAACCACGACGCGATCAATCTCATGGGTCGCGTCGCCTTCGAGCGCGGCGACCTTGACGAATCGCTCGCGTATTATCGGCGCGCGCTCGCGCTCGAGCCCGACCTTGCCGATGTCTACAACAATATGGGCAATGTGCTCAAAGAGCTCGGCAAGCTCGAGGAGGCGCGGGACGCCTATCTACAGGCGCTGCGGCTCGATCCGAACGTCGCCGGCGTCTACCTCAACCTCGCCGATTCGAAGACATTCGCGCCTGCCGATCCCCACCTTGCGGCCATGGAAGCGTTAGCGACAAAGACCGAAGGCTTGTCGAAGACCGATCGCATGCAGCTCGATTTCGGTCTCGGCAAGGCTTATGCGGACCTCAAGGATTATTCGCGCTCGTTCAAGCACCTGTCAGCCGGCAATGCCGCCAAGCGCGGCGGCATCGCCTATGACGAGAGCGCCACGTTGACCTTGTTCGATCGCATCGAAGCGGTATTTACGCGCGATCTGCTTTGCAAGAAATCACAAGTTGGAGACCCCTCACCCCTGCCGGTCTTCGTCATTGGCATGCCGCGCTCGGGCACCACGCTGGTCGAGCAGATCATCGCCAGCCATCCGCTCGCCCACGGCGCCGGAGAATTGCAAACCCTCAACGACGTGGTCCTCACCGTGCGCGGGCCCGACGGCAACTCGCTTCTCTATCCGGAATTCGTTCCGGCGCTCGATGGCGCGGCGCTCAAACAGATCGCGGCGCGCTATCTTGCCCTGCTTCGTGAACTGGCCGCCAAGCACGGCCGCGCGGACGCGCAGCGCATCACCGACAAAATGCCGTCGAATTATTATTTCGCCGGTTTGATCCATCTGGCGCTGCCGAACGCGAAAATCATCCACGCCATCCGCGATCCGGTGGACACCTGCGTCTCGTGCTTTTCGAAATTGTTTTCGGCCGAACAGAACCACACCTATGATCTCGGCGAGCTTGGGCGCTATTACACGCGCTACGCGCGGCTGATGGCGCATTGGCAAAAGGCGCTGCCGCCGGGCCGCATTCTTGACGTGAGCTACGAGGCCGTCGTCGCCGACCTCGAAGGTCAAGCGCGGCGCATCATCTCCTATTGCGACCTGCCCTGGGACGATCTCTGCCTGTCATTCCACAAGACCGACCGGCCCGTGCGCACCGCCAGCGCCACGCAAGTGCGCCAGCCGATTTACCAGAGCGCAGTGGGCCGCTGGCGGGTTTACCAGGAATATCTTGAGCCGCTGCTGACAGCGCTTAAAATCGAAGCCCCCGGTGCGTGACAAAGGGCAAACATGTGCGCTCGCGTATTTGCTGAGTTATCTAGAATCAAGCTAGAGGATCGCCGGCGGGGCCAGGTTATGGGCTTCGCATATTCCTCCCACACAAACTCGTCCGGCTGGCGCAAATGCTGGCCGGCTTTTTCATTTCAAGGTAGTCAACTAAGATCGCGCGCGAAATCGCCGGCTTAGCTATTGCGACTTCCGACATTCAACACCCTCGATCACAAGCGCCCTGCACAGCGCGACCAAAAGATCTCGGGTATCGGCACCGGAAGCGGCAGCCCTCAACTGCCTTCTGACGTGACGCCAAGTCGCCTTATTACGGGTGGCTGGCGCCAGATGTCCGAAGAATTTGCGCACATCGGCAAGTGTCTTAAGCCGCATAACACGCGGCACAACGAGCGGCCGGGGCAGAGTTCGCGACCAGTCGGGACGACGACCGTTCATCGATAGACGGAGAATACAAAAAATAAAGCGGACATGACGGCGGTGGCGCCTATTGCGAAAGCCACATAGCGGAAAATGATTTCGGACCGGTCCGGCATTCTGGGCGAGAGTGCGGTCGGCGCATCACCGGCGGACAGAATCTGCAAGACATCACCCTTTGCTCTAACCGTAAGGCATTTCAGCAACTCTCGACGCAGTCGCCAAAGAATCAACGGACGCTCCAGAATGGGTTTGCAGCTTCAAAGTCTGCCGTGCCGCGTGAGAATCCGATGTCCTGCAAGCACCTGTCGTCCAGGCCTTCCAATTGGTGCCAGTCCGTGAGCTGCCGCTTTATTTCGCTCCAGCGCAAGCCGCTGTGGGTCTGGACTGTCAGGTTTCTCAGGTTCCAGTTGATCATGACACTCTCCATCCCGGACACTGCCTATCTACTGCGGCGGGCCCAAGTAGGATGTGACCGAAAGCACAATTTTCCCGGTTTTCCCGGTTACGTGGCGGGTCGCCGGTTTATACGCTGTCGGGGTAAGAGCCGACATGGCATGGACAGGCGGAATCGGTTGAAGTTGACCCACAGCCGACATAGGCAAACCGAGTTTGCTGTAACGCACAACGCCTCTCTCGTGCGTCGTGTCCTGGCACGGTGCGCAAAGTTCGTCGGCGCGGGTGCGTATTTTCACCGTGGCTTCGGGGTAGTTTGCCTTGTGAAAGCCCGCGCTCGCAATAGCGCTGATTTCAAGGTCCGCGAACCACCGGTTCACGCCATTAATGACGATGTCGAAGCCTTCATCCTCGCGGCGCGTCGTTTTTCATAGCTCCATTTCTCGGCTATTTCTCATGATCGTTGGCGCATCTCCCCGGCCCATGTTCGTCTGCATCCAAGGCGCTCCGCAACAGCTCATGTGCACGGGTCACTCGCTTCTGTGCATGCGTAAGCATCAGCGACGTGCGCCATAGCTCGGCGACGCTTTCATCCCAGGCACATAGTGCAGCATCGAGCGCTGATTGAGCAGCCTCGATTTCCGATCTTGCATCATCGAGCGGCTGGCTCATGCGCGCTCAAGATCAAAAATTCTGCCACGAGACCCGGCGCCATCTGCGATGTGTTCACTGCAAAGGCGCACCGCTATCCGCCGGCCCGCGAGCACCCTTTCTTTGGAAAATGCGTTTGCGCCGAAGCACGCGACGATACTTGTCGCCATGAACTTGCTTATCCAGCGTCCGCAAGGCGTCCATTATATCGTCAAAACGAACGGCCGACCCCTGCGGCCCGACACGTAGATCAGGCGCTGCTTCGGTGGCGCAGGCATCCGACGCCCACGATGCCAGGATGGCGCGCTTTTCGTTGACCGTCAGGTCGGGATCGTTGACCACTTCGCCAGGATGGGCGAAGGCGTGGGCCGGATGCAGCAGATCATCGAGATCAAAGGTATCGTCCATTCTGTCGTTCATATCCCTTCTCCCTTACGACAGTTTGTTGAGACGTGACGTTTCAGTTGATTTTGATGGTGCGGGGCTTGGCTTCTTCGACTTTGGGCAGCCGTAGTAACAGCACGCCGTCCTTCATTTCGGCAGCGATCTTGTTCTGATCGATCTTGCTGGAAAGCCGGAAGCTGCGCGCATAATGGCCGATATTGTACTCCGTATAGAGCGGTTGCAGCCCTTTGTACTTGGTCAGGTCGATTTGACCCTGCACGGTCAAAACGCCGTCTTCGACGTTGACTGCGACATCACTCTTTTGCACGCCAGGCATTTCCAGAATGACCGATAGCGCATCGGGCGCTTCGTAAATATCGGCGACTGGCACGAAAAGCCGAGCTGGAATTGTGCCTTCTTCCTTGCTCTCGATCTCGCGCTTTTTCTGTACCTGCAGCTCTTGTGTGGAAGCCATGACACTGCTCCTCATGTCCAGACGGGTCGGTAACCTCAGCTGATCTTGATGGCGCGCGGCTTGTCGCGTTCGGCCCGCGGCAGATAGAGCGCCAGGATGCCGTCGCGATACTCCGCCTTGATGCGATCGGGATCGAGCGCAATCGGCAGCGACAGCGTGCGGTCAAACTCGCCGAAGGTGCGCTCGCGCCGGTGAACGCTCACCCCATCGGGACAGACCCAGGCCTTTTTGCCGGCGATGCGGACGGTGTTTTCCTTGGCTTCAACCTGAAGGCTGTCTTTGTCGACCCCCGGCAACTCGATGATCGCCAGCGCGTCGTCGCCCTGCTGAAACACGTTGATCGGTGGAAACGGGCCTTGGCTGGTGGTCAGATCGTGCAGCCAGCCGCTCGTGAGGCGACCTTCGAGCGCGCGCTGTAGGTTGAACAAAGCGTCGAATGGGTCGGAGAATCCAGTGATCATGTTCGCTCCCCACAGTTTTGCCAGGTGGGCGAAGCTGACGGTTCGATGGTTCCTCGCCCGTTTTCGGTGCATGGATTTGGTTTGCGATTTGGCACTGTCAAGAGGTGACTGCCAAAATTTTTAGGCCAGTGTAAGTATCTGTATCACAAGGGAAAATAGGATCAATGTTATGGCTTGGCGGATCGCGAAGGTGGCGACTTGTAGCAAATCCTTAACTGTCTTTTTTTAGCCATTGCGCGAAAGAAACGCCAAGCGGAGCCAATACAATGGCCTCATTCAACGCGCGCAAAGCCGTAAGTGTCTACGCCCAGACGGCAAAGGAATCCGCATCCCCACGGGAGCTAGAAGCTGATTTGCTGCTGAAGGCCGCAGCAAAACTGCAGGCCGTTCAGGATTCCTGGAGCGACAAGCAGCCCAGTCTATCCGAGGCCATTTTGTACAATCGCCGACTCTGGCTCGTATTCATGGACGCTGTCATGCGAGAAGACAATCGTCTGCCAGCCGCGGTTCGCCAGAACATCTTGAACCTTGGCGCCTTCGTGATGGCTGAGACATTTTCGCTGATGACCAAGCCCAAGCCAGAGCATTTGGCAAACCTCATCAGGATCAATCGCGGTATCGCATCCGGTCTTCGAGCCAAGCCGAATGGCGGCGAGGTACAGGCGGCCTAGCGGGACGCCTGAGCGCGGGCCGATGAAGTCTCGCTAAAAGATGCTATTTTAGTTGCGTTGCAATCTGGTCGGTTTTGGCACGAAGCGACGTTTTGACGGATCGCCGGTGTGGTCGTTATCGGGGAAGGCCGGACATCGGGCCAGAGCGGCCGGAATGTCGCTCCTGACCCCGCCTGCAGACGTGGACGCGTACTAGCTTTAGGCCGATATTGGGCCCGCTAGTTGGAGCTGGCGATGCTAAAATCCTCTGCTCATCGCGGCATTGCAGAAGATGATCCACGCAATCGCTGTGTCATTGCATTCTTTAGGCCGAAAGATGTCACAGTCGAGAGAGCACGTGAGGCGCTAGCGAGCGCCATGCCGCGCGCATCACCTTCTGAAATCGAGAGCCGCATTAGTGAACTCATGGCTCGCATGGCTGACAAACCACCCAAACCGCCGCCCGCTCTCAGTCAGCCGCTCGAAGCGGTCGATGATCCGGTCTACGGCCTTAACGCTCATCCCGACATTATAAGTCGACTTTGGAAGCTCGATGAAATGCTGCCGCAACGTTGCCGTTGGGTATTTTGGGGTAGGCCGTCTCTGGTTCATCCAAACGCCGGCGTGGTCTTTGCCGTCGCGATTGGCACGATCGGACTGGTTATGCGGCTTCCGCCGAGCATTCTCAGGGAAGCAGCATCGGAAGAGGTCCCCGTTATGATCAGCGGAAATCCGGGGCAGACCTTCGATATCGGCCCAGCCGGAGCGGAATGGCGGTTCGTGCGGCGGCGTAACTCCGAGATTGATTGGTGCCGGGCGGCCTATGATTTTGTTGCAGCGGTCCCCGATTGATTATGTTTTGCTCGGAGGCAAAGCCGAAATTGTCGGATGGATCGAAAGCGTCATTCCTGGACCCATCTCGACCGTTTGCTTCGAGACTTCGGTCCAGTGCGGTATTAACGATATACACCTATGCCGACGCGAAGAAGAAGTAGTCCGCAAGTGGAGAAAGCGATGAAATCATGGTTTTGCTTGGTGGCGGTGTCCGCGTGTCTTGTCGCAGCGCCCGAACGCCCACGCGCAGACTTATCCGTCGAAGCCGATCACCATCATCGTGCCGGCGTCGCCGGGGGGCGTGACCGATATGCTCGCGCGCATTCTGGCGCAGCACTTCAACGCCGACTGGGGCGCCGAGACAGTGGTCGAGAACAAGCCGGGCGCAAATAACGAAGTCGCCGCAGAGTATGTGATGCACCAGCTAGGCGACGGCTACACGCTGTTCATCGGCCCAGAAACCACACGCGATGTGCACTGGCTGGGGCGCGACCGAGCGAGACGGTCGCGCCCTCAAGACCTTCATCGTCAATCCGACGCTTTACCCCAGCCTACGCTACGAGCTCGCTGATTTCACCCCGATCACCGGTCTCGTGCAGATCAATCATGCGCTGATCCTGAATCCGTCGGTGCCCGTGAACAGCGTCGAGGAATTGGTCGAGTTCGCCAAAGCCAAGCCCGGCCAGTTGAATTACGGCACTTACGGCGTCGGCTCGAGCGGCCATCTCAATATGGAAATGTTCAAGACCGTCACTGGCACCAATCTGGTCGCCGTACACTACAAGGGCGCGGCGCCGGCGCTGCAGGACGTGATCGCCGGCCACATCCAGCTGATGTTCATCAGCGTCGGCAACGCCGTGACGCATTCGAAATCCGGCGCGGTCAAATTCATCGCCGTCGGGGCGCCGAAGCGCATGGCGATGTTGCCGGACGTGCCGACCATTGCCGAGAGCGGCTATCCCGGCTTCACGGCAGTGTCGTGGTTCGCGCTGTTCGGGCCGGCCGGCATCCCGCCCAACGTGGTTGCCAAGATTAATGACGAGGTGCGCAAGATTTTCGCCGATCCGGCCGTGCAGAATGCGTTTCTCGACCCGCAATATTTCGAATCGATCGTCAGTTCGCCGCAGGAACTGAGCGAGCGCATCCGCGCGGAAGAGCCGCGATGGCGCAAGCTGATCGGCGCCGCGCATATCACGGTCGAGTAGGCGGGATCGCTTGTCGGATATGTATGTCCCCTCCTATCCCGCTGCGGCATTTGCCCTAACGCAGCAATTCGGTCGTTCTCGGAGTAGAAGCGAACATTGAGCGAATAGCGCAAATCGGTCGTTTCTGACCCCATCACGTCATTTCCACCGGATCATTCGCTGTGCTGCACAAAATCCACTCGGAGCAACACTTCGCCGTACATGATGACAGTGCGGGGCGGCCATTGCCGCCCCGCAACTCGGCTGAAAGCCACCGCATCTTATTGGTTGCTGAAAAGATTCTGCGGAATCTTCGCAGTGGAGAAGATGTAGTCGCGCGAGGCTTCGAGCTTCTGCCGGAGCCCGTCGAGATCGACGCCAAGCAACTGTCCCTTCCACTTGCGCACCTTGCCGGCGACGATCACGGTCTCGACGTTGGTGCGGTCCATGAGCGAGACCACGGCGCCAGGCACCTGGTTGAGCGGCGCCACGTTGAGCCTGGTGGCGTCGAGGATGATGATGTCGGCTTCCTTGCCGGGCGTGAGCGAGCCGACCTTGTGGTCGAGCCGCAGCGCCTTGGCGCCATTCATCGTGGCGTAACGCAGCACGTCGCGCGTCGTCAGTGGAGCCGGCACGCCGCTCGGTAGCGGCGGCGAGGACTGGGCGGTCGGCCAATACGGAGGGAACGTGCCGCCGGAGACGACCGCCGCGCTCGGCGGGAGCCCCCAATCCAGCGGGTTGGGGAGATTCTGCCCCGGCATCGTATTGGGGCTGTCGAGGATCATCTGGTTGACGATCATGCGCTGCAGATTCATCGCCGAGCGCATTTGGGTGAAGAAGTCCGCCGTCAGCGTGCACTCGACGTCGACACTGAGCGACGGCTCGAACGGCTGCTGCGGCGTGCTCATGCTCTGCATTCTGATGATCGGCGGCGTGCCATGCCGCATGTTCATCTCGATCGGGAACGCGATCGAGACCTGCGCGCCGTTGTCGTGGACCGCCTTCCAGCCCTTGTCGGACATCCCTGTCATGTGGATGAACAGGTTGTCGGAGCCGACTTTCAGCGGCTTTCCGGTGATGGTGTTGTTGCCGCCGGTACCGTCGGCGAGCGCATCCAGGATGGGTCTGATGCCGAACGGCGACAAGATATGGGCCGCGACTGGAACGCCGATATCGCGCCCGATCGACCAGGCTTTGGTG
>Ga0335081_10019770_pt1 | contig 10889 bp, 6 predicted proteins | sample Lox_Sample_35_FD_206713 | JGI IMG/M metagenome (GOLD analysis project Ga0335081, IMG submission 206713) | Soil microbial communities from Loxahatchee National Wildlife Refuge, Florida, United States - Lox_Sample_3.5 | ecosystem: Environmental > Terrestrial > Soil > Wetlands | place: USA: Florida...
ACCCCTCGATTGAGTAGTGGCGCGGCTTTTGCCCGATTTTGAGAACACAAAATTAGCACAACGAGTCTGAGCCCCCGTGTTAGTTTTCAGCGTCGAGCGATTGGTGAACCGGGATGATACCGGGCCGGTTTGTGCTAATTTGTGCTAGTGATGTGCCTTTGTTGAAACACGTGAAACTATAGAGACTTATTAAGTCAATAAGTTACGTATTTTCAACACGCGGCACAGTCCGAATCCCACTCTCTCCGCCAGACTTTCAATCAGTTACAGAGCACGAATCAGGGGAAATTAGTCATCCCGCGCCAGCGGCGTGCGCACGACGCTGGAGTGAGCCTGCCTCATCTCATCAGTGACGACATCGCGGTATAGATTATGTTGCGACGCGCGACCTCGGCCTTGTTGGTCAGCGTCGCCCTCGGTTGCTAGGTCTGCAGTATGGGCCGCGGGTGGGGGGGGTAAATAGCGGCTGCCGGTCGTGCTTGGGATTTGTCACCAGGGAGCTGGCAGCCCCATCTTGGCGTAGAAATCCCGGATCTCTGCCATGGCCGCGGCTGAGAATTGCCTTCTTCCTTGAATGCAGTCGAGGGTGAACTGCTTGAGCCCTTCAGAATTCTCTTCCAAAAGAAGTTGTTTGAAGCGGGCCCTGACGTTGATTTGCTCCTCGCGCCGAATCTCGACCAGCGCCTCGCGATTCAAGTCGTAGACAGCGACTGAGTGCTCACCGCGTTCATCGACCGGACTCACCCATCCAGGAGTCTGGGCCTGCTGGCTGGGCCAGAACGTCAAATGTTCCAAAGGCTTGTCCTGGTATGGGTTCAATAAGAGGGCCAGTTCTTGATGCAATGAGTCTGCGGGACTTTGCGCCCGCTTGCCCTTGACAGGAAAGTGGTTCTTCTTCGCCTCGCCCTGGTTGCAGAGTTGGCAGGAGGGAAGGTAATTCTCAACCGTGTACGCCAGCCAATAGTAGCCAGGATGTGATAGTTCTTCTGTAACTTGGGCTTTGGGACGAAAGTGTTCCACATCGCCGAAGGCGACATGCTGGAAGCGTGCCTCACAATAGGCACACTTTCCGAAGAATAGATCCTGCAGGTGCTCTTTCAACACGGCCCAGATGGCCGCCTTGAATCGAGGTTTTCGCCCCGCCTTCACATCTGCAATTGCAGCTTTGGTTGCCTTGCCGGCGCTGTTCTTCCAATTGGCGAAATTGTATGGCAGGACGGAAAGAACCTGGTATCCCTTCTTCTCTAAGGCCAGCTGGGCCTCGGCAGCATCCTTGCCATAGACCAGGCGACCGGACGGCTTCGACTGTGGCCGATCGCGTCGCCGAATTTTGCAGCGGAAGTTCGGCTCTTGGAACACAACGTGGTTCATGTAGTTCTCCGTGAGCCGGTAATGGTCTCTTGCACCTGGACTTTCGCTTCCTGCAAGATGCGTTTTCGCTTTTCTTCCGGCATGGCATTCAGTTTTTCGTCGAGCGCTCCTTCCAACAACTCAAAGGCAACTCGGGCCTCCTCGCGTTCCTTCGGAGTAGGCAGCTGCACGTTGAGGCTGGCTGCCAGGTTCTCTAATTCCTGCCGTTGGGAGAGCGATAGATCACTCCGCGCAGCCAGATCGCTGTAACGTTTCATCGCCTCATGAAGCTCCGGATCGATGCTGCTCGGCAGATTAAACAAAGGGCCGGTCAATACCTGGTCGGCACGCCATCCCTTGAGTTCCAGAGCGGGCGACTCCACCTTCACCCGTCCGTCTTCTCCACGCCGCACCAGCAAAACTTCATTTTTGTTCAGTCCCACGACGATCAAAGGAGAATGAGTAGTGGCAACGAACTGCACATTGGGAAAAAGCTTCTTGAGGGTGCCGACGACCAGTTGCTGCCACTTCGGGTGCATGTGGGCATCGATTTCATCGATCAGAACCAGAGCATATTGGTTGCGGGGACCGGCAGCGCTTCCTGGGCCATAATCGGCCCCTGTTTCACCGAACACGTCGTACATTCGTTCCATCAGTATTCCGATCCACCCCAGTAACGACGCCGTACCTTGGCTGACTCCCTCAATCGGCACCAAACCATCTTCCGTCTCGACTGTGACCTCCTTAGTCTCGGGGTTGACCGCGAAGTAATTGATCTTCAACCCCGGAGTCAATTCTCCGATCACGTAGAAGAAATCATCGCGCAACTGCTCGTAACGGGTCTTGCCGCCCTTGACCCGGGAGCCCCGTTGCACCAATTCGCTTTTGATCTTGTAATCGAGGTCGACGATCCAATTCTTGAGATTGTCGAGTCGGGGATCGATCTCTCCATTTACCAGGGGAAGCAAGTCCGCGCTGGTGCTTCTGGGGATTCCAGAACTCGTCATTTCCCGCGAACGCACCCAGGTGAAACTGCGCAAGGGGGGAAAGCCCAGCCCGAGCCAGCCCTCGGTCTCCAGCGGCCGTACGGGAAGGGTTGTAACCTCGGCCCCGACCGTGGTGACCAGCAACTTGGTCACGTATTGTTGTCCCGCATCGGTTTCCAGCGTAATACTCGCGCTGGTTTCCTTTGACTTGACCAGTCTGCGGGCGTACTTCTCGCTATCCTTGCCGCAGATGGCAGCCGCGATCGCTTTCAGGATTGTCGATTTGCCGACACCGTTATCGCCAAGCAATACCGTCCAGTGCTGGTCGAACTGCAAGCGAAGCCTTTCAAAAGGGCCGACGTTTTCCAGAGTCACGGCCTTGAGCCGGGCAGTCGCGGGGGCTTTTTGCACCTCCGGCATTCTCACGGCAACCGCGTCTGCCAGGCTTCTCAGAAATCGGCGCAAGTCGCCGAAATCGGAGCGCGCCGTGTAGGGGATCACCTGAATGCCGTAACGTCGCGCCAGCAAATCTGCCTTTGCACGCCAGGCGGTCCCCACTACGTTGACCAGGGCATAATGCGGCCGGGGTGTTGCGCCCTGGAAACTGATGCCGGTGAGATAGGCTTCAATCCCTTCCAGACTGCAGCCCACGAAGAACATGGTTTGGGAAGCGAACAGGCTCCCCATAAACTGCGCAAACAGGCTATTCTTGGCGATGGCTTCCTGATACTGGGCCGGCGCCACCAGTACCGTGTCTGGCTGCGCCAGGGTGCCGTACAGTTTCAGCACAAAGAATTCTCTCTTGCTCAACGCTTCCAGCAGCCGCGGCGAGTCCCGGTGGGTATAAACCGGGGCCCTTAATGCTCCGAACGTGCGTTCCAGCAGTTCATCAAAGTTGGTAGTCAGAACCGCGGAGAAGGGCACTTCCGCCAAGGTCTGGTATTCCACCGGCAGTCGCACGTCGGTCAGAAAAGTCTTGCGCAGGAAGTCGTAGATCAGCTGCCGGTCCTGGGCCAGGCTGACAAGGCTGTCCGCCACCAGGTCGGCCTGCCCCTGCTGCAATGCCTCGCGCAGACCATCTGCAAGCGATGGGTTGATCAGGCCGGACTCTCTCATGTGCCCCAACAAAGAATGAACGAACGGTCCCCATGTTGGAAGGCCGGCCCGCGCGCTCAATCCCGCTCCCACGTAAGCCACACAAGTTCTGCTCGCGCAAGCTTCCACCAAGGCAGCCGGTAGTTCCGGCAAAGGAAGTACGGTCTCTGGGCTGGGAGCAGCCTGCGCCTCATAGCCCAGCACCGTGCGCAGGCGCACCTCCTGCGCTATCTCGGTCTCACGCGTGTACAAGCGAACCAGGCCAGTTGCAAAATAAAGCCCCAGCAGACTGGCGAGGGTCATCAGCGAGGCCCATCCGGTACTATTCAGCTTGCGATAAGGATTGAGTTTCAGCACAACCGGGCCGCCTGCCGCGCTATAAGCCACATAGGGCGGTTCTGCTGCCAGTAGCGCGATAGCTTTGATGTCGCCGAGTATCTGCTCGCGTCCTATGCCGGCGCCGATGGCGTAGACACCGGGGAATGCCCCTGCCAGCAAGAGCCGGTCATCGCCGAAGAATGCCCCTGTCTGTACGAGGCCCGGAGCGGTGAATTCGCGCGACAGAGTTGCACTGCCCTTGCCTTCGCCTGGAATCAAAACGGTGCCGCCGGCCGTCGTCACCGCTGGATAACCTCTACGAGAGATGATGGGCAGCAGAAGGACGCCACCGCTGGTCACGCGTTCCCCTCTTACGAAGTGACGGGTGCTGGCGGGGTCAGTGATGGTAAGTTCGCCCTCCTCCGGGCAAAGCTGAGCCATGTAATCGCCTGTTGCCCGAAAAACGCAAAGGCCGCGATGGCTTTGCCGAGCTAATGTCTTTTTTGTAGTAAGGTCAATCAATTCGACTGAGTAATCAGCTAGCTGGCGTCCGAGCAGGGAATCGGTGAGCGCCAGTCCGGTCACCATTGCCGGCGCGGGGAACGAGTCCAATTTCTGCTCCGCTCCATTTTGCGTTGCCACGAGTACATCGGTTCCGAATGCGGTCGCTACTCGGCTGCCGGAAGGAGAAACTGCCACCTGCAACAGTGAACTGTTCGCCGCTATCGCTTCCGCTCTGTTCTCGGAGCTGGGATTGGGTACTCGCCTCGGGTAGATCTGACGATTCGATTGGTTGATGGGCGACTGGCGAGCACTTAGCCCAGCCTGGGTATCTTGCGCTGCCGTTCCCTTGGAGGGATCGCCCGCCGCCTCGTGTTTGAACAAAAGTGGGGAATTAAATTGCCAATCGTTGCTGATCCGCAGGCTGGCCGGATCCCATTCCACAACCCTTACCCCCGAGGCTAGAACCTGGTATCCAAGCAGTGCGCCTTTCGGGGAAAACCACAGATCAGAGGTATCAACATTCCCCAGCTTGCGCGGATCGCCTGCCCGAAGACTGACTTGCAAGCCAGCCATCCATATCACTACGCCTGCCGCGACCAGGAGGGATAAGAGCGATCCCCACGCGCCGGGCAGGCTCAAGGCGTCCCAGTACTTTCGCAGGAAATAAATTGCATCCAAGCCAGCGTAGCTAACTTTTTGCGGGATCGGAGACGACCGGCGTGCTTGTGGCATATGTAAGTTTGCGAAAACGCATCCACCCGTGTGCCTAGGCGATGCTGTCCCGGGCCCAATCGTTGGACCCTGTCGCGGTCCTGGGCGATTGTCACGTTTTACCGGCGGCGTTCAGTTTGACACTAACCGACCCCGACCGGAAATGGAAAAGCGCTGGGTGCCGGCAGAGCCGGGTCGAAGTGTCTTCGAAGGGCGGCATCGCATACCGCGTATCCCCAATTGATCAGTTTTTCCTGCGACGATGAATCCAGGGCCTTCAATCGGGTCGGCGTGCCAGCAATAACCGCCGTCTTCTGGTATGGAGCATTCAGTGCCGATGGCAACTGGTAGTTAGCAATATCGGTCCAGATTCCCCAATAGCAGCCCTGGCGCGAACCGTTTTGAAACGAGTCAATCACTTGTCTTTTGCGCAAGCTCCTCACCTGATTGTCAATGAGGTCAAAAACCCGGTGAGTATGGCCGAACCAGTCTCGCTCCGGGTCTTCTTCAGCGCCATACACGCCACCGGCGTCGCTGACGAGCACGGTGTCGTACCTCTTCCAGACCGTTTCCAGGCCAAGGTTGTCGTAGACGCCACCATCAGTCAGGACGACTTGGGTTGTAAAAGGCGGACGTTGAAGCCCGGCACCGCTGTTGGTTTCGTAGTCGCTCTCTTTCAGGTCCAGTTCGACTGGGGACAGCACGGGCGGAAACGCTGAAGAGGCTGCCACCGCTATGGCCAACTCGATCTTTGGATTGGGCACCTTTCCTACGCGCCAGTCGCGCATGTACGCCTTGGAAAATCGCCACAATGATTTCGACTGCACATTGGTGGCGTTGAAAACGAAACGCGGATGATCAGGCAAGTCCTGCAACGTTGACTTGCCGAAGAGATACTTGCGGTAATAATGGGCAATTTTGTCAGCGACGGTTCCCGGCCCCAATACGCCCAAAAGAACTGAGCCGATATCAATGGTGTGTGAGGCCAGCTTGCGAACGGGTCGAATGACAAGTTCGTCTAGATTATCAGCCACACCAGTGCCGTTAAATCGTAGGTGTAGCCATGCTAGTGCCAGCGCTCCGGCGGTTATGGATCCCCCGGAAACACTCGAAATACGCTGCAGCTTGCTTAATATGCCGCACTCATTCAGGCGGATCACCGCGCCAGCGTGAAACATCATCGCGCGGTATCCCCCGCCCGAGAGGCTAAGCGCGATTCCATGTTCGGGTGGTTTGGGGTTGCTCGACTCGCCGCTATCGGCCACCGGGACCGCACTCGCAGGGATGGTAAAGGACTTTCCCGGATCCGGCATCTTTTCCACCTCGTCGGCGAATTTCACAAACTGGCCCGGTTTTCTTAGCGAGTCCGGAGTGAAACGTCAAACGGATATCACTAAGTCGACGTATTTCTGCTCCACGTTAATCTGAACCTGCGCTGGGAGCTTCTTCCATTCAGTACTTGAGACAGAGCTGGGACGATCACTGTCGGGCGGCCATCCAATGTCAGACCGCAACACTCTTCCTTTGGTTTTCTCGATCAAACGATCATAGAGTTTCTGCGCCGGCATCGGCCACTTTTTCTTGATCGCAACTTTTTTATCCAGCGGAATGAGAGCTGTAAGGCTATTGTTGGTCATCATCTCCAGGCCATGCTGGACAGCGGTAGCATTGTGGCTGGAGTGGTGTCCGACCTTGTATACCATGGTCCTACTTAACAGATCTTTCGCCACCAACTTACGTTTGCCGCCCGTGGCACTCGGTACTTCCCAGGTGTAGTCATGCCATGAAAGCCAGTTGCCGAGTTGCGCATCGGCAGCCATCAGGATTACCGGGCCGGCTTCGCCGATTTCGAATGCCAACGCCAGACTCGTATTGTTAGTCAGGTTATCGAGTTGCAAGGCCAGATCGGGAGACCCGAATAACCAGTCGCTGTCAATCCGACGCCAGGCACTGTCCTTATCGAAATAACTCTGGGCTTTCGTGCCTGGGTCGCCCAGGTAGGTACGGTAGCGCTGTTCGAACGGCAAGCTCCGATCGAACTGCTCCCTGTCGTTCGCATCCAGCTTTTCAACGTATTCATTCACAGTGCCGCTGAGACCCGACAAGTCGGCTGCCACCCGGAAGCCAAAAACAGAACTTCCCGACAATTCGTATAGTTCAGGATTGCCATGCTCGCCCAGGTTCTTGATTTTCTTCTCGTCGCGCGGAGGGCCGAGCACATACACGGTCACCCCCGGTAGCCAGGCGGGTTGCAAAAAGGTTCCAGGATTGAGGTACTCGTGATTTGTGCCGGAAGCCCGGTAGGCGACATACTTCATCGCCTCATCCACCCCTTTGGCGAACGTAGCCCCGAGCTTTATGTCGCCGACAAACGACAAGACTTCCCGTATGCCATCCGCCATTTCCGCTGCCGCCCCGTCCGAGATCGCCGTCCGCCGCAAAGCGGCTTCGGTCGCGAGTGCCGCTGTGCCCAGATCGCCTTTATACTTCGCGAGCTTGTTCGCCAGTTCGTCGTCCGGATTCTCCGTCCACGCCACCCAGGAATGGTCGACCTGCAGAGCATCGAAGCTTGGGCGGGCGGAGTTGAACCCGGAGACATGATCAAGGTGCTCGTGCGTCGCGATGAGCAGTGCAAGTTTCTTTTTCGTGGTTTGTACAATGTCGCTGGCAACCTCCTGTATCGTCACTCCCGTAGTCGTGGCGCCCAGGGTGCCGCAATCGATCAGCACATGCGAGGCATCTTCAAATGCGCTATCCCGGCCAAAGCTGAGCAGGAAGCAATCTCCCAGCCCCTGCCGGTACATGCGCACCCGCACGTTCCGCATGGCGGATGATCCTGCTGTTGCTTCTCCTGTCGGCTGGTTAACGTTTTTGGATTTCTTACTTGGCGCACTTTTTTTCGTTACCATGCTCTCACCCGCGATGGATCATTGCGAACGGTTCGCGTAAATGGACGGAGCCGAAATATGTTTGGCGCAGCGACTGTTCCTTCGTGGCCTGAAATGCCGCCTGTCTTTGTTCTCGGGTATTACTCTGAACGTCTTTGCGAATGCAATAGCGAATCTCTGAGGAGTGCAGGTCGGCAATGACCGTGCATCCGCCCGAGAACCAGGCCGGAGCGGTTCCCGGCGGCGCCGTATTGCGTTTTTGCAGTAATTCAATGACGAACTGGGGAAGCATGTTTCCGTCTGGACCGATGCGGTTGGCAATCCGCGCCGACCTTACTTCAAAGGTGGTCTTCTTTTTGGGGACCGCGCTCAAACCCATGTAACGGGCATCTTTTTTCCCGCCCGCAACCGCGTCGAAGTGTTTCTGCAGCCAGGCATGGACGTCGATCCGTAATTGGCGCTGCAGGTCAAACACGTCGCGGCGTGAGGTCGCATAGAGCAACTGTTCTGCGTAGCTGCGGAGAGGCGCGATTCCCTCGCGGAGAGCGGGAGACATCGTGACTCCATCCTCTTCCGGTCCTCGCCATAGCAGGCTTTCCTCCGACAGTGAACGCAAATCACGGGGATAGATGCCACGCCGCCGAAACGCATCGATGAAGGCGACGCGATAATGCAGGTCATCATCCTCCACCAGGTCTCGGTCGGCTGTGATCAGCGCTCGCAGGTATTCGCCAAAAGTCAGATCGATCGGGGGACAATAATCGAGCGCCCGAATGCACATGCCGAGCACATGGGTTGCCGCCTTCGAAACTTCTTGACCAAGCCTCCCGATCAGATCGGGATGCAGGGCTCCCATTGGTAGAACGCCGCTTCCGCCAGTTGCCAGGCGCAACAGATCTGCGGTTCGCGTCTCGTAAATCGAGAGGAAGGCATCGAAGACCGCCGCTACCAGTATGGCGCCACGCTCGTGTGGCTCCTGCGTCGTCGCATAGTCATTCGGGTCGGGGACCGTAACCTCCCAGCGTTTCGTCTCCGTGTTGTATTTTCCGATGGCATCCCGCAACGCTGTGCGTTTGCCGGTGGTGCGCCCGAATTCGGAAGCCAACTGCGCCAGGAGATTTTCGTGTTCGCGCAACTCACCCCGCGTTTGCGCAATCTGGTGCCGGACCAATTCGGGATAGGTGAAGTGCTGGAACATGGCCACCATGTCCGCGAACGCTTCATGGAAGGCCTGCATGTCGGGATTGGTGGGCTCGACAAAAGAGCGATGCATTCCGTCCAGCAGCGCGTGCGTCGTCTCGTGGGCGACCACGTCATGTGACAGGCAAGTGAACACGGTTCCGCCGGGCAGGTGGTCTGCCGGATCATCGTCCGAAGCCGAGTAGTATCCAAACAGCAGAGCTATTTTCTGCGGGCTGTAATAGGCATTGGCTTCGCGCAGTGCATGTGGATAGATTCTGAGTTTCCCCACGTAATGAGAATCATCGAACTCGTTGTTTGGGTCGAGGCTGGGGCCTGGCCGCCATAGCGCCACTCGCCCCAAGGCTCGCTCGAAATACCGGATGGTAAGACTGGCGACGGCGTAAACATTCTGTTGATGGAACTGCGGCACTCCTTCGGAAGGCTCGTATCCTTCCTGTGCCAGGAGTCGCGGATCATCCAAGTCTACGGGCTGGTACAGGCATTTGCTGGCAGGATCATAATCCACGATTTCCAGATATTCGCCGTTCGGCCCCGGCTGCAGGGGTTCCCATGGCACTTTAAACAGCAGGGTGCTGATCGGCGCAGTTTCGAGATGATTACGTAGGGTGGGATCTAGAGCGAAGCCTCGCAGGCAGCGAAATGCCGGCTTCGGGTATAAGGATGACATAACTGCTCTCCCGAAGAGACATTCGCAGCGTACTCCGGATCGATGACCAAATCAACAAAAGGTGGGATCATCGTAGTTATAAGTAGAAGATTTGAGACATGTGCGCCCGGATTGTAATATTTGAGGCCTTAAAGGCACAATATGGCTATCAAAGGTCTGGAACAGGGAGGATTTATGGTTCCGGAAAATACGCTCTCAGAGACGAGACGCAATCAAAGGATCGTTTGGCTCTCACCGAAACTTAGCATGACGACCAGTTGGGGACCTCTGCACCTTATTTGTGCCGTTATTTGGATCTGCGCAGGCGCGTTTTCGCAAAACCCAGCCTTGGTGGAGACAACTCCCGATGAGCAGGCGCGGATAGAATGCGAAGCCAGGGTTGTAGATGCCAAGGCCACCGCCCCCTTTAAGCTTCCGGACAACATTCAGGATGGCACCAAGGCGGCATTGGCCTGCGAGTGGATTGATCCAAACGCAGTACAACAGGTCCTCAAAGCAATGAAGCTGTTGACGAGTGACTCGCCAAATCCTCTTGAGGTCAATGTGAAGGTGCTGCGGCACTTGATGAAGTTCGATCCGTATTCTTTTGACCAGGGACTCTACCAAGCGGCAATGGGTGTTCCCGATGCCGATGGAAGACCGACGGTGCAGGGACTGCCCAATTTCCTGGATACGCTCGCGAAGGCCAATACGCTGGGGTTGAGAAAGCCACAGGGCGAAGATGCATTGTTCGGCGAAACAACAGCAATCATCGGCAATATTTTCGAGCCCGGAAGGGGGAAACTTGCGCTGGCTAAAGTTCACGATTCTTTTATTCATAAGTACAACTACTCGGCTCTTTACCAGTTATTGAACGCCGCATGGCAGCAATCTCAGGACGTGGGTGTCTTAAACAGACTCAGGGCGGCATTCGAAATGAATAGCGACCGCCTAGCGAAGCAGGTGGCTGCGAAGATTGCCCCCGAGAAATAATCGGAGAAGGTTAGGAGGAGACTCCCATGGTGCACGAAGAGCCGTGCCGCTACGTAGTCGTGGCAGTTGCGGCGCTACTACTGGTTCTGGGATGCGATTGCGGCGCCCAGGAGCGAGCGCAGGACCATTCCTGCACGGTCCATGCTGCCGGGGCATTGGCACTTCCGGAGGGAAAAGACGGGAACAATTTCGAGA
>Ga0335081_10019771_pt1 | contig 10889 bp, 9 predicted proteins | sample Lox_Sample_35_FD_206713 | JGI IMG/M metagenome (GOLD analysis project Ga0335081, IMG submission 206713) | Soil microbial communities from Loxahatchee National Wildlife Refuge, Florida, United States - Lox_Sample_3.5 | ecosystem: Environmental > Terrestrial > Soil > Wetlands | place: USA: Florida...
CATCTACAATGATAAAGCGCAGGGAGAAGCCGTAGCCAGTTTTGCTTTCAATGTTTTGGGAGCGCGTCAGATGGCGACTATTCACGATGGAACCTCGTATCCCAAACAATTACAGCAAGCCGCCTGTCAAAGTTTTGAACAATTTGGCGGTCAGTGCATACAACAAGTCCAGATTGAAAGCGGGCAAGGTATAAGCATGATGACACCAGTTTTGCAATCCATTGCGATTAACAAGCCAGACGTGATCTACTTTCCGGTTTATACAGCAGATGGAGTAAATATTACAAAAGAAGCTGCGACTAGCGGTTTGTCGAATGCAGCGCTCATTAGTTCAGATGGGTTATTCAATACGGCTTTCATTCAACAAACTGAACCGTCTTCAGAGGGAATGTATGTATCTGGCCCGGCAACCATCAAGGAGCCGCAGGATTTTCTTGCAAAATTCAAAGCGCAGTTTGGCGAGGAGCCAGTCGCGGCTTATCATCTTCAGGCATACGATGCAACCACGATGTTATTCAACGCCATTGAGAAAGTGGCGATTCCTATTTCGTCTAATACCAATAGCATTTCAATCCCACGCCAAGCCCTTCGCCAGGCTCTTTATGCAACACAGAATATGCAAGGCTTGAGCGGCGTGCTTAGTTGTTCAACAACTGGCGACTGCGCACAAGCAAACATCGAAATTTATCAAATTGTCAATAGCAATTTCAAGCCCATTTATCCATAAAAAGAATCAGGATCGCGACCATAAAGAATGCCTGCCGCAGAAATCATCACCATTGGAACCGAAATACTGCTTGGTGAAATCGTTGATACCAACACGCGTCACATCGCGCTGACTTTGCGCGATCTGGGCGTGGACTTATATCGCACCGTCACCATTGGCGATAACGTAGAGCGCATCGCTTCCGCCATCCGCGATTCGATGCAGCATGCCGAGATTATCATCACAACTGGCGGGCTGGGTCCGACAGTGGATGATCCGACGCGCGAGGCAGTCGCAAAAGCTGCAGGTGTCGAAACGGAATTCCGGCAGGAACTTTGGGAGCAAGTGACTGCAACTATTAAAAAGTATGGCCGCAAGCCCGCAGAAAATCAAAAGCGGCAAGCGATCGTTCCCGAAGGCGCACTGGGTGTAATCAATCCCGTCGGCACCGCTCCGTCGTTCATCATGGAAATCCAACGCAATGTGATCATCTCATTGCCCGGCGTTCCCAATGAAATGGAACATATTCTGCACGAGTCGATTGTTCCTTATCTCCAAAAAAGATTCGATTTGCATGAAGTCATCAAAGTTCATGTACTTCACACCTCTGGTCTGGGTGAAGGAACAATTGATGAAAAGATCGGCGATCTTGAAACTCTGCCCAATCCAACCGTGGGACTTGCGGCGCATACCGGCATGGTGGATATTCGCATCGCGGCAAAAGCAGAAAGCGAAGCCGATGCCCATGCCATGATCGCTGGTATTGAAAAGCAAATTCGCGAGCGGCTTGGCAGCGTAGTCTTCGGCGCAGATGAAGATAAACTGGAAGAAGTGGTTCTGAATCTGGTTGTCCAGCGCGGCTGGACTCTAACCGCGCTTGAATCCGGCTTGGATGGCTTGCTAGCACGCAAACTTCCTCACGTCGCATCCATCCCCGACCTGACAGCGGCTTCCCTTATGGAAGCTTTGCGTCTCGCCCGCGCCAACTCCGAAGCAGACATTGCCCTCGGCGTCACGGTTCACGCGGAAGATCATTCTGCGGATATGGCACTGATTACGCCGCGCGGCGAAAAGACTCATCACATCACTTATGGCGGGCCGCCGCGCAGTCTGCCGCGCTGGGCGATGAACCTCGCCCTGAATTGGCTTCGGACCGTGGCGCAGGAATCAGATTGAAATGCCCGCTCCAAGTCGAAGAAAAGACACGCTATGGACGATTGTGATCTGGGCAATCAATATCATCGGCGGCCTCAGTTTGCTACTTGTGTTAATTGTCTATTGGTCGCAGCAACCGGTGAAAGCATCTCCGCAAGTATTGCCACCCTCACCGAAAGGCACGCCTTATCCCACATTGACCATGGTGCCGACGCGATACTATCTGCCATCGGTTACACCCAATCCGCTATCAACTCAAGTTCTCGAATCAACAGCAACGCCGTTTTATTTGGTGAATGGTCCCAAGCCGGCAATCATCGGCTTTTCGGCCGCTGGCCGTCCGCTTCAAGTATATGCGTTTGGTCAAGGTGAAATACAAGATATGATCGTCGGCGGCATTCACGGCGGCTACGAATGGAATACGATTGCGTTGGCAGATCAACTGATCACATATGTTAATGAAAATCCTGACGCGATTCCGAGTGATGTGACTCTTTATATTCTGCCCGATATGAATCCGGATGGCGATGCGCGCAGTCACGATGAATGGGGACGCGTCAACGCCAACGGCGTCGATTTGAATCGGAATTTTCCAATCGGCTGGGCGCCAACCTGGAATCGCAGTGGTTGCTATGATTTAACGTTAACAACCAGCGGCCGAGGTCCCGGCTCCGAGCCGGAGACGCGCTTGGTGATGAACTTCATTGCGACGCATAGAATTCAAGCGTTGATCGATTATCATTCCGCCGCATTGGGAATTTTTCCCGGAGGCACGCCCTGGGATGCGGCCTCGCTCCGCCTCGCACGCGCATTGGCTTCGGTAACAACATATCCATTCCCGCCAGTCAACACCGGTTGCATTTATTCCGGCACACTTCCCGATTACGCAGTTTCGGAAGGCGCCGCGGCGGTGGATATGGAATTGACCAATCATCAAGATACCGATTTCGCGATGAACTTGCGCGCGCTGAATGTATTGATGAATTTTATGAAGTAGATTCGCGATGAATGTAGAAAGAATCTCGTTAAGTTTTTTGCTACTACTCGCCTTCGGCACGATATTTTATATATGGTACCTGGTTTGGTTTCAAACAGCAAATTATCGCAATAAAGTAATCGAGCGTTATGAGAATCTTCCGAATTGGTATCCTTTTCGGGGATTCATCATATGGTCGTTTAAGTCTAATTTTTTTATTTGGTATTTACGGATTTTTGCAACTATAGGTATACCAGTAATTCTAGTTCTCTTATTGAAAACAATAACCAATTAAAACAGGAAAGGGCTTGTAAATATGGCTAAGATTGCAGATATTCTGTTTACCAACGCCCACGTTCTGACGATGGACGAAAACTTGAATCAATACAATCCCGGCGCGGTAGCGGTCAGCGGCGATAGCATCGTTGCGGTCGGACCGGAATTTGAAATCACTGAAGAATATTCCGGCAAAGAGACGATTGATTGTGGACGAAAAATATTGATGCCCGGGCTCGTCAACGCACACACGCACGTTCCGATGACTCTTCTGCGCGGTCTCGCCGATGACTTGCGTCTCGATGTGTGGCTTATGGGTTACATGATGCCGGTCGAACGTCAATACGTTTCGCCAGAATTCGTCCGGCTCGGAACATCCATTGCTTGCGCCGAATTGATACGGAGCGGCGTGACCACTTTCAACGATATGTATTATTTCGAAGAAGATGTCGCCAAAGCGACAGCCGATGCGGGGATGCGCGCCGTCTGCGGACAATCGGTGCTTAAATTTCCATCACCCGATGCCGCCTCCTACGAAGACTCGATGGAAATGGCGCGCGATTACATTCGGCGCTGGAAAGATCATCCGCTCATCGTTCCATCCATCGCGCCGCACGCTCCTTACACAAGCACGCCCGAAATCCTGCACGAAGCCGCCGAGCTTGCCCAGGAGTTCGATGTGCCGCTTCACATTCACATTGCAGAGACAGCTTTCGAGGTCGAGAACATGCGCCGCGATAATGGGATGCCGGTAGTGCCTTATGTCAAAAAACAGGGATTGCTCGAAGCCAAAGTCATCGCCGCGCATTGCGTTCACATTGATACCGGCGAAATGCGTACGCTTCTTCACGCCGGGGCAGGCGTGGCGCATAACCCATCGTCGAATCTTAAACTGGCATCCGGTTTCGCACCCGTGACGAAAATGCTTGAGACCGGACTCAATGTAGGCATCGGCACGGATGGGCCCGCCTCGAACAACGATCTCGACATGTTCGAAGAAGTGCGCCTCGCCGCTTTCATTGCCAAAGCGGTGACGAATGATCCGACCTCCCTGCCCGCTTCGGCCGCCCTGACGATGGCGACTCGTCTCGGAGCGCAGGCGCTTCATATCGGACATTTGACCGGTTCACTGACCCCGGGCCGCCGCGCCGACCTGATCCTGATCGACCTCTCGCCGCTTCATAATTCGCCATCCTTCCGTCGCATCCACGATAACGCGTACGCACAAATCGTTTATGCCAGCAAATCCACGGATGTGAGCGACGTGATGGTCAATGGCAAATGGCTGATGATAAATCACAAACTTCTTACGGTGCATGAAGAAGAATTGATCGCGCAAGCCGCGGATATTGCCAAGAAGATCGATTCGTTCTTGATCGAACGCGAGCAATCCGTGTTATCCAAGCTGATCGCGCTGGGCGGCTCGATGGAAGAGGAATCGTTCGAGGCGCAGGTCAAGGTCAAAATAACGGACAGCCAGCGCATCGTCGAAGCATTGAAGCGGAATGAAATCGAAATCGTGCGTTATCGTCATTACAAAGAACACGATGCTTATTTCTCATTCGATGATCCATCCCAAGGACGATTGCGCTACCGTGAAGATGATTTTCTTAATGAACAAGGTAATGTCACGATGACACGTCCGCGCTTGACCTTGTTGGGTCAAAAACGAGAGGGCGCGCTCGCACCGAACGTTTTGTTATCGCGCAGCCGCTTCCTGGCGCCCGCCACGCAAAGTCTGCGCTTCTATCGCGAATATTTCAAGCCAAAGGAAGAGACTTCGATTACAAAGGATCGTGAACGCTGGCTGATCAAATTTAAAGATACAGAATTTTTCGTCAATGCAGATGAGATGCTTGAACCCGCCCTTGGAAATTTCGTTGAAATCAAATCTCGAACGTGGAGCCGCAGAGACGCCGAGCGTAAAGCCGCGCTTGCAAATGAATTGTTGGCCGCGCTAGGAATCTCAAATGCTGAGACAGTGACCAGCGATTACATTGAGGTTGTGAAGTCAGAATAAATCGTCTTGCAAGAAAAGAGTCAATGCATTAAATGATCAGAAACTAAAAGGCAGATTTGCTTGGACTAATTGCAAATCTGCCTGCAACTTTTTGTCTTTTCCCCCTGTAATACAATATAGAAATGTCTTCTGCACAAGAACGCGATCTGGTTTGCCGTGCGAAACAAGGCGACCATGACGCCTTTGGCGAAATTGTGCATTGCCATCAGCAAGCGGTCTTCAATGTTGCCTATCGCCTGCTCGGCAATGTTCATGATGCGGAAGACACAACACAGGAAGTATTCGTTCGGGCATACCAGTTCTTTAATACGTTCGAGGCGGACCGCCCACTCGCGCCTTGGCTCAAACAAATCGCCGCCAACGTTTGCTTGAATCGTCTCGAGGGACAAAAATCCGCCTCGCTTTTGGATGATGAACTGGCTCCTGCGCCCGATCCAAATCCCGGCCCTGAAGCGTTGATCGTTCTCCGCAGCCGGGACGAGCGCATCCGATTCGAATTGTCTCGCCTGCCGCCGCGCTACGGCATCGTCATCGAATTGAGACATTTCCAGGAATTGAGCTACGAAGAAATCGCAAAAGAATTAAAGCGGCCAGTGAGCGACGTGAAGAGCGACTTATTCCGCGCCCGCAAGTTACTTGCCGAACGATTGAAAGACTTGAGATGAATCATATAACGGATTTTCAACTCAACGAATATCTCGACAACATTCTCGAGCCATCCGCCCACCGCGCAGTGGAAGCACATCTAAGGGACTGTAACGAATGCCGCGCAAGATTGGACGAACTGCAATTTGTCTTATCCGCCCTGAAAAGCTTAACGGATGTAAGGCTATCGCAGGATATTTCCACAGACATTGCCTCGCGCCTGCCACGACGGCCTGATCCCACTTTCACACCGGTTTTTGCAATCCAGCTCGGCGCGGCGCTGGGAGCATTGCTGTTCGTTACCGTTGAACTCGCGCAGGCTATTCGCATCCCGCCTGCTTCAACTTTCCAATCCCTGATTCCTGAAGTTCGATTCGCAATTCCAAATTTCCAAATATTCACTCTCTATGCCCCGTTTAGTATCATCAATTATTTTTCCCTTTTCCATAATTCCCTATTCAATCTTCCGCAACTACCTACTTTCCAGTTTCCACTTTCCGGTTTCCAAATATCCGTCATCGCCATATTCACTTTACTGCTTTGGTTGGCTGGAAACGCCATATTATTGCGCGAACGCTCTGAGGTCCGAAAATGAAACGTTCGTTGATTCTTATTTTGGCTTTGCTATTGGCCGCATTGGCTTGCGGTACGCAGTCTTCCGCGACTCCATCCACGCCGTTTCCCACGTTGACGAGTTCCATCTTCGATTCGAATCGCACCACCTATGGATTTTTTCCAACGCCGCCGGAAGTTTCGATGGAGAGCATGATGAAAATCTATCAAGACATCAGCAATCACGCCGACTTTGTGTTGATTCAACAAAACGTTCCCTGGAATGATTTCGCTAACAGCGTGGACGGTCAGTCGCAAAAGCGCACAGACACCATGAATCAATTCACGCTCGCGCGCCAAAATCATCTGGATGCCATCTTCGTTGTGGACGGATTGAATGGCCTTAACCGCAGTCAATTCAGCGGCCTGCCTTTTGGCTGGGAAGCTAGCTTTGCCAATCCAAAAGTCCGCGCCGCATATACCAATTACGCCTTATGGGTTGTGAAAATGTTTCATCCGCGTTATCTCGGACTTGCGTCCGAGATCAACACATACATGGACACGCATCCAGATGACACACAAAACTTCATCAGCTTGTACAATGAAATTTATAAGGCCGTGAAAGCTGAAGCGCCTGACACAAAAATTTTCGTCACTTTTCAGTGGGAGGAATTGAACAATCTGATATCGCAAGTCGCCAACGGCCGCCCGCGGTTTCAGGTGAATTGGGAGCAGGTAGAAGCGTTCGAGCCAAACATGGATGTTTGGGTGATTTCCTCTTATCCATTTGTTGCATTCAAATCCGGTGCGGATATTCCAGCAGACTATTACGCGCCGCTTCTTTCTCGGACCTTAAAGCCGCTCGCCATCGCCGAAGGCGGATTCACATCCAAGCCGGTCGGGCCAATTACTGGCACGCCCGAAGATCAAGTCGCGTACTTGAACGCAATCCACAATCAAATCGGTTCACGATTGGCATTCTGGGTTTATCTTCTGCTCGAAGATTTCAATCTTGACTCCTATTCCAATTACATGAAAGCGAATGGCGTCAACTCAACCGATATCAACACACTGGGCATGTTTGCCTCGGTCGGGCTCGGCAACTTGGACGGCACACCTAAGCCTGCATTAGACCTATGGGATTCGTTTCGCACAGGCAAGTAATCGAAAAGGAGAAAAAATGAACAACATCTTTGGTTTGCTTTTTGTCATCATCTTCGGCGGCGTTGGACTGATTTCAATCTTCGTGGTAATCAGCCTGCTATTGCCTGTTCCCGTTGAACGGACGCGGGCTACACTTGAAACCTCTCCGATGCGATCGTTATTGCTGGGTGTGGTCAACTTCCTGTGTATGGGCCTGGTCGTCGCGCTATTCGTATGGCTGTTTTCATTATTCACAGGCATAAAAGTCATTGACGGCATTCTTTTATTGCTGACAGGCCTGCTTACATTGTCTGCGATTCTATTGGCTCTGCTTGGTTTGGCTTCGCTGGCAAATCTGTTGGGATATCACATCGGCGAGCCGAAAAATGAATTTCACGCGATCATACGCGGCGGGGCTTTGCTGTTTCTCGCGGGTTTCACTCCGTTTATCGGCTGGTTTGCTTTCACACCGCTTATTATTTTGGTTGCACTGGGTGCGGCCATTCAAGCCATATTCAGGCAAAAAGAAAGAGCTGGCTAATCAATCCTGCCGTCTAATTTTGGGCGGCGAATTAATTACGGGCACAAATTTTGCAATTGCTCCTGAAAGGTTTGCGCAAAGTTGTGATAACCCGAGTCGTCGCAGCGCGCGCTGAAATAATAATAAGACGACTCGGCGGGAAACGCGACTGCGCGCAACGCGGCTAAACCGGGATTGGAAATCGGCGTGGGCGGCAAGCCATCGATCACATAGGTGTTGTAGGCTGAATTGATTTTCAAATCATCTGCACCCAACGGATTCGTCCACCAAGTTTGATTTACAGAATCATAACCTTGTGCATATTGAACCGTCGGATCAGCCTCCAGCCTCATTCCAATTTTCAAACGATTCAAATAAACCGATGCGATCATCGGCGCCTCATCATCATGTTCCGCTTCGCGCTGGACTATCGAGGCGAGCGTCACCGCTTGATAAACGCTCAAACCCTGACGATTGAATCCATCGCGCAGATCGCTCGTCAGATGCAAATCAAAATTTCGAACCAGCACCTCGACCAATTCATCAGCAGTGGTGATACGCGGCAAGATGTAGGAGTCAGGATATAGGAATCCTTCTGTTGAAGCCGCACCTGATAAAAAGTCGAAGCCTGAGCGCGTTTTTTTCGCGGCGGCGAGAAATGCATCCGGCGTGATGTTCAAGCCCGAAGTTGGAAGTGAGGCGGCAATCTCTTCCATCCGCCAGCCGGGTAAAACAACAAAGGTCACCTGCGTCGGCGTTGCATTTTGCATATTGTGCGCGATATCCACAATAGACATCGCCGGGCTGAGATCATAATTGCCCGCTTGAATAGATATATCAAGACCCGTGTAAACGAGATAATCGCGGAACATATCTGCATCGCTGATGAGACCGCTTTGTTGAAGATGATCCGCGATGGATGACACGGACTCGCCTGGTTGAACTGTGAATGATTGTTGAGGCGCATTGGGATCAAGCGGTTTGGTTAACAAACCATCGTCCCAAGCGAGTTTCGCGGAATATTGAATGGTTTGAATCAGCGAAAGCCGCCCTGAAGGCGGGCCATATACTTTTGCAGCGTGTGATGGAATTACAAAGACGGTAAGCACAACACAAAGGACAATAAATGCAATAGCAATGTATGGAATAAAACGGCTCATGATCAACTTTGTATTTTACAATTTGCGTTTTGTTATTTTCGATGATCGAGGTACGACTGCAGAATGATCGTCGCCGCCAATTCGTCAAGATGACCGGTGCGCCTTTTGCGCGGAACACCCATTTCGATGCGCGCCGTGCGGGCAGATTGAGTGCTAAAAGATTCATCCCACATTGCGATTGGGATCTGCGTTTGTGTTTTGAGCGCATCGACAAAACGAGCCGCGCGCCGACCGGCCAGATTGGGTTTGCCTTCTTCATCGAACGATTGACCAATCACGATCAATTCAACTTGATTTTGCAGAGCGATGTCGGCAACTTGCGCGGCGTCAATCACGCGCGCAACATGTTCAATCACTTTCAATGGATTCGCAATCGTGCCGGTCGAATCAGAAATAGCCAGACCGATTCGTTTTTCACCGTGATCAACAGCGAGGATTCGCATTCATGCTCCCAAAAAACCAACCACGAAGGACACGAAGTGCACAAAGGAAAATCTTTTTATCTTCCTGTCCGTGGTGTCCTTTGTGTTTAAATTACAACTCATTGCACTTCAATTCTGAATGGTATTAGCGGCATCCATGGCCACCACGAGGGACTCAAATCAATCTCAGGCGGCGCGGCAAGTGGAAGTTTAGACAGTAAAACCTGTTTTGCATTCATCGGCGAGAGTCCGCGCGCCAAAAAGATCACTTGCGAAGATTGAATTTGTTGAACCAGCACGCGCTGAACTTGCAGGTTGAATTGCGTCGAGCCGGATTGATCCACCGCAAAATTATTGTTTGAATTGAATTGAAGTGTATTGGGCTTGGAATCAAAACCCGCAGGCATGGACGCATTCAAAACGGTTTCAGCTAGGCTGGTTAAGTCATCGGCGGTAACGTATTGCGCGCTATATTGGACGCTCATGGTTAACTTCAACGTATCTCCCGGTTGACCGGCGGGCGGATCATAGATTTCCTGCGAGGGCGCATCCACTTTCAAAGTATCGGGCAAAAGCAAATCATGCGCGCCAATCGAGGCAGTGATCTCCTGCTTTGCCTGTTGGGCCAATGCGGACATCACCATATCATGCAAATGCTGACGGTCCGCATCCACGGCTTCCGTTGCATTCAAATCCGTGCCGCCGGTTGTCGGATTAGGATTCGTCACCGAAGCCGAAAGTGCAAGGTTTCCATCAATCGCTTGGATCGCGCCCGCCGCCACATTGCCGGATGAACCAGCCTCCACTGCAACAATCGGCACTTCAACAAATTTCTTCGAGCCGCCTGGCAAATGGGTGATGTTCACCGTTTGAAATTTAACGGATGAAGAATTGACCGTGTAAATTACCGTCCCCACAGGAATCGTCAAATCGGCTTGAGTTAGATTCGTGAAGCGCGCAATGCCTTCGGCTTTATCGTTCGGCACCGAGCCTTGTGATGTGATCACCATCGTCTGCGCAACCGTAACAAGAACGCTCGTTTGATGCGCCGGCACGCTACCCGAAACAAAAACAGATTCATTGCTTGGATTGGCGGAAACTGGGATGGTGATGGATTGCTGTTGAGAGACGGGAGTTAACTTAATCACCGCGCGCGGGACAAATAAAGCGGCCACTGTTAATACAGCCAAGACACCCGCCGCAAAGAATCCTACACGTACAACTGGATTGAATCTCCATTTCGCTTCCTCCACTTTACTCTGTTCTTTCATGTCCCGCAAATTGAGTTTAGACCTCCGCGGTCCTCGCGAAGCA
>Ga0335081_10019772_pt1 | contig 10888 bp, 7 predicted proteins | sample Lox_Sample_35_FD_206713 | JGI IMG/M metagenome (GOLD analysis project Ga0335081, IMG submission 206713) | Soil microbial communities from Loxahatchee National Wildlife Refuge, Florida, United States - Lox_Sample_3.5 | ecosystem: Environmental > Terrestrial > Soil > Wetlands | place: USA: Florida...
GCGCCGGATGCCGCAGACGGAACAGGCAGAACGCCCGCGAGCAGCTGCAGCAGGGTCGTCTTGCCGCTCCCGTTGGCCCCCACCACGCCCACCCGCTCGCCGGGACCCAGCTGCCAGGTCACGCCCCGCAGGAGATCCCGCTGCCCGGCCGTAACCGTGACGTCATCGAGCTCGAGCACGGTCCTGCCCAGCCGGGCTGCCGCGATCCTGGTCAGCTCGATCTTGTCCCGAGGCGGCGGCTCGTCCGCGATCAGGGCGCTGGCGGCCTCCATCCGGAACCTGGGCTTGCTCGTCCTGGCTGGCGGCCCGCGCCGCAGCCAGGCCAGCTCCTTGCGGAGCAGGTTGCGCCGCCGCTGGTCGTCGGCCGCCGCGATCCTGGCCCGCTCGGCCCTGGCCAGCACGTAGGCCGAATAGCCGCCCTCGTAGGAGTGGACCCGGCCGTCAGCCGCCTCCCAGGTCCGGTCGCTCACCGCGTCGAGGAACCACCGGTCATGGGTGACCACGACGTAGGTCTGCGCGTGCTCGCGCAGATACCCGGCCAGCCAGCGGATCGCCTCGATGTCGAGATGATTGGTCGGCTCATCCAGCAGCAGCAAGTCGTGCCTGCCCCACAGCAGGGCCGCGAGCGCGGTGCGGCGGCGCTCGCCCCCGGACAGCTGTTCTGCATCTGAAGCGGGGTCGATGCCGGACAGCAGCGTCGAAATGACGCCGCGGCTCCTGGCGTCCGCCGCCCACACGTGCTCGGGCACCGAGCCGAACACGATGTCGCGCACGCCCCCGGACAACTGCTCGCTCTGCGGCAGATAGCCGATCCGCGCGTCGCGTGCTCGCGTCGCCCGGCCCGAATCCAGGCCGGCCAGGCCTGCCAGCGCGGCCAGCAGCGTTGTCTTGCCCGCCCCGTTGCGCCCGACGACGCCGATCCGGTCACCCGCCGCCACCCCGAGCGACACGCGGTCAAGCAGCGCCCGCTGGCCGTAGGCCTTGCTCGCCGCCTCCAGATTGACCAGGTTCACGCTAATCCCCGGCGGGCCAGAATCGCCGCGCCGGGAGCGGGACCGCTCGCCTGCACGACCGAGCGGCAGACCCCCGCGCCGGTCAGCGACACCGCGAGGTCCCCGGCGCTCTGGGCGTCGGCTGCCAGGAACGCGCAAGTCGGCCCGGAGCCAGACACCACCACTCCCAGGGCGCCGTGCTCCCGGCCGGCCGCCAGCGTCCGGCGAAGCTCAGGCATCAGCGAAACGGCAGCCGGCTGCAGATCATTGGCCAGCAGCGGACCCACCGCCGCCGCATCGCCCGAGCGCAGCGCCGCCAGCAGCGCCGTGTTCAGCGCGGGCTCGGGCGCCCGGCGCGCCGCCGGGGCGGACGCGCCCCCCCGGGCCGCGCGCAGCCGGTCGCAGGTCGCGTACACCACAGGTGTCGGGAGGGAGCCGGCCGCGAACGCCAGGACCCAGTGATAAGTGCCGGCCACCAGGGCAGTAGTCAGACGCTCACCGCGGCCCTGCCCGATTGAGGTGCCGCCGGCCAGCGCGAAAGGGACATCGCTGCCGAGGGCTGCCGCGACCCCGCTGAGCTCCTGCATGCTCAGGCCGGTCCGCCACAGCTCGTTGCAGGCCAGCAGCGCGGCGGCCGCGTCGGCGCTGCCGCCGGCGAGCCCGGCGGCCACCGGTATCCGCTTGCGGATGTCGATCCGCACGGCTGGCCTGCCCCAGCCGCGGCGGGCGAGCGCCCGCTGCAGCGCCGTCACCGCCTTGACCGCGAGGTTTGCGCTGCCACGCGGAACGGAGTCCGCGCCCTCACCGGTGACCAGCACCGTCGTGCGGTCCGCGGGCGAGACAGTCACCTCGTCGAAGAGCGAAACCGCGTGAAAGACCGTCACCAGATCGTGGTAACCGTCCGGGCGGACCGGCCCGACGGCAAGCTGGAGATTCACTTTCGCAGGCACCCGCGCGGTCACCGGCAGCGGGGCGGCGGTCACTGACGTCACGACTTATGATCGCAGGCCGTCAGGAGTGCTTCGCGCAGCCCCGCGGAGGTGCCATGCCCTGCCGTGCAGTTTCGATGGTTAACACCAGTTATAACTACTGAGAGCACTTTAAGTACTATTTTGTGCCAGAATAAGTTCCCAGCGACGCTGGTGAACTGGCGAAGACAGGCGCTGGGTCAGGACCGGGCTGCGGCGGCTGCCCGGGCGATCCGGACGAAATCCGCCACCGCCAGGGCCTCGCCGCGCAGCGCCGGGTCGAGGCCCGCCGCGCGAAGCACTTTCTCGGCCCTGGCGGCGGAGCCTGCCCACGGTGCCAGCGCCGCCCGAAGCGTCTTGCGCCGTTGCGCGAAGGCGGCATCTACGACGGCGAAGACGTCCTCGCGGCGGACGGTGCCGCCAGCGCCGTCCCCGTCCCCAGCACCGTCTGCGCCCCCAGAGCCGTCCGTGCCGCCAGCGCCGTCCGTGCCCCGAGAGCCGTCCGTGCCGCCAGTCCGGCCAGCGTCCCGGGCAGCGGGTCCGCCATCGCCCTCGTCAGCGGGCCGCTCACGGCGAGTGAAGGCCACCAGGCCGGAATCGACACGCGGCACCGGCCAGAAGACGCTCCGCGGCACCCGCCCCGCCTGCCGGACATCGGCGTACCAGGCCAGCTTCACCGACGGCACGCCGTAGACGCGGCTGCCCGGCGGGGCGCTCATCCGGTCCGCGACCTCCGCCTGGACCATGACCAGCCCGCGGCGCAGTGACGGCAGCACCGCGAGCAGGTGCAGCATTACCGGCACGGCGGCGTTGTAGGGCAGGTTCGCCACCAGGGCCGTCGGCGGCTCGCCGGGCAGCTCGCGCACCCTGGCGGCGTCGGCCGTCAGCACATCCAGCCGGCCGGCCATGCCAGGCGCCCGGTCAGCGACAGTGCGGGGCAGCTCGGCCGCAAGCGCAGGATCCACCTCGATGGCGAGCACCCGGCGGGCCGCGCCGAGCAGCGGCAGGGTCAGCGAGCCGAACCCTGGCCCGACTTCGAGGACGACGTCATCGGCACCCAGGCCGGCCAGCGCGGTGATCCGGGTTACTGTCCCGGCATCGATGACGAAGTTCTGGCCGAGCCGCCGGGACGGCCGGATGCCGAGCCGGCCGGCGAGCTGCCGGATGTCGGCGGGCCCGAGCAGGGCAGGCGCCGTGCCTACCACAGAGTGCTTACCACAGCATGCCTACCACGGCCCGAAGATGCGCTCGCCGGTCGCCGCCACGGCCGCGCAGAGCTCCTCGACAGGCATCTGCCGGACCGCGGCGACCGCGCGCAGCGTGTGCGCGACCTGGGCCGGCGTGTTCGACTTGCCCCGGTTGGGCACCGGCGTCAGGAACGGCGCATCGGTCTCCACCAGGATCAGCCCGGCGGGCACGATGGCAGCGGCTTCCCGCAGCCTCCCGGCGCTGGGGAAGGTGACCGTGCCAGCGAAACTCAGCACGTAGCCGGCGTCGGCGCACTTCCTGGCCATTGCCGCATCGCCGGAGAAGCAGTGGAAGATGACGTGCTCGGGGGCGCCCACCTCAGCCAGGATCGCCAGCACGTCCTCGTGCGCGTCCCGGTCGTGGATCATGAGTGCCTTCCCGGCCTGCCGGGCGATGTCGATATGCGCGCGGAACCACTCCCGCTGGACCGCGGGCGGCGCGCTGTCCCGGTAGTAGTCCAGCCCGGTCTCCCCGATTGCCCGCACCACGGGCAGCGCGGCCAGCGCGCTGATCTCGGCCAGGACCGCGTCGCGACCGGCCGCCGTGACCGCTGCGGCCGCCGTCTCGTTCGGATGGATCGCGACGGCGGCATAGACGTCGCGGTGCTCGGCAGCACTGCTGGCGGCCCAGCGTGACGACGGCACGTCGCAGCCGACTGTCACCACGGTGCGCACTCCGGCGGCGCGAGCCTGCTCGAGCGCCTCGGGCACCGGCTGCCCGATCATGTCGAGATGGCAGTGGCTGTCGAAAGCCGGGAGCGGCAGCGGCTCAGGCGGCGGCGCCGGCCGCGCCGCCGCGCCGACGGTCACGCCCGCTCCAGCCTGGCCAGCTCCTCTTCGGCCACAGCCGGGTCGAGCTTGGCGAACAGCGGCGTCGGCTGCTCCAGCGCTGTGCCCGGCCGGATCGGGACAGACTCCCAGCGGGCAGCGCCGCGGTAGTCGCCCGTGATGACGGGGTATGGCGGGCCGCCGTCCTCGTCGACTTCCTCGATCCCCGGCATCCCCGACCACCTGCCCTCGCCGCCGAGCATCGCGAAGACCTTCTCCGAGGATCGCGGCAGGAACGGGGTGAGCAGCGACTTGCCGTCGTCGACGAGCTGCAGCGCGGTGTGGCAGATCGTCCGCATCCGCTCCGGGTCTGACTCGCGCAGCCGCCATGGCGCCTGGTCGGAGAAGTATTTGTTGGCCTCGGCCAGGGTTCGCATCGTCTCGGTGATGGCTGCCTTGAAGCGCGACCGCGACAGTGCCTCGCCGACGGTCTCGAACGCGTGCGCCGACCGCCGCAGAATCTCGGTGTCGGCGCCGGTCGGCTGGCCGGCCGGCGGGATCGTGCCGACGTTACGGGCGGCGAAGGACACAGTGCGGTTGACCAGGTTGCCCCAGTTGGCCAGCAGCTCATCGTTGTTGCGCCGGACGAACTCGGTCCAGGTGAAATCGGTGTCCTGGTTCTCCGGCCCGGCCACGGCCACGTAGTACCGGAGCGCATCGACGTCGTACCGCTCCAGGAAATCGCGGACGTAGATGACGACGGACCGGGACGAGGAGAACTTGCGCCCCTCCATCGTCAGGTACTCGCTGGCCACTACTTCGGTGGGCAGGTTCAGCGTGCCGAGCGAGCCCGGCTTGCCGCCCCTGGCGCCCTGGCCGCTGTAGCCGAGCAGTATGGCCGGCCAGATCTCGGTGTGGAAGACGATGTTGTCCTTGCCCATGAAGTAGTACGCCTGCGCGTCCGGTGACTGCCACCAGGCGCGCCACGCGTCCGGGTCGCCGGACCGCCGCGCCCATTCCACCGAGGCCGACAGATAACCGATCACGGCATCGAACCAGACGTAGATCCGCTTGTCCGGGCGATCCCGCCAGCCGTCGAGCGGAATCGGCACGCCCCAGTCCAGGTCCCTGGTGATCGCCCGCGGCTGCAGGTCGCCGAGCAGGTTGAGGGAGAACTTCAGCACATTGGAGCGCCATTGGCCGCTCTTGCTCTGCAGCCAGCCGCCGAGCACGTCAGCGAACGCGGGCAGGTCCAGGAAGAACTGCTCGGTCTCGACGAACACCGGCCTCTCGCCGTTGATCTTCGAGCGCGGCCTGATCAAGTCTGCCGGGTCGAGCTGGTTGCCGCAGTTGTCGCACTGATCCCCGCGCGCGCCGTCGTAACCGCAGATCGGACAGGTTCCCTCGATGTAGCGGTCGGGCAGGGTCCGGCCCGTCGACGGCGAGATGGCCCCCATGGTGGCCTTCGGGTAGATATATCCATTGGCCCGCAGGCCAAGGAACATGTCCTGGACCACCGCGTAGTGGTTGCGGGTGGTCGTCCGGGTGAACAGGTCGTAGGACATGTCCAGGCCGGTCAGGTCCCGGGCGATGATGCGGTTGTACCGGTCGGCGAGGTCCCGCGCCGTCACCCCCTCGGCGTCTGCCTGGACCTGGATCGGGGTGCCGTGCTCATCGGTCCCGCTCACCATGAGCACCTTGTTGCCGGCCATCCGCTGGTAGCGGGCGAACATGTCGCAGGGCAGCCCGAATCCGGAGACATGCCCGATGTGGCGGGGGCCGTTGGCGTACGGCCAGGCGGGTGCGGCCAGAATCTGGCGGCTGGGCGGCGACATAGCCTCAGCCTAAAGGCACCGTGCGAACCACCGCGTCGTAGACCTCGCGCCTGCGCAGGCCCGATTCCTTCGCGACGGCCGCGATCGCGTCCCTGCGTGATGACCCCGCCAGCTCTCGGTCGGCGACCCGCGCCACGGCCTCGGCCATCGCCGTCGTGGCAGCACCGGCCGGGGCGCCCTCGACCACCACCGTTATCTCGCCCAGCGGGTGGTCTTGCGCCCGGGCGGCCAGCTCGGCCAGCGTGCCGCGCAAGACCTCCTCATGCGTCTTGGTCAGCTCCCGGCACACGACCGCGCGCCGCGCGCCGCCCAGCGCCCCGGCCAGAGCCCCAAGCGTGCCGGCCAGCCGCCGCGGCGACTCAAAGAAGATCAGCGTTCGCCGCTCGGCCGCCAGCTCGGCGAAACGCCGCGCCCGCTCGCCTGCCCGCCGCGGGGCGAAGCCCTCGAAGCAGAACCGGTCGCTCGGCAGGCCGGACACCGCCAGTGCCGCCGTGACGGCCGACGGCCCGGGCAGTGCCGTCACCCGCAGGCCGTCTGCGGCGGCGGCGGCCACCAGCCGGTAGCCCGGATCGCTGATGGCGGGCATTCCGGCGTCGGTCAGCAGCAGTACGTCGCGGCCGCCGCGCAGCTGGGCCAGCAACGCGGGAACCCGCCGCGACTCAATGTCGTCGTAGTACGAGACGACGGTCCCGGCCAGCCGCACGCCGAGCGCCGAGGCCAGCCTGCGTACCCGCCGGGTGTCCTCCGCCGCCACCACGGGAGCCTCGGCGAGCGCGCGGGCCAGGCGGGGCGAGACGTCCTCGGGACGGCCGATCGGCGCGGCGGCCACGATGAGCGTGCCGCCCTCGCCCGCCTGCGCTTCAGGCCTGCCGCCGCGTTCCATGCCGTCGCCCACGATAATCCTCCGCGCCTCTACGATGACATCCGATGACGTCATTCCAGACCGCTGCGCCGGTCCCGGCAGAGGCCAGGGCCGCCGAGCTCAGGAGCCGGCTAGTTCCGCCCATCGGCGGCAGCGCGCTGTGGAGCTGGGCCGGGCCGCTGCTCGTCACCGCGTTCGGGGCTTTCCTGCGCTTCTACCGGCTCGGCATACCGCGTGCCGTGGTCTTCGACGAGACGTATTACGTTCCTGATGCCTACGGGATCCTCAGGCACGGCGTCGAGATCAATCACGTGCCTAACGTGAATGCCCTGCTCGTCGGCGGCGACGCGGCCATCTTCAGCCGGGGTGGCGAGTTCGTCGTGCACCCGCCGCTCGGCAAGGTCATGATCGCCGGCGGAGAGTGGCTGTTCGGCCTGACCCCGTTCGGCTGGCGGTTCGCCGTGGCGGTGATCGGCTCCGTCTCCGTCCTGATGACGGCCCGGATCGCGCGGCGGATGACCCGCTCGACCCTGCTCGGCTGCACCGCGGGCCTGCTGCTGGCGCTGGACGGCCTCGAGCTGGTGCTGAGCCGCACCGCCATCCTGGACATCTTCGTCATGTTCTGGGTTCTTGCCGCGTTCGGCCTGCTGATCATCGACCGGGACCGGAGCAGGAGCCGACTCGCGGCCGCCGCAGCGGCCCGCGCCGACGACCGCCGCGGTCCCGAGCTCGGGATCCGCTGGACACGCGTGCTGGCAGGCCTGTGCCTGGGCTGCGCCTTCGCGTCCAAATGGAACGGCATCTATTTCGTCCCGGCTTTCGCCGTGCTCGCGGTCGCCTGGGACTTCGGCGCGCGGCGCGCGGCGGGTTTCGCCAGTCCGGGTTACGGGGTGCTCAGAAGCGAGGGAAAGTGGATTCCCGTCTGGTTCGGGCTGCTGCCCCTGGCGGCCTACCTTGCATCCTGGACCGGCTGGTTCGCCACCAGCGACGGCTACGACCGGAACTGGGCGGCCCGGCACGGCAATCACGCGGCGATCTGGTCGGCGCTCGACTCGCTGTATCAGTACAACAAGGAGATGCTGCAGTTCGGGCTGGGCCTGACCGCCACGCAGACGTACAAGTCGCAGCCGTGGACCTGGCTGGTACTCGGCAGGCCGGTGTCGTTCTTCTATGCGACGCCGCACACCTGCGGGGCTGCCAGCTGCTCCCAGGAAGTTCTGGCCATCGGCACGCCGCTGATCTGGTGGGCGTCGATCCCTGCGCTGCTGCTGTGCCTGGCCTGGTGGCTGACCCGCAGGGACTGGCGGGCCGGGGCCGTGCTCGTCGGCGTCGCGGCGGGCTGGCTGCCGTGGTTCTGGTTCGCCTGGCATGACCACCGGACGATGTTCTATTTCTACGCGGTGGCGTTCGAGCCGTTCCTGATCATCGCCATCACGCTGTGCCTCGGCCTGATCATCGGCCCGGCCAGGGCTGGCCCCGCCCGGCGCACGGCGGGAGCCGTCGTTGCCGGCGGCTACCTGCTCGCCGTGCTGGCTAACTTCGCTTACCTCTATCCGGTGCTCGCCGCCAGGGTCCTGCCGTACAGCGACTGGTTCGCCAGGATGTGGTTCCACAGCTGGATCTAGCCGCGGCCGGGAGCCGGAACCAGCCGCTGCGGGGTGCTGGATTTCCTCCGCGACCGGCCCGCCGGGTCAGCCCAATCTCGCTCCGTAACGAGAATTGTTACGCAGATCACGCATCGTGTTGAGGCTCTGGCGCGTCTATAAGATGTACAGCCTCGATGGAGCGGAGACGTCATGAGCCCGGCGGAGCAGTTGCGCGATCGCGATGCGCGATTCGAGCAGGACGTCGTGCCCTATCACGGGCAGCTGTATCCCACCGCGCTCCGGATGACCAGGAATGCCAGCGACGCCGAGGATCTGGTGCAGGAGACGTTCACGAAGGCGTATGCCGCCTTCTATCAGTTCAAGCCTGGCACCAATCTGCGCGCGTGGCTGCACAGGATCCTGGCGAACACCTTCATCAACAGCTACCGCAAGAAGCGCCGCGAGCCGGTCCAGGCGCTCGGCCTGGACTTCGGCGACGACTGGACGACCGGCAGCGATCCGCTCTCCCCGCCCGCCATGTCGGCTGAGGCGCAGGCAATGGAGCGGCTGGCGGACTCCGATATCCTGCGCGCCCTGCGCGAACTGCCTGCGGAGTTCCGGGTGCCCGTCTACCTCGCCGACGTCGAGGGCTATCCGTACAAGGAGATCGCCGAGATGATGGGGACTCCGATGGGGACGGTGATGTCGCGGCTCCATCGCGGCCGGGCGAAGCTCCGGGCGAAGCTGGCCGGCCATGCGCCCGGGCCCGCCCTGGCATCCGCGTCCCGCTGACGACCGCCTCAGGAACCCGGGCCTCTTCGTCCCGTCCGGAGGCGGTGCCCGGGCACCCGGAGCAGGTGATCCCATCAGGAGCCGAAGATCCGGTCACAGGCGCGAGCGCCCGCCTTGCCGTCGTCCAGCGGGCAGAATCTCGTCACGAAGCTGTCGTAGGCTGCCTGGTACCGGCCGGCCATGCCAGCCAGATCCTGGACCGCGGCCACAACCTCATCCGTGCTGGCCAGCAGCGGCCCTGGTGCCTCCGCCTCGAAGTCGAAATAGAAACCGCGCAGGTTGTCGCGGTACTGCTCAAGATCGTAGGTGAAGAACACCATAGGCCGGCCGGTGGCGGCGAAATCGAACATCGCCGACGAGTAGTCGGTGATCAGGGCATCGCTGATCAGGAACAGCTCGGAGATGTCCGGATAGCCGGTCACGTTTACCGCGAAACCAGGCCGCGTGCCGGCGGGCACGTCGTCGGCCATGTGATGATGACCGCGGATGAGGATCACGTAGTCGTCGCCGAGCTGCCGCCAGGCACGCTCGAGATCAAACCGGAAGTCAAAGCGGTACCGGCCCGAAGCATAGTACTGGTCGTCCCGCCAGGTGGGGGCGTACAGCAGCACGCGCTTGCCCGCTGGCACCCCGACCCGGCGCCGCACCTGCTCGGCGATCCGGTCGGCGTCGCCCGCCCGGAGGACGTCATTGCGCGGGTAGCCGGATTCATAGATCTCGCCGTCGAACCGGAAGGCGCGGCGCATGATCGCGGTGCTGAACGGGTTGGGCGACAGCAGCAGATCCCATTTGGCTACGTCTTGCGCCAGCTGGTCGAAATAGCTGGTGCCGCTGATGAACTGCGGCTGGGTGATGTCGAAGCCGATCCGCTTGAGTGGCGTACCGTGCCAGGTCTGTATGTAGACCTGGCCGTCCCGCTTGGCGTAGGTCGCCTGCATGTCATCGTTGGCGATCAGGTACCGGCACCGGGCAAGTGCCTCCAGGTAGTCTTCGGTGCCTGCCAGGACGGCCCGCGCGCCCGCGGGCACTGGCACCGACCAGTCGTTCACGGCCCAGATGTGCTCGCGGTCGTCCCCGCGGCGGCGCAGTTCTTCGGCGATGGCCAGCGGGTTGTCGCCGCACTGCCTGCCTTTCCAGCTGACGAACATGACGCTGTCGCGCAGCGGCAGCCTCTGCTGCACCGGGTAGTAAATGCCGCGCAGCATCCGCCGCTGGACCCTGCCGTGCTCTCTGCGCCGCAGGACGGGACTGACCTCGATGATCGGGGTGTCGTAGCCGGAGGTGGTGAAGCGGTAGGTCTTCAGCCCGGAGGTGACCTTGGCGTCCTGCAGCTCGGCGAGCCTGCTGTGCTCGTAAGCGGGAACGACCAGGCCGCCACCGCTGTCGCCGACTCGGCGGACGCCGACATCCCAGATGCCGTCCCGCAGCGGCAGGAACTGGCCGAAGGACGGCATTGCGCTCGCATCGACGTTGATCGTGAACCGGTCACCCTCGAGCTCGGCCCCGATGACGTGCTGATCGGTGGATCTGCGCCGCCGCAGCACGGCCTCGTAATCCTGACCGGCCGCGAACGGATAGCTGCCGCGCAGCGTCAGCCGTCCGTCGGGGCTCCACGCATGCTCCTGTATCACCGGACGGCGTCCCCGCCGGATCAGCACGACGTTGCCGTACCTGGTGTGCTCGACGGCGATCTCCCTGGTTCCGGCAGCGTAGCTGTATTCCGGCTGGCCTGGCGGGAACGCCACCCGGATCCGCTCCTGGCCCTCCGCCCGGACGTAAAGGTCCCACTCGGTCGTCTCGGCCTGAGCATCATCGTCTGGCGGCCCGGCCTGAGCGTC
>Ga0335081_10019773_pt1 | contig 10888 bp, 8 predicted proteins | sample Lox_Sample_35_FD_206713 | JGI IMG/M metagenome (GOLD analysis project Ga0335081, IMG submission 206713) | Soil microbial communities from Loxahatchee National Wildlife Refuge, Florida, United States - Lox_Sample_3.5 | ecosystem: Environmental > Terrestrial > Soil > Wetlands | place: USA: Florida...
GCATTTTGTGGAACTGTTGGCCTGTCTGGTGGAAAACCGCGTGCCGGATGCGCTGGCGCGCGAGATGGAAAGCAAAGCCGACTTGTCGCAGCGCTACGATTTCCGGCAGGACGACTATCGGGTGGTGATCAGCCTGCGGGAGGATTTTCTGGCGCACCTGGAAAGCTTCAAACGGCGGATGCCGTCGGTGATGGAAAACCGGATGCGCCTTGAGCGGATGTCCGAGGAGCAGGCGTTGCAAGCCGTGCTCGGACCCGGCCGGGAAATCGTGGAAGAGCCGGTAGCGCGTGAAATCGTCGCCTTTGTCGCGGGAAACGTTCGTGATGGCGCCGGCGTAATGGATGCGGGCGCCGTGGCTTCGCCGTCGGAGGCAGACCCGGTTCTGCTGAGCCTGCTCTGCGAGCAGTTGAATCGCCGCCGGCTCGAGCGCAAACAGGAACGCATTACGGCCGACCTGTTGACGCAAGAGCGCGAGGGCATCATCCAGGGTTTTTACGAGCAATCGTTCGTGGGGATGGATGCGCGGGTGCGCGTTTGGGTGGAGGACGAGCTTTTGACGGTATCGGGCTATCGCAATCGCGCCGCGCTGGAAGACGCCCTGAAAATCGGTTTGCCCGAAGCGGCTTTTGACCAACTCGTGGACCGCCGTATTCTGCACCGCGAGGAACGGGATGGCGTAATCTGGCTCGAATTGACGCATGATTTGCTGAGCGACCCGGCTTTTCGCAGCCGAACCGCGCGCGCCCAGCGCCAGCAGGCGCAGGCCGCGGCGGAACGCGAGCGGGAACTGCGGCGCAAAGCGCACCGACTGCAAGCCATTTGCGTAATTCTGGCGCTCCTCTGCGTGGGAACCGCGGGTTGGATATGGCAATTCCTGTATAATCATCATTGGCCTTATGTGCGCTATTACGCCAATTTCACGAAACACTTTGGAATTCCGGTAGGCGTCGGATTACTTGACGAAAATCAGGTCCAACACCGGAGTTGGTCGTTGAAGTTCACCTACCAGGGGAAAAGGGGGCCATTAATTTCCATGCAAGCGATGGACAATTCAGGCCGCCTTACGCCATACAACGACGTGTCGAGCTATTTGGATTTCAGCCTGTCTTCCAGCAGCAGGAATCCAAAGCACGAATGTCAGTGGGTGTACGTCCTCGATACCAAGGGCCGGATTGCCTACGAACTGGCCTACGATCGCGCGACCAATCTGGTTTGGGGATTCGATTACTCGCCCGCGATTTCGGCCCGACCCGCCAAGCGACAGGCGCATTTCGTAGGCCCCAACGGCCTGCCCAAGTCACAGCCAAGTTCCAAAGCCGAAGCCAGCACGCATTCATCAGCCAATTACATCCAATTTGAATACTACGCGGATGGCTTGGAGAAAATAGTTTCCTATTTGGACTGGTTCGGGAACCCGCAGCCGGGACCACACGGACAATTCTCAGACAAAATGGAATATGACACCAACGGCATGCCCGCGCGGGTCGAAGCGCTGGACAAGCAAGGCCATCTCATGCTTGATGCAACCAAGACCGCAATCCGAGTTGATGTTTTTGATCCCCGGGGAAGCGGCAATGTGGTTGAGAGCCATTGGCTGGATGTCCAGAGTCGGCCGACGCTCACGACGAATGACTATGCCATGACCCGGTTGAATTACGACGAATGGGGCAATCCGACGAATTGCGTTTATTATGATACGGACGGCAAGCCGACCCTGTGCAAACAGGGCTATTCCATGGTTACGATCAAGTACGACGAAAGGGGCAACCGCATCGAGTGGGCATACTTTGACACGAATGGCAAACCGGCCATTGACCGCTCCGACGGGACGCAACTGGCGAAAATGGCTTATGACGATCGGGGCAATTTAACGAACTGCGTCTATTGCGGCGCCGACGGCAATCCGGTGCATGTCAAGGGCAACAACTACGCCGAGGTGAGATGGAGCTACGACGCTCAGGGCAATCTTATTGAATGGTCTTGCTTTGATGCGAATGGCCAACCGGCCATTGACCGCTCCGACATGAAGCACCTGGCGAAGATGGTTTATGACGATCAGGGCAACCGGATTGAATGGGCATGTTTTGACACGAACGGCAAGCCCGCCAATTGCTACCGTGGCTATGCCAGGGAGACTGAAACTTACGACGGACGAGGCAACCTCACCGGGTGGGCGTGCTTTGATGCGAATGGCCGACCAGCCATAGACCGCTCCGAGGGGAAACACATGGCGAAGATGGTTTATGATGACCGGGGCAACAAAATTGAATGGACCTGCTTTGACACAAACGGCACCCCGGCCAATTGTTATCAAGGTTATGCCCGGGAGACGGATACCTACGATGGACAAGGGAATCTGACGGAATGGGCGTGCTTTGATGCGAATGGCCAACCGGCCATTGACCACTCCGACGGGACGCACATGGTGAGGATGGTTTACGATGATCGCGGCAATAAGATTGAATGGGCATGTTTCGGCACCGATGGCAATCCCGTGCGTATCAAGGACGACTACTACGCCAAGGAAACCATGAGCTACAACGAGCGCGGAAATATGACGGGGATATCATACTTTGACGAGTCGGGAAGGCCGGTGAACGGCAAGGATGGTTATGCCAAAGAGACGGATATCTACGATAGTCGGGGCAACCTGACCGAATGGGAGTATTTTGATCCCGATGGCCAGCCGACCACCGACCGCTCTGACGGGAAACACATGGGGAGGATGGCCTATGATGATCGGGGGAACAATATTGAGTGGGCATGTTTTGGCACGGACGGGGCGTCAACCAACAGCTACAGTGGTTATGCCAAAAGGACGATGAATTACGATGGGCACGGCAATTTGACCGAAGAGTCCTTCTTTGATGCGTCCGGCAAATTAATCAACACCACAAACGGTTATGCCAGAATGACGGAACGTTACGATGATCGAAATAATTTAATCAATGAATCCTACTTTGACACGGCGGGTAAACCGACCAACAGCATAAACGGTTATGCCCGAGAGACCATCCGTTACGACAGCCAGGATAATCCGGTTGAAACGTCCTGCTTGGGCGCATCCGACAAACCAACCGACAACCTGAACGGTTACGCCCGGGCGATTTTGCATTACGACGAACGAGGCAATCTCGCTGAATGGGCGTGCTTTGATGCGAGCGGTCAACCGGCCATTGATCGGTCCGACGGCAAACACATGTCGCGCATGGTTTATGATGACCGGGGCAACAAGATTGAATGGGCGTGCTTTGGCACGAACGGGATGCCGGCCAATTGCATTGGTGGTTATGCCAAAAAAATTATGAATTGCGACGTACAAGGTAACGTGATTGAAGAATCCTACCTCGACGCATCCAACAAACCGGTCGTCACCTCGGACGGTTACGCTAAAGTGACAAGGAGTTTTGACGAACGGGGCAACCTGATTGAATGGGCCTGTTTTGATGCGCAAGGCCAACCCGCCACTGATCCGTCCGATGGCACGCACAAGGTACGGATGGTTTACGATGATTGGGGAAACAGGATTGAATGGGCCTGTTTTGACACAAACGGGGTGCCAACGAATTGCTCGGATGGTTATGCCAAAAAGACGATGAATTACGACGAACAAGGCAATTTTACTGGAGCATCCTATTTCGACGCGTCAGTCAAGCCGGTGCAAATGTCAAAATGACCGGGCAGGCGTTAATAACTTCAAAGACAGCGACCAGGAAGACATCATTCACCAAAGCGTAACGGGTCCTCGCGTAGTCATCATGGGGCACCGACCCGCCCAATCGAAGTGAAAAAAATATTTCCCGGCCGCGGCCCGGCATGATCTGAAGAAAGGGTCTGAAAGCTTTTTTCTCGACGAAGCCGCGCGATTGGCATAATACGCGTGCAAAGGTTCGTTGAGTTCAACCGAAAACGGCCTTGCCAAAATCCGTTTTTTATGCTGCCCGAATGGACTGTGGTTGGATTCAGCGGTCATCGAAAGCTGGCTGATCCGAAGGTCGCTGCCGAGGGCATTCGCAGCGGACTGGAACGATTGGCGGTGAACTACAGCCCGCTGGCGGCAGTTTCTTCGGCGGCCAGCGGCGCGGACACCCTGTTCGTCGAGGAAATCGCGCGCCGGAAATTGCCGTACCTGCTCGTGCTCCCGTTTCCCAAGGCCCGTTTCCAACAGGATTTCAATCCCGCGGATTGGCAACGAATCCTGCCGCTCATCGAAACGGCGACGCGCGTGGAAGAAGTCGCCGGTGAGGAATCCGCCCAGGGTGCCTACATGGAAACCGGAATCATGACCGCCGACCGGGCTGACGTCATGATTGTAGTCTGGGACGGCAAACCGGCCGCCGGTTTCGGCGGCACGGGCGACGTGGTGGCTTACGTCCGCGAACTGAAAAAACCTCTGATTCTCATTGACCCCGGCAACGGTAAGATTACCGAAGAACGGTTGGAACAGTTGCCGGTGAAATCACCGTTGGCGGGCTGGAATGAAAATCCGCGCACCACCGTCGAGCAACATTTTCGGGAGCTGGATGAAACGGCGGAGTTGCACGCGCCCCAATCACGCCTCCTCGTCCTGCGCATCATTCTGTTTCAGCTCGCCGCTTCGGCGATTGGGTTTATCGCGCTCGCGTTTGAAATCCATGGTCACGCCGATGAACTCATCATGCTCGCGGAATTGCTTCTACTGGGCTTTGCCTTCGCGCTGTCTTTGCGCCATCGAAAAAGGCATCAGGAATGGATGAAAAACCGGATCGCCGCCGAAATCTGCCGGTCGTTTCTGGCCACCTGGCATATGCGGCGGGCGGAGTATTCTCCCAAAATTTCCATCCAGGGCTTTGACCGCTTGTGCCGGAATCTGCGGCTGATTCGGAACCTCGACAAAACGCCGCTGTTGTCCCTGGAAGCGGTTCGTGACCAGTATTTGAAAGAGCGCCTGGAAAATCAAATCGCCTATTTCTCGCGGCACAGTGGCCGGGCACGACGGATTTACGAAAAACTCAAGGCATTTGCGTTGTGTAGCACAGCAACGGCCACCCTGCTTTCGTTGCTGGCATTGACGTTTTCTTTTTTGAGCATTTCCGGCCTGGCTTTCACCGTCCCGAAATACCTGTCACTCCTGCTGCCGCTGGCGAGCGCGGCGATTTTTTCACTGATGATCACGCAGGATTATTCACGTCGCGCCGTGCGCTACGGTGAAATGGCGGCGATGCTCGAGGACGCGGCCCGGCGTTTGAAAATGGTGCGGACCTGGAACAGCCTGGCGCGCATTGCTGCGGAAACGGAGGAAGAACTGCTTCAGGAACTAGTCGAATGGCACTCCTTCCGGCAGTTTGCCGGCGAACCGCATTAGTTGCCAAATGACCTTATGAAACGCATTCTGGCCCTGGACGGCGGCGGGATTCGCGGCGTGTTCACGCTGCAAATTCTGGCGCGCATCGAGGAACTTTTCCGGCTGGAGGAAAATAAACCCGACCTGGTGCTGGGGGACGTGTTCGATTTGATCGCGGGCACGAGCACGGGCGCCATCATCGCCGCGTTTCTTTCGTGGGGCTTGTCAGTAAGGGAGCTTGAAGAATTATACATCACCCAAAGTCCCAAAATGTTTGCGAAGGGAAGCTGGGCTCAGCAGTGGAAATCCAAATACAAACCGGAAGCCATCGCCCGGTTCTTCCAGGAACAATTTACGGAAAAAGATGGGGTTACCCCGGCGTTGCTGGGAACAAGGCGGCTGCGAAAATTGCTGTTGATCGTCATGCGCAACGGCTCGACCGGGTCGCCCTGGCCGGTCTGCAACAATCCGAAGGCCATCTATAACGACCGCACCCACGAGGAATGCAATCTCGATATTCCCCTCTGGCAATTGCTGCGGGCGAGCACCGCCGCGCCGACTTATTTTCCGCCGGAGGAAATCGTCCTGGCCGGAAAAACACGGTTGTTCATGGATGGCGGCATAACCCCTTACAACAATCCGGCGCTCATCGCCGTGCTCATGGCCACCGTGCCGCGCTTCCGGATCGAGTGGCCGGCAAAACGGGAATTACTTCACGTCGTCTCGGTCGGAACAGGGCTGGCGCGCGCGCGTCTGCCCGGGAAAGCCGCCTCCGACATCAACCTGCTCGATCACATCAAATACATCGCCCCGGCTTTGATCGGTTCCGTGGCGGCCGAACAGGACTTACTATGTCGGGTCACGGGCGATTGCGTGCATGGATCCGTTTGGGATTCCGAAGTTGGTGCGCTGGAAATGCCGACGTTGCTCGACGCGCAGGAACAGAAGTTCACCTACGCCCGCTACGACCAGCCACTGGACACCACGCACCCCAAAATCAAACAGCTTCCCGGCGGACAAGCACAATTGGACAATCTCAAACTCATCCCCTTGTTGCAGGAATTGGGAAAGGAATACGCGGACGGGCACGTGCGCAAGGAACAGCTTTACCCGCGGACAGCCGGCTTTAAACCGTGTCCGTGCAGCGTGACCAACGCTTAGCACAACGCCGCCTAAATGGACTTCGCGCTGACGAGCGTTACCGATCCGGTTCGGCTGGTTGAAGAAACGTCCGGTTTTCCCGCTTTATTTTTTCAAAGCGCTCCTGTTGCGCCGGGGTCAGGACGGCAGAAATTTCCGCATCCACATTGCTGACAACCAGCACGAACTCCGGACGATATTCCTGGCGCAGATGTTTCAACTGGCCGCGCGCATCAGTCAGAATCTGATGCACCTGCGTCTGCTGGTTCGCGTCGAGCCGCAACCGCCGTTGCAGTCTGCGTTCGATGACCGTCTGGACCATTTGCGGACGTTGAATGGCCGAACGCACCCAATGGCGAATGGCGACGCGCGTGCCGACCACACCGGCGGCTGCACCGGCCAAAAAGACCAGCCCGACCAGCAATAGCAATTTGAACGTTTTCATAATTGAAATTCGTCCGGCGTTAAAAGCCACTGCGCCGAAATCTGCGACAAGCCATCGTGCAACCCCGGCATTCCCGCCGCCGTCAAACCAAAATCCAGCACAGCGCACAGGATGATGACCGCCACGGCTCCGAGGGCGATCCGCGGAAACAACAGATCCAGCCGGTCGAAAATCGAGGGCGCCTCCATCACGGCGCCCGGCGGTTCATGACGGATGGCGTGCAGCACGCCCGCCGCAAATTCTTCCGGCGGCACCGGCGCGGGTTCGTTCCGAGCCCGTTCAAACAGCAGGTTCAATTTCCGTTTGCTCATGTTCGCCTTTCATCAGTTTTTCCAACGCCCGCCGCAATCTCCCGCGCGCCCGCAGCGCACGCACGCGCACGGCGACGCCCGAGGCCCCGGTCGCCTCGCAGATTTCTTTCACGCTGCGGCCTTCGATTTCCTGCATCGTGATCACGACGCGGTCGAGTGGCGAAAGTTCGCGCATCGCCAGGTCGAGCAGTTCCGCGGCAGCTCGGCCATCCAGCTCGCTTTGTTCGTCGCCGCTCCGCAGCCAGTCGAGCGCATCGTCGCCGAGTTCGGGCAGGCCAATCTCGTTTTGCCGCCGCTTTTCCCTTCGCAAATGATCGAGCGCCACGCGCACGGCGATTTTTGAAAGCCAGTGATCGAAAGGCGCGCGGCCATCGAATTGATCAAGGGCGCGCCAGGCTTTGACAAACGTTTCCTGCGCGAGGTCCTCGACTTTGTGCGCGTCGCGCTCGTAACGATGCAAAATGACGAAAACGAGCCCCTGGTGGCGGCGGACAACCTCGGTGAAATCGTCCGTCGCGCCGCTGCGGATTCGCTCCAGCAATTCGGCATCGTCGTTCACGGTTCAGTCGCCCAACCGTTCGCCGATGCGCCCCAGGGCGCCGTCCACAAAATTATCCGCGCGTTGTTCGAAATCCGCGATTTGCCGGCGTTGCTCATCAGTCAGGATGGGCGCGATTTTGCCGTAAATTTTCATGCGCTCAACCGCCAAATCGCCTTCGACGGCGGCCACCTTCGCCGCGGCTGCGCGCACGGCGGTTTCATTTGCGTCGCTGGCATGAATCGCCGCGCGCAGACCTTTTCGCGCGTCGTGCAATTGGCCAAGCAACGGCATGAGCGTGTCCTTTTCGCCGCTCAAGACCGCTTTAATCTGCGCTTTCTGGTCGGCGGTCAGATTCAGTTTTTCGGCGAGGCGTTGGGCAATCCGCCCGTGCGGGGTCACCGGCGCCACGCCGTCAGCAGCCAGTGACGGAGTCGCCAGCCATCCGCCCACATTGAGCGCGGCGGCCAGTGTAATTGAAAGCCATTTGGTCGTTTTCATATTACCGTCTATAACGCAGGCTCACGCACAAATGTTACACGCCAAAATGAAAAGGGACGGCGCACGGCCGTCCCGGTGTTATGTATGTTACCCCACAAATTACTATTGCGACGGTTTTGCCGGCGGCGGTGCCGGCGCATTGGTGCTCCCGGCGTTCGCGGCGCCTGGCGGCGGCACCACCTGGCGCCCGCGCATGCCCATCTGGGGCATTCTTTGCCACCTCTGATATTGTGCCGGCGTGAGGAGGGCTTTTATTTGCGTCGCCATCTCACTCTGGATGGCTCGCATTTTGGCTCCCCGCTCTTCCGGAGACATGCCGGCAAATCCGGGTTCCCGCGGCAGCTCACGCATTTTCTGCATCCGGGTTTCCATGATGGACACGAATTTTTGTTTCTGTTCGTCGGTCAGGTTGAGTTGCCTGGCCATGTAGTCGAAGTCCGGCTGCCCCCTCATGCCCGGTCCGCCCATGGCCCGACCGGGTTGGAAACCGACGGGTGGTGGAGCATGCGGTGGACTATTCGTGGCATCCTGCGCCGGAAGCATAATTGGCCACGTCAGCAGGTTGCCGGCGACCAGCGTGGTGGTGATAAATGGTTTCGTAAATTTCATAAAATCTTTCCTTCATTATCGGCGAATTCCACCGCACCAAAGGTGATCCGCCGCATGATGCGTCAGACGCGCAGGGTGTCGAAAGGTTACAGGCCGCGCAAGACTTTCGCCGCCGCTCTGACGGTCCGCTCAATGTCCGCCGACGTGTGCGCGGTGGAAATAAAACCGGCTTCGAATTGGGACGGAGCGAGGTAAATACCTTCGTTCAGCATTCCGTGGAAATACTTTTTGAAGCAGTCACGATCACTTTTCATCGCCTCAACCAGGCTCCAAATCGGTCCATCCGCAAAATACGCGCAAAACATGGAACCGCAACGGTTGAATGTGACCGGCACTCCCGCGGACCGGGCGGCCTCCTTCATGCCCGTTTCGAGTTGCGCGCCGAGTTGTTCAAGCCGCGCGTAGGCGTTCCGAGATTTCGGATTTCGGATTTCGGATTTCGGATCTCCAGCCAGTTCTGCCAGCGCGGCAATTCCCGCCGCCATTGCCAGCGGATTGCCACTCAATGTCCCCGCCTGATAAACCGGTCCAACCGGGGCCAGGCAATCCATGATGTCGGCGCGCCCGCCGAACGCGCCCACCGGCAGGCCGCCACCAATAATTTTGCCGAACGTGGACAAATCGGGCGTGATGCCAAAACGTTCCTGCGCGCCGCCGGGCGCGAGGCGGAAACCCGTCATCACTTCATCGAAAATCAGAAACGCGTCGTTGGTTTTGGTGATTTCACGGAGAAATTCCAGGTAGCCCGGTTTGGGCAAATAAACGCCGGCGTTGCCCGGGACCGGTTCGAGAATGATGCCGGCGATTTGTTTATTGTTCGCATCAAATGCGGCCTTTACCGCGTCAATATCGTTGAACGGTAAAACGATGGTGTGTTGGGTGAACGCGGCGGGTACGCCCGCGCTGTCCGGGTTGCCAAACGTGAGCGCGCCGGACCCGGCCTTCACCAGCAACGAATCCGCGTGGCCGTGATAGCAGCCGTCGAATTTGATGATCTTGTCGCGCTTGGTGAATCCGCGCGCAAGGCGAATGGCGCTCATGCACGCTTCCGTGCCGGAATTGGTCATGCGCACCTTCTCCACCCCGGGCACCAGCGAGCAAATCAACTTCGCCATCGTCACCTCGTCCGGGTTCGGGATCCCGAAGCTCGTCCCGTGACTGGCGGCGGCTTTAACCGCGGAAATGATTTTAGGATGGGCGTGGCCGAGGATGGCCGGTCCCCAGGTGCAGACGTAATCGATGTATTCGTTGCCGTCCACGTCCTGGACCCGCGCGCCCTTGGCCCGGTTGACGAAAAACGGTTGGCCGCCGACGGCGCGAAAGGCGCGGACGGGCGAATTCACGCCGCCGGGAATATATTTCAGCGCCTCGGCAAAAAGTTTCCTGGATTTGTTACAAATCATTTGTTGCAAACTCTAAGGAGGAAGGTTAGTGATTTGCTGATTCGGCTGCCAGAACTTTGAGTTTTTGAAACAGGAGATGAAAACACAATTGAGATTTGTTTTTTGCCTTTTGCCGGCTTGCTTCGCCATCAGCCTGGGCACGATGGAAACCCGCGCTTTTTCACTGCTCGGCCCTTACGAACCGTGGATGAGCCCGACCAACGGTTTTCAGTTGGCAGGCGACATCGGCGGCCCGCTGAATCTCGGCGCGGGATATCGCTGGAACGTGCCGGTGTTGACTTACAGTTTCGACCAGTCGTTTCTGGATTTCTTCGGTTCCAACGGGGTGGCGGCGGTGGAAAGCGCGATTCAAATTCTCAACAACCTGCCGGCGGCTTCGCAATTGGACCCCGCCACTTACCCGCTGGACACAAGCGCCATAAATTATCAAGCGCAGGCCGAAGGATTGGTTGATCTCAAGTCCGAGACCCTGTTTCTGTTGCTTCAGCAACTGGGCCTTGCCCAGCCGCAGCGGTTTATGTTTTGCGTCCACGATTTTTCGGTTACTGCCGGAAACACCAACGCCACTGTCGTTTTGCGGAATTTTGATCCGTTCTCCCTGGCAGCGACGAATGTCCT
>Ga0335081_10019776_pt1 | contig 10887 bp, 8 predicted proteins | sample Lox_Sample_35_FD_206713 | JGI IMG/M metagenome (GOLD analysis project Ga0335081, IMG submission 206713) | Soil microbial communities from Loxahatchee National Wildlife Refuge, Florida, United States - Lox_Sample_3.5 | ecosystem: Environmental > Terrestrial > Soil > Wetlands | place: USA: Florida...
CCAGCGACGCATCCACCATGGCACCTTCCATGTGCCTAACTTCGCGCCAGTGGCTGACGGACGTGAGCATTATCAGGGATACGTCGCGGATGGCCGGATCGGCTTTAATGGCCGCAGCCAGCGTGATACCGTCCATGTCGGGCATCTGGTAGTCCAGCAACACAAAGTCGTACGGTTGCCCTGCGGCATGGGCCTGGTGCATGTACGGGATCGCCTCGAAGGCCGCGGGCAGACTGGTAGCCTGCATGCTCCAACTGGAAACCTGCTCTTCCAGCACGCGACGGTTGACCGCATTATCGTCCACGATCAGCACCCGCAAGCCCCGCAGTTCCTCCACCGCGACGGGCACGGCGTGAGGTTCGGCATCGAGGGCCAGCGGCAACCGGAACCAGAATGCCGATCCTTCGCCTACACGGCTCTCGACTCCGATGGTTCCACTCATGAGCTCCACCAATTGCTTGGAGATGGCCAAGCCCAAGCCGGTTCCGCCATGCCTTCTTGTGGCGGAACCATCGAGTTGGCTGAATTTCTCGAACAGCGCACCCAGTTTGTCCGGCGGGATCCCTTCACCGGTGTCCCTGACGGAAATCTGCAGGTTGGCCTGCCGGCCGTCCTGGCCTTGGCATTCCACGGTGATCCACACGCTCCCGGCCTGCGTGAACTTCACCGCGTTGCCCACCAGGTTGGTCAGCACCTGGCGGATACGTCCGCCATCGCCGATGAACCTCCGCGGCGCGGTAGAAGGGTACTCCACGGCGAGATCGAGATTGTGGTCCTCGGCCTTGGGCGCCAGCATTTCATTTACTTCTTCGATCAATAGTTGCAGATCGAACGGGAAGAACTCGATGTGAAGCTTTCCGGCTTCAATCTTGGAGAAGTCCAGAATGTCGTTGATTACTCCGAGCAGCGCCTCTCCCGAGCGGCGCACTGTTTCGGCATACTCCCGTTGCTCCGCCGTAAGGTTGGTATCGAGCAGCAAACCCGTCATGCCGATTACGCCATTCATCGGCGTCCGGATCTCGTGGCTCATGTTCGCCAGGAACTGGCTCTTCAGCTCCGCCGCTTCACGGGCCGCATGCAAGGCCTTATCCAGTTCCTCGTTGTTGCGCTGCAACTGCTCGGAGAAGGCCTTGAGCCGCTCCTCGGCTTTCTTCTTCTCCGTAATGTCCAGTAACGCCGAACGGATGCCGATGGGCTTCCCGTGTTCATCTCGAATCAGGTTCTCGTGAACCTCCAGCAGGAGAGTCACTCCGTCGCGCCGTGAATAAGGCCTCTCAAACGGCACCAGGCGCTCATTGCCGGTCAACTTCGCGGCCACGCGCGACCGGCTCAACTCCCGATGGTCGGAGGCCACCACGTCCCACGCCCACCTGCCAATCAGCTCCTCACGGCTGAATCCCAGCAATTCGCACTCAGCGCGGTTGACGCGCCGGACAACTCCGAGGGAATCGATCTCGTGGTATGCGATCGGTGCATCCTCGAACAGCCGCCGGAACCGCTCTTCGCCCTCGATCAACGCCGCCGCCGCCCGCTTCCGGCTCGTCACATCCTGGAACATCACGGCGACCGCGGAACCGTGCGTATCGGCGATCGCCCATGCCGTGGCTTCCACGTCGATCACCTTGCCGTCGAGGCGGGTCAACTTCTCTTCCAAGGGAGGCGCCGCTTCGAGCGATTCGAGTATTCGCCGGTTGCGTTCGAGAATCAGCGGATGGAGCTCGGCATCCACAAAATCGAAGATCAGTTTCCCTACAACCTGGTCTTTGCCCTCAGCTCCAAGCATCTGAAGGGCGGCGGCATTCGCATAGCGGATGCATGCGTCACGGTGAATGACCACCGGGACCGGCGCCTCCCGGAACATCGCTTCACACCAGTGGCACGGCGGCTCAGCCGTTCGCCGCTCCGGTTCAGCGCTTCCGGCTGAGTCTTCCGGCGATATGGATTGTTCCATGTTCTTTGGCGCGGAATGCCGAGTCTCTATGGAACAACAATTATAGGCCCTAGCCCGCCTCTATGGCCGCCCCGCCTTGGGCGCAGCCTCTCCGTGCTCGACATAGTTCTTCAACCGCGTGAATTGCTGCTTCAGCATTCCGTCGGCTTGAGCCGCAAAAGTGTTCATTCCGCCTGCCAGATATCCGCTTACGGTGTAGGTCACCTCCACCTTGGAGCCGCCATCCACCGGAGAAAGTTCAATGGTCATGGTGCCGACCGCGGCGAGAGGTTGCATAGGCCCGAGCGCGCCGCTCATCACTAGCGTCTTGCCCGGCGCAACCCGCAGAACTTCCATGTGGCGCACCCCGCCCTGGTTGGCGAGCTTCTCGCAAAAACAGCCCATAGGCTTGTCGTCGATAGTAAGGTTGCGGGCGTCGCCCGAGAACGTATGGGTGGAGTCCCACCAATCGCCGACGTTCCGAACCAGTCTGCGGTACACGTCCGCGGGCGCGGCCTGGATGGTAAAGGTCAACTTGACGGTGAACCCGTTTGTGGACGAATCCACAACATCGGCCCGGCACCAGCCAGCCCCTGCCACCGCCAACCCCGCTGCCAGCACCAGCTTGCCTGTGATCATGCCGCACTCCTTCAACAGTCGATTGTATGCTATCGGCGCAAAGCAGCAACCGGATGTGAGGAGGATTCATCGGCTGCAGAGGAACACGGACGGACCAAGAGTGAAAACCAGGACCTCGATCCGTAGGTCATTGGCGGCTCGAGATTCTTCCGCTTCTCAGAACGAAGAGGCGGGACCGCGCAGAAGGGCTGCTATTTGCCCTTGGTGGCGCCTGGCGCAGTCGCGTCATCCAGCGTGTTGGTGATCTGTGCGCCGGCCGGCACGAAATTCTCGTCTCGCTTCCACTGCAGCCCTGAGCCAGTCTGTCTCAGAATCTCTAGCTCTCCCAGAGCCCACAGCGAGTTCCCCACCGGAAAAACTCTGGCTATGAACGGATTGTTCTCGATCGGAACGGCGCGCCACTTATCCCCACCATCTTCACTCACTAGGAGCTTATCGTCGGCGGCGATCCAGATTCGGTTGGCCCGATCCAGGGTCACCGACGTGAGCCAGGACTGGGTAGCGCTTTTGATCGCTTCCCACGTTGCCCCACCGTCCTTGCTGCGCAGAAGCTGTCCGGAGAAACCAGCGGCAAAGCCGTTCTTCAAGTCGAAGAAACGCACTGTGGCCAGCGACCATTGCGCAGCGTCGGTCTTGATGAGTTCCCAATTCTTGCCGCCATCGGGCGTGCGCAGAATAGTTCCGGACCAACCCACGGCCCATCCGTGATCGGCATCCAGAAAGTAGATAGCCTCGATCGCCATGGTGGTGCCGCTCTTCTGCTTGTCCCACGTTCGTCCGCCATCGGCGGAGTGCAGCAGCGTGCCGTCGAACCCGCCGGTCCATGCCTGGTTGCCGAGCGTGAAGATCGCCAACAGGTGCTCCTTGGTGCCGCTGGTGCGCGCCTGCCAGGTTTTGCCGCCATCCTCGGTAGCCAGCAGAGTGCCGGCATCCCCGGTTACGAAGCCGTGGGATGTGTCCCTGAAAGCAACGGCGTGCAAGGTAACGGAAGCTCCTGTATCAAGCGCCGTCCAGGTGGCGCCGCTATCCGTGGTGGCATACAACAACCCCTGTTCGCAAAGCAGGTAGACGGTCGAAGGTCCGGGCGCGGAAGCATCGCGCAAATAGCAGTGATCCTTGTCCGACGCGTAGACCGCAAGCGGAAGCGTCAGTATCGCGGACAGACAAACCAAGACTCTTGCCCTCATGGTGTTCCCTCCATACCGAGGTCTTTCGTCAGAGTATACGTCGCCGGGGTGCCAGATGTTACAGCCACCACCGCAGAGGGAATTGCTGTTTCGGTAGCTCTTTGGAGCTAGGCAAGATTGCCAGTCCCGCAGCCTCACGCCACCAGGGTAACCTTGGTGTAAACCACTTCGAAGCCCAGACGCTCGTAATTGCGCTGCGAGGTACTGCCGGGCAGGGTGGACGCTGTAGCGGCATCGCAGCCGCACGCGATGGCCTCGTTGAGGCGGGCGGAAATCAGCTCGCGGTGGAACCCCTGGCGCCGAAACCGGGGGATGGTGCTGTCGGCAAACAGCGTCGCCAGGCCGGCATGGATCGCCAGCGCGCCTCCGCCAGCCGGTTCGCCGGTTTCCGCCACGGCCAGGTAGCAGGCGGCGCCAGTCATGGCAAAGATGGCGCGCCCAACATTCATTTCCTCGGTGGTTAGGTCGCCCTGTTCGAAGAATCCCCTGCCGACGGAGTGGGACCACAGATCGTCCTCTCCGCTGATTGCGCAGCGGACCCGCGGCGTGAGGACAATCTCGGCGCCGCTCAGGCGCTTGAGGAGGACATTGTTGAACTCGGTAGGGCGGTAGCCGCGAGCGGCGAGCGCCTCGAGCAACCCGGGATCGGCCAGCGGGCAGAGATCGATGGAAACCTTGGCGCCGCGGCTGCGAAAGAAGGCCTCCAGGCAAGCGATCTCAGCCGCGCTCACCGGTCCGTTCAGACCGATGCCAACGGCCTGGGTGAGCGGCGACTCCGCGCCGACGAAGATCGCGCAACCGCCGGCGATGTCAAGTACGTCCGCGCCGTCAGGTGAAGCGCTGCATTCGCGCGCGTTGGCGGCTTCGGCCGCTTCCAGGCGGCGGGCTAGAGGCAGATCAGCAAATTGCATTTGCATCCGTGGATCGCACTTGTCTCATCATATAGGTATGGCCACCGAAACACTGCACCTGACGGTCAAAGGCATGACTTGCGCGCACTGCGCGCGCAGCGTGGAGCGGAAACTGGCAGGCACGAAGGGCGTGTCGAAAGCCGTCGTGGATTTGGACGGCGCCAGCGCCACGGTGGAGTACGACGCAGAGGTGGTGCAGCCTCCAGTTCTGGCCGAGGCCGTGCGGCAACTCGGCTACGAAGTGCCGGCATGAAGATCGAGGCTCCGGAGCGCGTCGATCTCCCGGTCTCGGGCATGACCTGCGCGGCCTGCGCGCGCACCATCGAGCGCACCCTCGCGGCTACGGCGGGAGTGGCGCGCGCCAATGTCAACCTGGCGACCAACACGGCCACTGTGGAATTCGATCCGAGCCGTGTCAACACCCGCGATTTTATCAGCGCTATCGAAGATCTGGGCTACGGCGTGCCGCAGACCGAACCGCCCTCGGATGCCAGCGAAAGGTTCTACCGAAGGCGGCTGATTGTCGCGGTTGTATTCGCCGCCCCAGTGATGTACCTGGGGATGGCCCACACCGCGCCGTGGGTGCAACTGGCTCTCGCGCTGCCCGTGATGTTCTATTCGGGCGCGCCGTTTTACGCGGCGGCGTGGAGCGCTTTACTCCACCGCACGGCTAACATGAACTCGCTCATCTCGCTGGGTACGGGGGCGGCCTTCATGTACTCGCTGTACGAAACGGCGCGCGGCGGTCACATGGTGTATTACGAAGCGGCCACTGCGATTGTGGCCCTGATCCTGCTCGGCCGCACGCTGGAAGGGCGTGCGCGGCAGCGAGCCTCCGCGGCCATCCGCCGCCTGATGGATCTGCAGCCGCCTACGGCGCGCGTGATTCGAGACGGCGTGGAGGTGGAGTCGCTGGTAGCCGAGGTGCGGGTAGGTGAAACAGTTGTGGTGCGGCCGGGCGAGCGCATTCCGGTGGACGGGGCCGTGGTCGACGGTGAGTCGGCGGTGGACGAATCCATGCTCACCGGAGAAAGCCTGCCTGTGGATAAGCACCCCGGCGCGGCAGTGTTTGCCGGTACGATCAACCGGTCTGGCAGCTTCCGTTACCAGGCGCGCAAGGTAGGACGCAGCACCGTCTTGCAGCAGATGATCGAACTGGTGAAGCAGGCGCAGGGGTCGCGCGCGCCGGTGGCCCGGCTGGCCGACGTGGTCAGCGGCTACTTCACGATGGCAGTTCTGGCGGCGGCTCTCGTGACGTTCGCCATATGGCTTTTCCTGGCGCCGTTCGCGACCGCGATGGTGAACGCCGTTGCAGTGCTGATTATCGCCTGCCCGTGCGCGCTGGGGCTGGCTACTCCCACCGCGATTATGGTGGGGACGGGGCGCGGCGCCGAACGCGGCATTCTGATCAAGGGTGGGGAAGCGCTGGAGATGGCCCACAGGATCGACACTATTGTGCTGGATAAGACCGGCACGGTCACGCGAGGCAAACCGCAGGTGGTGCGCGTGGTTCCCTCGGGCGGCTTGTCTGAAGACGAACTGCTGATGCTAGCTGCTTCGGCGGAGCGGTATTCCGAGCACCCGCTGGGTAAAGCGGTGGTGGAGGCAGCCCGCGAGCGCAACCTGCCATTGAAGGAGATCGCGGACTTCACCGCGCTGGCCGGCCACGGAGTGCGGGCCCGCATCAGCGGCCGTGAAGTGAGGGTGACCAAACCGGGCGCGACCGTGACTGTGGATGGGGTCGCTGCCGGCGCGATCGAGATCGCGGATGCGATCCGCCCGGAGGCCGCCGAAGCGGTGCGCCGGTTGCGCGCCATGGGGTTGGACGTCTGGATGATCACCGGAGACAACCGCTCCACCGCCGAGGCCGTGGCGCGCGAAGCGGGCATCGACCGCGTGCTGGCGGAGGTGCTTCCCGAGCAGAAGGTGGCCGAAGTGAAGCGGCTGCAGTCCGCTGGTAAACGCGTGGCCATGGCGGGTGACGGCATCAACGACGCGCCGGCGCTGGCGCAAGCGGATCTGGGGCTGGCGATGGGCTCGGGCACGGGTGCCGCAATGGAGGCTGGCGGGATCACACTGCTGCGGGACAATTTGAACGGTGTGCCCGACGCGATCGAGCTTTCGCGGCGGACCATGCGGATCATCCGGCAGAATTTGTTCTGGGCGTTCGCCTACAACACGCTGGGGATCCCAATTGCCGCGCTGGGGCTGCTATCGCCGATGGTGGCATCGGCGGCGATGGCGGCTTCCAGTGTGACGGTGGTGAGCAATAGCTTGCGGCTGCGCTGAAGCGGCGAGGCGGTTTGGGACAGGCCTGGAGCTAGCCTCCTGGGACAAGCCTGGAGGCTTATCCCACTAAGCCCAGGAACTTCGGGTCGTAGCTGGGGAAGACGCCTTTCAGGGTGGGGTTGCCGATGTGGCGGGATACTAACTCGCCCAGCACGTCGCGAAAATCGGTGGTTAGGGCCAGGTCGCGGCCTTCATAGAGTTGCTCTCTCTCCATGCCGGGCCACTTGCCGTAGACTTTGCCGCCTCTCACTCCGCCGCCCATGACAAACATGCAGTTGGCATGGCCGTGGTCGGTGCCGCGATTGCCGTTCTCGTGCGCGGTGCGGCCGAATTCCGACATGGTCACCAGCGCCACGTCGGCCATGCGGTCGCCCATGTCGGTCCAGAACGCGCTCAAGGCCTGGCCGTAGGTGTGCAGCAGGTTGGCGAGCTGGCCTTCCGAGGCTTTCTGGCCGACTTCGTTGACATGGTGGTCCCAGCCGCCGACATCGGCGAAGGCCATTTCCACACCAACATCGGACTTGATCAACTGCGCAATCTGCCGGAGGCTTTCGCCCAATGGTGCGCGTGGATAGTCGGCGCCGCCGGCCGGCGTGTAGGTCTGGCTCTGGACGGATTGAAGCATGGACGTGGCTTCGAACGTCTCGCGCGCGGTGGCTTGCAGGACCGGATCTTTGGCAGCGAGATACATCTGGCGGTACTCGGATGCAGCCTGCGCGTCGCGCACCTGGAAGGCGGCCAGGCTCTGCATGGCGATGGCGTCCTGGCTGCCCCGCATGGCTCGCGGCAATACTGGCCCAAACGCCACGGCGCGCAACGGCGAAAGCTTACCCTGCTCTTTGGGAAGCGCGCGATTCATCCAGCCGCTGTCGGTTGACTTCATCCCTGGCGTGCCGGATTCCATGTAGTCCTGTGCGTCGAAGTGCGAACGGGTCGGGTCGGGCGAGCCCACGGCGTCGACAATCGCGAGATGGCCCTGGTCGAACGTGGGCTTGAGCGGTGCGAGCGAGGGATGCAATCCGAAAAAGCCGTCGAGATCAATGGCGGCATCGCCGCTGCCGGCCGCGGGACGGGGAATCGAGATGGTCGGCCGCAGCGTGTAGTAGGCCTTTTCGCCGTGGGGGACGACGACGTTCAGTCCGTCGGCGGCGCCGCGTTGGAAAATGGCCACCAGGATTTTCTTGCGCGGCGATGGAGCATCCTTAGCGTAGAGAGCGCGCGTGAGCCAGAGCGGGGCCGTGCCGACGCCGACCATGGCCAAGGCGGAATTGCGAAGAAAAATGCGACGGTTGATCATAGAACCTCTTTAGCCGCGAATGAACGCAAATGGACGCGACTAGAAGCCGCAGACTTTTGATTCGCGTTTATTTGCGCTCATTCGCGGCCCAATCTTTTCTCGCTAGTGTTTTTGAAACTCTGGCGAGCCCAGCGCGGTCTGGTCGAGCTGGTCTTTTTTATCGATCATGACGCCCGGCACTTTGTTGCCGGCAAGCTGCAAAGCAAAGTTCATGCGCGCCATCAGGCCCGCCGAGTTCATCCATTCCTTGCTGGAGTTCGAGTACCCGGTCGGCTCCTGCTTGCGATACAGCGGCTCGCCCAGTTGCGCCACCTGGTTCACCAGCGCGGCCGCGAAATCCACGCTGCCGTTCGCAGCGCGCACCGCGCTGACCACCAACTCGAGCGGCGATTTCATCTTCGAGCGATACGCGCCCTCCGACCAGAATTCCTTCGAAGCCAGCATGGCTTGCATCACCGCGCGAATGTCGCCATCGCTCTTGAGGAACGTCTGCGCCATGCGCTCCACCAGCGAAGCCGGCGGATCATCGGCGACGAAGCGCTGCGCCAGCTTTCGCGAAATGAAATGTGCCGTTGAAGGGTGACGCGCGAGGATGTCGAGCACCTTCTCGCCATCGGCGATCCCGCCACCCGCGGGGATAGTGACGCCTAACACGTTCTTCTCGCCGTTGTCGTGCAGGCGCGGCGCGAACAGAAAGGTGCCTTGGCGCTGCGGCTGATTGATGGTCCAGCCGGTGAAGCAGCGTGCCACCTCGGTGACGTCTTTCTGGGTGTAGCCGCCGTCCACCCCGAGCGTGTGCAGTTCCAGCAACTCGCGGCCATAGTTCTCATTCAGTCCGCGACGCTGCGCGTTGGGGCCGCGCGGTAGCATGATGTTGGCGCCTACCGACTGCCAGTTATCCAGGTAGAACAGCATGGCCGGGCTCTTCGCCGTGGCTTCCAGCAGGTCGCGAAACTTGCCCAAAACGTGAGGTCGAATGGCCTCGCGCTCGTATTCCGTGAGCAGGTAGTGGTCGGCGCCCTTGTCGAGGAACACGTTGAAGTGGTTGAACCAGAAATCGGCGAGCACTTCCTGCAACCGCCGCTCGCTATAAACCGCGCGGAGCACCTTGCTCTCCATGAGGTCCCGGGCTACGACTTGGGCCGGACCGGCGGTCAGCTCGATCTTGCGGCGCAGATCCGGCGGCGCCGCCACGAAGAGCGCCTGCCGGATGCCGGCGGGCAGAGCGGCAATCACGTCATCCTGCTTGGCGGCGGGCAGTGTCTGAAAGGCGGCCATCCGCTCCTGGGGCGTTCCGCTGCGCAGCGAACGGATTTCCTGGGGCGTCAGCACGTCGGCGAGTGCCTGGGGGCTCGGAGCGCCGGGCGGCAACTGCGCGTCATCGCCCTGTCGTTTCTCTTGGCGCGCAGCGATCTTTTGAATGACAAGCCGGCGGTCGGGATCGGTGGGGAACGGGATCTGACCCGCCACCATCTGGCGCACGATCTGCGGCGCGGGATAGTTGCGCACCAGGTCCGCGCTGGTCATGGTCAGGCTGTCGAACGGCTTGAGCTTTGCGAGCAGTCCGGCGTTCTCGGGGATGCGCTCGGGGTGCAGTTGGAGGTCAATCCACTTCTTGAGCCCGAGGGCTTGCACGCGCTCGACATCGCCGGGACGGGGTCCGAAAGTCAGCCGGTTCAGCGCCTGAATCACCCGCTCGTTTTTCGGAATCTGTTTGGAGAAATCAGGAGCGGCAATCTTCTTGGCGTGAACGGCGATTTCAGGAAACGCTGCCAGGCCTAACGCGCACGCCATACCCAGGAGTGCTCTGCGACGCATCTCTTACCCTCTGATGCTATTAAACTCCATTCCCGGCTTCGAGTTGCGGTGGGAACAACAAATCTCTGTAAGGGCGCCGGCAAAATGCCGTAAAGTGAAAAGCATGGGGACTCACGAAACCGCAACGCTGGGCGGCGGCTGCTTCTGGTGCCTGGAGGCCGTGTACGACGAACTGGCCGGTGTAGTGTCCGTGGAATCCGGCTACATGGGAGGCCATGTCGCGAATCCGGATTACCGCGCCGTATGCACCGGCAACACCGGTCACGTCGAAGTAGTGCAGGTGACTTTCGACCCGGCTGTAACCACCTACCGGGAAATCCTGGAGGTGTTCTTCGCCATTCACGACCCCACCTCGCGCGACCGACAAGGCAACGACATCGGCCCGCAATACCGGTCGGTCATCTTCTATCACGACGAGGCGCAGCGCGCGACCGCCGACGATCTGATCCGCCAGCTCAACGCGGAAGGAATCTGGCCGCGGCCGATCGCGACGGAGATGCGCGCGGCGACCACGTTCTACATTGCCGAGGACTATCATCAGGAGTACTTCCGGAACAATCCCGAACAACCGTACTGCGCAGCGGTGGTGTCGCCGAAGGTGGGCAAGTTCCGCCAGAAATTTAAGTCCAAGCTGCGCGGTCAGGCGAGCGGGCATTCCGGGTGAGGGTCGGCGCATCAGGGCCAGAGTTACCCGCGACAGAACCGCTAGTCCGCGCCACTAGCCTTGCGTTTGCGGAAGGCTACCACTGCCAGCGGCGGCAAAGTGATGGAGATGCTGTGGGGCCGGTTGTGCCGGGGAATTGGCCGCGAGGAGAC
>Ga0335081_10019779_pt1 | contig 10886 bp, 10 predicted proteins | sample Lox_Sample_35_FD_206713 | JGI IMG/M metagenome (GOLD analysis project Ga0335081, IMG submission 206713) | Soil microbial communities from Loxahatchee National Wildlife Refuge, Florida, United States - Lox_Sample_3.5 | ecosystem: Environmental > Terrestrial > Soil > Wetlands | place: USA...
CAAGCCCTGGGAGAAGACCGACAAATATATTGTTTTGTTTTCTTGTGGGCACGCGACCCCAGGGCTTACGCCCTGGGCTACTCTCTGTCGGCCCTCCGGGCCTTTGGAATTTATGTCCATCCATTTCTCGGACACTACACCAGAGACCTGACTCCAGGATAATGTAGCGATGGGCTCCTGAGCGGGGGGACGAACTTCCGAGTCGCCAAGCTTGAAGAAGTGAAATGTTTGGCAATAAAATTGCCGTATTGACAAGCCTACAAATCTCGGCTATCCTTAACTTCTATTCGGAAGCCATTCACTCGTTGGGTAAACTGACGAGGTAGGTGCGCGTACCGCGTAAGCGGTTCGGTGGCGAAGGAGGCGGTGGATGTCGCTGGTTAAACCGAAGCTTTCCACGCGGAAGATGACTGCCAATCAGCCGAACGCCCGGAAGTCGACGGGTCCCAAGACTGCCGAGGGCAAGGCCCGCGTCACCCTTAGGCGCGGCCCAGTGACCAGAGAACACGAGCGACCGGCGGCCAGCGAAGGGGAACAATCCGTGGCTCCGGCGGCGGCGAAAGAGCCTCAAAATGGCCAGGCAAAGCCAATACATATAGTTGAATCAACAACTTAACTCAAAAACCGAACCCAAACCAAACCCAAAGCAAACCCAAACCAAAGCCAATAAGTCCTTTAGATTCGAAGAGGAGACCGGGACCAAAGCCAAACCAAAGCCAAAGCAAAGCCAAAAGCCAGTAAGTCCTTTGGGAATAAATGAGTGCAAGACGAACAGATCAAACAAAGAGGACGAACCTCTCTCCAGCAAGCAAAGCAGAATAATGTGGGGGCCCCACTGCCTCACCCAAAACGAGAGGGCCGGGATCTCGGAACAAAACTCCCTCCTCCTGAGAGCCGACGACTGAGAAGTTCTGATGAAATTAAACACAGAGGCGCAGGGAGGCAGAGACATAGAGAAGAAAGCCAGGATTCAGGCTCTAGCCCATTCCCATCCGAGGTGGCGCATCGAGGACGCAGCACGCCCGCGCTACGTCTCGTGCTGCTGCTGGTGCTGGCCGCCGGGCTGGCCACGGCCTTCCTCCGCGCCCAGAGCGGGGGCGGCAGCCTGGAAGGATCGGCCCTTGACCCGAGCGGCGCGGCGATCCCCGCGGTCGCGGTCGAGTTGAGCAGCCCGGCCACCGGCTTTCGTCGCGTCACCGATTCGGACCCGAATGGCTTCTACAGCTTCCCGCTTCTGCCCGTAGGCACGTACGAGCTCCACTTGGCCAAAGCGGGGTTTGCCCGCAAGGTGCTCACCGGCGTGACCATTGAGGTGGGGCAGCAGCTCCGCCTGAACGTGACCCTGGAACTCGAGCGCGGCCAGACAACGGTGGAAGTAGATACGCGGCCGCCGCTGCTCCAGACCTCCTCGCCCGCCATCGGCGACGAGATCGAGAACCGCCGGGTCAGCCAGTTGCCGCTCAACGGCCGGCAGTTCTCGCAACTGGCGCTGCTGGCGGCCGGCGCCACGCTCCCCTATCCCAACGGGGCTACTCAACAATTCAACACGCCGGCGCAGGGGATCGGCTTCTCGGTCGACGGCCAGCGCTCCGAGCGCAACAACTTCTCGCTCGACGGCGTGACCCTGATGGAGCCCTTTGCATACAGCCTCAACGTGAACCCTTCGGTGGACGCCATCCGCGAGTTCAGGGTGGTGGAGAACTCCTACTCCGCCGAGCAGGGCGTCACCTCCGGCGCCCAAGTGGACATTGCCACACGCTCCGGTTCCAACCGCTTTTCCGGCACGGCCTACGAGTTTCTGCGCAACAGCGCCGTCGACGCCAGAAACTTCTTCGACGATCCCGCGCGTCCCATTCCGCCCTATCGGCAAAACCAGTTTGGCGCGAGCCTGGGCGGTCCCCTGCGGCGCAATCAGACTTTCTTCTTCGCCAATTACGAGGGACTCCGCGTCCGGCGGAGCGTCACTAACACCACGCTGCTTTCCACCGAAGCCGAGCGGATGGGAGATTTCAGCGGTATTAATCCGCTAACAGGTAAGCCCTTCCCTCCTGTTATTGACCCTGAAACAGGCCGACCGTTTCAGGGTAACCAGATTCCGCCCCCGCAACTGGACGCGGTCTCACAAGCCATCCTGGCGCGCGAGCCGCTGCCCAACCAGCCGGACGCCGCGCCCGGCCAGAACAATACTGTCAACGTGGGACGCTACACCCAGGACACGGACCAGCTCACGCTGCGGCTCGATCACCGGGCGAGCGCCGCCAATCAACTGTTCGGCCGGCTGGTGCTGTTCAACAGCAACCAACTCTTTCCCTTCGTGCCCGACACCTTTGCGCAGAACCCTTCAGCGCCGCCGGGGTTCGGCACCAACAAAGACGATCGCGGCCGCAACCTCGCACTGGGCCTCACTTCGGAAATTCAACCCACGCTGGTGAACGATCTGCGTTTCGGCGCCATCCAGTACCGGGGCACCAAGGAAGCGCAAAACATCCACAGCGGCTTCCTCGAAAGCCTGCACATCCAGCGCGCCCCCGGATCGACCAACGACGGCATCCCGGCCATCGATGTCCCCGGCTACGCGGACTTGGGCGATAGCGACATTTTTCAACCGCAGATTCGCAAGAACACCACGTTTCAGGCGACGGATAGCGTGGCCTGGGTGAAGGGTCGACACACGTTCAAGTTCGGCACCGACTATCGGCGGCTGCGCCTCTTTTACCTGGTGGAGGATTTTGGCCAGGGAGTCTTCGAGTTCAGCGATGGCGCCAGTTCCGCCTCCGGCACGGCGTTCTCGGATTTCCTGCTGGGGCGGCCGTTTCTCTCCTTCGCCCAGGCGGGCAACTCCGGCGGCAACGATCGCGTGCACTACCTCGGCGCTTATTTCACCGACGAGTTCCACGCCACGCGCCGTCTCGCCATCAGCTACGGTCTGCGCGAGGAGTTTTATTCACCGCCGGTGAACGCGGACGGCCGCGCCTCCATCCTCGATCCCCGTGACGCGGCGCGGTACATCGTCCGCAACGATCGCGGCCAGGCGGCTGGCCTGGTGGCTAGTCACCTCGTCCGGGAGTTGCAGCAGAGCTTCGGCCTCAGCTTCATGACCTCGCAACAGGCGGGCCTGCCGCCATCGCTGATCAAACCCGACTGGGCGGGCTGGGCGCCGCGCCTGGGCTTTGCCTACGACCTGGACGGCCGCGGCACCACTTCGCTGCGCGGCGGCGTGGGCGTGTTCAATTCGCTCGGCGAGCTCGACTACGCGGCGGAAACGCGCCTCTCCGCGCCGCTCACCGAGTTTCTCTTCGGCCTCGACCTCTGCCGTTTTTATGGGCCCGGCGCCTGTGGCCAATCCTACGCGCCCGCCCAATTGAGCTATGGCCTTGCGTACAACCTCGGCAACCAGGCGCCCGACGCCATCTCCTCCCCGCCCAACATTCGCAACGGCTATGCCTACGAATGGAGCCTGTCGCTCGAACACGAATTGACCCCCAATACCATCCTCTCGCTGAGCACCACCGGCTCGGACGCGCACAAGCTGCCGCGCCGGGCGCTGCAAAACCAGGGCGTGCCTAACCTGCCCGGCGAGCGACTAGGCTATCATCCTCAATCGGGGTCGAACCAGTTCGTGCGCGCCACCGACGTGAACTCCAATTACAACGCCCTGGTGGCCCGCCTGGAACACCGCTTCTCTCACGGTGTGGAGTTGGCAACGGGCTACACGTGGGGAAAGTCCATCGACACCGCCTCGGGCTTGCAGGGTACCAATCAGCCGCAGGACAACTACAATCTGAAGGGAGAGCGCGGCCTCTCTGACTTCGACGCGCGCCAGCGCCTGGTGCTTTCCAACACCTGGGACTTGCCTTGGGGCGAAGGGCGCCGCTGGATGCAAGACGGCCTCGGGGCGCGCGTCTTCGGGCACTGGCAGGCAGCGAACATCGTCACGGTGCAAAGCGGGCAACCGCTGACCGCCGTGCTCTCGACGGCGCTCAGCGGGACGCAATCAAACGGCACCGATCGCCCGAACCTGATCGCGAGTCCAACGCTGCCGTCGGCCGAGCGTACCCCCGACCACTGGTTCAACACCAACGCCTTCGTCCCGCCGCCGCTTTATTTCGACTCCCTTGGCGCCTTCAGCATTCCCGGGAACGAGGGCCGGAACGTGATCACGGGGCCCGGGGTGGTCGATTGGGACCTGAGCCTGGAACGTCATGCCCACTTGCCGTTGTTTTCAGAGAAAGCCGAGGCCGTGTTCCGCGGCGATTTCTTCAATCTGACCAACCATCCGAACTTCGACCGGCCGGGACTGATTGTCGGCACCTCGGACTTTGGCCGGATCAACTCGGCGGAGAACTCGCGCCAGATCCAGTTCGCGCTGAGGTTAACATGGTAGAGGCGGGGGGAAACGTCGGATCGGCACTGGCGCGAAGCTCGTCCTGGCTGGCGTGCGCCATCCCACTACCGCGCTCAGGGAAGGTTACTAGCCTCTCGGTGCGACAAACGGGCCCGCCACGCTTCTCCCTGCCGCACCAGGTCGTCGAGCGTGACCTGAACTTCCGCGAGTTTCTGCGCCTGCGCCGCATCGTCGCAATCGGCCGTCACCAGAATCGGCGGGGCGATGAAGATCGCGGTACGGCTAAAGGGCTTGGGAATCTCCGACTGGTCCCAGCTTTTGCGAAGCGCCCAGAATCGCTGCGCGACGATGTGGAAGCAAAGGATCGCGGCGCCGCTCGACTTGGCGAGTTGCACCACGCCCGGCTTGGCCACGAAACGCGGGCCGCGCGGGCCGTCGGGAGTGATGGCGGCTTCGCGGCCCTCGCGCAGGGCCCGAATCATCTTCACCGCCACCCGCGAGGCGCGGCGGGAGCTCGATCCGCGCGCCGTCAAGTAGCCGTGCCAGTGGATGACGTTGCTAGTGTACTCGCCGTCGAAGTTCTGGCTCACCATCACCACCATGCCGCGCCGGCGCCAGTACCAGATGGCGGCAAAGATCGCGCGGTGCCAAAAAGTCACGATGAAGCTCCGGCCCAGGCGCCGCGCCGCCTCGTAGTTTTCGCGGCCGTGCACCTCCCAGCGCAGGCTGCCGCCGATCAGCAACACGATGAGATAGCCTATTACGCTGATTAAGCTGATCTTCAGGCGGTCCCAGGGGGTGAAGGTGTGGCCTTTCTCGACGGCCGCGGACTGCGTTGCCGGGCGGTCCGCTCCTCGTTCCTCAACCGCAGCTTCCAGTTTATAAGAAGGGTCACGCATGACGGCCGAAGGTCCTAAACCGTTCGGATCGGATAGAGCTTCAATCCCGGGACTCGCTTGAAGTCCTGGTCGAGTGTCAGAATCAGGCAGTTCTCGCGCAAGGCCAGGGACGCGAGAAGGCAGTCCGCGATCTCAAGCTTGTATCCTCGCGCCGCGGCTTCTGCGCTTACTTGTCCCGCTGCGAGCCAATTGTCACGATTCACTTCCAGATACGGCAGGCCCTGCAGGTGTCCGAGTATCCGCTTCGCCTGGTCGGGAGTCTTGCATCCCCGCCGGAGCTCCGCCAGCACCAAACCGGCGGTAGCGACCTCGCCCGTGCGAAGGAGCATATCCATCTCTCCCTCAACCAAAGGATTGACGCGGCCGATGTACTCGATCCAGATTGAAGTGTCAACGAGTACCACGGACGTTCCTAGCCCACCCTTTCCGCAAAGTCTTCCAATCCACGTCGAACTTCACCTTTCCCTTTAGGGCGATGATGGCCTCCGCATTACGGCGTCTGACGAAATCCTCCAGTGCTCTCCGAACGCCCTCAGTCTTGGTCGCCGCTTTCGTTTCCTGCATCACCAGCTTCATGGTCTCGTCGTCCACGTTAATGGTGGTTCTCATGTGCCACCCCGATCATACAAAGTCTTCCCCTCTATATGCTGATCATAGCATACATTGGTTCCCGAAAGGGGTTTTGGGGCGGGTCCAAGTCACATCCCGTCGTAATGCGGCCCCCCTCCGCCTTCCGGGCAGACCCAGGTAATGATCTGGTAAGGGTCGGCGATATCGCAAGTCTTGCAGTGAACGCAGTTGGAGGGGTTCAGTTTCAGGTGCTTGCCGGATCCGTCGGCGTTCTCTTCCATCTCGTAAACCGCGGCGGGGCAGAAGTACTGGCAGGGATTGCCGTACTCGCGGGTGCAGCGGCCGTTGCAGAGATCGTAATCGGCAATCAGCAAGTGGGCAGGCTGGTCCTCCTCGTGGTGGGTGCCGGAGTGATAGACGTCGGAAAGCTTGGCGAACGTTAACTGCTCGTCGGGCTTGACGCGTTCATAGGATGTCCCGGGGACCTGGGCCAGGCGCCGCATGTGTTCGTAGCCGGGCCGCGATCCATAACGGGCGCGAAGGCCGCGGCCGCCGGTGACGAATTGCAGCGCGCCGTGCACGGTCCCCGCCAGGACGCCGTGCTCGAAGCCCTGGTGGTAGTTGCGGACCTTCCACATCTCGTCCTTCACCCAGCTCGCCTGCCACCCCTCTTCATAGGCTCTCAGGCTGGCCAGCGAGGTATCGCCCCGCACCAGCGCCTTGTGGATCGCCTCCGCCGCCAGCATCCCCGTCTTCATCGCCAGGTGGACACCCTTCAGCCGCTGGGCGTTGAGGAAGCCGGCAGAATCACCCACCAGCACGGCCCCGTCCGCCGCCGTGGCGGGAATGGAAAAGTATCCGCCCTCGGGGATGGTCTTGGCTCCGTACCGCACCATCTGCCCGCCCGCCAGCAACTTCTTCACCCAGGGATGGGTCTTGAACTGCTGGAAGGCGTTGTGGGGATCAAAGCGCGGGTCCTGGTAGTCGAGCCCGGAAACCAGCCCCACGGAGAGCCGCGTTTCCGACAGCGCGTAGATGAAACCGCCCCCGAACTGGCGGCTGGTCAAAGGCCAGCCCGCGGTGTGGACTACCTGCCCGGGCCGGATGCGGCCGGCGGGAATGTCCCAGACTTCCTTCACGCCCACCGTGTAGACGTCGGGGTTGCGGCCGCGATCGAGGCCCAGCCGTTTGATCAGGGACTTGGCCAGCGACCCGCGCGGCCCCTCGGCAAACACGGTCACCTTGGCGCGCAGATCGTAGCCGGGCTGGAAGTTGGACTTGGGCCGGCCGTTCTTATCGACCCCTTTGTCGTCGGTGCGCACGCCCACCACGCGGTCGCCCTCGTAAAGCACCTCCATGCCCGCGAACCCGGCGAACAGGTTCACGCCCTCGCGTTCCACCTGCTGCCCCAGCCACTTGGCTAGCCGGTTGAGGGAGACGATGTAGTTGCCGTGGTTGTGGAGGAACGGCGGGGTGACGGGCAGCTTCCATTGGCCGCCGCCGGTGAAGTAGTAGACGGCGTCGGCAGTGACGGGAGATTCCAGGGGCGCCCCCTGGGCCTCGAAGTCGGGGATCAACTCGCGCAAAGCGCGCGGATCGAGGATAGCGCCGGAAAGGCAATGGGCGCCGATCTCGCTCGCCTTTTCGAGCACGTAGATGTTTTCGGTGGCTAGCGGCGTTGCCGCAGGCTGGTCGCCGTGGGCTTTGAACAATTGCGCCAAGCGAAGGGCGCAACTGAGCCCGGCAGGGCCGGCGCCCACAATCAGGACATCAGTTTCGAGGGTTTCACGTTCTACGGTGGGCATAACGGTGCCTTTCATCGGCGACAGGGAGGAAGAATGCTACTGGGAAACTCGAACCTTGAAACTCGAAACCTCACCGCCCACCACGGTCCGCGTTTCGAATTTCTAATTTCGAATTTCGAACCCCCGTCCTTTACTGCGGCAGGCTGGCGATCTGCTCCTTCAGCGTGTTCGCCAGCGTGCCGTCGGAAGCGTACTCCTTCGCCAGGTCCTCATAGATCTTGCGTGCCAGCGCTGGCTGGGTGGCGCGCTCGGCGTCGGCCTCGGCCAGCAGCGCCATGGCCTTGGGCACGGTCACGGTCGGGTGATCGGCACGCTGCTGATAGAGTTTGATCGCATCCGCGGTCTTGCCGGACCTTACCAATTCGCCGGCCAGGGCGAACTGGGCCAGAGAGGCGACGTCCCGATCGGAACCCCCGGCAGCCTGCTGCAACGTCTTGATGGCGGCGGTCGAGTCACCCAAGTCCGACTGGCAGACGCCAACCAGGTAAAGGGCGATCTGGCCCGCCTTCCGGCGCGGATACTTGCCGGCGATCTCTTTGAATTGCCCCAGGGCCTTCAGGTCGCGCGCCTGCACCGTGGGGAAGGCGTCCGTCCCCGGCTCGGCCGCGGGGGCGCCCACGTAAGAGTGGTAGGTCTTCAGCGCCGCCCCCAGCGCCATGTTGGCCGCCGCTTCCTGGGCGGCGCTGTAAGTCCTCCACGCCATAATCGCCCCCGCAATCAGAATCGCCGCGGCGACGCCGCCGAGCAGTTCCTTGTAATTCTCCTTGACAAACTTCTGGAACCACTCCACGGTGGTGAGGAGTTCGTCCTCTTTGAGCTGGCGCCGCGACATTTTATGTTGCACGGTTCATTTCTCCTTACCTGAAACTCGAGACTTCAATTGTAAGCCTGAAATCTATACTTCATGGTATCAACTGGCGTTGTCGCTCGTCAATCCGTTCCGTGCGGTGCGGCTTCCGGCCCGCTCGACATTGCTTTGGTAGCGCAGGCACTCTTGCCGGTGCCTTCTTCGGTGACACAGCCAGGAGTGGCTGTGCTACCAGTTGTGCTACGTGCCGTCCTGCGGCTCGCCCAGACACTCGTGCCTAGGGCAATTCCCTTGGGCAAGGACCCAAACGGCCGCCAAGTAACAAAAATAGCCTTGCCCTCAGGGTGCCAATGCGGCAGATTGCGGATGGAAGGTCGCTCGGGAATTATCCGGCCCTGTGGACCACGGCCGACCTGTATTTGTCGTGCGACGTGCCGTACGAACCGGGAACGCTCCGGGCCATCGGCACCAAAGACGGAAGTACCGCCGCCACCAAACGTAGTCGCGGATTCCCTCGGTGTCCGCTCATCTGCCGCGGACGATGATCTTCGGCGTGGATCGGTCGCCCCAACCCTAGTCACCCGCTCCGGGTATCAACGCGACAGCCTAACTTTTTAGCCTACCGTACAGTACGGCCCGCGCTCTCCCGGCTAATCGCCCTGATCACGCTGTAGCCCTCGCACCCACCAATTGCAAGGGCGGCAGCCCCATCGGGGACTCGGTCGCCCGGGGGAAACTCACTTGGGTGAAGCGGCTGCGAGGGTGCGCGCGCCTTTGCGCTTCGCCGCCGCCCAACGCTTCGTGGCGGCTAAAGAGAGCCTTCTCCTCCCTTCGGCGGAGATGTTCGCGCGCCGCTTGCCAGCGACTTCTCCAACCTCTCCCGCCTTGGGAGTCGACGCCGTTGGTAGAGCTGAAGTCCCGTGGATGGATAACTGAGCTTGATCAATATTGCTGACCGCGACGCGCAACAGATCACGCGTGCCGGCGGCGGAGGTCTCGGCGGTATATTGGTCGATCACCGAAGACAGTAACAGCTTTGCTTTGTTCAGTCTTTTTGCGGCCTTCTTAGCTTTCATCGTTACGCTCCATTCTGGATCCGAAGTAGCAACTCGGCCGGATTCCTCTTAGAGAGTAGCATGATTATAGGCGGCTTAGGCGTACCTCCTTGCTTATCCAGCCGAAACACTGAACCTCCCACTTCGATGGTCAGGGCAATACCCGAGTTTCGCTCGGCGAATACCTTACGCCTGGTATTCCGCCATGCTTCGTGCTGTTGCAAGCTTGGTTGTGCACGTTCATTCGGCTGTACCACATCTCGAGATGTGGAGTCTTAAGACGGGTAGCAGGAGTGAGAAGCCCTATAAGGAAGCATGATACGCAAAGCGCTACATTCACTGGTGACGACTTTTACCGACTTGCGACTCCGAAAGAGTTTGAGGTCGGCGCGGCAGTGGGCGTCAACTGGCAGGCAGTCATCGACAATACACGTCGCCATTGTCGGGCTTATCCGCAGCGACACGGATCGCGAGTTACTGGCGGGCATTTGCGACCGAAGCGGGTGGCAGGTGGTGTTCGCGGACACCTGCAGCGACGCTAAGGCGGCGCTCGATCGGGTGAAGGCGCCGGTAGTCCTCTGTGATCGCGATTTAGTGGAGACACAGTGGCGCGATGCCATCGAGAGCCTCGCGTCCCCCCCACATCTGGCCTGCGTCATCCTGCTCTCGGAGGCGGTTGACACGTACTTGTGGAGTGAGGTGGTCCGCGGTGGCGGGTATGACGTTCTACCCAAGCCACTACGGGAAGACGATGTAATCCGCGCCGTCCGGCTGGCACGGTCATACTGGAACAGCCCCGCGAGGACGGGCTTGCTTTCGAACGAGTCCTCGCGGCTCTGAAGGAGGAAGGTCATGAAGGGTCAGGCTTGCGCTTTGCTCGTGTACGACCAGGAATACCCGTTGCGCGACCTTCGGATGCTGTTGGATCGGCTCGGTATCGAGAGCTTGCGGGCGCGGAACTGCGCGGAGGCAAGGCTGGTTCTCGCCTCGCCGACACCTCCCCGCCTGGCCTTCACCGACACGGATCTGCCCGATGGAACCTGGGCGGAAACCGTGAACTTTGCCGCCCGAATACGTCGACCGGTCCCGGTTGTCGTGGTGTCGCGTGCCTTGGACCGGTCTCTTTGCCTGGACTCGCTGGAAACCGGTGCTGCCGAGTTCATCGTGCCGCCGTTCCGGGATGCCGACGTCGCGTACGTGGTGGAGGGCGCGCTCCTGGGTTGTCTGATTTGCCCAAGGCAGCCGGCCCTGGCGCCCACGGAAGTGACACCGGATACCAGGAATCATGCAGGGACAAAAGAACAAGGGGCTGAGCATCTTTCCTATCTTTCCTAAAGGAGGACTTCGATGAAGAAGAACTTGGTAACCACTTTGCTTGGATCGAGCATTGCCATTCTGTTTGTG
>Ga0335081_10019780_pt1 | contig 10886 bp, 13 predicted proteins | sample Lox_Sample_35_FD_206713 | JGI IMG/M metagenome (GOLD analysis project Ga0335081, IMG submission 206713) | Soil microbial communities from Loxahatchee National Wildlife Refuge, Florida, United States - Lox_Sample_3.5 | ecosystem: Environmental > Terrestrial > Soil > Wetlands | place: USA...
GACCGGCGGGCAGGTGTACGTGTCGCCCGACGCCGGAGATTCGTGGCAGGCTATCGTGCACGACCTGCCGGCGGTGCTGTCGGTGGAAGTGCAGACGCTGAAATGAATCCTGAGAAATTGGAAGCACGTCTCGGGCATGCTGCAAGCCAGCGGACACTCTAATATGTGTGCCGGGGCATCATTTTCCGCGCCTCTGAACGTTTCTGTTAGCGTCCTTCGGCTGGGAGAATGAAATGAAAAATATCGCAGTCATCATTGCCCTTTTGCTGTCCTTCGCAGTTCCGACACCTGCACAGACGACGGGGCACTCGAGCGCTGAGAAGAGCAGCGAGCCTGCAGTCGAAAGACACGTGCGAAAACTCTGGGAGGCTTTCAAGACCAAAGATAAAACGACACTTTCATCATTGCTCGACGGTCAATTCCGCATGTTTGAAGAAGGCCTGAGCACATTCGGGAACAAGAAAGCGGAAGTCAACGGTCCTGACGAGTATGAACTGCTCGATTACACACTGAGTGACTTTACCGTGAAACCGATCGGTCCGAACTCCGCGCTGGTGACTTACGTCGCGGTGTACCAGGGCAAGTCGGGCGGCGAAATCCAGAAAGCTAAGAGCGTGTTTGGAGAAGTCTGGACGCGTGCGGGCGATCACTGGAAAGCCCTCTATTTGCAGGAAACGTATATCAAGTGAAGCTAGACCCGTTTGTAGTCATTGCGTCAGAGAGCCTGATTCGATACAACATTTGCGACTACCGAGGTGGCTTCTATGATGAAGGCTTTTTGGGCTCTTGTTCTAATTGTTGGCACGATTCCGGCGCACGCCGCATCGCCGGACTGGCATCAGCGGCTCAACGAAGTTGTTCCTTTGCTCGGGCACCGAAATTGGATCCTGGTGGTGGATTCGGCCTATCCCCTGCAAATTGCACCGGGAATTGAAACCATCGAGACGGGCGCTTCGCAGATGGATGTGCTGCGCGCGGTCATGGCGGACATTGATCATTCCATTCAACTCAGACCGGTCTTCTTCAGGGATGCGGAACTGCCGCTGATCTCCGATGCCGACGCGCCCGGCGCATCTGCCTACCGGGAACAGCTGAACGAGTTGTTGCATGACTACACAGTCGTTTCGCAGCCGCACGAAAAACTGATTGCCAGAGTCGACGAGGCGGGCAAGACATTTCATGTCGTCGTGCTTAAGACGAAAATGACGATTCCCTACACGTCGGTGTTCATTCGGTTAGACTGCAAGTACTGGACCGCCGATCAGGAACGGAACTTGCGATCGGTGATGGGAAACCCGGCACACAACGCTCACGAGCGTGGCGCCCAGTGATGGCATCCTGAGTTTGCTTATGAGACGAATGATCCGAGTCGAACTTCCACAGCATTTGCGGACGCTGTCGCACGTCGGGCATGAAGTGCAGGTTGAAGTAGAAGAGCCGGTTACGCAACGCTCGGTGCTTGATTCGATTGAGGCAGCATACCCGATGCTGAGGGGCGCGATCCGGGACCATGTCACGCTGCAGCGGCGGGCATTCCTGCGCTTCTTTGCGTGCCAGGAAGACTTGACGCACGAGCCACCGGATGCGCCGCTGCCCGAGGAGGTAGTGTCGGGGAAAGAACCGTTCCTGATTATTGGCGCGATCGCGGGAGGATAACGACTCGGCTGTCTTGCAGTGATAGCATTTGAGTGTGGCGATCAGTGATACGAGCCCGAAGGCGCGCAAAATTCAGTTAAATATTCATCGTGCCATGTCCGGCGAGCAACGCATTCTTATCGCGCTGGAGATGAGTTTGTTCGCCCGCGAACTGGCGCGTGAAAGGATTCGCTCGGAACATCCCGACTGGGACGAGCGCCAGATCGAGCGCGAACTATTGAGAATCGCATTCCTCCCCTGCCCGCTCCCTGCGGGCCTGAAATGAATATCGGCGGAGTCTTTCAACGGATCACAACAGCTCTCGATTCAGCCGGCATTGAATATATGCTGGCAGGATCTTTCGCCAGCACGCGATATAGTTCCCCGCGCTCGACGCAAGACATTGATATTGTGATATCAGCAGGGCCCGAGCAACTGAAATCTCTGATTCAAGACTTAAACGGGAAGCACTATTACGCTGAATTTAACGACGCGCTTCATGCATATCAGAAGGAATCCTTGTTTAACGTCATCGATCTCGAAACAGGCTGGAAGATTGATCTTATTTTTCGCAAGTCCACGCCGTTTGGCTTGGAAGAGTTCAGACGCCGTAGCAGAATCGAATTGCACGGACTTTCCTTATTTGTTGCCAGCCCTGAGGACGTTATCATCTCGAAGCTCGCGTGGGCGAAAGACGGAGCTTCTCATCGCCAAATTGAAGATGCTGCGGCTGTCTTAAGCGTACAAGGCCAATCGCTCGACATGAATTATTTGGAGAGATGGATTTCTGATCTAGGGCTCAAAGAGCAGTGGGACGCAGCCCGCGGAATTGAAGGTTCCAACAACTAACCTCGTCCTTTCCGATACGCATTCAGTTCGCGTGCCAGTGCATCTGCCAGCCTAGATAACGAATCGCAGCTTCGTGCACAGCTCCAGCTGTGGTTGAGAAATTCGCCGCGACGTGATGCTCGAATCCGTTCTCGCAGATGTAGTGCAGCAATTTTTGCAGATGCGGAATCTTTACCACCCCAACGCCGCCGAATGTATTCAGTGAGTCGCTGGTGAATTCTCCCTCGCCGACATAGCCGCGAATTACTCCGGCGGTGTCATCGGTTGAGAAGCGGGCAAAGCTCATCGCGCCCGGCTTCACGCGGCCCACAACGGTGCCGAACGTGTTGGCCTTGCCAACCGTCCCCGCGATGATTTCCTGGAAGTCCATGCGGACGTCCTGGAAGAAATGCTTGGGCAGGTTGCTGCAATGGAAGCAGACGGCCTTGTTTGGATCGTCGCCGTAGTTGTTATTCCAGTCGAGCAGAGCACTCGGAGTCTCGGAGGCCAGCGCGAGTGCGTGCATGCTGAGCGTGCCGCAGACATCAACTTCGCAAGCCGCGGGCAGCAGATTGTTGCTCATCATGCTCATGATCGTGCAGGGGACGACACCGAAATATTCTTCCATCGAGGTCCAGCATTGGACGGCGCTGACCTGCACGTCGGTTTGCTTCATCCAGTCGTCGATGACCCATCCGAGCTTGGCCATCTTGATTAGAGCCGCGTCGGGAACACTGCCCGTGCTGACGTATTTTCGAATTTCTCCGAGTTTGCCCTGCACGCCGGCATCGTTATCTTTCAAACGTGAGATACGGCCGAAAACTTCAGACAGATCGAGCGTTTCAGTTGAGATTCCCGAGGATTCGAGCAGTTTCTCGCTGTAGCGGACGGTATTGAATGCGGTCGGGCGAGCGCCGATGCTGCCAACACGGAGATTGCGCATGCCGTTGGCGACTCGGCAGACCGCGGCAAACCAGGCGAGATCTTTTTGGAATTCGTCGGAACCCGGGCTTTCGGTGTGCAGTCGCGTCAGCGAATACGGAATGCCGTACTGGCGAAGATTGTTGCAGGCCGACATCTTGCCGCAGAAGCTGTCACGCCGATGGAGGATGGTCATCTTCGAGGCGTCGTCGGGCGTGGCCTGCACCAGCACCGGCACCTTGAGACGCGAAAGGCGCATCGTATCGGCGATCGCCCGCTCGTCTCCGAAGTTCGGCAGAGAGACGATGACGCCATCAATCTTGTCTTGGTTTTTTTGAAATAGGGCCGCGCAACGTTTGGCTTCTTCGTGTGTTTCAACCGCACCGTGTTTGCTTTCCTCTGGACCGAGAACGATACAGTCGATGCCGGCCTTCGCCAGCGCCTGGATCATCTCTTCGCGCCCGGTTTTCGCCAACTGGTCGGGGAAAAATCCTCGATTCCCAATGATGACGCCCATCGTCATTTTCTTATGAGACATAAAAGTTCCTACCTTCATTAAGACTGCTAAGAATTGCCGCCCATTCGAGCACGTTCCCGCGCGGGAGAGTGGCGGATCGAAAACACCAAACCCAAAACCAGCAAGAATGCGCCCCACCAGATCGGAGCATGCAGGCGATAGAGCACAACCTCATTGGCAGGGGGCGAGACCAGTTCGTAGAGTCCGGCGGCGAAGATCAGGGCCCCGTTCACTCCCAGACAGATTCCAGTGAAAAACCAAATGGATAATGCGCCGCCTGATTTCATGTTTCCCCCTACCAGAAGATGATTTGCAGGATCACGAATACGATCGCGACCACCACTCCCCAGAACACCGGACTATGGAACCAGCTGACGTGCTCTTGTTTCGGAATCGGCGTCAGGCCTAAGACAACATCTTTCAATTCGTAGTCGGCCTTGGGTTTTGTCAGCATGCTCACGACCACGGTGACGATGATGCAGATCAGGCAGCACCAGAGCGCGCGGTACATGTTTTGTGCCTGATCTTGCGCATCCATCGAGAGTGCGACGTAGCGCACGGCCGATGGATCGATCTTTACCCACGTGTACATGCCGATTGAAGAAAGGGTGCCTGCGAGCAGGCCGGTCCACCCCCCCGCCGCTGTAGCGCGTTTCCAGAGCATGCCGAGAATGACGGTTCCGAACAACGGAGCGATGAAGAAGCTGAAGAGCGCCTGGACGTAATCCATGATGCTCGGAGCACCCGCCGCAATGTACGCGGTAAAGATGCTGACGATGACTCCGATCACCGTGACCCAACGGCCCATCTTGACCTTGAACTCGTCGCTGGCATTTTTATTGATCAGGGTGCCGTAGATGTCGTATGTCCAGACTGTGGTGAATGCGCTCACGTTCCCGGCCATGCCGGACATGAAGCCAGCAATCAGCGCGGTGATACCGAGGCCAAGCAACCCGGGGCCACAATAGCGCGCGAGCATGAGGGGGAGGACTTCGTCATAGCCGTGCAGTCCCTGAGCCTGCCCTGCGGGAGACCACGCCAGGTTCGCAGGGACAAGCCGAAGCAGATGTCCCTGGGGATCGCGAAGCAGGGCCAGGCCGAGCAGACCGGGCAGAATCACGATGAAGGGAACGCACATCTTGAAAGCCGCTCCAATGATGGGAGCCAACTCCGCCGAGCGGAGATCCTTTGCCGACAGCACGCGTTGGATAACAAGAAAGTCGGTGGTCCAATAACCCATGGATATCACCGCTCCGAGGCCGAAGACGATCCCGACCCAATTGATGCCCATTGGGTTGGTCGAGAAGCTGCCGAGAGTGGACCAGAGGTGGGTATACGAGCCGGGATTCGCGGCACCCTGTTCGGCTAGATTCTGCATAATCCTGGCTTGCAGCCCGTGCCAGCCACCGGCGTCAATCAAGCCGAGGATCGGGATCAGCAGGGCTCCGGCCCAAATCAAGAAGAACTGCAGAACTTCATTGAAGATGGCGGAGCGCAATCCGCCGAGAGCCACGTAAACAGCAACTGTACCCGCCGAAACCCAAATGCTGAAATGCATATTCCATCCCAGCACGACTTTCATCACGACGGCCATGGCGTACATGTTGATGCCGCTCATCAAGACTGTCATGAACGCGAACGAAATCGAGGAGATTGCTTGCGCGCCGGTTCCGAACCGCAGCTTCAAGTAGCCGGGCACCGAGTGCGTTTTACAAACGTAATAGAACGGCATCATGACTAGCGCGAGAAACAGCATCGCCGGAATAGCGCCGATCCAGTACCAGTGTGCCGCGAGAATTCCGTATTTGTAAGAATTGCCCGCCCAGCCCATGAGTTCGAGCGAGCCCAGGTTTGCGGACAAGAACGCCAGGCCGGCCACCCATGCCGTCATCTCGCGACCGGCCATGAAGAAGTCTTCACCGGTATTTGCTTGTCCCTTCAGGTAAAAGCCAATACTTAGCACCAGGGCAAAGTAAAAAATGATGATGACAAGGTCGATTGGGGAGAGGTGAACCAGCGTGTTCGAACTCAGAAGAAGTAGCGCAGGGCTCATTGGGTCTTAACCTGTCCGTAGTAGGCGTTGCGACCGTGTTTCCGTAAAAAGTGCTTGTCGTGCAGCTCGCGGGCGAGCGGTTGCGATTCGGCATTGATCACGAGCGTGTGATACGCCATCTTGGTGACGTACTCGAGGATGACGGCGTTGTGAGCCGCGGCCGCAGCGCTCGATCCCCAACAAAAAGGAGCGTGGCCAGCCACGAGAACTGCCGGAATTGCGTCGGGATCAAGTTTGGAAAACGTACGGCAGATTGCCTTGCCGGTCTCGAGTTCGTAGTCTCTGGAAATCTCGCTCGAGGTGAGGCGGTCTGTTACCGGAACCGGTCCATGAAAATAGTCTGCGTGTGTGGTGCCGAAACACGGAACCGGCTTTTCGGCCTGGGCCCACGAAGTCGCGAATTCCGAATGAGTATGCGCGACTCCGCCGATGTTTGGAAACTGCCGGTACAATTCAAGATGGGTCGCTAGATCGGAGGACGGGCGCAGATTGCCGTCGACGATTTTGCCGTTGAGATCAGAGATAACGATCTGGTCTGGAGTCAGTTCATCGTAAGGCACGCCGCTCGGCTTGATGGCGACGAGATTGTCGCTGCGCGAAATGCCGCTCACGTTGCCGAACGTGTAAAGGACAAGGCCACGCCGGACCAGTTCCAGATTTGCTTCCAGCACCTCTTCGCGCAACTTTTTCAGCAACATGAGGGAATGCAGGTCCTAAATACGCGACATGACGGGCAACATCAATTTTGCGTAAACGTTTACGCAAAACGGAACATTAAATGTACCTGCCTGTGTTTGTCAAAGGATTCAAGCGGCTCTGGTGACATTTGATCCCAGAGCGACATTTCCAAGAGTGGGGGTGCTTCCACAGCGGAGGAGCTTCGTCTTTGCGAGGCCCAATCCTCGCTCAGCGTCTGGATTTAGGGGAATCTCAAACACTATTACAATGGCCAGTTGGCGAAAGGAGCCTGTTTCAGGGCGATTTAGCCGCAGATAGCCACGGATTGATGAGCCGCACGAATTATGACGTCGTGATCGTTGGAGCCGGCATTGTGGGCGCGGCTTGCGCGGACGAGCTTGCGCGCCGCGGAATGCGCGTGGCGATCCTCGATCGCGAGATGATCGGAGGAGGCGCAACAGCGGCGGGGATGGGACACGTCGTCGTAATGGATGACTCCGAGGCGCAGTTCGCGCTCACGCGCTACTCGCAACGACTGTGGCGGACGCTCCGACCCGAGTTGCCGGACGATGTGGAATACGAACAGTGCGGAACGATATGGGTTGCGGCCGACGACGAGGAAATGGTCGAAGTTCGGCGCAAACATGAATACTACGGCAGCCGTGGCGTTCGAACGCAGGTTCTTGATGCGCGCGAATTGAATGCTCTTGAGCCGAATCTGCGCGACGGCATGGCTGGGGGATTGCTCGTTCCGGAGGACGTGGTGCTGTATCCGCCATGCGCTGCTCGTTTCCTGATCGAGCGCGCGAAAAAACATGGAGCGGAGCTTCTGTTGGGGGCATGTGTCGCGAAGATCGGGCAGGGTGAAGTTCTCCTGTCGGATGGATCGAGCATCGCGGGAAAAGTCTTAGTGAATGCAGCCGGAGCATGGGCCGCCGCGCTAACTCCCGGGGTCGAGATCAAGATGCGCAAGGGACATCTCGTCATTACCGATCGATATCGCGGATTTTTGCGGCATCAGTTAGTTGAGCTTGGATATCTGAAGAGCGCGCACTCGGTCGCGAGTGATTCTGTCGCCTTCAACGTTCAACCCCGGCGGACCGGGCAGATATTAATCGGATCTTCTCGCCAGTACGGCGCCGAGCATAAAGAGGTGGACCAGGAGATCCTGCGCCGAATGCTGCTGCGAGCACAGGAGTACATGCCGGAACTGGGCTCGATGTCAGCGGTACGAACGTGGACGGGATTTCGGGCGGCGACTCCGGACAAATTGCCGCTGATTGGTCCGTGGCCAGGAGACGAATCTCTATTTCTCGCGACGGGACATGAGGGATTAGGGATCACCACTTCGCTCGCAACCGCCAAAATTCTGGCGGACCAGATCACAGGTGGCAGTCCAGAAATTCCGATCGAGCCGTACTTACCCGCACGTGCCAGCAAAGAGTGTACGCATGCCGAATGAAATTCACCTACGGGTAAATGGCGCGGAGGTTTCGGTGCCCGAAGGCGTAACGGTCGCCGTCGCGATGGTCATTGCTGGTGCATCGTGCCGCGTGTCGGTGGCGGGCGAACCGCGCGGTCCGCTGTGTGGGATGGGAATCTGCTTTGAATGCCGCGTGTCGATCAATGGACATGCGCATTACCGAAGTTGCCAGATTATCTGCGAACCGGGAATGGACGTGCGAACAGATGGGTAGCTCACCGAATCGATTCGAAGTGCTTGTCATCGGCGGAGGCCCCGCCGGAATCGCGGCGGCCGTGCGCGCGGCGGAATCTGGAGCGCAAGTTGGAGTTGTGGATGATAACGTGGCTCTCGGAGGCCAGATATGGCGCAGCGTGCATTCCCAAGAAGAGGACTCGCGCGCCGTAGCCTGGCGCGAGCGGTTCGGAAAATCTGGAGTGACTCCGCTGACCGGGCTGCGCGTTTTTCATCAGCCGGAACCTGGATTGTTGTTGGCTGAGAGCGTTGACGATCTTCACGAACTCCGATACGGCAAGTTGATCCTGGCTACGGGAGCGAGAGAGCGGTTTCTGCCGTTCGCCGGGTGGACTCTGCCGAATGTCATGGGCGCTGGGGGATTGCAGGCGATGGTGAAGTTGGGTCTGCCGATTCGAGGGAAGAAAGTTGTCATCGCCGGAACAGGTCCCCTATTGCTGGCGGTCGCGGCTAATCTACGGAAGCACCGCGCTGAGGTTTTGATGATCTGCGAGCAGGCGTCGTGGGCGAGTCTCGCCCGATTTGGGGCGTCGCTCGCGATCTTTCCGTCGAAGATCGGCCAGGCATTGCAGCTGAGAAAAGAACTCTCTTCAATCCCATTTCGCACGAACTGCTGGCCAGTCGTAGCGTCAGGGCAAGGACTTCTTCAATCCGTCACTATTTCGCACGACGGCAGAAACGAAACTGTCACCTGCGACTACCTCGCATGCGGCTTTCATGTCGTGCCGAATGTGGAACTGCCGATCCTGCTTGGCTGCGAGATCAGCGACGGTGTCGTGCAAGTGGATGACGCACAAGAAACGTCCTTGAAGGGAATCTTCTGCGCTGGCGAACCGACGGGAATCGGTGGAGTGGAATTGGCGCTGGTAGAAGGGCAGATCGCCGGACTGGCGGCGACCGGGCAGGCTTCCAAAGCAAGTAAACTATTTGGGGAGCGCGCGAAGGGACGGCGGTTCGCGCGATCTCTTGGGCGAACTTTCCGGCTGCGGCCAGAGTTGAAGAAACTGTCATCGGGCGAAACGATTGTGTGCCGCTGCGAAGACGTCCGGCATTCGCGCTTGGCGCGGCACGGATCTTGGCGTGAAGCGAAGTTACACACGCGGTGTGGAATGGGTCCATGCCAGGGAAGGATTTGCGGCCCAGCAACGGAATTTCTTTTTGGATGGAAGACGGAGTCGGTGCGGCCTCCGGTATTCCCTGCTCGAATTCGAAGCCTTGCGGGGATCGATGAAGCATTAGAGAACGCCCCCATAGGAGGAATGCGATGAAGTGGAAGGGCGTAATGCCGGCGATAACAACGTGCTTCAAAGAGGATCTCACAGTCGACCATGTGTTTATGGCGGAGCATTGCCGCTGGCTGCTCGATAATGGTTGCACGGGGATCGTCGCGCTCGGCTCCTTGGGCGAGGGAGCAACGCTGACGTTCGATGAAAAGCAAGCGATCCTGCGCAATTGCGTGAAGGCGGTTCGAGGTAAGGCTGCGGTGGTGGGGTCGATCTCGGCGCTTTCTACTGCCGAAGCAGTGGCGCTGGCAAAAATGGCTGCGGATGCGGGCTGCGATGGCCTGATGGCGCTGCCTCCTTATGTATATAAAGGAAGCTGGCGCGAGATGAAGGCGCACGTGGCTGCTGTGCTTCGCGCCACTCCTCTTTCTTGCATGCTGTACAACAATCCCGTCGCTTACGGCACCGATTTTATTCCTGAGCAAATTCGCGAGTTGGCCGAGGAGCATGAAAATCTCGCGGCCGTGAAGGAGTCGAGCACGGATGCGAGGCGCGTATCGGCAATTCGCGCGTTGCTCGACGCTCGGTTGGAGATTTGCGTCGGCGTCGATGACGCCGTGTTGGAAGCGATCGCCGTCGGAGCAACCGGCTGGATCGCTGGACTGGCGAATGCCCTTCCGCGCGAGTCGGTCGAGCTTTTCAATTCCGGCCTCAACGGAGAACGGGAGAAGGCGTTCGAGCTGTACCGCTGGTTCCTGCCGTTGTTGCGCATGGACACGGTTCCAGACTTCGTTCAGCTCATCAAATTGGTCCAGGCAGAAGTTGGGATTGGGAACGCCCGAGTGCGTCCGCCGCGGCTTGAACTGGCGGGAGAAGCACTGGAACAGAACAAACAAATCATCCGCAACGCGCTGTTATCGCGGCCTCGGGCCGTGACCAGCTTTGCATTGTCGAGTAAGAGTTAGGAAATGCAGCCATTGAAGACAGAGCTTACGGGAAGATCGCTCATCGGTTTCCGCGAAGGAACTGGTGCGGGAGAAACCTTCTACGGCGTCGACCCTTCGAACGGCGAAAAACTACAGCCAGGATTCACATCGGCAACTGCGGAAGAAGTTGACGCTGCGGTTCGGCTCGCGGCCGAGGCATTCGAAACCTATCGGAGTATTTCCGGGCGTGAACGCGGCGCGGTACTCCGAAAGATTGCGGCCAACATCGAGGCAGTTGCTCCGGAGGCAATTGACCGCGCGCATCGCGAGACTGCGCTGCCGCTACCGCGATTACAGGGCGAGGCGGCGCGCACGTGCGGCCAGATTC
>Ga0335081_10019781_pt1 | contig 10886 bp, 4 predicted proteins | sample Lox_Sample_35_FD_206713 | JGI IMG/M metagenome (GOLD analysis project Ga0335081, IMG submission 206713) | Soil microbial communities from Loxahatchee National Wildlife Refuge, Florida, United States - Lox_Sample_3.5 | ecosystem: Environmental > Terrestrial > Soil > Wetlands | place: USA: Florida...
ACCGCAAGCAGGTAATGACGTTTGTCCGGGCCAGATACACGCACCCGCTGACGTTGCTTTGGGCGCCACCGCTGCCGCCTTGTGCGATGTAGAATTTGCCGACGGTCGCAATCAGAGTGCCGAGACCGGACATATCCAGGGTCACGACGTTGGGCATCGCCGGGTTGGCGCATTGGCGGACCTGGAAATTGAGCTGGTTCGCGAGGCCGCTGCTTTGGGAATTGCCCGTGACGACCAAAGTTCCACCATTGCCGGTGATCGTGTTGGTGGCCGGGTTATTGAAGGTGGTGTCACCGCCGGTCGTTCCGCCCACCTGCACCGCCGCGGTAACGCTGGTCGTCCCGTTCGTGACCATCAGCGTGACGCCATCCTGAATCCACGTCGTGTGATAACCGATGCCGTTGGTGTCATAGAACAGTCCCTGGATTGTGACGTTGGTGCCGACAATGTTGTTGGTGACCAGGGCGCTGGTCGCACCGGGGTTGGCAAACGACGCGTTGAAGCCCGGGCCAGGCGTGCCGCCGGTCCAGTTGACCGCATCCGCCCAGAACAGGTCGTTGGAACCGCCGCCGCCCGACCAAAGCCCGCTGCCCAGAGCGCCGCCGGTTGTGCCGGTAACGAAGTTCCAGGAATTCGTCGTGCTGACCCCGTCGCTGTCGGTGAAGATGGCGACGACCGTATTGGTAAAACTGGCAGGCAGGTTGTTGGTTGGCGTCCAGGTGACGGTGGCGCCGGCGGCGTTGCTGCTCATCAACAACCGGCTGCTGACATTGGTCGTGTTCAAGAACAACTGGATGGTGTTCGTGATGACCGAGGTTTGCCGGTTGGCAATCGCGAAGGTAATCGGGCTGGTCAACGAGACGCCCGTGGCGTTCGGAGTGGGGGAACCCGTGGCGATATACGGCCGAAGCGTCGTCGCATTGGTGACCGCGACGGCGACCAGATACTCGAGATTGTAAACCCTGCTGGCAACGGCCGTCTCACGCAGCGTATTCACTCCGGAAAGCGGGAGCACCACGGTATTGCCAAAGAAATCGGCGAGCGGCATCAATTGGCCGCTATAAACCTTGCTGCCGCCCGTGAGCGGGACATTTACCCGGCCCAAAGCAATCAGCGGCTGGTTTACGGTGATGGCCGTGGCATTGGCCAGCCTTTCAATTTCGAATTGCCCGCCGCCGCTACTGGCCGCCCGCGCATAGATGCTGTAGTTGGTCGCGGGGAAACTGCGCGTGTAATTTTCCCAGTTGCCGGTGTCCGTGAAACCGATGTTGTAAGCGGTGTAACCGTGGGCCCTCAGGCTGGCGTGGTCAATCGGGTCGCCGGTGGCATCGGTATTGAGTTGCAGAATTTCCGGCAGGTCACCCGGGCGATAGCCGGCGGTGTTATTGCTGCCGGTCAGGTCCGCGATCGAGTAATCAATGCCGTTGGTCCCGAGCAGAGACGCGTAGGCATTGCTGGGGGTGAAAGCGTCAATGAATTGTCCGCTGCCATAATTGTAATCGTAGGCATCAATGTAAAGGTCGCTCGCCAGGAAAGTGTTGAAGGTATAATTGTTGCTCACGACGTTGCCGTTGGCGTCCTGGGCAGTGACGGTGTAAGTGTAGAAGTTGTCAGGCGCCAGCGTCGTCGCGCAAGCGGCCAGCAGCAGGTTGGTGGGGCCGGCCGTATTGAAAGTGAAGGATGCGCCTGGTTGCTGAATGCCGTTCAGATAAACGCTGACGAGGTTACTGGACACCGTCGAGTTGAACGAATCCACTTCAAAAGAAAGGTTGGTCGGGCCGGCATCAAGATAAAGAGAGCCGTCAGCCGGCTGGAGGTTGGAAATGGTCGGCGGAACGCGGGGGACGGCGATTTGCATCCGGTTGTAAACCTGATCGCCGGTGGCTTCAGAGCAAAAGAGCGCTGCGCTGTCCACGGTTCCAGAACTGATGAAAACGCCATTCGTCGCAAAAATCGTCCGGTCCTGCACACAATCCTTCACCACCAGATGATAGGAAATCCCATCCATACCCGGAGTCACTTCCGCCTCGATGGCATTGGTGATATTGCCCCGCCCCAAATCGCTGAACGAGGTGCCCGGCACGGATTGCACGCCGTTGCCGTCCCAGAAATAAAGCGTGGAAGGAGCCGCGCCATCGAAGAAGTAGAAATAGAGAAGCGCACCCGTCTGAAAATCCAGGACGCTGTTGGTCGCATTGCCGGAGCGCAAGGTGAACCCGCACCAGCCGTGCACGGGGCCGCTGTTGAGGGTGGTCGTGACGCCGGCGCCGCGCGACCCCCATTGGAGCTTGAAGGTATTCGTCCCCAGCGGATTGGCAAAGCCTCGATACGCCGTCGTTTCGTTGACGTCCGTTGGTCCATTCGCATAGACGCCCCATACGCAGGTATAGTTGGTGCCGAGAACGTTGGTGAGGGAAGCGATGACGAACGTGGGATTATTGGCCGTGCCAATATACGTGCCGTGAAAATCCGGGCCGTTGGTGACAATCGTCCACGGCGTGAAACCAAAACCCTGGTTCGCGCCATTGGTCCAGTTGGCGGTCACCTGGTAATTCCCGGCGTCGTCGTAAGCGACGAGCTGCGCGCGGACGGAGCCGGCCAGCAACACCGCAACAACGGCCGTGGGAAACAACAATAAGGACTTGGCTGATTTCATAATCGGTTGTGGGTTAATAATTATTTTATCATAAACGGACCGGGAAACCTGACCAGCCCCCAAAAACTGTGGTAATTGATTTTTTCGTGGCAAGGAAACGGCTGCTTGTTTCATACTCGCCGCGTGCAGCCCTTGGCGAGATTTTTCCTTCGCTGGTTGACGTGGTTCCTTTGCCTGGCGACGCCGGCCCTGGTGTCCGCCGGCGAAGACAGTTCGGTCAATCGGGATTACGTCGTCAAGGTGTGGGGCGCGGATGACGGCCTGACGGAAGGTTCGGTCACGGACGTGGCGCAAACGTCAGAAGGATATTTGTGGGTGGGCACCCTCTTTGGCAGTGTGCTGCGATTCGATGGCACGCGGTTTGTCCGATATAACTCCGCCAACACGCCGGAATTTTCGTTGAAATGGGGCGTTCCCCGGTTGATGGTGGACCAGGGAGGCACGCTCTGGATCAGCATGCGTGACGGCGGCATGACGACCTGGGACCAGCACGGTTTCCGCTCCGTGTTCACGAGCACCAACCAGCCGGATCGCATGTTGTGGTCGGCGCCGGGCAGGGTCATTTTTGTTTATGACAACGGTCAATTGCTGTCCGGTCGCAAGCAGGGCGACCAGTGGAACTGGGAAACGGTGACACTCCTGGACGCGCTTTCACAGGACCAATGCTGCGCCGACCAGGAAACACAAACCCTTGCCTCGGTGCCCGGACTGGACGGCCGGCAAATCCAGGTGCTGACCGCGGATGCCCACGGCCACATCTGGATTGGGACAGACAGGTCTTTGGCACTGTGGCAAACCAATCAGTTTGCAACGATGACGCCGACCAACGGCGAGCCGGAACTGAACGTGAAGCGAATCGTGTCCTCCGGCGGCAACAGCCTGTGGGTGGAAGCCAACGGGCGGATGCGGCGATGCCTGGGCCGGCGATGGCTGGCCGAGAGCGAGGGTTGGAACCGCGCGCTCGGCAAACGCCTTTCGCCGCGGTTTCTGCACGGCGACACCGAGGGAGGCTTGTGGTCGAGCGCCGGTGATTTGGGACTGATACATGTGTCGGCCGATGGCGAATTCCAGCGGCTGACGACCCGCGATGGTTTGCCCAGCAACACGATCCATTTCGCCTATCAGGACCATGACGGCAACATTTGGACCGGTTACGAGCGGGGCGAACTGGTGCAGGTGCGGCGCCGGATATTTCGCGCCATCGCAAAGGAAGAAGGATTGGCGGACAGCCTCATCAACACTGTGTGTGAAGACGCGCAAGGGGCGGTCTGGATCGGCACTCACAGCGGCGCCGTGAATCGCTACGCGAATGGCGTCTGCACGAATGTGCCCCTGCTGGAGCCCGGGCGCGCGCAGGACAGTTGTGTTGCCGCTGACGCGCAGGGACGGGTCTGGATTGGCGCGCAGGGAATCGGGCTGTTGAGGTTTAAAGACGGGCAGATGCAGCGAATTGCTTCGCCGACGCAACTGCAAGGCTATCCGCGCCTGTTGTTGCCGGGCCGCGATGGCCGGCTCTGGGTGGGAACCCTTTGGTCCATCATTTGCATCACGAACGGGAATCCGGACGCCCAGACTTCAACTCCCAACCCACAACTGAATTTTGAATATACAGGGCAAACCGTGGGTGGTCATCCGACGGCGCTGGCCGAGGCGGCTGACGGAACGATCTGGGCGGGCACGCTGGACGGCGTTCTGCTGCGCTGGGACGGCAAACAATTTGTCCCGGTGGAGCCGCCGGACCGGAGTTCGCTGGGACGGATTTGGGCGTTGTGGCCGGCGCCCGATGGCAGCTTGTGGGCGGGAACGGAGGAGGGTGGATTGCTGCACTGGAACAACGGCCGATTCCATCGTTACACGATGAAAGACGGTCTGCCATCGGACAGCATCGCGCAAATCCTGGGCGATGCGCAGGGCAATTTATGGCTGGGAACGCGCGCCGGCATCGCCCGCATCCTCGGCCCGTCGCTCGTCCGGTTCGAGCGTGGCGAGCTGGACGAATTGCCGGTGAGCGTTTATGGAAGGTCGGACGGTCTGCTGACGATTGGCAGCGCAATCATTTACCAGCCGAATTGCTGGCGCGGCCGGGACGGCACATTGTTTTTCGCCATGGCCAACAGCGTGGCCGAAGTGAAACCGGGTCAGGTCCATATCAATTCCTCGCTGCCGGTGGTAGCGCTGGAAGAACTGTGGGCCGACGACCGCAGAGTATGGCCGGAGCGCGCGGGCGCAGTTCTGGCCGCTGCCAATACGGCCGGAGAACAAAATCACCAGGCCGCGGCGCCGATAATCAGGGTCGGTCCCGGCCGCGGTGACCTCGAGTTCCACTACACGGGATTGGCCCTCGGTTCACCCTCGCGGGTTCAATTCAAATACAAGCTCGAAGGGCTGGAAAGCGCATGGAATCGCGCCGGCGGCGAGAGGAAGGCCATCTATCGCCATGTGCCGCCGGGCGAATACACCTTTCGCGTCATCGCCTGCAACAGCGACGGCGTTTGGAGCCCGGCGGGCGACCTGCTGACCGTGGAAGTGAGCCCCCATTTCTATCAGACAGTCTGGTTCCGGGGCGGCACGGGACTGTTGGCGGTGATGGGGCTGTCCCTCACGGTGGCCATCGCGATGCGCCGGCGGATGCGCCGACGCATGGAGCAATTGGAGCGGCAACACGAACTCGAACGCGAGCGGGCGCGCATCGCCCAGGATTTGCACGACGACCTGGGCGCGGGTCTGACCGAGATCGGCCTGCTCGGCGGTCTGCTCCAGGACCCGTCAAAGTATCCGACGCGCAAGGAAGAAGCTCTCGACCGGATTGTCCGGCGCTGCCATGATCTGGTCATGGCGCTGGACGAAATTGTCTGGGCAGTGAATCCGCGCAACGATTCGGTGAATTCGCTCGGCGGTTATCTTTGCCGATACGCGCAGGGCTTTCTCGAGCCCACGGCCATCCGCTGCCGCCTGGAAATGCAGGAGGCGGAGCCGGACCACCCGTTGAATTCCGAACAACGGCACAACCTCTTCCTGGCTTTTAAGGAAGCCCTGACCAATATCGTGCGACACTCCGGGGCGACGGAAGCCCGCATCAATATTTCCGTCGAGGGGAGAAACCGATTGTCCATTCGCGTCGAAGACGACGGACACGGCCTGCCGGCAACCGTGGCAGCCGGCGCCGATGGCCTGGTCAATTTGCGTCAGAGGATGGACCAGATTGGCGGTCAGTGTGAGATTGTCAGCCGGCCAGCCGGCGGCGTTTCCGTCGGTTTGAGCCTGTCATTGGCCCCGCGGCCAGAGGCGCGGCGATAACCGCGAACCCGACGCCACGGCCCGCGTCCTGATTCTTTGGCAGAAAAAGAGAAATGATTACGGTGGCGATAGTTGAGGATGACGCCGGCATTCGCCGCAGCCTTGAATGGCTGCTGAAATCGTCGCCGGAATTTTCGTGTGTCGCTGCCTGCCAGAGCGCGGAGGAAGCGTTGCGAATGCTGCCGAAAGCCGCGCCACAGGTGGTGCTCATGGACATCAATCTGCCCAACCGTTCGGGCATCGAATGCACCGCGGCCCTCAAGGATTTGCTGCCGGAGGTGCAAGTGGTGATGATTACGGTCTATGGCGACGCTGAGAAAGTTTTCAATGCGTTGCGGGCCGGCGCCAGCGGCTACATTCTCAAACGGACGCCGCCGGAGCGGATTCTCCAGGCCATCCGGGAAGTGCACGCCGGCGGCGTGCCGATGTCGAGTGAGATCGCGCGCAAGGTGCTGGGGTCCTTTCGCGAGCCGGCGGCGGCGCCGGCCGAGGAACAAAATCTTTCGCGCCGCGAACAGGAGGTGCTGGAGCTGCTCTCGCACGGTTGCGCGAACAAGGAAATTGCGGACAAACTGTCCATCAGCATTGAGACCGTCACCTGGCACCTGCGGCACATCTACAGCAAGCTGCATGTGCGCTCGCGCACCCAGGCGGCCTTGAAATTTCTCGGCCGCCAGAAAAATCCATGAAGCGGAACCACCGAAGCATTTCCGAATTCCAGATGACGAACGGCATTGGCCATTTATCGTTCGCGCCGGGTCATGGTTTAGTCATTACGATTCAGCCGTTTATCATTCCGGCGATTACCACAGTTTTTGGGGGCTGGCGAGTTTGGGAACCCGGCGCATAATCGGATTAATGAACCCGCGTCAACGGAACAGCCGCATTGGTCTTGAGGGAACATCCCGTCCGGCGTCCCCGCCTGAAAGAAATGGCCAAGGGCAGGTGACTGGTGACCGGATTGGGCGCCAGGTGTATTACCGTTCCGTTGACAGTTCACGTTTCACGCGTCACGGCTTTACCCTGATTGAACTGCTCGTGGTGATTGCCATCATCGCCATTCTCGCGGCGCTCTTGTTGCCGGCTCTGAACCAGGCCAAACTGAAGGCGCAGCGTATTTCGTGCCTGAACAATCAGAGGCAATTGACGTATGCCTGGCTCATGTACGCAGACGATAACAACGACCGGCTGGTGCTCAACGCCAACAACTACGCGATCAACCACGGAACGGTTGGCTGGGTGGACGACAATTTAAATTGGGATTTGAAGCCATTGCCCGTCAACCCGCAGAATTACGACACGACACTCCTCGCGAACGCGCTGCTGGCCCGGTACGGGGCGGAGTCCACTGGCGTTTATAAATGTCCGGGCGACAATTTCGACGGCCAGAAAGGGCCGCGGGTGCGAAGTGTTTCCATGAACGGCCAGATGGGCGGCACTTGCACCGGCACGGATGGCTCGGTCGATCCGCAAAATGACGTAAACCTGAACCAACCCCAGTACAAACTTTTCAAAAGGATGACCGACATCCGGAATCCCAATCCCGTCAATGCCTGGGTATTAATTGACGAGAGCGCCGATTCCATCAATGACGGGTTTTTTCATGTGGACATGGTGCCCGGCGACAACAAATGGCCGGACTGGCCGGCCAATTATCACGGCAGCAGCGGGGCGTTGTCATTCGCCGATGGACACGCCGAAACCCACAAATGGACGGACCCCGTCATAGCGAATTACACGATCAAATTCGTCGGGACCTTCGGCAAGCCCGGTAAATCAGCGTTGCCGGCCACGTCGCCCTACGCCGATTTGGAGTGGCTCCAGGAAAGAACCACGAGCTTGCGGTAGCAGCGCGGAAAAACCCCGGAATGCTCCGCGGTAATTTGACACAACCGGAATCAACACGTCCAGAATTCTGAAATGAAAACCAGAAACCGTGAAAAACACGATCACAACTTGTTCCACGCCGGAACTTGAGTGGATGACTTTATGACCAACCACCGAACGGGTACATTCCAAACCGGTCTAATGAATGGTAATATCCTGTCGCTATAACATGCTCAAACGAACCTGCCGCCTGTTTTTCGCCGCGGCCTGGCTGACGCTCCCGGTTGGATACGGTGAGGCGGCGCTGGCGTTGGGCGGGTCCGAAGGCGGTCTGTCCGCGGAGGTGGATGCCAACCGAGGCGATTACCGGATTGCCTCGGAGAATCCTGCATGGACGTTTGGCGGCAGCCTCGGTGTCGCGCTGAAAAACGTGGCCACGAGCAGCGGCCGCGATGAGGTGGGTGATTATCGGCAAGTGGCCTTTGAATGGCAGGCCGGCGCGGTGCCGATGAACGGCTGGATTCGCATTTACGACGGAAAACCGCTGGCGCTTTTCTCCCAGACATGTGGTGTAGCTGCCGAGATGCCGCCCGCCGCCTTTCCGGCGTTCACCCGACTGCCTGCCGCGTTGCACGTTTTCAGCTACGGCCACAGAAATTTTTCACCGCCGGATTTCGCCGCCGGTGAGACTTCAACGCCATGGCTGCTGTTCGATGATAAGGCGAACGCCTTCGTCATTTCGCCGGCGGCGCATTTCATGGTGGCCAGCATGATTGGCGACGGACGGACGGAAGTGGCGAGCGGCTTCAATCCGAAGCTGCGCGACCTGCCGGCGGGATTCACGCAGCCAACGCTGGTGGCCTTCGGCCGGGGCATCAACCGGACCTGGGATGCCTGGGGCGGCGCGCTGCTGGATTTGCTCCACGCAAAACGGCCGTCCAATGATGCCGACACGGTGCTGAAATATCTGGGTTACTGGACCGACAACGGGTCCGTTTATTATTACAACTACGAGCGGGAGAAAGGCTACGCCGGCACGCTCCGGTCGCTGGTCGAGCGCTATCGGCAGGAACAGATTCCGATTCGTTATCTGCAATTGGATTCCTGGTGGTATTACAAGAGCACGACCGATCCCGACGGGCGGCCCGGGAAAGAAAAGAAATCGGACAAACTGCCGGCGGGCGAATGGAACCGCTACGGCGGCTTGTTGGAATACAAGGCGCACACCGACCTTTTCCCGGACGGCCTCGACAGCTTCCAGAAATCCATTGGCCTGCCGCTGGTCACGCACAATCGCTGGATTGATCCGGCCAGTCCGTACCATCAACACTATCAGATCTCCGGCCTCGCCGCGGTGGATCCGAAATGGTGGGACCACATTGCCGACTACCTTAAAGTTTCCGGCATTGTGACTTACGAACAGGACTGGCTCGACCGCATCTACAACTATTCGCCGGCGTTCAGCAGCAACCTGGACACCGGCGAGGCGTTCCTCGACAACATGGCCCGCGCCTGCCGCGAACAGGGCATCACGCTCCAATATTGCATGCCGTATCCCTGCTATTTTCTCCAGGGCAGCCGCTATGAGAATTTGACGAGCATCCGCACCAGCGGCGACCGCTTCAACACGAACAAATGGAATGATTTTCTCTACACCTCGCGTCTCGCCGCCTCGATGGGCATCTGGCCGTGGGCGGACGTCTATATGAGCACTGAGACTGACAATGTCCTGCTGTCCACGCTCTCCGCCGGCCCGGTCGGCATCGGTGACGCCATCGGCGCCGAAAACAAGGCCAATTTACTCCACGCCGTCCGCGCCGACGGGGTGATTGTCAAACCCGATACACCCATCGTGCCGCTCGATTGCAGTTACATCGCCGACGCGGAAAAAGAACCGGCCCCATTGACCGCCGCCACCTGCACTGACCTTGACGGAATCAAAACCGAATACGTCTTTGCCTTCAACCGGCCCCAAACGCCGGCCGACGAAGTCCGATTTACGCCGGCCGAACTCGGCTTGAGCGGTTCGGCTTACGTTTATGATTATTTTTCCGGCACGGGCCAACTGTGCGGGGCGGATGCCGGGTTCTCCGCGCCGCTGGCCCAAAATGCCGCCGCCTTTTACGTCGTGGCTCCGGTCGGCAAAAGCGGCATCGCTTTTCTGGGTGACCAGGACAAATTCGTCGGCACCGGCAGACAGCGGATTACATCGCTGCAGGATGAAGCCGGTCGGCTCACGGTTGGGGTTGCGTTGGCCGAAAGTGAAAAATCCGTCGTCCTGCACGGTTACGCCGCGAGCGCGCCCAAAGTGACAATGGTGGCAGGGCAGGACGATGATGTCCAATACAACCCGGTCACTCATTATTTCACCGTGGAAATAAAATCCGATGCGGCCGCGCCCGTGGACAAATCCGCCGGCGACCCGGTGCGGCATTTGACGGTGGTGCTGGAAACGCGAACGAAATGAGTCGTACCTTTGTGCCACATCCGGCAGTGGCCGCGGTTTTCCGCGCCGCGGCGGCGCTGGCCATTTGCGCAATCCCGGCCAAGGCCCAGAACGCCGACGCCGGCTTCTGGCAGCAGCAGAGCATTTACCAGATCATGACCGACCGGTTTTTCGACGGCGACCCGTCGAACAACAACGCTGACGGGAATTACAATCCCGCCGACTCCGGCTCGATCCACGGCGGCGATTTCAAAGGCGTCGAGCAGAAGCTCGATTACATCAAGGCGCTCGGCGCGACGGCCATCTGGATTTCGCCGATTGTGGTCAACGGGCACGGGCAGTTTTACGGTTACGCGGGCCGCGACTTTTACCACGTGGACCCGCACTGGGGCAGCCTCGCCGACTTGCAACATTTTGTGCAAACGGCGCACGCCAAAGGATTGCTGGTGATTGACGACATCGTTTGCAATCACGGTGATGACCTCATCTACAGCACAGATGCCGGCTATCCCAATTTCCTGGCTCCGCCGGCCGGCTACACTCTGAAGTACCGCAGTTCGGTCACCTATGCGTCGCCGTTTGACATTTACAATTCGACCTACACCCCGGCCAACAATGCGCTGACCAATCTCTTCCATAACTACGGCGCCATTCCGGATT
>Ga0335081_10019782_pt1 | contig 10886 bp, 7 predicted proteins | sample Lox_Sample_35_FD_206713 | JGI IMG/M metagenome (GOLD analysis project Ga0335081, IMG submission 206713) | Soil microbial communities from Loxahatchee National Wildlife Refuge, Florida, United States - Lox_Sample_3.5 | ecosystem: Environmental > Terrestrial > Soil > Wetlands | place: USA: Florida...
CTCCCCGTAGCGGCGGGTCCCGATGCACTCGAGACCGGGGGGGAGCTCGTTCGCGAAGACGCGCTGGCGGTCGACCAGACCGCCGGCGTCGGTCATGAAATAGGGGATGGTACCCGCGACCCACTTGCCGCGCGGGAGCCGTCGCAAGGCGTTCTCGTCGCCAGCGAGCAGGAGACCTTTCCCACCACGGATCATCGCTTCCACTTCGCTCACGTTGCACAGGCGCTGGCTCACGCTCGTCTCCTCAGCTGAAGATGTCCCGCCGTCGACACATGCGGGCCAATGTCATTCGGTCAACCGACTCCCGAGCGCTATGAGCCATACTCAACTCGCGCATTGCGCCCTCGCTGTCTCTTCTGGTGCGACACGTATGGCTCATTCCAAACCCGACCGACAAGCAGTCTAGAACAACTACGCTCCGCTGCCATGAACCGAGTCCAAGGGGGTAGTCCGGGGTAGCGCGTTTGCGCCGTTCTGTGAATCTCGGCGGCAGGACTCCTCTAAGACAGCTCGCGACGGCATGTGATTCCAGCCGGTCTCGGTTCCTGCTGAGCGCGATTGCTGCTGTCTGCATGGTGCCGGAGAGTCGAATGGCTCATCCTCGCATGACATGCTTCACTCAATCAATCCTGCCTATTTGCGAAACAGGTTTTTGGCCAGCTGGATGCGGAGGAGGGCTGGGCGAGGCACGCAGGAGACGGTGGTGCGCTGCCTTTTGCCGCGTCTTCCTGGCGACGAGCGCCTGGTGCTTCGGTTTCAAGTCGCGAACCCGGGCAAGGCACCCCGCGAGCTAGCGCTTGGCTCCTCCCCCGGTGCCTCGTTGCGACGATGGGGAAGAGGTACTTCACAGGAGTCATCGAGGCGAGTATTCCGTCGCCGGCAAGCGCTCGCTCGCCCGAAAGGCAGTAAGCCCTGCAGCGTAGGACCGGGGGACGGTAGTGCCTCAAGGCGAACCTGCCCACGCCAGACTGAACCTCCCCACAAATGAAATGCGGGGGTCAGAGGTGGCGTGGCGCCGATGCTCGCATGTGGCTCGTCGGTCGTTCTCTGGAGTCCTCGCCTTGCGGCTACGCCTTCTTGCAGTTTCGTGCTGCTCGCTCGGATGCCGCCTTTTCGCACGAGCGGTTTCGCACCCCTCGGAGCGCCAGAGCGGCGCTCCGAGCATCGAGCGTATCTTCAGCCACTCCACTTCACCGGAGCCGTCGGCAAGGTGTCCGGCAGCGCCGGTGGTCAAGAGGACAAATCGGGCAACGAGCAGTGGTCCGAGCCCGGAGCTGCGATTCTTGCGCGCCGCGGACCTCGACCCAGCCTGACAATCGTGCTCGTTCGAGGTGCGTCGAGAACGTCCCGTGCGACACAGGCGCGCACGCCGAGCTCTTGGTCCCTGCTGCTGCATCGGCTCGTCGGCTGCTCTCCTTAGCTCTTTCGTGTTCGGCTACGTCGCCTCCGTCTCTCACCGCTCGGACGCACCGGAGCGGGTGGGGCATGGGGGAGGCCCACTCCGCTCGCCGGCTCGCGCCGCTCTCCCGACGTCGCTGCAGGATCGGTTTCGTACCCCGGGAACGCCACCACGAAGCGCGTCAAGAAGGCGCTGTGCAGATCCTCTGCACTTCACCGGAGCCGTTGCCAAGGACGTGCATACGCTGGCCGAGCCCCTTCTTGCCCGCCGTGTGGTCGTACTGCGACAGGTGCGTGCGAGCTGCGCTGAACTCGATCACTGCGCCGTCGCAGGTCCTTCGCTCTCAGCGAAAGCAGCGCTGGAGGGCGCGGCAGGAGAGCTGCGGCTTTGATCGTCTTCACCGGAAATGCCGCCGGGAAGCCCGCGCCTTCAGGCATCGGGAGGAACGGCGGCCTGCTGATGCGCTCTCAAGCAACTCCAGAGTGGAGTATGCCAACCTGTGCGGGACCGCCAGCGTAATGGCTCGTACTCACAGAGCAAATTCAATCCCGAACTTCGAGGAAGAGCGGATGTATCCCTGGGGAGGTTTAGGCAACCGCGCCCTACGAAGTTCTCGGGATTCGAGGCTCTGCGCGAGCGGTCCATCGCCCGCTCGATCCTGCGCCCAGGGGCTGCTCCACCGTGGGGCAGAGCGGATCAAGCAAGGCGTCGCCTCCGGAAGATGGCAGCGATGGTCGAAGGGCCGATGTCGAGACCCACCACGGAGTCTCGGCTCGTGCTTCGCTGGGGTCGTCCCCTCCTGGACGAGCCAGCGATCGCGACCGCGAACGCGGCGTTGCACGAGGCGACAGCACCTCGTCGTCGCAGAGAGCGCCTCGGCCTGCCACATCACCTCGAGTTCTATCAGCCGGGTCTGACGCTCGGCGGCGACGACCCCGAGGATCGCCTTCAGGCGCCCTCCACGCCGCGGATCAGCACCTGCCGCCGCACTTTGGGACACCAGACCACATGGCATTTGCAGGAGAAGACACGTTCCGGCTGCTCTGGTACGCCACGCTCGCAGGTGTCGGCCGACAGTACCCCGCAAGCCGACATCCAAATGCAGCTCTCTTCAGGCGTTCCCGGTGGCCGCCGTTCCTCCCGGTGCCCACGGACGCGCGCTTCGGCGTTTCGGCGATGACGATGGGGAGCTTGGGACACAGGGATCGAAGCCACTCGAGGTTCGCGCGCTCGATGACCTGGTCCTGCCCTCCAGACGCGGAGGGAGAAGAGGCGCAGGTCGGCCGCTGGAACGGCATGTCGTGCATGAGCGCTGCACGACGGGATCGGGACCGGAGGCATGGAAGCTCCACCGGCGCGGCCAGCGAGGCGCGACGGAGCGATGACCTCAAAAGAGGTAGACCGGTCCAGGGGAGGCATCTCCGCACCAGTGGCGAGATAGGGCGGGAGCAGTCGAGGAGGATACACCCCGGGCCTCGGTGCGCCGAGCTCGGCGATCCTGCAGGCACCCCCGAGGGGCTCGATTCCGCGTGGTCGCGGCGCCCTACCGGGAGAGGGTGCGGCTCATCCGGCTCCGATCGGCTCTGTCGACGATGCGAGCTGTTGACATCCTCTCCGGCCCAAGAGCCGGAGATTCCGGCTTGGGCGACGCGAACAGCTCGCGCCGTCGACATGGCGCTGGCGACGTTGCGGCATCGCTCACCTCAGAGGCGATCCGGGTTTTGCTTGTGCACCCGATGGAAGCGTCCGTCGTGTGCTGCCTCGGCTCGCCGCAGCGCGAGCGAGGAACACGACACGCCTGATATGAAACCGGAAGCGGGGCGTCCAGAGCCCCGCTCCCCCGGAGGCGCTATCCTTGCCCGCCCTGAACGGCAGGGCTTGTCGCGCGTCTGGATCGATGATTCTTTGAGTCCAATACCTACGTCCGAGCAAAGAATGCACCGCCCAAGTGTGACCACTGCCTGCATTCCGGGCTGCGCTCTTGCGTCTTTCGCCGCTCGTCTACAATCACGCTGCTGGCACCAGCAACGGTCGCGGAGGCTCATGTGAGGGAAAACGACAAGCGTAACCTCGTCGCTCAATGGGCCTTCGATACGAGGCCCGTTCTGCTGCGCTTCCACTTGTGGCTCGAAGACGTGGAGGTCGAGCGTAGCCCTGGCCAAGAGGAGCCGCGTCTCACGTTTGGCTTTGCGCCGCGAGGCATCGCCCGGTGCATCGCGGCGACCTCGGCGGCCACGGCACTCGGAACGCGGCTCTTCGGGAGCTTCGGGGCTGGCGCGGGCAAGGACAAGTCCACGTTCAACCAGGTGAAGAAATCAGCCGATGCCATCAGCGCCTATGTCATGAGCGAGGGGCTGTGGCACCTCACGAGGGCCTTGCCCGAGAACCATGCCATCATGGTGTGTCTCGGGGAGGGGCTCATGCCGAAGGCGGGCGAAACGCCAGAGATGGGCGCGAATCCGCTCCTGGGCTTCGGTCGCGTCTACGCTCGACCCGAGGTAGCCCGCCGGGTCGACGCATCGGTGCGCCGGTTGCTCAACGATCCGGCGCACTCTTTCGAGGACTTCCATCGCTCCTTGCAGGCAGCCGGCATCACGCTCTGGGGGGCCGCGATCGACACGCTCGAGAACACCTCGCGCTTTGCCGAAGGCAAGTTGACCGGTCCCATGGCGGTCCTCCATCTCTTCGATTCGCCGCTCACCGTCGCGCGCCCCTACGAGTCCTACATGGGCTGCCTCACCGTGCCGCGCCGCGTTGCGCAGGCGGCCGAACGCGCCTCGGTCTTGCTCGACTACCGAACGCCGCGCAGGCAGGTTGCCGAAGCGATCGAGGCGGCCTACCCCGGAATCAAGCGCGAGCACATCCACGTCTGGACGCTGAGGGGGAAAAGCCGTGTTTCGAGGCTCGGCCGGCTGTGGGAGGAGTGGAAGGCGCTTGGGGTTCATCTCGTGGAGGACGGGTGGAAAGCTCCTTCCGGCCTGGAGGTGTTCACCGATTCGGGTACCTACGCGCCCACCTTTCTCGTCGGAAGCTGGAAGGATGGCGGCGAAGGGCTGCACGTCTTCTTGTGTGACGGGTATGCCGCCACGGCGGAAGCGATGCAGGCCGCGAGCCTTTCGGAGGTACTCGAGGTCGATTCGACCATGGCGATCTTCTCGCCCACCTTCGAGCTGCCTTGCGATGCCGAGGGCCAGCTGATGCAGCTCGATCCGGCCGATCCCCAGTTCCTGCAGAGAATTCGCGAGCTTCACGGTGGACGCGAGATCGAGGCGGGCAGGGTGAAGAGCTACGCCGAGGCGATCGCCGAGGCCGAATCCTCCAATATGCCGCTGCGACAGCGCGTCCTGAGAGCCGACGACTTCCTGCCGGGGAAGAAGTGGAGCGTGCTGGCGAGCATCGGCTACATGTGCGACGACCCGTACACAGGAATGCCGGGCGTCTCGCAAGTTGCGGAGGGGATGTATCGGGTGACGACGCGCGTGGCCACCTGCCGCGCCTCGACGCGGGTGACCTTCACGTTTCGGCTGAAGGAACCGCTCGACGAGGCGCGCCACGTCTTCAGCCCGCTCCTCGTGCGCTTCCTCTCCGGGGTCGACCACGCCAAGCGGCCGGTCAAGATCTCCGACTCGGGGCGCATCCGCAACGAACTGCAGACCATGTTGTCGCAGGCGCTCGAATACGAGGGGGAGCGGATGCGGGTGTGCTTCGAAAAGGTCGACGAAAAGGTGATGCCACGCGACAAGCAGCGGTCCATGCGGAAGGTGCTCGAATGGTACAAGGCGAACCATCCCGCTTGGTTCGAGTGGCTCGAGCTCGCCTGACGCGCGTTGACTTCGCCCTCGTGCCTGGTGGAAAAACGGGACATGCGCAGCGACACCGTGAAGAGAGGATACGAGCGCGCCCCGCACCGGAGCCTGTTGCGTGCCGTGGGGCTCAAGGATGCAGATTTCGAGAAGCCGTTCATCGGGATTGCGAATAGCCGCGTCGATATCATCCCGGGTCACGTGCACCTCGGGCCGTATGCCGAGATCGCGAAGGACGAGATTCGCCGTGCCGGTGGCGTGCCCTTCGAATTCAACACCATTGGCGTCGATGACGGCATCGCCATGGGCCACGCGGGCATGCTCTACAGCCTGCCCAGCCGCGAGCTCATCGCCGACTCGGTCGAGACGATGATGAGCGCGCATCAGCTCGACGCCCTCCTGTGCATCCCGAACTGCGACAAGATCGTGCCCGGCATGGTCATGGGCGCGCTGCGCGTCAACGTCCCCACGGTCTTCGTCTCGGGCGGTCCCATGAGAAAGGGTCACGCATCGGATGGCACGCCCATCGATCTCTCCACTGTCTTCGAGGCGGTGGGCAAGCGCGCTCGTGGGCAGATAGGCGACGAGGAACTGCGGGAGATCGAGTGCGGGGCCTGCCCGGGTGCTGGTTCCTGTGCCGGCATGTTCACGGCCAACTCCATGAACGTGCTCTGCGAGGCGATGGGCATCGCGCTGTCGGGGAACGGCACCGCCCTCGCGCTCTCGCCCGAGAGGGAAGACCTCGTGCGGCGCGCGGCGCGCCGCATCGTCGAGATCGCAGGTGATGAACGCTTCTGCATCCGCCGGATCGTGAATGAGGACGCGATCGAGAACGCCTTCGCCGTCGACATGGCGATGGGCGGCTCCTCGAACACCGTGTTGCACCTGCTCGCCATCGCGCGCGAGGCGGGTGTCGCCTTCGATCTTTCCCGCGTGGATGTCGTCGCGCAACGCGTCGCGCACCTCGCCAAGATCTCCCCGTCGCTGGCGACCGTGCACATGGAGGACGTGCACGAGGCGGGCGGGCTCTCGGCAGTGATGCACGAGGCGGCGCAATGCCCGGGTGTGCTCCACACGCAGGCTCTCACCGTGACCGGAGAGACCCTCGGGGAGCGCATCAGCGGTGCTCGGTCGAAGAACCGCAACGTCATCCGCTCCATCGAGGCGCCCTACTCCCGGACGGGGGGGATCGCTGTCCTGTTCGGCAACCTGGCGCGGGAGGGAGCGGTCGTGAAGACGGCCGGGATCGATCCGGCGATGAGGCGCTTCGTGGGACGGGCCATCTGCTTCGACTCACAGGAGGATGCGGTCACCGGCATCGTGGCCGGCAGGGTGCGGGAAGGCCATCTCGTCGTGATCAGGTACGAGGGGCCAAAGGGTGGCCCGGGGATGCAGGAGATGCTCTCTCCGACGAGCCTCATCGCCGGGATGGGGCTCGGTTCCAAGGTTGCCCTCGTCACGGATGGCCGCTTCTCCGGCGCAACGCGAGGTGCCTGCGTGGGACATGTGTCTCCCGAGGCAGCTGAGGGAGGCACCCTTGCGCTCGTGCAGGATGGCGATCCAATTACCATCGACGTCGATGCGCGTCTGCTCTCGCTCGATGTCCCGGAGGCCGAACTCGAGCGGCGCCGGCTCCGGTTTGCCCCTCGCAAGAAGGTGATCGCCTCGAGTTGGTTGCGCCGCTACGCCGCGCTCGTCACGAACGCCGCGAGCGGCGCGGTGTTGCGAAGCGAATTCTAAGGGAGCGGGCCCCGTGCTGTTCCTCGTGGTCTCGTGCCGACCGGGCGAGCGGGTTGACGTGGGCCAAGCGACAGTCTAGAGGTGGTCGCGTGGCCGAGACGCTCTTCGAAGAATTGAAGAGGTACGTGGGCTGGGGCGAGCCTGACGAGCGTGCGCTCCGCGATCTCCACGCGGCCGCTTCGGGGACCTTCCAGCACGTGGTGGACGTGTTCTACGAGACCATCCGCTTGCACGAAGGGGCGTACCGCTCGCTCTCGGGGGGCGAGGAGCAGATCGAGCGTCTCAAGGAGACGCTCAAGCAGTGGCTCGATCGGCTGTTCCGGGGCCCGTGGGACGAGGACTACTTCGAGAATCGCTCGCGGATCGGCAAGGCCCATGTCCGGATCGGCTTGCCGCAGCAGTACATGTTCGCGGCGATGAACGTCGTCCGCGGCGAGTTCGGTTCATTTTTGAACGATATCTATCGCGAACGGCGGGCGGAGCGCGAGGTGGCGGGGAGGGCTCTCGATCGGATCCTCGATCTGGATCTCGCTATCATGCTCCACACCTTTCGCGAGGAACTGCTTGCCCAGCAGGCGCGGGTGGAGCGTCTCTCCACCTTTGGGCAACTGGCGGGCTCGATCGGCCACGACCTGCGCAACCCCCTCGCCGCGATCGAAACCTCGGTCTATCTCCTGCGGAACCTCATCGGCGCAGACGAGCGTTCCAAGCGGCATCTCGACCGCATCGGCGAGCAGGTGGCGCTCGCGAACGGAATCATCGCGAATCTCCTCGGAATCATCCGCGATCGGCCGCTGGCCAAGGAGCGGGTGAAGCTCGAATCGGTGGTCGGCCGCGCCGCCGAGGCGGTGGTGCGGCCGCAAGAGGTGCGCCTGGCGGTGGGCGCATTGTCCGGGCTCGAGGTGGAGGGCGATCCGGGCCAACTTCAGCAGGTGTTCGTGAACCTTTTCGTGAACGCGGTGGAAGCCGTCTCGCCCCGTGGCGATGTGATGGTCAACGGTATCCTGGCAGGGCGCGAGGTCCTGGTCTCCGTCGACGACACCGGTCCGGGCGTGAGCCAAGCCATCGCGCGTCGCCTGTTCGAGCCGCTGACCAGCACGAAAGACAAGGGCGTTGGCCTCGGCCTGGCCCTCGTGAAGCGCATCGTCGAAAGGCACGGCGGGACGGTCACCTACCAGCGGCGCGCGGGAGGCGGGGCGCGATTTCTCGTTCATCTACCCGCATGGGGTGCCGGTGGCTGATCCCCGCTTCGCTTGCCCATTCTCGAGGCGGTTCCCCGCGGCCCATGCGGGGATTTGGTTGGCCCAAGGTGCTCGCGATGCAGGAGGAAGCTCCCTGGGATGAAAGGGGGAGAAACAGCGGTTGGCCAGTGCGTGGCAACCGGGTGCCAGCCCATCGTCCTCGTCGTCGATGACAACGAGGCCATCCGCGAGAACGTGGGCGAGTGCCTTGCCATGGAGGGGTATGTCTGCTGGCTCGAGGGGAGCACCGATGCCGCCTTGCGACGGCTGCAGGTCGAGTCTCGGTCTCCGGATGTCGTCCTGCTCGATCTCAATCTTCCAGGCATGTCCGTCGACTGTTTCGTCTCTTCCTTGAAGAAACAATCGACTTGGTGCGCCCCCATCATTCTCATGACTGGCACGTGGGAGAGGGACATCCCGACGGGGCTTGGCGCCGATGCGCTCTTGTCGAAACCCTTCGACGCAGGGCGCCTGTTGGAGGTGGTTCGCGATGCCACCCGTCGCGCTGCACCGCTAAGGAGGCTCGAGCCCATCTCGTGAGCATTTCTGTCCCGCTCCTGTTTGCCTGACCCAGCGCGACAAGCTCCCCGGTGCCCTCCCCCGCAGCGCCTCGGGACGATCCGGCGCCTGAGGATGTCAAGCCTGGTGAGGCCCGTGGGAGGTATCCTGGACGCTTGCTGCACCGTCGCCGGCAGTGACGAGGCGGTGCGGCGTGAGCGGGCTTCATCCGTCTGCTGTCGCTGTCCAACCCACTATCCGGCGCTCCCGTCATGATCACAGTCGAAAAAATCGGTGGCACGTCCATGTCTCGCTTTGATGACGTGCTGCGGAATATCATCGTGCGCGACTCTCAGACCTCGGGGCGGGTCTACGTGGTCTCCGCTTACGCCGGTGTGACGAACAAGCTCCTCGAGCACAAGAAGACCGGCGCGCCAGGCGTCTTTGCTTTGTTCGCGGAGGGCCGCGACTACGTCCCCGCCCTCGACGCGCTGACGCGGGACCTCAAGACCATCAACAAGGGCTTGGCCGCACTCGGCCTGCCGCTCGATGAAGCAGATGGCTTCATCGAGAAGCGGATGACCGCTCTCAAGGAATACCTCGTTTCGATGCGACACGTCCTCGCCAGCGGCTACCTGAGGCGCGAGAACGTGCTGCTCGCCGCGCGCGAGATGCTGGCCGCCGTGGGGGAAGCGCACAGCGCCTTCAACAGTGTCGAGATCCTCAAGGCCAGGGGCATCCTCGCCCACTTCATGGACCTCACCGGCTTCGACGATGACGACCCGCTCACCATCGACGAGCGGATCCACCGTTCGTTCCAGGGTGTCGACCTCGCCAAGCAGGTGACCGTCGTGACGGGATACACGAAGGGGATCGAAGGCATCATGAGGGAATTCGACCGCGGCTACTCCGAGGTGACCTTCAGCAAGGTCGCGGTCGAGATCGGAGCCGACGAGGCCATCATCCACAAAGAGTATCACTTCTCCTCGGCCGACCCGGAAATCGTCGGTCCGGGCAACACGGTCGTTGTCGGTCAGACGAACTACGACGTTGCGGATCAGCTCGCCGACGTGGGCATGGAGGCCATTCACCCGAAAGCAGCGAAGCCGATGGAGCTGGCAAACATCCCCATAAGGCTCAAGAACACCTTCGAGCCCCACCACCCCGGTACGCTCATCACCAAGGACTACGTGGGCAAGGAGGCGCGCATCGAGGTGATCGCTGGTACACCCAGGGTGACCATCGTCGAGATTCACGATCCCTCCATGGTCGGGACTGTCGGTTTCGACCTGGGCCTCATGGAGATCCTCAGGCGATACGAGATCTCGTACATCTTGAAGGCGACCAACGCGAATTCCATCACCCACCTCGTCTGGGATAAACTGGTGACCCCCGAATTCGTTCGGGAACTCGAGGGGCGCTATGAGCTGGTCACGGTCTTCCCGGCGGCAGTCGTGTGCGTCATCGGTTCCAACATTGCCATCCCGGGCGTGCTGGCCCGCGCCGCGCAGGTGCTCGCCGACAACCAGATCAACGTGAATTGTGTGTCGCAATCGCTGCGCCAGATCAACATGCAGTTCGTCATCGACCGGGCGCACTATCGAAAGGCGATCGTGGCTCTCAACGAGGCATTGTGTCTCGGCAGGTCCGCAGCGGTGTCCTGAGAACTGTCCCGCAATGACGGCAGTTTTCTCGCCGCCAGGTCGGTTCGCGCTTGCGCCCGGTCCGGCGTGGTCCAGCCACAGAGGCGCGTTTTTGCGCGGTTGACTCGGATTGGGCGTCCTGTCGCCCGGATGTCGCAAGCTGGAGGGAACGGCCAAGGAGTGCCCGCGTGGTTTGCCACCGCAATGATTCAAGGTCCACGGTGGCAGTGGAGGGATCGGCTCTTCGAAAACGAGGTCAGCCTTTGGCGCGGCCGAGATCGCGTGGCGATCACCGGCCAGGCCACGCGGGCAGCAGTGGGCCCGTTTGGCGAGTGTCTTGTCCACCGGGTTGTCCGCACAAATAGTGTATCCGCGCGCGCCCAGTTTCAGCGGTGCTGGCTCGCTGCCCGTCCCCGCTATCAGCCTAAACCTCCCCAGGGATGAATCCCGGGGGTTCTGAGAGGCGCAGGGAGGGCAACAAGCCCGGCCTGGCGTGCGTTCTCCGGAGCCCTCGCCTTTCGGCTACGACGTCTCCGGCCTCGCGCACGAGGTCCCTCCTAAA
>Ga0335081_10019784_pt1 | contig 10885 bp, 10 predicted proteins | sample Lox_Sample_35_FD_206713 | JGI IMG/M metagenome (GOLD analysis project Ga0335081, IMG submission 206713) | Soil microbial communities from Loxahatchee National Wildlife Refuge, Florida, United States - Lox_Sample_3.5 | ecosystem: Environmental > Terrestrial > Soil > Wetlands | place: USA...
GTCAGCCGTCCTGGTCACAAGCTTGTCGTGCTGGTATCTGCCGAGGAGTGGCAGCGGCTGGAGGAGCTGGAGTCGGCCGAGGCGACGGCGTGGTGGCGGCGTGATGCGGCCGGGCGTGCTCACTCAGGTGAGGAGCCGGGGGAGGGGGAGGAAGGCCCTGGCCTGGATGAGGCCGGGTTCCGGCGCCGCTTCGCTCATCTGTTCCGCGACGCCGGCGCCGCGTGACCGGGCGGCCCAGCCGCTGGAACCTGGACGTCCGGCCTCGTGCGCAGCGTCAGCTTGCGCGGTTGCCCGAGAAGATCGCTACGGCCGCGGCCGGGTTCGTCACTGGCCCGCTGCTGGAGAACCCTTACCGCGTCGGCCATCTGCTGCGGGATGAGTATGCCGGGCAGTATTCTGCCCGCCGAGGGCCTGACTGGCGTGTTCGCTACCGGATCGATGAGGACGCTCGCACCGTCATCGTCCTGGACATCTCTCATCGCTCGGATACTTACGGTACGTAAGCAAGCTGGCCCGCCGGGTGCCATGATCACTTCCGCGGGGGAATTGCCGGCCGCGGACCGCGACAGTTCCGCCGTCGCGCTGGAGTGGTGGCTCGCAGCGTCATGCGCGTCCCCGAGCGCGGTGAACCGCATATATCGCGCAGCAGATCCAGCATGATGCGTCCGCGCCGCTGCTAGGTACTGTCTCGCCACTAACCCGACCGGCGACCATGGATCTCCACCTGACCAGTCCAATCGGTGCTGGATCGAAGGTCAGCATTAAGGTGCTGCCGGCCGATAGCGTGGCGCTGCGTAACAGGCACTGTCCAGGAGAACGCACGCCGACCCGCCGTTCTGCGCGGTTGGCGGATCCTCAGCGATCATCAGTCCAGACGTGCAGATCGGGTCGCTATTGTCGGAGCTGAGCGCCATGGACTCGGCCCGGGCTTGTTCGAACTGCTCCTGGCCGAGGCGGGCGCGCAGCTGGTCCAGGCTGTCCTGTTCGAGGATGTGGTTGAGGCCCGGCGGGCTCGTGGCCACGCCGGGCCTTACCTCTCAGCTGGAGGCATGCTGGTAAGTGAGCGCGACGACGCCGCTCGGCGCTGGGGTTGCGCCGAGAAGCCTCAGCGGGAGCGCTTTGCCGTTGCCGCCAGCCGCTCCCGCACCGACTAGCACCGGGTGGATCGAGAGCCGGATTTCATCGACCAGGTGGTGGGCGAGCAGGGTTTGGCTGAGTCGACCGTATCCGTACATCATGAGATCACCACCATCTTCTTGCTTGAGCTCGGTCACGGCGGTGACGACGTCGTCGCGAATAAGAGTGGAGTTGTTCCAGTCAGCGTTCTCCAGCGTCGAGGAGAACACGTACTTGCGAATCGCGTTGATCGCGTCTGCGTACGGCCCGGTCTGTCTGGGCATCACATCGGCGAAGTACTCGTAGGTGCCTCGTCCCATGAGCATGCCGCCGAGGGCGTGCAGCGCCTGAACGGCTTCCTCCGCTGCGTCCGGGTCGAAGATCGCCCAGGAGCTCGGGTCTGCGGTGACGCCGTCGAGCGAGATGAAGGCGGAATTGATGATCTTGCGCATTGCGGTGCTCCTTCTGTGTCGTTTGTGAGCTATGTCAGGAAGACGAACAGGACCGGCCGGAACCGGACGCGGCTCTACGAGATTTCGAGGAGGTCCAAGCGCCGCCGAGCTCGGCGGACCCGATCGCAAGCACCGCTCGGCGCGGGTTCGGCGGCGAGCCGGGGGCCACTTCCCGGCCGCGGCCGCCACTCATCGAGGGCATGCCGGGGGCGCTTAGCGAACTCACCGCCCCACCGCCGGCAGAGGGCCTTCACGGGGTCCGTTGACGTCTCTGGCTCTGGTCTGTCCTGACCTAATCGGTGAGCTTCACCAGGACGATGAATGGCGGGCGCCGAAACCGGACACGCGTTAGGAGATTTCCAGGCTCTCGATCCGCCGCTGGAAGGACACGCGCTCGGCCGGGCTCCGGGCCAGCGCAATGGCGCGGGAGTAGTTCTCCCGGGCCGCGGCGTGGCAGCCGGCCCGCCGTTCCAGGTCAGCCCGGGCCGCCCAGTAGAACGGATACCGGGACAGCTTCGGCTCCCCGGCCAAGGCGATCAGCTCGCGGCGGCCAGCGTCGATGCCGTCCCGTTCGGCCACGGCCAGCGCGCAGTTCAGCGCCACGATCGGGCTCCACGACTGCTGGGCGAGGACCTGGTACAAGCCGACGATCCGGTCCCAGTCGGTCTTGCCGATCGATGGTGCTATCGCGTGCTCGCAGGCGATGCCGGCCTCCAGGTGCCAGCGGGACATGTGATCCCCGCTGGCCGAGCGGGCGAGATGCATCAGGCCGCGCTCGATGCGCGCCCGGTCCCAGCGGCTCCGGTCCTGGTCCTCGAGGGGGACGAACACACCGTGTTCATCCAGGCGGGCCGGCAGGCGAGCCGCACCAAAGCAGAACAGCGCGGCCAGAGCGTGCACGTCCGGATGCGCCGTCGCCTTGGCGTCCAGCAGCAGCTCGGTCAGGCGCAGCGCGTCCTGGCACAGGAACGGGCGTACCGGGTCGTGCGGGCTGCTGCCGTGATAGCCCTCGTTGAACAGCAGATAGAGCGATCGCAGCACGGAGTCCCGCCGGGCGCCGATGTCAGGCAGGTCGTCCACGTCGGGCAGCCGGCCCAGCTGACGCAGCCGGCCGCGACCCCGGTGCAGCCGCCGGTCGATGGTCTGCGTGTCGACCAGGAACGCCTGGCCGATCTCCTTGGGCGACAGGCCACACAGCCACCGCAGGATCAGCGTCACGTGCGTCTCGCGGTTCAGGCCGGGGTCGCAAACCGCGAACATCATCGCCAGCTGGCTGGCGCCCTCGGCAGCCGGGGCCAGTCCCGCCTCGATCGTGCCGGCCAGCGCCGTCGTCGTCGCCAGCTCGGGCAGCAGCGAGCGGTAGCGCTGTTCCCGGCGGATGATGTCGATCGCCCGGTTGCGGGCGGCCCGGATGATCCACGCCTTCGGGTCCTGCGGCAACCCGAAGCGCCAGGCGTGCATGGCACTGACCAGCGCGTCATGGACGACGTCCTCGGCGAGCGGGATGTTGGACGGGCCCAGAACCCGGGCCAGCGCGCTGACCAGGTGCGCGTACTCCTTCCGGAACAGATCCTCGACCAGCTCCGTAGATGACACCGCGGCCGGTCCTTCGTGCACGAGCCTCAGATCCCAGGGTCCTGGACCGGCCGCACCTCGACCGAACCGCCGAACTCATATGTCGGGCACGTGCGCGCCACGTCGATGGCGTCTTCCAGGGACGCGGCTTCGAAGATCATGCTGCCGGTCACCAGATCCTTCGACTCGGCGTAGGGGCCGTCGGTGACCACGCGCTCGTGGCCCCGGACCGCGGCCCCCGGGTTGTCCAGCGCGGTTCCGGCGTTGCGCCGACCCTGCCGGGCCAGCTCGTCGGACCAGCGATACCACTTCTCGACATGGGCCTGAAGCTCCGAGGGCGACAGATCGCGCCGCGAGACAGCGCCCCCGCGAAAGATCAGCATGAACTTGCTCCGCAGGGCGCGTTCCCCGCTTGGAGGTTCCGGCATCATGGCTCCCAACCGTATCCGCCGCCGGGCCTCATCGAACCTGCCACCGGGGCATCCGGGCCTATCTAGGCGGCACGGCCACCGCACCCTCCTTGAACTCCGGCGCAAAGTGATCCGGACACTGGCAGGCTCCCTGACGACCTTGCCGAGCAATGGCAGCGCGTCGATCAAGACAACACCGTCGGCGCCTGCCCGGCCTTGGGCAGCAACCGCGCCCGTTAGTCGCCGGGCCCGTGGGGTGGGCCGAGCAGCGTGACTCCGGCCTGCTCGGCGGCGCGGCGGATCGCCTCCTGGGTGGGCTCCCAGCCGTCGGGCATGGGCCGACTCAGGTCCCAGCCCGCTGCGCGGAAAACGGTCTCCTGGAAGCCGCCAGGGGTGGACAGCACGAGCATCCGGGAGGCGATGTCGCAGCGGACCGCGTGCGGGATATTGCGGGGCAGGAACGCGATCCCGCCGGGCAGGAGCCGGTGGCGCTCCTCGCCGACCCAGACGGTCATCTCCCCGTCCAGCAGCAGGAACGCTTCATCGTCGCGGCTGTGGACATGAACCGGCGAGGCAGAGCCACGCGGGCCATGGTTGTCGAATACTGTAAGCTGCCCGCCGGTGATCGCGGCGTCGAGGACGACCGCGAGCTCGGCGCCGCCGGTGTAGGCCAGCCGCTGGTGTTCGCCGGCCTGGCGGACGTAAGGCTGCGCGGACGCGCTGGGCACGGACATGGAAACCTCCGCGTAGATGTGATTCCTGGGCAATGTAATAGTCACTGACGAGTCTGCACACTGATCATGGCGTTCACGACCGGCACGGAGGCATTCGTGCCGGGGTGGCTACGCACACGCGTGTATTCGTGGCCACAAGACGCACGTTCTCGCTACCGATGTGGCTACGCGGTCCCTAACGGATGGGCCGAGGGAGCTACGTGAAGCATCTGTCATACAAGAGCAGTGAGCCCGAACTGAACGATCTGTACCCCGCAGTACGCCACAGATCGCTGATTATCCTCCGAGCGGAATCGGCGGTCTGGAGCATCTCTCCAGCGGTAGATCATCAATTCAGATCTCGCTGGTCGTGACATGGCGTGACCTGACGAGGCGGCCTACGTTTGGGTTCCGCTCAATCGCTGGGACCCTGCGGCTGGCCCAGCCCTCGGGTCTCAGCCCGGCCGGGAGGTGCCCGATGACCACAGCCGCCCCATCCACTGCGCACGCCACGATCCAGCCCGCCTTCACTGACCCCGAACGGCTTGCCCTCGCCGGGTACCTGGCCGGCTACCGCGGCCTGACCCGCGAGGCGTACACGCTGGACCTGCGCCAGTTCACCACTTGGTGCCGCGCCCGCTCCCTGCCCTTGTTCGCCGTCCGCCGCGCCGGCATCGAAAGCTCGCCCGCGACCTGGAAGCCCGCGGCCGGGCCCGGTCCAGCGTCACCCGGCGCCTGTGCACCATCGCCGGGTTCTACAAATACGCCGTGGATCACCCCGAGGAAGAACTCCTCGAGCATTCCCCGGCCGCACACGTCCGCCGGCCCCGGGTCGACTACGAATCGCATGCCGTCGCCCTGGACCGCAACGAGCTCGGCGCGCTGCTGGTCGCCGCCGGCCTCGGCCCGCCACTTGAGCATGCGCTGATCTCCCTGCTCGCGCTGAACGGGCTGCGAGTCTCGGAGGCCACCGGCGCCGACATCGAGCAGCTAGGCCTGGAACGCGGGCACCGGACCCTGACCATCACCCGCAAGGGCGGCAAGGTGGTGACGATACCGCTGGCGCCGCGCACGGCCCGGGCGATCGACCTGGCCGTCGGCGAACGCACCGGCGGCCCGGTGTTCCTGGCCGCGGACGGCCGGCGGCTGGACCGGCATGGCGCCGGCCGGATCGTCCGCAAGACCGCCCGCCGCTCCGGCATCAGCAAGACCGTCACGCCTCACACGCTGCGGCACGCGTCATCACAGCTGCGCTCGATTCAGGGGTGCCGCTGCGCGACGTCCAGGAAGCTGCCTCTCATGCTGATCCGCGGACCACGATCCGGTATGACCGGGCCCGCGGCAGCCTGGACCGGCACGCCACCTAAATCGTGGCTGCTTATATCGCGGGCGCCGCCAGGTAATCCGCGCCGGGCCGACAACGGCAACGACTCCGCCTGGCGGCCACAGCCGCCAGGCGGACAACCCGCGGCCGCCCGATGACAACGGCGGCGAGACGGTCACGGACCGCGACCTCACTACGAACGCGAACCGCCGTTATGGCCGGCAATCTGGCGGACCTGATTGCCGGCCTCGGCCGCGCCGAGCCGGGTGATCTGTCTCTGGCTGTGCGTCGGCTCGACGGCTGGCCCGCGTCCGGATCTGCATGATCGGGTTCGTGGTGATCCGCCGGGCTGGCCTGGGGAAGCATGCTGCTGCCGGGATGTTTCTGCCCGCCTTGGTTATCTCCGGGCAGGGCGGTACGGTCGGCTGGTGGGGGAGTTTTCCGGCGGCTTCGCCGGTGATGGTGATGCCGGTCCGGCCCGGGTCGGGGTGCGGCTGCCGCCGAGGCGGTTGTCCTTCGTCGGGAGAACCGCGGATCTCGGCGAGATCGCGGCCAGGCTGGCCCGGTATCCGGTGGTGACGCTGACCGGCGTCGGGGGAGTCGGGAAGACCGCGCTGGCGGTTGAGGCGGCGTGGATCGAGGTGTCGGCCGGGCGGGCGGACCTGGCCTGCTACGTCGACCTGGTGCCATGCCGCGGCGATGAGCAGGTGGTGGCCGCCCTGGTTGAGGCGGTGGGGATCAGGGGAGCCGAGGCGGCGGCGGGGCTTGACGCGGTGGCCGAAGCGGTGTCGGGCCGCCGGTGGCTACTGGTTATCGACAACTGCGAGCATGTGCTGGAATCGGCCCGGCGTGCCTGCGGGCAGCTGGCCGGGCAGGCCGCGGATCTGCGGGTTCTGACGACGAGCCGTATCCCGCTCGATATCGAGCCCGAATGCGTATGGCGGGTGCAGCCGATGGCTGTTCCGGGTGAGGCCGACCCCGCGGTTGCGACGGAGGCGGTGACGCTGTTCCTGGCCCGGGCCGCCATGGCGGGGGTGACGGTGCGGGCCGGGCCCGGTGAGCTGGTACTGGCGGGCAGCATCTGCCGTCAGGCGGGCGGGCTTCCGCTGGCGCTTGAGTTGGTCGCCAACCGGCTGCGGGTGGTCTCGCTGACCGAGCTCGCCGAGGGGCTGGGGCCGTCGGGATGGCCGGCCAGGACCACGGGCTCGGGACGCCATGACTCGCTGGAGGCGTGCCTGAGCTGGAGTCATGCGCTGCTGCCGGCCGGTGCGGCGGTGGTGTTCCGGCGGCTGAGCGTATTTCCTGGCGGGTTTGACCTTGCTGCGGCGCGGGAGGTGGCGGGGGCACAGCCGGTCGGGACCGGTCAGGTTGGCGTGCTGGTCGAGCAGCTGGTCACCGCGTCGCTGCTGGAGGCGGACACGAGCGGGACCAGGACCCGGTTCCGCTTCTACGAGCCGGTACGCCAGTATGCCGCGGCACGTCTGGCTGATGCCGGGGAAGAAGACCTGGCCCGGTGGCGCCACGCCCGCGCGTTCCTAGCCCGGGCCGAGGCGATCGAGCCGCTGCTGTTCGCGCCGCGGGCCGAGCAGCAGTGCGACCTGCTGGAGTCCGACCGGCCTGATCACGATGCGGCCCTGGGCTGGTTGTTGTCCTGCGGGGCGGCGGCGGAGGCGCAGCGGATGGCGGCAGCGCTGTATTTCTTCTGGTACACCCGCGGCTGGTTCGTGACCGGCTTGCGCTGGTTGCGTGCCGCGCTGGCGGCGGGGGCACAGGTCGAGCCGGTGGTCAGGGTGCGTGCCGAGGTCGGGCTGGCGCAGCTGGCCTTCATCGCCGGCGATTACCTGGCTTCGTTCGCGGCTATCGAGTCGGCCTTGCCGGCGGCCCGGCTGCTCGGTGACGATGTGGTGCTGGCCCGCTGCCTGGCGACCGCCGGTTATGTCTGGTGGTTCCTGGACCCGGACCATTCCGCCGCGCTTTTCGAAGAGGGCCTGGAGGCGGCCGGCCGGAGCGGCGATGACTGGACCCGCAGCACCGGCCTGGCCGGGCTGGGCTTTGCCCGCTACTTCGCCGGACGTTTCGACGCGGCGACCGGCCCGCTGCGGGAGGGGATCGAGCTGACGGCCCTGTCAGGGCGGCGGCAGCAGTTCGCGATGGCGGTGCTTGGCCGCGCCTCGGTTGAGCTATGGCTCGGGCAGCTCGCCGCCGCGGAGGCATCCGCGCAGCAAGCGGTGGGCGTGCTGGTGGCGATCGGCGATGCCACCTGGACCAGTGCGGCGCTGGCGATCCTGGCCGAGATCGAACGTGCCCGCGGCCGGCTGGATACGGCCGGGCAGCATGCTGCCGAGGCCATCGAGATCGCCGGGCGGGCCAACTCGGCCGTCAACGTGATGCTCGCCACCGGGCACCTGGGCCGTATTCTGCTGGCCCGCGGCGAACCGGGTGCGGCCGGCTGCCTCGATCAGGCCGTGCAACTAGCCCGCGCCTTCGCCGTGCGGCCGCTGCTGGCCTGGTGGCTCGACTCGCTCGGCGAGCTGGCCGAGCTGGAGGGCCGCCACGGCGACGCGCGAAGTTGGTACGAGCAAGCGGCCGGTCACGCGGCTGAATGCGGTCTGGAGGCCGATGCCGCCCGCGCCCGCCACCATCTGGGTCGGCTGGCCTGGCTGACGGGTGACCTGGCATCGGCGGTCAACAGCTGTCATGAGGCGCTGGCCGGGCAGCTCGAGGTCGGCGACTGTCTGGGCCTGGTCGAGACGCTGGAGACCCTCGGTGGCCTGCTGATCGATGAGGGACATGCCCGGCGTGGCCTGCCGCTGCTGGCCGCCTCCGCTACCGGCCGGGACGAGCTGGGTTTCCCCTGGCGGCCGATGGAAGCCGGGCGGATCGCTGGGTGGGTCGCAGCCGGGCGCGAGAGTCTCGGCGAGCAGGCGCAGCCTGCGTGGGAGCGCGGTGCCGGGCTCAGCGTCCAGGAAGCTGCCGCGATGGCCCGCCGGGGCCGGGGCCCGCGCCGGCGGCCTGCGTTCGGATGGCCGAGCCTGACCCCGGCTGAGCGGAACGTCGCCGATCTGATCGCCGGGGGGCTTACCAATCCCGAGATCGCGGCCCGCCTCGGGGTAAGCGCGGGCACCGTCAAGGGCCACGTGTCGAGCGTGCTGCGAAAGCTCGGCGTGCGCACCCGGGCTGAACTGGCCGCCGCCGTCTCCGGCCATTTCGGGATCTGACCCCCCATCCGGCAGATGTTCTTTTCGCCGCGCCACCGGATGCTATCTGCATGCCGAACGCAATCGTCAACGGAATCAGCATCGACTACACAGTGACCGGCGGCGGGCCGCCGGTGCTGCTCATCTGCGGCACCGGTCAGCCTGCCGACCTGTGGTTCGCCCAGGTGGCCGACCTGGCCGCCGCCGGGCACACCGTCATCACCTTCGACAACAGAGGCTGCGGGCGGTCCGAGGCGCCGCCCGCCCCCTACCTAGTAGCCGACATGGCCGCCGACACCGCGGCCCTGATCGAGCACCTCGGGCTCGGGCCGTGCGACATCATCGGCTACTCCCTCGGCGGCTACATCGCCCAGGAACTCGCCGTGACCCAGGTCGGCCTGGTCCGACGACTGGTGCTCCTGGCCGGGGCCGGTCCGGCCCCGGCCTACGCGGTGGCACGTGCCCGCGCCGCCGTCGACCTCGCCCGGGTCCTAGACCCGCTCCCGCCCAGCTTCGACGTCGCCGACCTGCTGCTGTCCCTGCATCCCATGGCCCAGCTCCAAGACGACGACGACGCGGTCAAGGTCACCATCAGCCTGATCGAAGCCGCCGCACCGTGGACCAACCCCGGGCGGCTCGGCCAGTACCAGGCCGATCTTGCCTGGCTCCAGGACAGCTGCCAGCTGGACCGGGTCAGCCAGATCAAGTCCCCCTGCCTGGCCATGGCGTTCGAGCATGACTGCTGGTTCCCCCCGCGGTCTGTGCGCGAAGCAGTCAAGCGGATTCCCGGCTGCCAGTACACCGAGCTACCCGGCCAGGGCCACGGCGCCCCCCTGCTGGCCCCAGGCCAGGTCAACCCCAGCCTCGCCGAGTTCCTCGGCTAAACCATGATCGGTCATCTGCTCCGCCTGTCGGCGTGCTTGACGCGGCATATCCGCCCTACCTGCAACCTAACCGGCGCTAGGGAATCCCGGTGAGAGCCCGGACGGCCCGGTGGGTGGCCGGGTGCACCGCGGCGGGATCGGTGACGCTGATCGGCGCCGGAGTGGCGCTGGCCTATGCGGACCGGCATCTGGTGCCTGCCAGCTTGACGGGCTGGACGTCTCGAAGTCTCCATGCAGGTGGTGAACGCGGCCGTCCCGGTGGCGGCTTTTGTCCTTGCTTCCAGGCGGCCGGAGAACCGGCTGAACGCACCCCACCGCGCCCAGCGATGACCACCTGCCGCGCCACGCTGATCCGCAGCAACAGCCTGCCGCGCTGGCCACACCGACCCTCGCCCGTCAGAACCACCGGGCCGGTCCCCGGCCTTGAGAAAGGGATCATCATGTGCGGTATCCTGCGCCTCCCCCGCCAGCCAGGCCGCCGTGGCCTCGCCGGCCGGACCATCCAAGACATCGCGGCCACAGCGAGCGTAGCCACCGGCCAGCACCGGCCCGCTCCCACGGCGACGCTGCCCCAGCGGTGCATGATGATCGCGCCGCGACTGCCGCCGCACACCATGCAGCTGTGCATCCACTGCCGCCACAGGCCGGCCGGGTTCTAGGTCAGCCACACCACCGGCCAGACAACGCGGCACCCCTGGTGCCTGTCCTGCTGCCAGGGGCCGGACCAAAGCCGCTACCACACGATCCCGTTCGACGGCCACGCCGGGGCGGGGCGACGGCCGTGAACGCCAGCGACGCCGCGCTGACCGGGCTGGCCGCCGCACGCACCGGCAGCACGGCCGGGCATCCCGCGCCTAACGCCCCCGCGGCCAGCAGCTTCGACCTGATCCTTCAAGCCGCCGCCGGCAGCGCCCTCGGCGGCTCCGGCACCCCCTACACCCTGACCATCAGCGCGATCGACCTGACCGCCGTTACCCAGGGCTGGCCGACACGTACCCTCCATCAGTCCTTCGACGCCGCCAGCGGGTGGAAACCCAGCGGCACCGGCCAGGGCTACCAGTGCACCCAGACCGTCCCGGTTCCCGTCCCCGGCGGCGGCCCCGGCGGCCCGCTGGCCGGCCACACGCTGCAGTGCGTGGCCTCGCTGATCAGCCGGGGCGCCCGGATTGTCTCAATCATCCACAGCAACCCGTTCGTGCTCGTCTAGCGCCGGG